>Ga0224527_1000075_pt1 | contig 72704 bp, 60 predicted proteins | sample CBST0metaG_FD_179882 | JGI IMG/M metagenome (GOLD analysis project Ga0224527, IMG submission 179882) | Peat soil microbial communities from Stordalen Mire, Sweden - C.B.S.T0 | ecosystem: Environmental > Terrestrial > Soil > Wetlands > Peat | place: Sweden: Norrbotten County, Stordalen Mire...
ACTTGGCTCTGCAACTGGATTCGTCAGGATATTGTGATACGAAATTTAGTAAATTCATGACCTTTAATGATTTGTTCCCATAAAGGTAAGCATTTTAGGTCATATATCCGATAATCATTAAAAATAATAACTGCCCCCTAACAAATTGGATAAAGAATTCAGTTGATACAAGTATCCATAGATTAAATTTAGCAGTTCCATTTTTATCTTCGTAAAACATGACACTGCATTAGACTATAGTAATAAATGGAATCAGTATTGGGACAGAGCTATGTTACTAATTTGATCATTAAACACGTTCAAGGCTCACAAATATAATGTGAAATAACATTCTGCATCGGCAAATAAATGCCTCAACAAAACTGTGGTGTTTACAGCGTAAATAACTCACTTTTAAAACGTTTATCTATCTTTTATATATTTTTATAATGCTTTAGTTACATTTTTCTTGTTACTATTGTTGTCACTACTTTTTTTTAGACTGACCTCTATGGTCACTACAGGAAATTACCAACGAGATACAATGAGATTTGAATAGATTCTACCGAAGAATACTGAGATTTCATTGGAATTAGTAACACGGATAAAATTTAACTGACCATGAGTAGCAACATCATTGTAAAACGTGTTTGTGAGTTCTGTCACAAAGAATTCACTGCAAAACCCACAACTACCCGCTTTTGTTCTAAACAGTGTAGCAATAAGTCTTCAAAACGTAAAAAACGAGCATTACAAGCTCAGCAAAAAAACTGGAACTAGAAAAACAGAATCAGCATGCAGGAAAAAGGCAAATTGAATCAACTCCACTTATTGAGTCAATCAACATTAATCCTTATTTGACTATTAAAGAAGTTTGCATTTTACTTGGTGCAGGTGATAGCACTGTGAGGAAACTGATTAAACAGGGTAGAATAAAAATATTTCAAATTTGAGGTAAACGATCTTTTAATAGTGTTGTATTTTACACAATTAAAAGCAATGTTGAAAATACTACATTTCTTCCCATAAAAAAGTTATGTGAGAAAATATCAGATATGTTTATTCAAAAACTTCTAAGGTAAATTGCATATTTTTATTTTATTTCTTTAAGACTATCTATTAGTTCATTTGAGAATTGAATAAGATGACTTGGGATAAATATGTAGAAAAAAAATCTTGTTAAGTTATTAGTTTTTTGTGGCAATTTCAAAGTGTCGTAATCAACAATATTATCATTAATTGCAATGAATACTTCATTTGCTCCTATAACTTTGAATTTTGGTTTTACTCCTAATCGTAAATAATTCTCTTTATTTTCATTATGGCTACTTAAAAAAATCTGAATAATTTTTGTGCTTTGTTTTTCTAAGTTTCCACCTTCTTCTAACATACTTGGGCTTAGATGACTAAAAAAAGTATTAAATTCAGCAAAAGTCTTCCAAATTGGCTTTAATTTATGATTTCTTGATAACCATTCTTTTGCATAACTATTATTATCGAGATAAATTTTTTGATAATGCACCAAATCATCATCAGTTGGTAAATAAATACTGTGAGTTCCAATTTTAGTAGTACCAAAAAAACTTTCAATATTAAAAAGTTTATTTAATGATTTTTCTTTATCGCTAGTTCCTGACAATTGAGTCGATAATTTTTCTATTGCCTTTTCAAGAATATATTGATCATATACAACTTTGTGATGAGAAAAAATCCAAATGTGCTGGAAATTTATTACATCAATTACATTTTGAATTTCACTAAGTGCATTTTTATAAAAACAATTATAATATTTATCGTCCTTCTTTTTAATACAAGCAGCAGACAAAAGCCTTTCAATACTTACATTGTTTGAACTAAAACCACAAGCCCATTTGTCTCGAGTAACATAGTCTAATCTATCAACATCAATAATCTTCCCTTTTAGTAATGAAATAAAACAATTAGCTAATTTTTCTTTTGGCGTTTTTTCAACTTCATATAGACACCCAATTATCATTCTAACTACTAAAATTGGATCCACTTTCAAAAGTTTTAGTTTTTCTAAAAAATAAGTAAAAACTAAATAAGCACTTACTTTTTCATGTTCAGCAGCATCTGCCTGAGATTCAATATCGTATTTAAATTGTTTATTCTTAGATGCTTGTATGAGTTTGTCTGATAAACAAGCTGGTCTGTCAAAATATTTTTCAAACGTATGAGAAAAAGGAGCATGTCCGCAGTCATGCAATAAACAAGCAATTTCAAAAGTTTCTTGCATTTTATCCCATAATGCATCTGAAAATTCAGGAAGTTCTGAAGAAGAGTTCTGATAAATAGCTTGGAATATTTTACTTCCTAAATGGAATGTCCCTAGTGAATGAATGAATCTATCATGCCTTGCACTAGGATACAAAGATCGCATTGATGTCTGTTCAATACGTCTTAATCTTTGAAAAAGAAGTGTATCAATAAAATAGTCACAATATATATCAGGAACAGAAATATATCCATGAACAGTATCTAGAAAAACTTTACTTTTCCTATGCAGCATCTTTAATCAATGTGTGCTGGATATTAAATCCATATACATAGCTTTAATTTTATCAGGTAACTTTGAATTAATTATTTTATCAACAAAATCCACCTTTAATTCTTCAGCGTCTGTTTTTTTTATTGATATTCTTGTTAATTCCATACTAAAAACATCACGATGTAAAGAAATAGCATCTCTTAAAGAGTTATATCTAATATCAACATATACTGGATCTTTAGAATTTTCTTCAATTTTTTTTCTTAGGCTTCTTAGATCCCTAAATGAAATTTCGCTCGATTCGTTTTTAGAAAAATAATTCAGTAAAACACTTTCAGAATCAATAATATAACACATAATGATTGTGGTTTATTGTGTTAAATAAAAAATAAAATAGATGCCATATGGTCAAAAAATATGCTTCATAAATATTATAGTAGGTCTGCATTAAATAGCTTGCCAAAGCTAAGAAAAATATTTTCATTTTGCAAGTATCTTCTCAATCAAAAATTTGAATGCAATAAGCAATTCTGTTGCTGATTCAAATTTCAAGCATAACAGCAAATATCATTATACAGCGATATCTATAATTAACGTTAGAATTAGGCTTTTTTTAAATGATCTTTTCACTGTTATTTTGAAGGACTTCTTTTTTGAAGTAATGTTCTCTGTATATGCAAGACGCTATCAGTTGTTGTGTATTGAAAATCATTTTCTAATACATTCTTGTCCAATTTTGCTTGGTTGTAACATTCTAATCTTTGAAAAGAGGCCAACCTCATTGCTTTTGAATATTGTCTGCTGGTTGTCGCAATGAACTTTACAATTTGATATAGATTTTCTTTTTGTCTAAAACATATCCGACTGACCAGCAAGTCAGCATCCACCATATGGCGAAAAGTAATGCACCGAAATAGGCTCCTGCATTACTGAACACATGAATATAAAGCCATGCATACAGGGGTGTTCCGTCGATGTGAATTAACCATAGCAAAGTAGCTCCTAATTCACTCATAAGATAGATGGTGATGGGATTTCTTCCTGTTACTAAAAAGAAGTACGAGCCTTTTGTTTTGCCCCGCAAATCCATAACATACATGATTACACTTAATATGATGCAATCCAAACCTACCGTTAACAGAGCATAGGAACTTGTCCAGAGTTTCTTATTCACCGGGAACAAGGGATTCCAGCCATAAGCGATAAAGAGTAATACCGCTCCGGTAAGTAATAGTTTGGCCAACATGTCGTAATTTTTCCCTTTTTGTTGAATATATCGACCGACGACGTATCCGCCAATCACATTGAACAGGGCGGGTAATGTGCTAAGTACTCCTTCCGGATCGAATGGAAAACCTTCTCCGGTATACAAGTGATTCGTACCAAACAACCAGGTGTCAAGACGCAGCACGGCATTCCCTGTTTTCGTATATTCAGCTCCGGGAGTTCCAAACAGTGCCAGAATCGCCCAATAAGCAAATAAGAAAATGACTCCAAGGACAACTGTTTTTTTATGCCCCAGATAATAGACCATCAAAGCCACAATGCCATAGCATAGGGCTATTCGTTGAAGCACGCCCATGATGCGTGTCTGGGAAATAGGGGATAAAACAAGATTTGATTGAGCATCAAGCTTAAAGAACGGGAACCAATACATCAGATAACCGATTCCGAAAATCAATACCGTGCGTTTCAGTATTTTCAATAACACTTCCGACTGCTTCATCTTCTTCCATCGTTTCATGACAAAACTTAGCGCGTTGCCGACTGCAAACAAAAAGGAAGGGAAAACCAGATCGGTAGGAGTAAAACCGTTCCAATCCGCATGTTTCAACGGCCAAAAGGTGGTAGCCCCGTTACCGGAGGTATTCACAATGATCATGAAACAAATCGTTAATCCGCGAAAAACATCCAACGCGGTAAAGCGATCTGCAATCGCTGAAGTGGAAGATGATGCCATATAAAAGGGATTTTAGTTATTAATCCTGATGTAACTTACAATTGAAAGCGTACTGTTATTTTCCTGTCATTGCATTGCTCCCCGATATTTCTTATACAGTAGCTTTACAACCTGTATGCTGTTTCCCGAGGGCTGAGCGGGATAGACTTTGTGTTCATTCACCCATTGCCATTCCCATTTTGAAATATCTTTATCGAAGCGGGACATATCCATCTCTTTTCCTGATGCTAACGATGCGTCGGCATCTGTAAAGAATTTCTGCCACCGGACTTTATAAAAATCAGATAAAAGGCCACTCCACTGACGACCTGAATATTCATGCAACGTACTGTTTGCATCACCCCATAAAGTAATCAGATCTCTTGCATTGCGTTCATAAAGCGCTTTTTCTTTTTCATTCGTACCCCAGTTCTTTGCATCAGCAAGCCAGGGACCTAATAAGAAATCCTTTCTGGTGGCAAGGAGCTTATCCATGTCATTAATCAATTCGATGAACTGAGTGCTGTATTCTTTGAAATCCTTACTATTCTTCTGCTTATATGCCGTAACCCATTTCTGTTGAAGGGTCAAAGCATAATTTGCCAGTACCTGACGGGTGACATCAACAATGTCATATTGAAATCCATCGCTGTTTTGGCACGTTTTAATGGCATTCATGAAATCGTCCCATGCGGGTACAAGTTGTTCTGCCTGATAGTTGAGTTTTGTATTTGCCCAATCAGTCGACGACTTAAAAGTGGGGCGGCCTACAATAATCGATTCCGCTCCATCATTTATTTCTCTGTTTTCAATATACACGGTGCTCTTTAACACCTGCCATGCCTTCACAGCGTTAGGGTCAAGGGTGCCATAGCGGTTGTGAATATATACACGAAGCCATTGATCTATGTCTATCGGCTTATCTGTCCATGTATTATGCATCATCAACTCATACATTACCGGATTTTGTTCTATGGCTTCCATCGTCAATCCGATTCCTTTCATATTGTGCGATGCAGGATTGTTTAATGCTTTGGCGGGTTCGTTGGCTACATCTTCCAAATGACCAAACATGGTGGTGCGGCCACCGAAATTATTCAACATATTCCATATCCACGGCTTACCATAAAAGGCATCTGTTTTTTCCCAGATCGGTTTGTTGTCTGCAAAAAGGTCAAGAATAATCATACGATCGTTAGGGATGGCATTCAACAAAGCCTTGATTTGCTTTGCCTGCCAAAAATCGGGGTCGCTGTAAAACAACCATCCCTGCATCACCCATATAGCTTTTGGATCAACCTGTTTCATGCCTTCATATACCTGTGCACTAATCTTTGCCAGATAGGACGAATCGTTGGAAGGCGGCTCATTTTCATTGAAGGTGTCAGCCGAATAAAGATGATCGGTTCCGAACAACTGGATTTGTTTCTTAAGATACCTTTTGCCTATTTCGGCAAAAAGAGGATCCTCGGGGTTCAAGATATATGTATCGGCAAAACTGACATTCCAACTGACGCGTTTCAGGTTGGCATTGGGGTATTTCGTTTTGAGTGCAGCAGGCACATGTCCTGTGAAAGCAGATAGTACAGGTTGCATTCCCAATTCACGTTCACGTTGCAGAATTTTTTGTTGTAACTCCTTATGGCTTATCATCCAGGTTAAAGGTAACGGACCTCCCCAACCATCTAAATTACCCATCCAAAACCAGGCAAAGTAAGATGGCCCGCAAAAGAAGGACGACAATTCTTTGTCGGTAAATCCCATCTCTTTATAAACTTCATACCACACATACTCTTCTCCCGTGACTGCCAAAGGAAGGTTAATGCCATGCAATGCCATCCAGTCGATTTCTTTTTCCCAACGTCCCCATTTCCACCAGCTCATGCTGTAGTTAAAGGTACAGTAGTTCAGATAATAGCGATATTGATAAGGAGAAGTCTTCGTTATCTTTGCAGGAACGGAAGGTAATGGATCGGGCAGATGTAAATTTACACCATTCCAGGTAATCTGGCAGTGGCAATAGGTATTCAAATAGTAATATAAGGCAGAAGCGATGCTAACGCCGTTATTACCTGAAAGAACAATCTTACCATTCAGGCTTTCAACCTGAAACACATCGTCTCCCTGCTGTTGGCTTAAAGGTTTAACAACAAAATGACTTGCCTGATTGGGAACGATGCGGTGCAATAAACCTTCTGCAGCCTTTATGTTTAATTGAGCATGTGCCATACTGCAGAAAATCAGTAAAAGCAATGCAGCTGCCATCTTTTTTTGATTCATGTCGGTTGTAATTAAATGGTATAATCTTTTATTTGATCCCCGCTTTCCCTTTTATGTTTTCAATGATGCTTTGATCATCCGGTGTAATGATAAAGTTCTGACCTTGTCTGGTCTCAATTAAGATTCTGTTCCTCTTTTGTGTAGCGTAAAAGGTCATATTACCTATCTTGGGATAATAGTATTTCCCGAAGTAACCAAACAGACCACCTACACCGAAAGTTCGTATAGCTCCATTCATTTCATCCTTTTCAAGAGGCCTGATATTATCAATGTCATTCAGCTTTAACGTTTTATTTTTTACAGGCCTCACAATGGTTAAGTAGTTGTTGTCTACTTTATAATATTGTGGCGAAAAAAGGAAACAACCAATTATTATGACCACAAATAGTAAAAGTAGTCCTCCGTATATCAGCATGGATGTCTTGTTACTTTGCAACAACATAAGAACTTTGATACTTCTGTATCCGATCACAAAAAACAGAATAACTGTCACTGCTGTCACTATTTTCGCTACCGTGTCGAGGGATGCTTTGTATTCCATAGCTTTGTTTTTTTATGGGTTTGTAAATAGGTTATCTCTGCTATTCAACCTGAAATCTCAGTACTGTCTTGAGTTTTGCCGCTTCTGTTTTCCTTGCGTCTGATAAATAGATTTCCCTGTGAGTATGTGTCCGTCGTTTCAGATGATGCTCCTGTGCAAGGAGTTCCATCTTTCCGAAACTTTTAGGTTCGCTATCGTAGCCGCCTATATGCAACATCTGAACGCAACGACCTTCATCGACGGTTTCAAACACGACCTTGCTTAACAATTCGTGTGGTTTTTTCTTTTTGGTTCTTTTCACTATTTCACGGGCAAAGTCGTCTGTGACAAAGTCTGGCTGCCTTATCATAAGATGAAATACCAATGCGTTTTTGTCAAGTGTTCCGTTGTAATTCTTCTTGGCTTCTTCATTGATATCCCAAACGCCCTCCAATGGGTAAACGCTGTATTCAAAATAGGATGCAGGAGCAATGCCTTGTTTCGGGCTCATCTTAACGGCATAAGACAATGAATACAACACCCCGACATATTCAGCGAAGAAATCATCATTCGGATTTCCTTCTCCTTTGATAGAAAAGAATTGAAACGGTGGAACCGTAATCAGTTCAGGCTTAACCTTCGGTATGTAAAGCCCTTTTTCTTGCTTTTTCCATTCATGTGTCATACGTGAATAATTTGTTTTTAAAGGACGTATGGAACTCGTCCCGAATATCGGGACGAGTTCCATAATAACTGTCCGAATCAGAATTTACAGAATTCAAAATTTTTTAGAATGAGGAGTCTGTCTGATTAAAGATTAGTTTACGGTGCAAACTCTTATTCTTCATTATGTTGTATCTGCAGAAGTGGGTTTGTAATTCGTGTCATTCCTCAATCACAAAATAACTTATTTTTTCTGGTAATATAACCTTCTATTTCATTCTGAGGTAGGATGAAAATATTTGCCGGGACGGAATTGTTATTCATGTCGTTATGCATGACTCGCATACATTAGCAATATTCCTAATAAGGGAATAGAATTCCCTGCCATATGCACGATTATTGCGTATGCATTATTATCATATTTCTCTTGATAATAGCCGGCAACCAACCCAAGACATGTTGTCGACAAAACTATCATAACTAAAAACCCAACGCCTGCTCCGGTAGTAATTAAAATTAAATGAGCCAGTCCGAATGCCAGGGCACTGATGATCACGGGTAAGCTGATTCTTCGTTTAAAACAAGAAAATCCCTTTGCCTTTAATGGCTTTAATATATTCAATAAGAGTCCACGAAACAATAGTTCCTCGGCGATGCTTGCATAAATAAACACAAAGAGAAAAACCTGAACAGGGCTCATATTGAAAATTAAGGAATGTCCCCCTTTATCACCACTGATATGCGCCACAACGGCCATCAAAATATTAAACACGAGAGATACCACAATCCCGAATAGTATGGGTCTCAAAACATACTTCAATTTTGGCAATGAAATGACATATCGTATATTTTCCTTCATCACAATGATGGCTAATACCGATAATAATATCATAACCGTGTCAATGGTAAACGAATCAACAATAAATCGGGTATGAAGATGGAAGTGAACTTCAATGATATTTGCCAACACGAATATTACGGCTGTTATGGCAAGTCCGTATAAAAATCTTTTGCTGTTTCCCATTTGTTTTAATATTATGTGGGGTTATAGTTGTTTATATAGGTATCTTCCGCATATACTATTCCAGCTACTGATAAAGACCTGTGATGGGAGGGTTTGCAAAATTGATAGGACGAAGTATTTTTTGTTTATTGCTTATTAAACCTTGAAAAATATTCATCGATTTCAGTTCTAAGCTCAATACCAACCCGTTCAAAGCAATCAAGCAAATCTTGATATGCTCCGTCCCCACCAAGAAAGTCCCAAAATTCGTCCGCAACTTTTAATTCGTTTGGTAAATCAAGCATTCCTCGCATTGTCCAGCGATTATATGGCTGAGGCTCATACGGATTGTAAGGAATAGCGATTAATGTTTGTATATTGGCAGTTGGGTTAGCTGCAAGTGTAGTTGCAACCCATTCTAAAAGAGTACGTTTAAATTCTTTGAAACCACCTGCATTAGGTTTAGCGGTTTTAATGTCGAACAAATAGATTGTGTCATCGTGCCCAATTATTTTTACATCTACTTTAGTTGGCTTCACTGATTTCATTTCCCCCAATTGGCAAACCGCCCGTATTGCAGCAATTTCATCAATTTTGTTAGGGAAAGTCTCAGCTATTGACAAGCTGTCCATAATGTTTTGGATTACCTTATGAGCTTCAGAAGATATTTGAGTTCCTGAAGTTGCCTGTGCATGAGCTGATTTAAACTTTGTAGAAGCTAAAGCCAATGCAACCGGTTCAAAAATACTTGTACCAAAATTGGTATTCAATGAATGAATAAAGGAATATAATGCCAATCTGTCTTTACCCAATAATCTTGTGTGAAAAGGCATTACTGCTGGCTCTGGATTGTAATTTTGAAATTTATGTCTTAAACTTGTTCTTAGAACATTTTCGACTTGATGTATTTGATTCTTAGTTAGTGCCATTGCTAATTTCATTTATTAATCTTTCGGTTTTTGGATTGGAATAAAAACCTCTTCTTTCATATAAATATTCTTTATGATTTAAAAAATTTGTGGTTTCTTTAAATATTGAGATTGCATTACGCTCTTCACTCAAATATGTTATTTTTTGATCAACTGTATTGAAATCTCTTCGTTCCAAAAGTTTATCACAAGCCATCAATATATGCATATCCATTGTTTTTGACCTCATTATAATTTCTCCATTAACCAATAAGTGATTAAACCAATACCATAAAACACCACAATAGTAGTATTGATTTACTTCACGAGTGGAGTTGTTGAATATTTTACCTTCCTTTTGGGATTTATCAATTACTGAAATAGCATTACTTTTCATTTCATGTGGTTTTTGTAGAATTACAGATATAAAAACCCTTGCTAATGTTTCAATGTTAATTTTACTGTATGGGGGTAAAACATTAGAGTGTTGTCCCCTCAATCTTTCAAAATATAAACGAAAATTCATTTCATCTTTACCCAAAAAATAAATTTCAATTTTCTCATGAAATTCATTAAGTGATTGTAAATCTTTATCAATAGAGTTTTGATTGTTTGCAGCATATATTATCATCTTCTTTAAATTATTGTCGTTTGTTGACATTACTTTTGCAACGACTTCAACATCATCAATGTTATTGTCAGAACTGGAGTCTTTGTTTTTTTTAAATAATTCATTTGTAGTTTGACAACCATTAATAATTCTAGGGAAAGTCAAAATAAATTCCTTTTCTTTTACAGGATGTCTTTCTATTTTATCACAGATGATTGCCAAACCATTATTTAAGAATGGAAAATAACTCCTTTCTGAGATAGAGTCCAATGTTCTTTTTATATCTAAATTAACAGGTGTACTACCTATATAACTTCTTACATTTTCAACAAATAATTTTTCTTTTAAGTTCTTATCCGAGGTGAGAATCAATTTTTTTAGCTCAGAAAATTTTACCGTTGCCAATAAACTCATTTCTACATTGTCAACGGCTGATAATTGAATGTTATTCTCAAACTTTAATTGAACAGTATGAAACTTAGAAATCTTGTCATATTCATTTTTTATTTCATCTTTTTGAAAAACAACAATTTTATCTAATACTGATTTATTCTCAATTTCATTCCTGAAAGTAATCTTACTTCTTTCAGAATTTATTATTTCGTCTGTAATATTATGTGATGTCCTTGCTGAAAGGAAAAATAATGATAAGTGGGGTGTTTCCTCTATTCTGTCAATAAAATTTCCTGAGTCATCAAGAAGTTTTTTATAAATAGTTGAATATGGATCAATATCAACTTCACCAGTAAGAAATTTAACAACCTCATCCGTAAAAGCACTAAATTTTTGTCCATCAAAACTCTTTTCAGTGGTAGATTGAATAAATCCAATTTTAATTTTAATAGGTTCTGTTGGACCAAACTTTCCTAAGTCAGCTTCTTCTGTAACCAATTTGTTATTTACAATAATAACAATTCCATCAATGCCTTGTGCTTTATTTGTTGATACCGATTTTACATTATCTAGTTCTTCTTCTAATAAATTTGAGGTAATTACATAATTACCGAAGTCCTCAAAAATATCATTGTCATTACCTGATATGATTTTCTTCTTGTTATTTTCTTCAACTTCGCTATCAGGTTTTCTAACAATACCAAATTTTGAGCAAAATTCATTAATCTTTGAATTTAACCCAATGTCAAATTTTTGTGTCATTGTTCTTTCTTTTTTAAATGAAAAATTATTTCTGAATAAGCTCCTTTGTCTTTTTCAGTTCGATTCAGAACAGGACGTTTATATTGATTTGCGATTTGCATTCCTGCATTTTCGGCAATAGTTGGATACATATTGTATTTATCATTGGCAACGAGGAAAATATCAAAGTCATCCACTAAGTATTTCTTTGCATTATTCAATACATCACTTATTCCCTGTATGTAACTTAGTTTAGCTTCTTTACCCTGACCTTTGAAAAGCGGTCCGATTTCTAATTCGTCTTTACGTTCAAATCCAAATAAGTCATACGCATACGCATGTTGTTCGTGATAATCAATTAGACCGACATAAGGTGGAGAAGAGAAAATCCCTTTGATTTTTTGTTTTGAAACCAAATTTGCGAAATCTGGATTTCGCTTTTCTAATTCACCAACAATATCTATAGTTCGACTATCTCCGGTTAAACAAGTATGAAAAGTATCTTTTCTTAATCGATCGTATTCAGCTAACCTCTTAATAGTGTCTTTTGAATAACTTTCCCACCATTTCAAAATTGAAAATAACGGTTTACACATTTTTCCATGCTTCCCGCAATAATAAGTAGTTGTAACTGGTTCAAATAGGGTTGCTAAATCAGCGTGAGTAGTTGCTCTGCAACTCCGAATTGTTCTACTTAAGATTATACTTATAATTCTTTTTGTATCACGATTCTGAATCTTTTTTATTTCTTCAAATACGAATTGAATTTCATTCCGTACATGATTTGAATACCATTTACCCAGAAAGGAATCTTCATTATCTTGTCTTAGTTTGATGTTGTATTCCTCAACAAGTTGGTTATAAATTGGCAAAAACTCTTTTTCTTTTTCTTTACCATATTCCTTTTCATCAACTTCTTTCCGGTGTAATTTGTATTTGTATTCTGGAACTGGAAAGTATTTATTGTTGAAAATATTTAATTCCTTCAATAGTCTTTCTTCAAACTCAATAGTGTGTGAATTCGCTAGAAATAATTTCATTGCCTTTGTAATTCTTGTTATTTCCGTTTGAACATCAACGAGATTATATTGTATGACTTTGCAATTTCCAATTAATGCATTAAAGGCGGAAACTTCAACTCCAATTGCATTAATTCCAAGTTCACAAGCTTGAACCATCGTGGTTCCACTCCCCGAAAATGGATCAAGTACAATATCACCTTTTTTAAAGTATACTTCCTTCTTGAATTTATCGGTATGATCATCTAGAAAATATTCGACAAGTTGAGGTATAAACTTTCCTTTATATGGGTGAAGTCTGTGTACATGTTTAGTCGTTTCAGCCTCTTTGTACTGTTCAAAAGACAAAGTCCAATTAAGGTCTTCTCCAAGTTCGTCTTTCCATGAATCTTGTCTATTCGTTTTTTGACCTCTGTAATAATTCTCAAGTTCTTCTTTTATAACCATAGTAGAACCATTCTCTCCAATTTTCTTTATTCGTCCGTATTGGATCAGATAAGAAATATTTGAAGACGTTACATTTTTATCCAGATATTCTGATGCCCAAGAACTTGCTTCTTTTATTGATAATAATTCAGACATGTTTTTTGTTCCACTATATTTAATTGTTTTTTCTGCTACTTTTAATGCTTCCATCCCAAAGTCTTCATCTTGAATCTCGTAAAGTATTTTTTCACTCAAATATTGGGTTAATATCAAGCTCTTATCTATTTCGAGGATATCTGCTAACTTAGTAATCTGTTCTTTAGTTGCTTTTCTTTCACCTCTTTCGATTTTACTTAGAATTGCAGTGTCAATGCCAATTTGGGTCGATACCTCTCGCAGTAACAACCCTTTCTGTTCTCTCTTTTCCCTAATTAATTCACCTGTTGTCATTGTTTTTTTTATAAAATAGTGACTTGACAATATCTGTCAAATATAGTGAGTCTTTTTGGAATAGGGAATATTTAATTTGTGGAATTTATCAACAATTTTGCAAATCCGACTGGAAAAAGTGAGCTTCATACTATCATTCCGGCTTTGATTTATCTCCCAAAATCGAATAAAGACAGGCAAAATTGTAATAGTCGTTTAGTAAGTTTGCCTGATACATTTTCCTGGATTTATCATCCAGTGCGGTATATTTTACCATGAATGGATTCAGTGCGGCGTTAAATGCAACCGTATCTCTGTTTTCATATAATACCGAAGATTAGTTGGTCTTTTCCCATAAACTATCACGTTATCATTCTTAATTCTGCAAATTACTTCGCTTTGGTCAGTGACCGTTGGTTCTCAAATCCTGTAAATCCTGATTTAGACATCGTTTTCCCCTGCAAACATACATTTATTTTTTAACAACATCTTCGTTTTTTGTGGAAATATTTTCACGATAACAAAAACAAAGCATCAAAATGCGGAAAATATATAAAAAGCTACTGCTTCGTCTTGTTTTGATCAATTCACTACATCTGTCATGTTGTATTTGCGGGGTAGGGGACAATGTAGTGTTGTTTCTTATCTTTCATAAAAACAACGAATTAGATATTGAATAATAGCTATTTGATATGAAAGAATCATTGAAAAAAATGGAATAGGCCTCATTCAATATAGAATAGGAACGATTCCAAATGGTACAGGCAGTATACCAAATGGTACAGACCCTTTTCTAAATGGAATAGACCTTATTCTATATGGAACAGGCATTATTCCAATTGGGGGAGTCTCTTCTCTAAAAGTATGTAAATATATTGTAAAATAATATGGGCGTTTTCAACATGGAATTGTGTTTTCTTTCAATTGGAGACAGTAGAAAGTATGGCGGGGAGACTGTTTGAAAAAGTGTGTAGATAGGGGAAAGCGAAAGAGTTAATAACGCACTTTTCACCAGAGCAAGAATGGTGGAGATCATGACTTAAGTATTATTTACATCGAACAATTTTGGCGAACAGTAAACCGGGATTCGGTGTATATTTTCCATGTGCCTTATGGAAGTGAACAATACAACGGGAATAAACTCGTTGAACATGGATTATTTTACCGAAAAAAAACTATTTTTGTGCGTACATAAACAAATCATGATATGAAGAAAATAATAGCAAACGCTTTCGTTCTTTTGCTGGTGGTAGGTATTAATGGACATGCGCAACAGATAGTGCCAAAAGCTGCCCCTAAAGTAATTGTTACAGCAAGTGATAAAACACCAAACTCCCAATGGCAGGGCAAGAAGGTAGCTTTTCTTGGTGATTCAATGACCGATTCATGCCGGGTAGGTACTACTTGTATTTATTGGGAGTATCTTGGTGAATTGCTGAGGATAAAACCTTTTGTATATGGCATTAACGGAGATCAGTGGGATGGTATTTACAGGCAGGCCATGAAACTGCATCAGGGAAGAGGAACAGATATAGATGCCATATTGATTTTTGCAGGTACGAATGACTATAATCAAGGTATTCCGATGGGTGAGTTTTTCAGTGAAACAACGAAGCAAACCAACTTTAATGGAAATAAGGTGACGCGTAAATACCGGATTCCAATAATGAATGATTCTACCTTTTATGGTCGTATTAATAAAGTGATGTCGTACCTGAAGAACAATTACCCACAACAACAGATCATTATTATGACGCCCATTCACAGAGCTTTTGCTAAGTTTGATAAAACAAATGTGCAACCTGACGAGAATTATTGTAACGGGCAGGGATTGTATCTCGATGCATACATAAATGCTTTGAAGCAAGCGGCTTCTTATTGGGCTGTTCCGTTGATCGACCTCCATTCGATAAGTGGTCTGTTTCCGTTGTCCGATTCTCAGTTGCAATACTTCCATAACCCTGAAACGGATCGGCTTCATCCCAATGCGGTGGGGGATTACCGGTTAGCTAAAACCATTCAATACCAGTTATTAGCATTGCCTTCGACTTTTGTTCTAAAATAAACAGGAATATATGATATCTGGATTTGAAAAAACAGGACCGAGAAATATGAGTATTCGAAAGTCAAACCCGGCCTATTCATTATTAGGTTGACTAAAATAAAAAGAATTCCCCCGTATCCCCACACTATTGGATAACAGGAGAATTCAATGTATTGTGAAAGTTTAATGTTGAAAACGGAACTGTCAATTTACGACATACGGGTTGGCTAAACTTTTTTTACAAAGTTTCCAATTCCGTAGTTTTGACTTCCGGCTTTCTTAACAATTTTGTCATCCTGACTTGCATCAAGAAAGAGTACACCATGATTGCCCATACCATTGCTATTGGGAGTATCAGCCCAATGAGCAACGATACTTGCCTCATTTGGATTTATAATACCAAATCCAACATTTGTAGTTGACTTTCCAACTCCGGTAAAATAAAGATCATTACCAATTTGAGTAAGGTAATAAGTCAGTCCGTCTCCTTGACACGTCCAAGTTCCTGTTAAGTCTTTCATAATTTTAATTTTTAGATTTTTACTTACTCATAACGCTTTTCAGTATCCGCGGTGGCATTTTATGAACTGATGCCACTAACACCAGACTATATGTTTGTTCAAATGTTTAGCGTTAATTGAAATTGTTAATCCCTTTCTTTCCGGTTACGTTTCCCTCCTATTTTTGTTGTGAAAGTGATGAAATTAATTTCTTTTTAACTTGAAAAAGTGATATAAATCGAATCTTCAATAAGCTAAAATTATCTTTTCTGCTTTGGTTTAGATAAAGGATAATAGAGCGGCATTTCGCCGCACTATTACCAACTAACCAAAAAAAATAATATTCTCCAATATGTCCGGGTGGAAGGGGAATATTAGGAGCAGGAGTAGGCATTACGGGTGGTTGAGGTGGATCGTCTGCAAACAAGATGCCACAATAAAAGAGAAGAGATAGTATGAGTACTCCCTTTTTCCAAAGTGTCCTATTGATTTTCATGTTATGAGTAAATTATAAAGTTATTTAGCAAAGTAAAATAAATAAATTCACCGAACATCAAAAAATCGACAAGAATGCACCTTAATATTAATGATATTTAGTTATTTATAAATGATTAGTATTCAACAAAATAATTACATTATAAAGGTGTGCGTACCTTAATAAATAAAATGCTGAGGTGGAATGCGGAATTATGGGGATTAAAAACGGAAAAGAAAATCGATCAAATCCGTTTTCCCTTCTATTTTCATTTTCTTATGAATGGAGACGCGATGTACATTGATCGTGTTTTCTGAAGAGCATAGTAGTTTGGCAATTTGTGATGAGGTAAAACCTACAAGGATCAACAGTACAATACGGATTTCAGTGTGGGTTAGACATGAAAATTGATTTTTTAGTCGTGAGCTGATGTGTTTGTAATAGGCATCTATGTTGTTTAACGCATCTTCAAGCTGGCGTGCATTATCAGACTCTTTCATTGCCTTTTGCGGCAATAATGCAGTTTGCTTAAATGTGTCAATCTTCTTTCTCAACATTTCTTTCATTTGAAGTTGTTGTTCCAAAAGGGTTGCTTTCTCTTTTTCTTGCGTGGTTATGATTTGTTGTTGTAAAAGTTCCTTCCTTTTTTTGTTCAGGAAGAAAAGTAAAAAGAAGATGATAAAGGATAGAAACGCCAATAATCCCATTAAAATAAAATTCATTTGTCGCTGATTTTTGGACATCAGTTTATCGTTTTCAGTTGAAATTAGTTGATAGTTATATTTTTTCTCCAGTCCGGCAAAGCTCTCTTTCAGGGAGAGCTGGTTCAGAGAATCTTTAGCGGCAACCACCTTCTTGGAATAATAAAGCGCCATCCGAAAGTTACCTTCCTTTTCATAATTTTCTTGCCACAGCCGATCATAGTCGGGTGCCATCTCGTGGGGATTCTGGCATTTTTTTAGATAAAATCTTGCCGAATCGAGTTGTCCCGTCTGATTATAAACCATAGCAAAAATATACCATTTGCTGTAGTCATACACATCTGATATTAAAGTAGATTGGCGGGCATGAAAAAGGGCTTTGGGATAATTTTTCTGAAAGGCATAACTTACACCCATCAATCGTTGAATAGATGAGGTGAGTGCCTCTTCATGTATGGGGACAGCTTGCTTTTCGACTATACAAAAATAGACAAGAGCACTATCGAATTTACTCTTCAGGTAATAACTGACCCCGACATTAAAAAGGGCAACCACACTATTACGCCGGTCAGAGTCAGTTTGAAAAGTCGAGTACGCGAGTCGATAATACTGGCGCATGCTGTCTAATTGTCTTTGAGAAAGATATTCACGTGCTTTATCGCTGTAAATGAGTCCCAGTAGTTTGTGATTATTACTTTCGGTAGCATAGGTTTGAGCCTTCAGCAAAGCGGATGCACGTCCTTCGGCATTGCTACAATTTCCATCAACGCGGGCAAGATAGAACCAGGCATATCCTGCCCGTACGGGGTTATGATTTCCATAATACTTGGTGGCAATCCGGATAAGAGAATCGGATTTTATAAAGATATAACATTTTTCAAAAGCCTGGCTCATCAGTAACGCATAGAGCGCGTGATCGGAAGAGGAAAGGCACTTGGAGTCGGTAATGTGTTTGAGTAATGTCAAAGCACAATCGGGATGCGTTTCCATCAGGCTGTCGGCACGGGTAAGCAACAGCTTGTCGTGCGATGAAGTGTGCCGGCATGAGGCGACTAAAAAGCAAAAAGAAAGAAGAATAAGTAAATAGCGCATGGCAATTACTAACAAAGAAGAAACAAAGATAGCTTTTTGAAATTAAACTGCATGAAATCATATGGATTTTTCTTTTTGCTTGTTTTTTTGAGCAAAATCACCATGAAAGAGAATGTAATTAAATCCTTTCAGACTTGAAGCAGCGATATCAGATCGGATTAACAATGATCTGAAGCTATTTATCGTGATGGGTATCTGCAATTGGGGAAGTTTTCGCCAACTTTACAACTTTATGGTACTTAGTTCACTTTGAGTGCAGCGTCGTGAGGGGAAAAAAAATGATAACCCTGTTTGTCATGATAATCATATTGTTTTCTTTAGAATCTTCATCTTAAAGATCGCAGGGCAGTATGGCAGTATGCATCCTAATACCAATAACAAGATAAACAATATGTTGATATTCTGAAACCGCAAGACATACATCAATCCTAAAACGCTAAGGTTAATAACTAAGATTGATATGCTTGATTGGAGATGTGAGAAGCCTGCTTCTAAAAATTTATGGTGAATATGATTCTTGTCAGGAAGGAAGGGCGATTTGCCTCTTAAAATACGGCTGAAAAAAACCCTTGCCATATCAAATAAGGGGACAAACATGATAGCTGTTGAGAGAGCCATCATGGAAGATCCTGTCTCATACTTAAGTACAATGGGAACTTCATTGTACCTAATAAAAAGTGAGGCAAAGAGAACTCCAAGTATTAAAGATCCCGTATCCCCCATGAATATTTTATTCTTTTTCCCAAAAACATTAAAGAAAAGAAACATGATAAGACTTCCTGCAATGGCAAAACATAGAATAGCATATTGATTCTGATCCAATAATACAAATGAAAATCCAAAGAAAACAGTGACCATCAGACTTAAACCGCCTGCTAACCCATCAATGCCATCGATCAGGTTAGCAGCATTAATAATAGCTACTATGACGAATAAACTTATGACCACACTACTCACGTAATTGAGATCGTATATTCCTAAAAGCCCTTCCAAATTTGTTAAACGAATATCTCCCGGAATGATTAAGATTAAGGCACTAACAATTTGAGCTGAAAATTTCCTTTTATGAGATAGAATCAGTATGTCATCTTTCAGCCCGATAAAAAACATAATGATCATGGCGACCGTCATGTAATGCATATCCAGAAATGGCAACTTGTAAACGGATATTAACGTGGAAATTGAAATGCCAATGAATAGAGCAATGCCGCCTAAGTTTGGTATTGGCTTATCATTTACCCTTCGCTTGTTGGGATAATCAAATAAGTTCTTAGCTTTGGAAATGTGTACAATAACCGGTATGGAAGTATATACTAAATAACCGCTCATTAGAAAAGCAATTAGCATTTGAAGTATTGGATGCATAAGAATTTGTTTGATTTTTACATTAAAAAGGCATGGAATTCGCCTCATTGCATTGGGGCTCGTTTCGTTACTCTATCAAGAATGGATAAGGGAATAAAAAAAACAAATGTTGATATTCATTTGAATCTCTGCTTGTGCTTAACAAAATCTTTCTCCTAAAAAGCGGATGGTTGAAATGCTATGCTACCACTTTTAACCTAATCATACAAAATAATGCTTTGCATATTTTGTGTATCTATTTAAAAAATAGATATTTGATTGAAATCTTATATTTAATTATATTCCCTATAATTTTGCTTCAAAGGTAAGAATTAAATGTCAAACGATAAGTTTTAATGATGTTAAAGTTATAAATTTCAATTTTGTTAAAATACAAAAAAAACAAAAAAAGGCATGAAATTACAGGAAGAATCCGGTGTCTGAGACTTTGCTCCTTTATGAACTTTAGCTCACTTTCCTGGCTTTATATCAGATCGAATTTGTTCTGCAGGGCTTTAAGATAGTTACGTGAAACATGAAACCCTGGACTTTAATAGAAGGGGTGGACTCAGAAAATATTTTTTACATTTCATGGTTGAAAGATGTCTATGTTGATGATATGTTGCTGGTTAATCTGTGCAAAGGAAGAAGAATAACATAAAATATCTTTGGCAGAGGTATTGCGTTTCAGCAACAGCCATTGACCATCGGCAAAAATGACTTTCCACTGTTTTTGTTCTTGAATATATCCAAAATTAAAATTAAAGTAAGATCTTGTGATGTGAATCTTGTAAAATGAGAATAGGAGTGCAATTCTAAATCGCACTCCCATTCTCATCATTGCTCAAAAGCTAAACCTTCGACAGAAGACAAGTAAAAAATGCTGTTTTGAAAGACTGGATCCTTACTGTTAGGTTTGATAGAACTAATCGGATTCCTTTCAATATCAGAATTGTCTACAGCATTGAGTATGAAGACGAATTAGCACAAGACGTTTTGGTTCCCTTCAATATTGGGATAGTCTACAGCTTGATCTTGTTTTTATATGGAAATAAATAACTTATGCTTCTAATTGCCTTGCAAAATTACAATGAAATAATGACATTGTTTAATCTGCTGCTATTTTTTATTTCTAACAATGCTTTGCACATATCGCAATATTGGGGTTTAACCTGATAAGTGCTTATGGGATCCCTTGCCGGGGTTGTTCCGAGATGATAGAGTAATTTCGGCTCCACACTTTCTATCTCAAAGCGGTGTGCATCATTCAATTTCAACTTCAATACCATCCCTTGCTTATCAAACAAATCGATAAAAGCTTTGTTGACAGCATTCTTCAATTTGCGGTCGTAGCTCAATAATTCCCGTAGTTCATTGATTAAATCTATCATTGAAAATTTAGAGTCAGTTAGGTAGTTGAAATGAGCAATATAGTTTCGAATATCTCTGTAGTTCCCGGATAAGAAGATTCTTTTATAATAGTCTAATTGTATGCCTTTTAATAAAGGAAATCCTTTCGTAAAATCAAGCTCTTTTGAACTATTCATAGGACTAATAGACTCAGTCATATATTGAAAATCTCTTTCCCATATAGCTACGAATCCTACCATTCGCCCCAGGATATCGATAGTAAGATGATGTAAACGGATGAGATTTACGAAGTGCAGTTTGCTATCATACCAATTGTAAGCATCAATGTAATCGCATAAGTCGAAATAGGAATCTCTTTCCTTATTGATAAACTGCTGAGCAAAATTTGATCTCGTTTTTACCCTCTTGTTTTTTTCTTCTTTATCTTTTCTTATCGCATCTTCCCATTGTTTATGCAAGGACAATCGTTTATTAATAACTTCTTTAATGGTATCTTTCGCACTATTCCACAAGTTAAAGTCTGATTCAGACAACTTGAATGAGGCACCTTTGGCAATCAATTGTTCCAGTAGCTTGGTGGTTCCATATTTCACCGTGAGTTCCACGTTGGCATGTATCACCGGGGTTTCATTATCGGTCTGTATAAACAAACCGGACCATTTGGTAATATCAACACCATCTGCAATAAAAGGACGTACACGGTTTAAGCAAGTCACTTTATTTGCATACAGTTCTCGGTAATCTGCAGGAACAACATCTGCATTGAGCAAAGACAATTCGATTATCTCAAGCACATGGCACAACTCAAACTGTTTTGAGGACTGTTTGAACTTTATCAGTTCGTTGCGCAGGTTGCTCAGGTGCGTTGCATCAAGCAGTTTGCAGAAGGTAAAGAAAGCTACATGCTTAGCCTCTTCCGCTTTTATGGTATGCGATTGAAATCTGCATTCTTTGATGATTCTTTGTTCAAATTGATTCAATACGTCAGCCTGTTGTTGCTTCGTATTTTCTTTCGATAATTGAAAGCAAGGAGTTGCTATAAACTTAAACTTCTCGTTCAGTAGAAAATCATCAAAGCCTTTAATAAATACCTGCAAAACAAACTTCTCGAAATTGATGCGGATATCTTCTGGTTTATCATCTTCTTTTTTGTTCTTTTCCACCATCAGTTGGTTTTGCGCATACGCCATATAACTGGTGATGCTTTCCTCTTTCTTCATCTGCCTTACGGCTTCAAAAGCATAGGCTTTTGGCCTTCGTGAGTTTTCTGCCTGCTTCTTATTCCGTTTCAGTATATAATTGACGGTTGCCGAGAATTGTTCTCTATTTCCGGTGAAGTCCGATAAGAACAAATTATTATAAATCAGCTTCAGCAAAAAGTAGCGTGCATTATAGGCCTCTTCATCAAACTTTTCTTTTGGTAAATAACTCTTTAGATCAAGATTATAAAAATTCTCTTTATGGGCATTTTGGTAGTTCTGTCCCTGTTTTTGCACCTTCTTAAAACCTGGAGCAAATGGAACAACAGAGCGACACAAAGAGAAGGCTACCTTATTTAACAGCGTTTTCAAATCATCAAACGGATAATAGGTAAGTGCACCTCCAGTTTTAAGTTGCTGTGCAAAAGCTTCTGGTAGTTTTTGCAGTTCCGTTTCCAGACAATCTTTATAAATGGTATCGGTGTAAATTGAATTATTGAAAGATGGATATTCAAAATCAGTTACATTAAAGATAGCATCCAATGCCTTTTGTTTGTAATGCACCACTTTGTTGCGAATTTGTTGCACAGCACCACGCATTGCCCAAAGAGTTTTTACTTTATCGGTAGCTGTTTCCGGCAAATCTGTTCCAAAGAAAAACTTGAACAATTGATTATTGACTCTATTTGAATCCAAGCTTTGAACATATTCTTTTTTACTCAAAATATCATTGATTTGTTCAGCATCCACAATATTCCGGATATTATTAGCAGCAAAGCCGCAAGCATCAATCATATTTAATACAAAGGCTTCGTTGCGTTTTATTTCTGTCAGTGAGTTACTATCAGGTTTGATCTCAGCAAACTTATGGTGTTGGGCTTTACCTTGTTGCAGCAGGTAATTTCTTACGGCATTCAACAATTGCTTGGTTATGATGTTTTTTATGGTCTCAGCTTTCAGATAATAGTCAATATCGGCGCGTGTGTTTCTTCTTTGGGTGGATTTTACGGAAAAGTAATGTTCGAGGTATTTCACCACTTCCAAATGGTAAACGGCTAATTGGTCATTTTCTCTATTGGTCATGTTGGAAGCTTCGCGCGTGCCGAACACTGTTTTCTGATGATCCTGTAATGTCCTTTTCAAGTTGCGATGAAACGCATTTGCGTTTTTGGGAGTCCCATCTTCTTTCAATTCTCCTTTATCTGCTTTTATTAATGCCCTTACTAAAGTATCAATATCATATATGTTATGATATTCTGATAAATCAATGCTTCCGTTATCTGTATATTCGGCTGCCCAAGTCTGCAATGTTTTTTTGCGTTTACTGTCTTTTTTCTCAGAATCGATTTTATTATTTTCGATTGATTTAATAAGAGCATTGCTCTTGTTAGAGATATACCACTCTTCCCAATCAAAATATGGTTGTAGCTTTTGGGGATTCTTTTCTTTCACAGCTTCTACAATCAAAGAAGTGAGTAGAAAACTATGCAATTTATTGTCATTATAATATTTTATTTCGTTTTGGAATTTATGATTCAAAAAAGGCAACACTTCTTCAGCCGAAATCCGATCAGGAAATCTGTTATATTTGATGATTGCTCTTATAACATCATATTTATTTTTCTGAACGGTACCTTTCAGCGAATCACGTTTGATAAGAGTTTTGTTTTCAATACTCAGAGAAAAACTTTGAATCTTTTGCTTAGGTAGAATTTCAATGGTTCTATTACTTGTTTCACCTTCATAAACCAAGGCGCCATTACCTGTTGTGCGGCGCATCAGTACCATATTTTTATTATCTACTTTTACTTTTGAAACCCTCATGATATTAAGAATTAATAGGTATTGTGTTTCTTTTAGGGCTTACTAACTGAGTGATTGCCAGTCGGAATTAATTCTCCTTCAAAGGTCACTATAATATTTTAAGCTTCCAAACAATTTCATCACTTTTTTTGTTTCGTAATACAACTTTTTGGCAATGATGGTCTCGTCACGTCGAATGTTCGTTTTCGGAGCCCCGGGTTTCAGTAAAAAGACCCGGCGTCTATCTACACAAAGAAATGAACCTCATTCAAAATATTGTTCTACATTGTTGAGTAAAGTGATTTGTGGAAATGTGATTCAAAGTGCTCTCATTAACCTGAAGTTATGGCTTTTTTTGAGCAGGATTTATGCATGTTGAACAAAAAGCGCTATTTTTGGGATGTCATTTATGCCGCTGACAGATCTTTCGGGCATCAGGTCGATCCTGACACCGGGAGAAGCATGATTTTGGTCAGACATTAAACCGGGACGAGTTTTATATGTCCATAGTGTAAAGAATAAAAACAGATTCGTATGAAAAATAATTTTTTTGTCAAATCACACGGGCTTGGTAATGAATATGTTGTTTTAGATAACCAGACTATTACGTTCGATTTATCAGCCCAAGCTATCCGGAGGCTTTGTAATACACATTATGGACTTGGAACGGATGGAGTTCTGCTGAAAGTTGATTCAAAAGTAGCTGATACCGGATTGTTGATTTTTAATCCCGATGGTTCTCAGGCCGAGAAGAGCGGTAATGGACTAAGAATCTTCTGTAAATATGTTTTTGACTATAACATTATCACGAAGAATGAATTCACCGTGGAAACAAAAGGGGGTATTGTTCATGCTAAAATAGTAGAGACAAACTCAAACTCAAACAAGGCCAGAGTGATAAGTATTGATATGGGGAGGGCTGTCTTTTCATCTGGTTTGATTCCCACGCTATATGAATCGGATGAAGTGCAGAATGTGAAAGCCACGATTCATGGCAAGGAGTTTGAAATAAATTGCGTGTCGGTTGGCAACCCTCACTGTGTCATATTAAAAGACACGCTGAACCCTGCCGAGATAAAGGAATTTGGACCCTATATCGAGCATTTTCACATGTTTCCCAACCGGATAAATACGCAATTCGCTAAAGTGATTAACCGTGGACTTGTTGAAATATTGATCTGGGAAAGAGGAGCCGGGTTTACCCTGGCTTCGGGCACCTCTTCGTCTGCAGTGGCAAGTGTATTGAAAAGGAAAGGCCTTATTGACTCGAAAGTGACCGTTAAGATGGTTGGCGGTGAGCTGACTTTGGAGGTTGATGATGACTTTAACATAAGATTGACGGGAGAGGTGAGACAGATTTGCGAGGGAATACTTGACAATGAATTAATCGAAGATCTTAATTTGCCCATTGTCTGACAAGGAATATCGGCAATGCGGATTGCAGAAATTAATTAAGTGCATAAGCAAGATTTTTCTTGCATATAAGAAATAATGTTTATCTTTGCAGACCAAATGGTCGGTTTATGAATGATTCAAAAGAACATATTATAGATATTGCCTTCAAGCTATTCCTTCAAAAGAATTTTAAAGAAGTAACCATGAAGGAGATTGTTGATAAAACCGGATTATCAAAAGGTGCCTTTTATCATTATTTTGAAAGCAAAGAAAAACTTTTCGAAGAAATTGTTGAGAATCTCGTTGCAACCTATATGGATTTTGAGGATTATGATTACTCGCGTATTACCCTGTATGAGTTTTACCGTTTCAATGCCACCAAATCTAATTTTGTCAGAGAGAAAGTACTGGAAGGTAGCGATGAATCAACTGATTCAATTTTAACTGCAAACTTTTATTCCTTAATGTTTGATGCCATCAAATTAGTACCTGGCTTCAAAGAAAAGATTAAGAAGTTTCTTGAAGCAGAACTCAAAACATGGATCAGCGTGATAGCAAACGCTAAAAAGAACCATGAAATTCAATCAGTACTCAGTGATCAACAAATTGCATCCATGTTTATTTATATGGCTGACGGCAATGCGTTGCATTTGTTACTATTAGGTGGTAAATTTGAGAAATTAAGGAATGACGTTATTCTCTTTTGGGATAATTTTTATGAAAGTCTGAAAGCATAGTTTTTTTTAATCAGATAACAGACCGAACATTCGGTTTTTTATTTGATGCATTTATATACCGAATGGTCGGTTTTAATTAATTCAACTCACAAAACAAAAAACATTGCGTTATGGAACAAGAAGAAAAAAAGAAAACGAAAAAGGCAGGCAAATTAGTCATTGCAGCTGCTGTCCTAATCATAATAATAGGAATAGGCGTTTTTTATTGGATAAAAAGCCAATCGTATGAAACAACTGATAATGCCCAATTGGATTGCAACATTGTTCCTGTAAGATCAGTGGTTGCAGCATACCTGAAATCAATCAAATTCACGGATGATGCATCTGTAAAAAAGGGACAAGTACTTTTTGTGCTTGATACAACCGATATTAAAGCAAAGGTAGAAGAAGCCGAAGCCGCTTTAGAAATTGCCAAAGCAAAACTATTGTCCACACAGAATAAAGCATTTGCAAGCACTGAAAATGTAACAGCAGGTGATTTGACTGCAGACTCGTATGAGCAAAGTATTATTTCGGCAAAAGCTACTCTTGAAAGAGCACAAAGTACATTTGACCGCACAAGCGCTTTGCTAAAAATAAAAGCTGCTACTCAGGAACAATATGAGACGGCAGAAACAAATCTTTCAATTGCCAAAGCCGATTATGCAAAATCCATCAGCGTCAGGAAATCTTCTTTTTCAACTACGATGGGCTTAAAATTGTTGGCAAAATCGGATAAGGACCAGATTAATCTCGCGGAAGCAGAGATAGAACAATGTAAAGCTGATTTAATACTGGCACAACAACAACTAAATTATGCCATTGTTCGTGCCCCTTGTGATGGTATCGTTTCTAAAAGAGCCGTGGAGGAAGGTCAGTACATTTCAGTAGGTCAAAATTTATGTGCTTTGGTAGATAATGAGAATCTTTGGGTTACAGCTGATGTAAAAGAGACTCAATTAGAACATATCAAAATAGGCCAACATGTAGACATAAAAGCAGATGCATATCCGGATCTTAATTTAAGAGGGAAAATTGAGTCATTTTCAGGTGCAACAGGAGCAAAATTTTCATTGTTACCACCTGATAATGCGACAGGCAATTTCATAAAGATCACGCAACGTATTCCCATTAAAATTTCCATTGATAAACTACCTACAGATCAAGCTTATGTATTGTTCCCGGGCATGAGTGTTTTTGTAAAAATTTATACCAAATAAACATGATGGAAGCAATTCTACAAAAACCGGCACAATATCTGACAGGCTCTGCAAAATGGATTCTTATTGGTACCGCCTTAGTCTGTGCTTTGCTTGAACTTATTGATAGCACAGTAGTCGGAGTGGCACGACCTGACATGATGGGAAGTTTAGGAGCAACTTCCCTGGAAATTGCCTGGGTAGTTTCTGCATACGGTATTGGGAACGTTATTACAGTTCCGTTATCAGCCATGCTTTCCAGTCTTTTCGGGAGAAAAATTTATTTTACAGCATCTGTTATTCTCTTCACTTTTTCATCTTTAATGTGTGGGTTGTCCACCAGTTTATGGACACTTGTTCTATGGCGATTCATTCAAGGTTTGGGTGGAGGCGGTTTATTATCGACAGCCCAAAGTATCATTGCAGACGCATTCCCCCCTAAAGAATTAGCCACAGCCACAGCAGTCTTTGGAATAGGACTTATGTTTGGTCCTGCTTTAGGTCCGGTTATGGGTGGATATATTATAGATAGTTTGTCTTGGCATTGGATATTTTTTATTAACGTTCCTATTGGCATAATTGCAGCTTTTCTTTCATGGACTTATGTTCCAAATCTTGCCGGAGCCACAAAACCTAAAAAAATAGACTGGTGGGGTATCCTGTTTTTAATAATCGGATTATGTTCGCTTGATTATTTTCTCGAAGAAGGATCTGATAAATATTGGTTTCAAAGCTCAGAAATAACTTTTTTCTGTGTTCTCGCTATTATCGGGCTTATAGCTTTCGTTTGGCGTGAACTGACGGTTGAAGAGCCAGCTGTAAACATAAAACTATATAAAAACATCAATCTGGCTATTGGTCATTTATTGAATTTAATACTCGGTATGATGATAATAGGCATTTTTTTCATATTTCCTCTATTTACGCAAGTTACCCTTGGTTGGACAGCTATACAACAAGGAACATTTCTTATTTCAAGTGGTATTGCTTCAGCAATTGCTATGCTTTTAGTAAGTAAGATTGTTTTGAAAAAGATTAATTATAATACAACCGCTATTATCGGTGCTCTGATGTTCTCTGTTTTCTTGATACTTCTTTCTTTTTCATCACCCGATTCAAGTGAGAAAACCTTTTTCTGGCCATTTATATTACAAGGTTTCGCCAAGGCATTTTTTATGGTACCTGTTATGTCCATGGCATTATCTGGTTTGCGGGGAAAAGATTTAGCCCAGGCAACCGGTTTATCCAATATCATGCGACAGTTGGGTTCGGCAATCGGGGTTGTTTTAATGGAGATTTATTTAAATCATGAAAATGCTTTTGTTCGAAGCAACATGATTGGGAATATAAGCAGGTATAGTAATATTGTTACCGAAAGGATAGCTGCATATTCGCAAAACTTTATATCTGCAGGTTACTCTCCGGACGATGCTAACAGGGTTGCTTATCAGCTTCTTGATAGTGGTTTGTCAAAGCAGCAACAATTAGTTTGCTATGATAATGCTTACATCGCAGTCGGATTGCTAATGCTTATTTGTATTCCACTGATTTTATTAATTAAAAACAGGCAAGGTAACTCCAATAAAAATACTGAAGTTGAGGTATATTAAATGATAGTTTAAAAAACAATTATATATGAAGAAGATAATATATTTACTGATTCTTAGTGCATTTTGCTCTACAATAGCTGCACAAACCGATACACTTAAGCTATCATTGGATCGGGCTATACAACTTGGCCTTACCAATCGTTTCGATGTAAAAAAAGAGAGTCTGAATATAAACGTTGCAAAAAACAGCGTTGTCAAATCAAAAAAGGAATTGTTACCTGATTTGTCTGCCAGTGGAAAAACGACTTATTATGGTGATGTGCAGCCGTCGATAATACCTGCGGGATATTTAGGCTTTACTAAACCTGAAAAAATTGCCATCGGGATGAAAAACAACACGGCTTTTGCTCTCGACTTAACGTATACGATCTATAAACCGGGCCTTTATACGGATATTAAAATTGCCGAGAACAACCTTGCCCTTGAGAAAGAAAAAAATCGCAATACCATTCTGAATACAAAGATTGAAATAACCACAGCATATTACAATCTTCTATTGAAAAGGCTACAATATGAAATTGCAAAGATGAATGAACAACGTTATAAAGAATATTATGATTTAGCCAATGGAAAATATCACAATGGTGCAATGATCGAGAGTGATGTGATGCAGGCACAACTGGATTATAAAAATGCTCAGGCAAATGCCGAGAAACAAAATCAAGACTATCTGCTCAGCCTCCAAAATCTCAAATACAACATAAATATACCTGCACAAACGGTTATCATTCCAACTGATTCGTTGCAAGCAATGGAAAATTCCAATTCAATAGTTGACTTATCGGCGAATAGTGTATCGAACCGCTCTGAATTAAAACAATTATTCATCGAACAGAACGGGTACATATTACAACTGGGAAAAGCCCGGCAAAATTATCTGCCGACTCTTTCTCTTTTCGGAAACTACACTCAACTTTTTCAAGGCCCTAACTTCAACTATTCGAATAGCTTCTATTGGGCTCCGGTCAATTATGTAGGCGTTAAGCTTTCTATCCCCATTACCGAAAGTATTAGAAACACGAATGATGTCAATGATTTCAAAATTAAAATAGCTCAGGCTAATTTTGAGATAAAACAAGAAGCGGTTACGATACAGTATGAAATTCAAGAAGCTATAACGAATCTCTTAAATGCTGAAAAGAACTTGCAGGAATCACAGAATAATTACAATCTCTCACAAAAACTGTATGAGCTTAAAAAGCAACAATATGGGTTAGGTTCTTTTTCTTATGAAAATCTGCTCGACACAGAAAAATCATTATCCACATCCGAGCAGGAATACATCACGGCGGTTTATGATTTGTTGATTGCCAAGATTAATTATCAGAAAGCGATAGGTAATTATTAATGTTTCGCACATCGAACAAACGTTAAACGACATCTTTTACATGACAATCATATCGCAAAGAACAACAAGGTTACTGCCATGAAACATACCCCGTTCACCCGGATATGTTTTTTATATTAGTAAAGCCTAGCGTCGATTGATGGAATATGTTATCCCACCTTTTTGTATTATAATTTGTAATCCGCTTCTTTCTGCATCTAAATAAAAATAATTACATTTGCAATGCTAAAATGTTATTACAATGGATATCAGGAATTGCATAACAAGTGATCCGTCCCATAATGAGTATATCCTGGCGGGCGGGGATAATACAGATAAAATCAAACAACAATTAAAAATAAATTCTTATGAAAATTATGCCATTTATAACAGTTATGTTCTTTTTTGTTGCAACTATGAATGCTCAAGACCTGAAACAAATTAAATTACCAACTCCGGACAAAACAAGGGGAGTTTCCATAATGAAAGCATTCAATGATCGTCATTCTGATCGTACCTACGCTCCGGATAAGCTTTCTCAACAGGATCTTTCGGATTTACTATGGGCTGCAAACGGTATAAACCGTCCGGATGGCAAACGTACAGCTCCTTCGTGCAGGGATTTCCAGGAAGTAGGAGTATATATTATTCTTCCCGAAGGGGCCTATCTGTATGATGAAAAAGCACATGCATTGACATTGCTTACTGAAGGTGATTACCGACCAGCCGTAGCAGGCGGACAGGATTTTGTAAAAGCTGCCCCGCTTTGTATTGTCCTTTCTGCCGATTTAACACGTTTTGGCGGAACAATCAACGAAGGTACTAAACTAATGGCCTCTGTTGATGTAGGCATCGTCTGCCAGAATATTAATCTTGCATGTGCCGGATTAGGATTGGCAACCGTGCCTCGCGCAACTATGGACCAGGCTACATTAAAAAGAGTATTGAAATTAAAAGATACAGATTTATTGCTCATGAATAATCCGGTTGGATATCCAAAGAAGTGAAAAAGAAAAAAATCGCAATACCATTCTGAATACAAAAATTGAATTTGCAAAATAGGTACAAATCTAAAGGTGGATGTTTTTGTTGTTTTCGTTTGTTCTGATCATTCAATACGTTTATGACTCATTTTCTGTTTTAGGTGAGCTATTTTTACCATAGTCGCTGGGACTTTCGTTGAAGTAGTCGCGAAAGCATTTGGTGAAGTAGGAGGGAGAGGTAAATCCGGCGGCGTAGGCGATTTCAGAAACATTTTGATCGGTTGTTTCGAGAAGATTTGCTGCAGTTCGCAATCGAATGATGCGTACCAATTCGTTTGGAGCATAATTGGTGAGTGATTTTAATTTGCGGTATAACTGCACACGCGACAGTCCCAATTCTTTTCCCATGTCATCCACATTGAGTTCGCTGTTGGCGATATTCTCTTCAATGAACTTGTGGAATTGAGTGATAAAGTCCTTGTCAATATCCGATACAGAGGCTTTAATTTCTCCAAATGTTTGATTTTCGCGAAAAAGTTCTTTGAGCTTTTTCCTGTTCTCAATCAATTTGCGAACGCGGATGGTAAAAAGGCGTTCGTTGAACGGTTTTTGAATGTAAGCATCGGCGCCACTTTCGAAGCCGGTCGCTTTTTCTTCATCCAGAGAACAGGCTGTGAGCAGCATGACGGGAATATGGCTGGTAGAAAGCGTCTCTTTTACCTGGCGGCAAAGCTCAAACCCGTTCATGCCGTCCATCATCACATCACTAACAATTAATTCAGGCACATATTTCATTGCTTTTATTAGTCCGCTCTTTCCGTTACTTGCTTCAAGTATCGTATAATCAGCTTGCAAGATGGTTTTGATATAGGTAAGAACATCGGCATTGTCTTCCACTAATAAAATCATGGGCTTTTCGGTGGTTTGATACGCTTCTTTTGGAAGATCTTCTTCATTGTCGACATCATCATCAATATCTAATAACTGCGATAATGTTCCATGAGTTGCAGTGTTTTCAGTGATGGCATTTGCAATCGGAATTTCTTTTTGTTGAACAGGAAGATATACGGTAAATGTAGTTCCATGTCCCTCTTCGCTTTCTATTTCTATTTTCCCGTGATGCAACTCGACCAATGCTTTGGTAAATGCCAACCCGATGCCTGAACCCGGAGCATACGGGTCGACCTTATAGAATCGGTCAAAGATATTTTCCAGTGCTTCTTTGGGGATACCTTTTCCGTCGTCAGATACGGAAAGCATGGCATATTCCTCATCATTCATGATTTCTTTCGTAAGAGTTACGTCAATATGACCATTCTCAAGGGTATTTTTAAATGCGTTGGAAAGAAGGTTGAAATAGATTTTCTCCAGTTTCTCCATATCTATCCAGATGGTGAAACGATCATCGGATGTTTTTACATGAAAATGAATGTGTTTTCTCTTTGCCAGTTCTTTGAATGATACCGATTCATCTTTCAAAAAGATTTTCAAATCACTGAGTGTAAAATTGACGGGTAACTTGCCGTTTTCATATTTGCGGAAATCAATAAGCTGGCTGATGAGATTTAATAGAATATTGGCATTTTTACGCATCAACAGCAGTAATCGTTGTTCATTGCTTTTCAGGGTTGACGTTGAAAGCAATGTGTCAATAGGGCCTGTGAGTAACGTCAATGGCGTGCGAAACTCATGCGAGATATTGGTGAAAAAGACTAATTTAGCTTGTGTGGCCTCTTGCAGATTTTTTGATAAAGCCAGTAATTGTTCGTGTTGAACAGATAGCGTTTCCTTTTGTTGTTCAATGGCTATGTTCTTTTGTTCTAATTTCTTATTCAATCTGCTCTTCGAGCGATAAGCCATAGCTGAAAAGAATAAGAATCCAATAGTTAGCAGCAAGAACAGCAAAGCGCCATATAGTAACGTTCTTTGTGTGGAATATTGTGCTAAGTTTTCACTGAGCAACCCGTTTAGCTGAGCAATCTTCTTTTGGTGATCATTTATCTGATCTGTTTGTAATTTGATGATGCGTGCGTTTGTTTTGTCTACAGCAGCAGTATAGAGAACATTCTCCCGGTTGAAGGGTTTATGACTCAAAATAGCTATAGTCGTTTGAATGGTTTTTTCACCACCGGTTGGATAAATAAACGTGGCCGTTAATGCACCGTTAAGCACTTGTTCAATACCTCCGCCTGCATCGGATAGTGCATCGATGCCGATAAACTTTATGCCTTGATTGCGTTTTAAGTCAATTGCGGCCTGATTGGCGCCAATAGCCATTTCATCGTTTTGGGCGAATACTAAATTGATGCCTGAATGTTGTTTTAATGCAATTTGCATCTCTTGTCTTGCGGGTGAACGTAACCATTTTCCATCGTTTGAATAGATAATATGCATATTGGGATATTTCGAGATAGCACTCAGAAAACCCCTATGACGCTCTGATGCCGGTGTTGAACCTTTTAATCCTTGTATTTCAACAATATTTCCTTTCCCTTGCAGAAGGCTGACTGCATAATTGCCTACTTCTTTACCAATGAGAAAATTATCAGCACCTACAAAGGCAGTATATTGATCAGATACTATTTTGCGGTCGACCATGATAACGGGAATGCCTGCTTTAAAAGCCTTTTCAACAATAGGAGTTATAGGTTCAGCTTCGTTGGGAGATACAATAATGGCATCGACCTTCGCATCGATGAAATCTTGTATATCATGAATTTGTCTGTCGTTATTGTCGTAAGCTGTTTTAATGACAAGCCGGATATGTGGATAAAAAGATGCTTCGCGAAGCATTTCATTATTCATCGTACGTCGCCATGCATCGTCGCTGCATTGTGAAACACCAATGACAAAGGTGTGTTTGGGCTTGTTGTGACAGGAGAAAACCAGCAATGAACAGAATAAAATAAGGAAAAAGCGCTGATTCATCATAAAAGAATAAGGTTATTCATCAATATAAAATAGCCGGAAGTTACAAGAATATAAGAAGTTAAGGAAGAGCTGAAGAATTGGCATTTGACAATGAGAGGAAAGTAATTGATTAATAGTAGATTCCTATTGTCTTTTCAAATTTTTTTCTGCTTATCCCTTCCTTACAAGTTATGTTGATAATCGGCTTCAAAGTTAATCCAATTTCTTGTAACAGATCAAGTGAAATGGGAGCTACACTTGATCTGTTTTTGATGGAACTATTTCAATTTCCAAACGTTGAAATTACTTATGTTTATAGTTTCGCTTTCCGAAAAAAGTGAAAGAGCTTTGTAAGGTTTCGTTGGGAAAAAGATGTCTGTTAATACCGTTTTCCCATTTTGTGCGAACACTTCGATGGAAGCTGCATCGATCAGAATATGAATTTTCAATTGATTGTTTTTCAATATACAAGGAGCTTTAGCTATAGCAGGAAAATTCGTTGAAAAGCTTACTATTCCTGATTTGGTGCGATCGACAAATAGTTGTTTCTTCGCCACATCATATCCGACAATCAGTTTCTCGTTCATATCATTACTGAGTTGAATGCCGAATGTGTTTTCTGTTTTTATCCCCACGCTGAACGTGACATTCATTTCCATTGGGCTTAATGCAAAAGGGATTGATCCTGAAATGTTTTTTATCCCTTTAACCTGCTGACCTTTTATGCTTACAGCCTCAGCATGTAGCTTTGTGATCTCCCTGATAGGACGACTTTCCAATACATAATTCCCGTTATCTTTCACAAGCAACAATGTTCGGGGGAAAGTCATGGCACTTCTCCATTTTACGGTAGGCACTTGTGTTCCGTATTGCCAGTTGCTCATCCACCCCAGAAAGATTCTTCTTCCGTCTTTAACGGGAATATCCGACCAGATTACTCCGGCATAGTCATCTTTTCCATAATCGATCCAACGAGTCTTCATATCATCCGGTGCGAATTGATGTCCGTTGAAATTGCCCACGAAATATTGTGTGGCAGAACCTCCGTTTGGTCCACCCGGATTGATGCTGACCAACAAAACCCATTTGGTTTGATTTGTCCCGCTCACTTTCATAGGGAATAAATCAGGGCATTCCCAAACGCCGCCATGTGCACCGATTGATTTGCCGAAGTCGCTTTGAAACGTCCAATGAAGAAGATTGGAGGATGCATAAAATTGCACTTCATCACCTGCTGCGATTGTCATGATCCATTGGTGTGTATGAGCATCCCACATTACTTTTGAATCCCTGAAATCGCGAATTCCCGGGTTAGGGACAATCGGATTCTTAGCATATTTTGTCCATGTTTTACCATTATCCAGACTGTATGCCATGCCGATATATTGGAATTTGTTACTGCCCGATTTTTCCAAAACAGGATTATCATAAGCGTAAATTGCCACTAACGGGGGATTGTTTTTGGTACCTAATCCGGATGTGTTGTTTTGATCAACAACTGCACTTCCTGAGAAGATGTATCCCAACGAATCGGGATAAAGTGCTATTGGAAGATGTTTCCAATGAACCAAATCAAGGCTCGTGGCATGTCCCCAATGCATTGGCCCCCAAACTGTAGCATGAGGATAATATTGATAAAACAGATGATAAATTCCTTTATGGTAGACCAATCCGTTAGGATCATTCATCCACATCGAATCGGGCGTGAAGTGATAAACTGGACGATATGCCTCTGGTGTCGTAATTTTATTTTGTTGATTGCTTTGTGTGTAAACGCAGAAGGTACTTCCGATAAGCAAGATAGTGAAGGCAATAATTGTTTTTTTCATGTGAATTTGTTTTTAATGATAACTTCATGTTTTCTCTGAGATAAATCTTAATTCAACTGTTTCAGGTTTGTCTCCATATTTTTTATTGAAATATTTCGCTCATAAGAGCATATTTTATTCCCGTTTTTATCATATAAAGCAGCAAAAGGGATCTCCATTATTTTATAATAATTCCGTACAAATATAGTAGGTGCTTCAGTTCCAACGATAATATTCGGATATCTGTTAACCTTATAAGCAGTGCTAAACTTTGCCACTTCATCTATTGATAGATAGGTTATCATGACTATTGAAGCTTTGTGAAACTCATTTATTTGCTTAAAAAATCTATCCATAAATGCCAGACAGTCGTCGCAATCGGGAGAAAAATAGATAATGAGGATAGGCTTTCCCATAGGAAGATCTTCTGCCTTAAATACATGTCCGTTAGTTTGCATGATACGAAAAGGAGGCAATTTGTTTGTCTGAGCATTCGCTTTGACACTTGAGGCAAGAAGTAGAATCAGTGTAATAAATGTAAGTAGCCGGAGTTTGTTCAACATATTTTTTGGGAGTTAAAATTCATAACACGCAAATCTACACTTTCTTCTTGAATTTCATTTTCTTGTTTGATTTTTTTTGAATAAAAGAGTATCATCTGATAGTCTGCATTATCTTTTCAAACTATTACTTAGCCCGCTTAAACTAAAATTATTTATTGTAGGATTCGATCCGCTTTCTTTAATCGTTAAGTAATTATACTGGTAATTTGGGAAATAGAGTGCAGTCATTACCCCTTGCCCTTGATTCCAAAAAACTTCAACGGATGTTTTATCAAAAAGCATTCGAATATCTACTTGTTGATTTGTTCCAGTGGTAAATGTTGGACATACTATTAGTTGGCTAAAACTATTATAAAAGCTGACATTACCGGAATTGCTTCGATCGATTGAAACTTTTCCATGATATTTGTCAAAAAGAATTTTCAAACTTTCATTGCTATCTCCAACTGTAAATTGTAAGCTATCTGTTTGTGAGAAATCAGCTGTCAGACTCAACTCATAGCTTCCGGTTTTGATGATGCTATTGTCAGTGAGGTTAATGCTATTTTGAGATTGTGGAAGAGAAGTAGTTTGGGTTTTATAATTATCCAGTTCAGCAACCGGGTTAAATTCCAGGTTGTAAGTTTGACCATTTTGTACCAAAGTGACTACACGAGGGACAGTCATGGTACCTCTCCAAGTTGTTGCCGGTATTACTCCGGCATAATTCCAGTTATTCATCCATCCGATGAAAATTCGTCTTCCATCCGATGAAGGAATATCATTATAAGTATTGCCTGCATAATTGTCTGTTCCATAGTCTACCCATGCAGGTGTATCCGAATCCGATGTAAAAGTTGTCCCGTCAAAATCGCCAATAAAATATTGCGTAGCGGTGCCACCATTTGGGCCTCCGGGGTTAACGCTTGCCATAAGAATCCATTTTTTCACAGTGGTACCTTCAACCGTCATTTGGAATAAATCAGGACATTCCCAAACACCTCCTTGTAAGCTCATACCTCCTGTAAAATTACTCGCATAAGTCCATGTTTTTAAATCAACGGAAGAATAGAAATTCAGCGAAGTTCCCATGGTTAAAACCATTATCCATTTCTTTTGATCAGGTAGCCAGGTAACCTTTGGATCTCTAAAATTAGGGTTGTTAGGATTAGCCAAAACCGGATTATTGGCATACTTTGTCCATGTCTCCCCCATATCATTACTATATGCAATGCTTTGATTTTGTTGAGTCCCGTTCTGGGTAAAAATAGCTACTAAAGGGTATTCACTTCCGGTTTGAAAACCGGAGGTATTTGTTGAATCAACTACGGCGCTACCTGAAAAAATAGTTCCCAGGCTATCCGGAGTTATTGCTATGGGTAAATCTTGCCAATTAAATAAATCAGTACTTACTGCATGTCCCCAATTCATAGGTCCCCAAACAATTGCACCTGGATTATATTGATAGAACAAATGATATTGGCCTTTATAATATACTAAGCCGTTGGGATCGTTCATCCAATCTGATGGTGGGGTAAAATGATAAGATGGCCTGTAATCACCTTCATTTAATGCCACTAAAGTATCAGCATTAACCGTTTTGGTCGATATTTCATCCTTTTTACAAGAAGAAAATAAGCAGATGATAAACAGTGAGAAAAATAATATGAATTTGTACATGAGAATGGTTTAATAAAATAAGAATTCTTCAGGATATATTTTCTCCTGAAGAATTCAAAACAAATCAATCTACTTTGACTTCAAAACACTAAGTGCATTCGTATAAAGAGTTTCTACATTTGCCTGATATGGATTTGTGAAGCCTTCGGTACCTGATGTAGCTCCTGGGCTGGCTCCGAGTTGATCCCACTCAATTCCACCAATACCAATTACAATAGCTGTTCCCTTAAAGGTTGAGGTTGGATCGAATTCAAAAATTCCTCCCATGAAATAATCGCTTATGCCTCCCCATCCTGCCAGCCATTTTGCAGTATACGTAGTACAGAAATTAGTATAAGCTGTAACATCACCGTTAGCCAAACCAAAGAAATTAGGAATGCCAGACAAAACACAGTTGTGATTTTCTTTCCAACCTGCTCCGATTACAGGAAAGGTTTTTTCGCCATCACCTTGTGTTGTAAATGTAAGACCGGTAAAGAGGGGATTAGATGTATTATCTTGATTCCCGTCTATATCTGCATTTACTGTCCAGATATCCGGATTATAACTACCTGTTCCTGCATCATTTTCTACGATAGATTGTAATGCAGTTGGTAGTCTTCCTAAGTTCCATAAGTAATTGAATGCATAAAAACCACAGAGTAGTTTGCCTCCGTTTTGATAATAGGATTGAATACTGGCTAAAACAGTAGGATCTGTTGCAATAGCCGGGAAGTTTGGTCCGTTTTCAACGTCATAATTCCACCATACAACATCAAACTGGCTTAAGTTAACTGTTCCGTTTTTAATTTCGTTGAATGTAACATATCTTGCGGCTGGATAATTAGCAAAAAGCCATTTAGCTGCTGCTGCTTGTTCATGATTGGAAATATGAAGTGAATCGGCATCTGTACCTAAATAGGCTACGACTGTTGGACCAACCTTGAAATTCATGTAAACGGTATTGGAAACCTGATTTTGTGTATTAGTTGTTACTACACCAAATAGATGAGTTCCTATGGAAACATTATCAAACTGATAAGATGTTGCAGTTGCCGGAAGAGCTACTGTCTGAGATCCCATAGTAACCGTAATGCCTGATAAGCTTCCACTTGGTAAAGTCCATGTAAGTGCCACGCTGTTACTTCCGGTTTGCGATGCTTGAAGATTTGTAACAGGTGTGGCTCCCGGACGATTAAACTTTACAGTTTGTCCAAGTGAAAGATTTCCTTTCGTGTCTTGAGCTTTTACTGTAAACATATAATCTACATTGGTTTGTACTATACCAAATGTGTAGAATGTAGGATTTCCGCTGACTTGAATTGTACCACCATTATACATGATGGATACAGACAGGTTGTCATTTACTTTGGGTAATGTCCATGTTAACTTTACACTATCTCCATTGAGCGTATATTGCAAATTACTTACTGCACTTAACTGTGGGGCTTGTATCCCATAATCCTGAGTAATGCAACTTGCTACTGTCAAAAGGAGGACAGATAAACAGAAGTATTTAAAAATATGTAGTTTCATAGTTTTGTTGTTTAATTTGAATGCTATAATTAATATCCGGGATTTTGAGTGTAAGCCCCGTGGCTGAATTCTATCTGTGTTAATGGAATAGGAAGGAATTCATCACGGCCTTGTACGAAATTACCAGCTGAAAGATATGATGGAATACCTTTAGATTCTGTTGCGTAATATGAGTTAAGATAGTTACCTATGATTCCCCATCTTACTAAATCAAAGAAACGACTGCCTTCCATAGCAAACTCAAGACGTCTTTCCCATTGAAGCGCTGAAAATGCATAGGCTTGTGAAACACCGGTAGTTGGATAATCACCAATTTTATAATGTGATTCATATTGTCCATCTGCATATTTCAAAAGGCCGATACTATTGGCAGCTCTATTACGAATTGTATTGATGATTTGAATCCCGGCAGATACATTGTTTTCCTGAATTTCAGCTTCAGCTAACCAAAGCATTACATCATCTAAACGTATAACGGAACGATCTTTATCATTTTCATAAAATGGTCCTACCTGAATATAATCGAAATTATTCTTCCCGGCTGTCACATTTTCTTTTAATGAAGCAAAGAATCCATAGATAGAAGGCGTCCGATTCCATGTCGAGTCATAAATTGTTGTAGGATCATATTTGAACATGTGTCCCGGGATAGCAATGGTGTGATCAATACGTGGATCCACGGTATTAACTGCCAAATTGGGTACAGTATCTTCAGCAAAGGTTGCACTCGAGTTTGTTGGCCAGCTAAAGAATCCGTTATTTGCATCCGGTAATCCTTTTGAATTGGTTTTAAATGCTGTAAACAGGTTCATACTTGGTTTATGAAAATCGCAGCATCCTACACCCATTGGTGTGGCTAAGCAATCGCCATAATCTAATCTTCCATATAAAGTACCATCGTTCACCGAATACATAATATCAAAAATAGCTTCTGGTCCATCCTCATAAGGTCCTCCCGGGAAATTATTTGGAAGAAAATTATCGGCAAAATCAGGAGCAAGACTACGTCCACTATTTGTAATAACGTCATTGCAATAAGTGATTACACTATCCAAAGCTGATTTTCTTGCTGCTGGCATTGTCCCGGGAGCAGTAATTGCATACTTTGAACCAACAAGGTCTCCCATCCCGTAAGCTTGGTACAATTTTGTTTTAGCCAGATAAGCTTCAGCGGCATATTTGTCAACACGTCCAACTTGTGTTTGTTTGGCTGGCAGGTTATTAAAGGCATACTCAAAATCGGATGCAATTTTATTCCATAGTTCCTCACTTGTCAAAGCTGTATTCGATGTTGTGGCATAATCCGCTGCAGGAACGGTTTCATCAAAGTAAGGAATACGGTTGAATAGAATTTTCAGTTGAAAATAGTAATGAGCCCGGATAAACCTACATTCAGCCATTCGTTGTTCTCTTGTTGCTTCTGTACCGTATGATGCATATTGTTCATCAGTTAACGTGTTTAATAAAGCAAGAGCTGAATTTGCACGGGCAACACCGCAATATAAGGCGAACCACATGCTGTTAAATTCACCCATATCAACCCGAGATTGGCAAAGTTCCATAAACCCGAAATCACCAATATCATTCGGGTCTCTACCGCCTTTGTAACTATCACCTGATCGTACTCCATCATAAGACCAAAGACTAAACGGAGTATCATAGTGATCGTTGCCAAGACTTGCATAAGCTGCTATTACAGCCCCTTCTACACTAGAGCCACTAGTGACCTCGGCTGTAGTTAAAACTGCTTTAGCAGGTACATCTAAGAAGTTATTGCATGAAAATAGCAATATGGATGTAGCCATTAAAAATAATATCTTTTTCATTGTATTGAGTTTTGTTTGTTTGATTTACTAGAACGACACACTCAGACCTCCTGTAACTTGTGAAGGAATAGGATATCCATAATTGGCATCTTCAGGATCTTGTCCGGTAAAGCTTTTGGCATAAATGTGCAAAAGGTTTTGACCTGCAACATAGAGACGTAAATTGCTTACATGAAATTTTTCTGCTAATGTCTTAGGAAGGGTATACCCTATTTCAACATTACGTAATTTCAGGTAGGCACCATCTTCGATATAATAGGTAGAAAATCTGGCTTCATTATTATAATCGGTTTCTGCCAATGCCGGAATCGTAGAATTAGGATTCGTAGGAGACCATGCATCTAACAGACGTGTTCCTTTATTGGAACCGGTTTCCTGTACTGACCAGAAATCAGTAGCATATTTCAAATTATTTACAATTTGGGTTTTACCTAAGCCCTGGAAGTATAACGTCATGTCAAAATCTTTGTATCCTAACTTGATGTTAAACCCATAGTTAAATAAAGGGGTTGGATTGAAAATCCATGCCTGGTCGTTCGTGTCAATTTGACCATCACCGTTAATATCTGCATAACGTATTCTACCCAAACAATTTGAGGCATTCAGGTTAGGTTGAGTTGGTGCATTAGCCCATTGGGTTGTCGATGTGAACAAGCCTTGTGCTACATATCCAAATATAGATCCGATCGGATGACCTAAAATGTTTTCTGTGGTTCCATTTCCGCCATAGTTATTGACAACAGATTCGGGTAGATAGGTCACTTTATTACGGTAGCCGCTGATATTGCCACTTACTTCATATTTAACAGGGCCAATTTTACCGGTATAGCTGATGGAAAATTCCATCCCTTTATTTTGCATGCCGGCACCGTTTAACCATTCATATCCACCTTCTCCAAGTGCTCCGATGTATGGAGGTTCAACCAAAATATCTTTTGTATCTTTGATATAGTAATCAAATGATCCTGAAAGGGCCTGATTGAAGAATCCAAAATCCAAACCAATATTTGTTTGAGTAGTGGTTTCCCATTTAAGATTAGAGTTCCCTGTTTGTGTTTTTACAAAACCTGAAGGAAGAGTTCCTGATCCAGCACCGGTGATATCATAAGCAGTTCCATTAGGAATGCCCCAGGTAGGATCGCCTCCGGTATAATTTGTTGCATATTCTGTTGCAGTGGCTCCATTAGCAATGTTCTGGTTCCCCGTTTCCCCCCAGCTTGCTCTTAATTTCAAATCAGAAAGTTTTGTGAAATCTTTCATGAACTTTTCATCATTGATTCTCCATCCTAACGAGAATGCAGGGAAAGTACCAAACTGATTATTTGTTCCGAATTTGGATGATCCATCATAACGTACGGTTGCAGAAGCAAGGTATTTGTTGTCAAAAACATAATCCACTTTACCGAAATAAGATAAGAGGGTGTTCGTTGCAGCATTCCCTCCCAGGTTTTTCACACCGGTTGCAGCATCGAGATACATGTAATTAGGATCTGATGATGCAAACCCGAGAGCTGAAGCCCAGAAATTCTGATCGGTTTCTTCGTAAGCTTCTGTTCCTAACAATGCATCTAAACTATGTTTTCCTTTATTGAATTTGTAACTTAATGTGTTACTCCAAGTCCATTTATCTGAAGTAGAATGATTATTCTGCACGCTATTGTTCGTATTATTCAAAAACCCGGATACATAAGCTAATTGCATGTTTCGGAAGTCATACGTATTGTAGTCAATACCAAATGAAGTTTTCAGGTGAAGATTTTTGATAACCTCTAAATCTGCATACATATTACCGAATACATAAAGATTCTCAGGCCTGTTTTGTTGATTCATTTCCATTATACGAACAGGGTTTTGGCGGTCGTTCATTCCACCCCACGGGCCGCCCCATCCGCCATCGGTTGTATGGATTGGAACAACTGCTAAAGCTTGTAAAGCCATGTTTTCAGTACCCTGGTCATCAACTTCCTGAGTGGTATTCATTGATAAATTTTCACCGATTACCAATTTGTTATCCAACAAATTATAATCTGTATTGATACGCCCTGTAATCCGCTTAAGATTAGTGGTGATAACAATACCGTTGTTATCCATATAATCTAAAAAGAACATGGAATGTCCTTTGTCTGATCCATTCGATATGGATAGATTGTAATCCGTATTTGCTGCAACTCGTGATATCGCCTTAAACCATTGGGTATTTGCCGGAATCACATTAGTAGGATAACCATTGGTTGATGATTGGATGGAAGAAAGCATTGATTGACTGTTAAGCACAGGATTAGCAAAATCTCCATTCCAATTAAAATGGTACGAAACGGAATTGGTGTTTGGATCTATACCGCCATTTACATCAGCAGTAAACATCGCCAAACCATATTGTTGCGCGTTCAAAACAGGTTCAACATCTCCATACCATGAATAGGTGGTCTTTACATTAGCGGAAATCTTTAACTGGCCTTGCTTAGCTTTTTTTGTCGTCACAATAATGACGCCATTGGCAGCTCTTGAACCATAAATGGAAGCTGATGCTGCATCCTTCAAGACCTGAATGGATTCGATATCATTTGGGTTAAGAACTTGTAATCCGTTCATCGTAGGAACACCATCAATAACATACAACGGATCGTTGTCGTTCAAAGTACCAATACCTCTGATACGAATGACAGTTCCTCCACCGGGTGATCCATCATTTGTAATGTCAACCCCTGCAATTTTTCCTTGTAAATCTTGCATAGGATTTGATGCACTGGCTTCAGCCAAAGGTCCAACATTCACAACAGATACCGCACCAGTAAGATCTGCTTTCTTTTGTGAAGAATAGCCGGTTACAACTACTTGTTGAAGTTGTTGTGTTTCAGGTTCTAATTTCACATTGATTATACTTACGCCAGTTGCCTGTTTCTCAACACGTTTCATTCCGATCATTGAAAATACCAAGGTGGCATCATTGCTCTTCACCGGAACAGAATACTTCCCATTAATATCAGTCACTGTTCCCGTCGTTGTTCCTTTAACAATTACAGTGACTCCGACTAACGTACTCCCATCATCAGATGATGTCACTACACCTGAAATGGTTTTCGTTTGAGCGAATAATGCGAAACTAAGTACGCATAGCAGAGTCAAAAGGCTCAGTTTCCGCCAAACATTACTACTAAAATCTCTTTTTCTTTTCATAGTTCATAGTGTTAAAAATTAATATTAACTAAGCTGTACAACGGCACTTTTTTTTATTTCATTTAGGTCATATTCGGGGTTTGCACCTTTACAAGTAGCCAGGTAGGCTCCCAAAGCACATGCGTTGGAAAGAATGGTACTTGGTGCGTACTGAAGCATGATCCCCGAAATAAATGAGGCTAAGAAGGCATCGCCTGAACCGATGGTGTCTTCCACTTTTACAATGTATCCCGGATGTTCGGAGAACAGTTCTTCGTGAAGCATAGCAGCTCCATTTTCGGCGCGTGTGACACAGAGCGTGCCGCAATGAAATTTTTTGCTTAACCATCGCATTTGTTCTTCCAATGATAGGGTGCGTTGACCATACCAGGATGCAATAATGGCAATCTCTTCATGATTGAGTTTGATGATGTCGGCTAACAACATCATATCTTCAAGCAGTTCTTTGGAATAATAAGGTGCACGCAAATTGACATCAAAGACTTTTGTTGCTTTGCTTTTTAACAGATAGAACAAGGTGTTACGCGAAATGTCATTACGTGATGCCAAACTACCATAGACAATGACATCTACATCTCCTATTTTTCCCATTAAAGACTCGTCCAACTGGATAAAATCCCATGCTGATGGGAATACAATATCGTATGTGGCATTCTGTTTTTCGTCCAGTACTACATTTACGACTCCGGTTGGCGCCGTTGTATCACGTTGTATAAAGTCAAGCGGCAGCCCGGAAGGACGAATGAAATCCAATAAATCACATCCGTCGCTATCATTGCCGATGCGGCTTACCAGACAGACATCGTGACCATGTTTTTGTAAATGCAGAGCAACATTCATTGGTGCTCCGCCCGGTTGTTTGTTTGTTTGCGAAATTTTATCCCATAGCATTTCACCGAAACAGAGAATTGTTTGTTTATTCATGAAAATTTAAGTGATTAACAAAATAACAAAATAACTAAATAATTAAGAGACTAATCAAAAATGGAAGGAACGACCCTTTCTTATTGGAAATGTCGTAGGGAACCTAATGTCGTAAAAAAGATGGATTGTTAGTGACGGACGATCTCTTGTTCAATTTCTTCCAATGTCTTGCCTTTGGTCTCAGGAATATAGGCCAGCACAAACACAAGGGCTAAAAAACTAAACAAGCCGAAAAACCCAAAGAGAACTCCTCCACCAAAGTGATTCAATATCCAGGGTGAAAATTGAACCGTTAAGAAGGTGCATCCCCAGCTGATTGCAGTTGAAAATGAGAGTGCGTGGCTTCGTACGCGGTTAGGATACATTTCAGAAGTCACAACCCACATGACTGGTGCAAAGGATGCAGCGAAGAAGGCGATGTAACTTAATAACGAAATAAGAATTCCGACAGGACTCCACCCAAAAGCAAAAGAGGCCGCTAAATAGGCTAATGATAATGTCATCCCACCGGCACCACACAAAAGCAATACTTTACGTCCGCGACTATCTACCAGCCACAATGCTACAATCGTGAACAAGAAATTGATAAAACCTACCAAAACCGATTGAAGCAAAGCTTCATGACCCCCAACACCTGTCTTTGCAAAAATAACTGGAGCATAATTTACTACGGCGTTTATTCCGGTGATCTGCTGGAATGCAGCCAATAGCGTACCTAATAACACAATCTTACCAACCTTGCCTTGAAAGATTTCTTTGAATTGAACTTTTTCCTTACTTTGCTCAATCTTCAGGGATTGTTGTATCTCTTCCGTTGCTTTTTTTGCTTCATCAGTTCCCACTACTTTGGTTAACACCTGCAACCCCTCGTCTTGTTTATGGTGTGCAATCAACCAACGTGGACTTTCGGGAAACTTAACCAATAAAAACAGAAAAAGGATACTAAAGAAAAATGGAATACTGAGCATATAGCGCCACGATCCGGCTGTATCGAGTAAAAAATAATCGATTACATAAGCCAGTAAAATACCGATTACAATTGCAAATTGATTAAAGGAAACCAATCTGCCTCGTTGATGTGCGGGAGCAATTTCTGATATATACATAGGTCCCACAACGGATACAGCACCTACACCAATACCGGCGATTACCCGGAACAACACTAAAAGAATACTTGATTGTGACAATGCACATCCTAAAGAAGAAAAAGCAAAAAGCAGAGCAATGCAAACGAACACCTTTTTGCGTCCCAACTGGTTGGCAATGGCTCCGGTGAACAGAGCACCTAATAAACAGCCAAGGGTTAAAGAACTTACGACGATGCCAATGCCATTGTCGTTTAAATGAAAGAAATCCTGGATTGAATGCACGGCACCTGAAATACCTGCCATGTTTAATCCGAAAAGAAAGCCACCAATGATGGCCACAAAAATAACGCGGTACAAATAATGTTTGGACATGTAAGAAAAAGATGAAAGGTTACACATAAAAATCAATGATGCAAATATCATATGTTATGGTGTGCATCCCTTTCATTTTTGTTTCAAATGCAAGCAATTTTGTATCAATATTGAACTATTTTCATGTATCGAATTTTTTATTATATGTTTAATAATCAGAATTATAAGTTAAATATTATGATGTAAGTGTCAAAAATAGCATGATCTTGAAATATATACTTGCTTGTTTTTATCCGTCTTTTTTTAATTTATCTTATTTCATTTCAGTGTGCTGCATCCATAATGCTGTTTTTATCATTTTACAGATCTCCATATTTTTAAAGTAGGTGTTTTGTATACCTTTGCTTCTTATTAAATTCGTAACATAAAGATATCACAAAGTCATCAGACCAAAGTATAACCCTTAAATAATATATAGATAACACATATCATTAATAATATGGTTTATCTATAAGTTATCTATGGGATATCTATGATTTATCTATGGCTTATTATACTTTGTATTACGGTTATAAAGCGAAGAAAAGTTATACCGGATTATCTCTTATCCGGTGTCGAAAATTTGTATCTTTGCAGGAATTAAACTGAAAATTATGAATGTAGAAATATTAACAATAGGTGATGAATTGCTGCTGGGTCAGGTTGTGGATACCAATTCTGCATGGATGGGCTCCATGTTGGCCAAAGAAGGGTTTCGTGTTCAGGGTATCACGTCCATTGGTGATGATGCCGCAACCATTAAAGAGGCTTTGAAACGCTTATTGAGTAAAGGAGATATCGTTTTGATAACGGGAGGTCTGGGGCCGACGAACGATGATATTACGTTGCAAACATTAGCGGATTTTTTCGGGTCGAAGTTGGTTTTTGATGCTTCGGTCTATGCTGATATTGAACGTTTTTTTGCCGGTCGTCCCGATACGATGAACGCGTTGAATCGCGATCAGGCAATGGTGCCAGTTGATGCAACCGTGATTCACAATAAAGTGGGAACAGCACCTATAACATGGTTTGAGCGTGATGGAAAAGTGATTGTTTCAATGCCGGGTGTGCCTGCCGAGATGAAACAGGTAATGGGAGATGAGATTATTCCCCGTTTGAAACAACGGTTTAGCGTGCCTTCCATTCAACATAAGTATCTTTTGGTACATGGCATTGGTGAGTCTTCATTAGCAATTCAATTGGCAGATTGGGAGGGTGCGTTGCCTTCTATTATCAAATTAGCTTATTTACCTCAGGTGGGATTGGTGCGTTTGCGTTTATCGGGAAGTTCATCTGACGAAGCTTTATTAACCAAAGCATTGAATGAGGCGGTTGCTAAGGTAATCCCTTTATTGGGAAATGCATTGTTGGCTTTGGAAGATATCACACCAGCCGAAGTGATTGATTGTCTTTGCAAACAGAAAAAGATCAGTTTATCTGTTGCCGAAAGTTGCACGGGTGGCTATATTGCTCATTTAATCACTTCGCAACCGGGTTGCTCGGACTATTTCAAAGGAGGAATTGTGGCTTATGACAATGAGGTGAAACGAAACCTGTTGAGTGTGTCTGAACAGGATTTAAAAGAACATGGCGCCGTAAGTCAACCGGTTGTTGAACAGATGGCGCGTGGGATAAGAGCCTTGTTAAACACGGATATTGCTGTGGCCACTTCGGGCATTGCCGGGCCAACGGGAGGTACAGATGAAAAACCCATAGGGACTGTCTGGATTGCTGTTGCTACATCGAGCCGGGTTATCAGCCGCCTTTTCCAGTTTGGTGCATTTCGCGATCGTAACATTACCCGCGCTTCTCTTGAAGCATTAGCCATGATTAAAGAAGTATTGGATTAATGAGTATAGTCATTCTGCATGGTTGATGTATTAATGAAATAAACAACTGGAAGTTACTGGCAATTACCAATAAGTTACATGAATAATAACCAATAAACAGTGTCGTAAAATCAGTTAGGGGATTTCGGTATAACACTTTTGTGGCTGCCTTTTTTTGAAAAGTACGGGGAGAGGTCAAACACACCCGATGAATAAAACATTACATTTACAAGAAAAGGGATCGCCTTTATGATCTAAAATTGAACTCATCATATCAAATAGCCGAATTAATTTGTATATTTGTAAGGAATATTCTTCAATAACTTGACAAGAAGCGTATTAGATTCTACATCGATTTCAAATGATCCTATCAATAAAGGAATAACCCGAAAATCCGAAAAAAGAGTAAGGAGCAGAAGCCTAAAAGCTCACGGGTAGGCAACAATCATAATCTTATTCACACAATGAAAAAATCAATTTTACTTGTGGTGTGTTTAAGCTTTTTTTTAATTGGGCAATCACAAGTGTCAGTAACAATTCATGTGACTATAGCTGGCACCCTCTCCTCATTATTGACATCTGATGAAAAAAATGCCATTGTCAAATTCACGGTCACTGGTACGATTGATGTCAGAGATGTGAAGTGTATGCGTGATTCCATGCCCGCTCTCACTGTATTAGATCTCAGCGCCGTAAACATACAAGCCTATGATGGTTCAGACGGTACCTGTACGGATACTTTCTATCCTGCCAATGAGATGCCGAAATATTCATTTTATAATAGTTTTACCGGCACAGGAAAAACGACTCTTACCGCAATAAAACTTCCCAATTCAGTTACTGCTATCGGGGTTTATGCTTTTAGTGGCTGCTCTGGGCTGACCAACGTCTTGATTCCCAATTCGGTTATTTCAATTGAAGGGTTTGCTTTTATGAATTGCACTGGATTGACCAATGTTCTGATTCCTAATGCTAATACTTCGATCGGAATTTATGCTTTTTATCATTGCAATAACTTAATAACTATCTATAGTTTAAATACAAAACTACAAACTCTCTATCATCACAATAGCTACACAACCATCTATACTTTGAATGCAAAGCCGCAGGTTCGTTATGATGGTGAGTTTAGTAGTTTTAGTCCTAATTCATCTATTTCCGCTTTATATGTGCCTTCAATTGATTGGTTGATTCCCAGACGAATCCATGTTGGAGCGCTTTATGTAATTTGTTTTCAATTACGAATACCGTAATATCTGATGGAATCAGCAACCATGAGGAAGTGAACGTAACGACATCCGGTATTGTAATGGAAGGTATTTCAACAGGAGAATCTTGAAGAAAAAAAAGAGACTAAGCAGGAAACATGGTTCCTTGCTTAGTCTCTTGCAATTTCAATGGAAAAGGAATTATCCAATGTTTTACATTGCGGAGAGTATGAGATTCGAACTCATGGTACCCTTTAGGGGTACACACGCTTTCCAGGCGTGCCTCTTAAACCACTCGAGCACCTCTCCTTTGAATTGGGTTGCAAAGTTAAGAAAAAATGGTTGATTACAAATATGATGGGAGAAAAATTGAAGTAGATGGTAGGCTGTAGTTAGTAGATTGTTGTTGAAGCCTGAATAAGGAAGTCGGTAAATTGCAGTTTGTTAGTATATTAGTATGTTTTATTGTAATCCAAATAATTGCTGCGCATTGCTGGAAGTTATTTTGCCCGTTTCTTCAAGAGTGATATGGTAGATTTCGCTTATTTTTTGTGCAACAAATATCAGGTAGCTGCTTTCGTTTCGTTTGCCGCGATAGGGAACTGGTGTTAAATAAGGAGCGTCTGTTTCAAGCACTAACCGGTCAAGCGGAATGTCTGGCAACACTGAAGATAGTTTAGCGTTTTTGAATGTTACCACACCATTGATTCCCAAATAGAAGTTTTCCAAAGCGATGATGCGTTGTGCTTCATCAGGTGTGCCTCCGAAACTATGGAAAACACCTCTTAATTCGGGGCAGTTGTATTTTTCCATGCTTTCTATTACTTCACCGAAAGCATTGCGTTGATGAATAATGACCGGCAGTCGGTATTCGATAGCCCATCGCAGTTGTTGCTCGAATACAATGATTTGCTCTTTCCTGAAAGTTGCATCCCAATACAGGTCGATGCCTATCTCGCCAATGGCGCAATAGGGACGGTGTTCCAATTCGTCCTTAACCCAGGCTAAATCTTTAGTATAGTCATTATTAATACTTGTGGGATGAATACCTATTGCAGGATGAAACCAAGAAGGGTTGGTCGCTTCGAGGGATAAAAGTGAGTGTAAGGTCGATTGGTCAACATTCGGAAGAATGATATGCGTGATTCCGGCAGCCTGTGCACGCAAGATTACATCCGAACGATCGGCATCGAATTCGGGTAAGTAGATATGCGAATGAGTATCAATGAACATAAGGTTTCAGACACTTATTCCCATTCGATGGTTGCCGGTGGTTTGGAACTGATATCATACACTACACGATTGACGCCACGCACTTTGTTGATGATGTCATTGGATACCTGTGCTAGAAACTCATAAGGAAGGTGTACCCAGTCTGCTGTCATACCATCCGTTGAATGAACAGCTCTTAGGGCAACAGTATTTTCGTACGTGCGTTCGTCGCCCATTACGCCTACTGATTTAACAGGTAAAAGAATAGCTCCGGCTTGCCAGATGGAATCGTATAAGCCGGCTTCCTGCATCGAATCGATGAAGATAGCATCAGCATCTTGCAAAATACGTACGCGCTCGGGAGTGACTTCGCCTAAGATACGAACGCCCAAGCCGGGTCCCGGGAAAGGATGGCGGCCTAACAATTTTTGCGAAATGCCTAAAGTAAATCCTACGCGGCGCACTTCATCTTTAAACAACAAACGGAGGGGTTCAATTACTTTGAGATGCATATCTTTCGGAAGGCCACCTACGTTATGATGCGATTTGATGGTAGCTGAAGGCCCGTTGACAGAAACCGATTCAATGACATCGGGGTAGATAGTGCCTTGTCCCAACCATTTCACGTCTGCTAATTTCTTGGCCTCAGCATTGAAGACTTCAATAAAATCGCGCCCAATGATTTTTCTTTTCTTTTCAGGATCGGATGCTCCTTTCAGATCGTTAAGGAACTGTTCGGAAGCATCAACGCCAATGACGTTGAGTTGCATCTCTTTGTATTGTGCCAACACTTTCTCGAATTCATTTTTACGTAAGAGGCCATTATTGACAAAAATGCAGGTCAGGTTTTTCCCAATGGCACGATGAAACAAGACACCGGCAACGGTGGAATCAACGCCGCCTGACAATCCGAGCACTACTTTATCGTTGCCCAGCTTTTGTTGTAATTCGGCAATAGTGGTTGAAATAAACGAGTCGGGTGTCCAGTTTTGTTGGCATCCGCAAATAGTAACGACAAAGTTTTTTAGTAATAGCGAGCCTTCCGTGGTATGATACACTTCGGGATGGAACTGAATGCCATAAGTCGACTCATCTTTGATTTTGAAAGCAGCATTTTGTACTGTGTCTGTTGAGGCAATGCGTTCAAAGTTGTCAGGAAGCATGGTAATCGTGTCTCCATGCGACATCCATACCTGCATTCGTTCACTGACTCCTTCAAACAAGAGAGATTGAGCAATCCCAACGTTCAACATGGCGCGCCCATATTCACGGGTTTCAGATGCTTCCACTTTTCCGTTTTGGCTGAAACATAAATATTGTGCGCCATAACAAATGCCTAAAAGCGGAACTTTACCTTCAATGGTGCTTAAATCGGGGATTAAAGCATCAGGTTGATGAACGGAGAAAGGACTGCCTGAAAGGATCACGCCTTTCACGGTTTTGTCAATAGCCGGGAAATGATTGTACGGATGAATTTCACAATAAACATTCATTTCACGAATGCGACGGCCAATAAGTTGGGTGTATTGAGACCCGAAATCGAGGATAAGTATTTTGTCAGTCATGCTGCTGTGAAGGATTTTCTGCAAAGATACGTTTTTTTGCTAACTTTGCAGCGAATTTGATGTGGATTGCATTGGAGGAAAATCAGTGCGTTTCGCACCATAAAACGGGAAGGTAACCTTGTCAACAGATTTTATATTGTAGTTTTAATAGCAAAAAAGTATGGGAAATAACTTATTATCCGGTAAACGCGGGATCGTTTTTGGTGCGCTAAACGATATGTCTATTGCATGGAAAGTCGCCGAACGAGCCGTGGAAGAAGGTGCCGTTATTACATTATCCAACACAGCTCTGGCTGTTCGGATGGGGACTGTGAATGAATTAGGAAAGAAATTAAACATGGAAATTATTCCTGCTGACGCTACCAAAGTAGAAGATCTGGAAATGGTTTTCACGCAGTCGCAAGAGATATTGGGTGGAAAAATTGATTTTGTGTTGCATTCCATAGGGATGTCGCCTAACGTGCGTAAAAAGCGTGCATATGATGATTTGGACTATAATCTTTTAAATAGCACAATGGATATTTCGGCAATTTCATTTCACAAGATGCTTCAGGCAGCAAAAAAGATGGATGCAATAAACGAATGGGGATCGGTGATTGCTCTTTCGTATGTGGCAGCACAGCGTACGCTTTTCGGATACAACGACATGGCAGATGCAAAAGCCATGTTAGAGTCGATTGCGCGAAGTTTTGGGTATATTTACGGTCGTGAAAAGAATGTACGTGTTAATACTATTTCGCAGTCTCCAACCATGACTACAGCCGGTAGCGGGATCAAAGGATTTGACGGGTTATTTGATTTTTCGAATCGCATGTCGCCATTAGGAAATGCAACAGCAGATGAATGTGCCAACTATTGCATCGTGATGTTTTCAGATTTGACACGTAAAGTGACAATGCAGAACTTGTTTCACGATGGTGGATTTTCAAGTATGGGTATGAGTTTACGTGCTATGGAACAATATAATAAGTGCTTTGAAAATGATTTCAAAGACGAGAAGGGTCATATCATCTATGGGTAATTCCAATTCATTTCCATTAAATAAACATATTCATGTCATCATTAACTAAAAAGTCCATTTTGACCGTTTTACTCGTTCTGGTGGCTGATCAATGTTTGAAATTTTACATCAAGTTGCATTATCCATTGGGATACGATCATCCGATTTTTCCTTGGTTTCACATCTATTTTATCGAAAATAACGGAATGGCTTTTGGCATGGAACTGTTTGGCAAATTGTTTTTAAGTCTCTTTCGTATCGCGGCCAGTGTTTTCCTGATTTATTATATTGCTAAAATCATAAAACGTAATTATTCTGCCGGCTATGTTGTAGCCATATCGTTGATTCTGGCGGGAGCTATCGGCAATTTGTTGGATAGTATGTTTTATGGGTTGTTTTTTTCCGATAGTGTTAACGGGATAGCACAATGGTTGCCAATTGGTGGTGGATATGCATCTCTTTTTTATGGGCGTGTTGTCGACATGCTTTATTTCCCATTGATTCAGGGTCATTTTCCTTCCTGGCTTCCTATCTGGGGAGGAGAAGATTTTATCTTTTTTCGTCCAATATTTAATATTGCAGATAGTTCGGTTTCGGTAGGAGTGTTTATTATTCTTCTTTTTTATCGTAGTTATTTGTCCGATAATAACAACAAAAAGGAAAAGGATGTTCATGACAAATTGACAAATTGAGAGGGATAAATTAACCATATTTGAAAAAGGTGGTTTATGAGTTTGAACTGATATTAAATCAATAAATGCTTTTCGGATGAAACATATCTTTCTTTTTTTCGGGCTGATTGTTTTACTGTTGAGTTGCAGCGACCAACCCCATGGTGTTATGTCAGAGAAAAAGATGGCTAATGTGATCTATGAGATGACGTTAGCCGATAATTGCATGATGACAAAAGGATATATTTCGCCTAGAGACAGCTTCAAACAGAAGAATCTTGAATATGTGCTTCACAAATATCATGTTACTATTGCCGAGTTTGACACTTCCGCAATGTGGTATGCAAATAATTCGATCAAATATGAAGAAGTCTATGGACTTGTTCTTACCAGGTTACAGGCACTTCAGAAAGATTTGAATGCCGGGAAGTACAAAGATAAAGTGATTGTACGTACAAAGAATGACACCATCGATATATGGCATTTACCTCGTGATTATCCATTTAAGAATCCATTACAGGTAAATAAGGACCAACCGCGAAACAAAGTAGCGTTTCGAGTAAATGGTAATGTATTGGCAAAAGGAGATAAATTATTGATGACTTTCTTGTTGAAAATTGATCCTTCCGATAAAGCCACGCGTCAACGCATGTGGATTAAGGTTCATTATTTTCCCAACATCACTGATAGTCTTGTTTCATATACTAAAAATGATGGTAAATGGCGTAGATACAAGCTGTCTTTTCCATTATCCAACACACGTAATGTCAATTTTGTGGAAGGGGCGCTTTTAGATTTCACGAAAGCTAAAGGGAAAGATTCGGCAGTAATCGACAGCATTCATTTTGTTAATGTTTCATATCCCCCAGCTTTGATACTCAAGAAAAAAGTGAAACATAAGCCCTGGTATAAATTTTTCTGATGGAAAAAATAGTGATTCAATTTTTTTACTAACATATTTTTTATGGATACTGCGCTTTATCCTTTCAAATTTGCACCTATTCTTAAATCACGAATATGGGGTGGCCAACGTCTCAAAGAGTTAGGAAAATTTATTTCTGACGGAGACCATATTGGAGAGAGTTGGGAACTGTCAGGCGTTTTGGGTGATGAGTCTATCGTTGCAAACGGGTTCTTAGCTGGTAATAGTTTATCCGAAATCATTGAGGTGTATATGGATGAAGTGGTAGGAAAGAAAATATTTGACCAATTTGGGATAGTATTCCCTTTGCTTATCAAATTTATTGATGCTAACGATGATTTGTCTATTCAGGTGCATCCTGACGACGCATTGGCTGAAGAACGGCATCATTCGTTTGGCAAGACAGAGATGTGGTATGTTTTGGATGGTGAGCCGGGTGCCGAATTGATTTCCGGATTTGTTGAAAACGTTGATAAGAATTTATATTTGAAACATTTGCATGAAGGGACGTTGGATACAATCATGCAGCATTTTTCTGTCGGAAAGGGAGATGTGTTCTTTATTCCTGCAGGACGTGTTCATGCCATTGGGAAAGGCTGTTTAATTGCTGAAATTCAACAAACATCCGATATAACTTATCGGCTTTTCGATTATAATCGCACCGATGATCAGGGTAGATCACGTGAATTACATACAGATCTGGCATTGGATGCCATTCATTTTCAATATGTGACAGATGCAAAACAACATCCTGTATCGTTGCCAAACGTTCCAACTGAATTGGCTTCTTGTCAATATTTTACAACGAATCTTGTATCGCTAACTTCTTCTTTGTCCCGAGATTATTATCTGTTAGATTCGTTTGTGATCTATCTTTGTACGCAAGGTTCCTTTGAAATTGAATATTCAGGTGGACATATGACTGTGACTAAAGGAGAGACTGTGTTGCTACCTGCCTTGTTGTTTGAAGTCACATTGCACCCTACACCTCAGGCTGAGTTACTGGAGATTTTTGTCAAATAGATTGAGAGTTTCAATCAAATACATTTTGTTGATTAATCCTTTTATGGCAATAAATCCTGCTCCACGTAACCGAACTATTGTTTTAGCAAACGAAGAATCTTCTTTATTAAAGGAACAATTGGTCTATATTCACGAAGATCAAATTCCATTGTCTCAAATAATGGATCAGATCGTTTGTGGCGATTCATCCTTAATTCTTCCAAAACTACCTAAAGAGTTTGCCGATTTAATCATTATTGATCCACCGTATAATCTTAGAAAAAAGTTTGGTAATCAATCATTTAATAAGATTTCATTTTCGGACTATGTGGATTATCTTCAAAGTTGGTTTTCGGCTGTTGTAGCATGCCTTAAACCAAACGGTTCAATCTATGTATGCAGTGATTGGCAATCAACTTCAGCTGTTCAAATGGTTATGAGTCAGTATGTCACGATATTGAATCGTATCACATGGGAGCGGGAAAAAGGGCGTGGTGCCACTTCAAACTGGAAAAATGGAATGGAAGATATCTGGTTTGGGGTGAAAGATCCGAAGCACTATTATTTTAATGTAGAAGCTGTCAAGATAAAACGCAAAGTAAACGCTCCCTATCGTCAGGATGGTGAACCTAAAGATTGGGCGGCAACGAAAGATGGTAATTTCAGGATTACTTATCCTTCTAACTTTTGGGACGATATTACAGTTCCATATTGGTCGATGCGGGAGAACACTGAGCATCCTACACAGAAGCCGGAGAAATTGATAGCTAAGTTGATTTTGTCAGGCACAAAAGAAGGTGACGTGGTGTTTGATCCTTTTCTCGGATCGGGAACAACAGCAGTTGTAGCAAAAAAGCTTCATCGTCATTTTTGTGGTATTGAGATGAATGAAACGTTTTGTTGTTTAGCTCAAAAACGTCTGGTATTAGCAGATTCTGATGCCACGATTCAAGGATATGAAGATGGAGTTTTTTGGGAACGCAATACATTGAATGCTCAATTGAAAAAAAGGCAGTAATGCTTTTTCAAAGTTCTTTGTTTGTGAAAGGACGGATTGAATCCATGAGTTGATCGAACTGTTTTTTTCGAAAAAGGTGGTAGGCTAAAACCAAACTCCGGTTAAGAATACCTGTTGGTGCAGTAATTGTTTTCTTTTTTTGATTTTCAATGCGTTGTGCAGCATATTGCGGACGCATCATTTTGAAGTCGTGGCGAGCTTTCCACACTTGGTAAGCATGCCCCCGTTGAAAAGTAACGATCATTTGAAACGCTGCGATGTAGTCAAAAAAGAAACGGAAAAAGTAAATGGGACGAAGCTCTTTGTCGGTCATGTTCTTGTATAACATCAACCAATTGTTACGAAAGTTCAAATAGGTTTTTCGTACATTTTTAGAGTCTAAACTTCCTCCTCCAACATGATAAATGGTACTTTGTGGTACGCAAACAATCCGATAACCTCTGTTTTTCAGTCGCCAACATAGATCAATCTCTTCCATGTGAGCAAAGAATGTGTCATCAAATCCTCCCATTTCAAAAAACAAAGAAGACCGGATAAACAAACAAGCCCCACTTGCCCAAAAGATATCCGTTATGGTTTCATATTGCCCGTTATCTTGTTCTAAAGTAGTAAAAACGCGTCCGCGACAAAACGGATATCCATATTTATCAATAAAGCCACCGCAAGCACCTGCATGTTCAAATTTTTTAGGTTGTGCCAAAGAGAGAATCTTAGGTTGGCATGCTGCTATTTCGAGATGTTCATCCATTTGATTGATGAGCGGCGATAACCAATTTTCTGTCACTTGAACATCAGAATTGAGAAGCAAAAAATAATCTGATTTCACTTGCTTCAAAGCATGATTATAACCTCCGGCAAAGCCATAATTCTTGTCTAATTTGATGAGGTGTATTGAAGCATAATATTTTTCTAAAAAGGCAATCGAGTCATCTGTTGAGCCATTATCGGCGACAATGATTTCCACGTTTGGCTGCAATGAAAAAGCGAGTACAGAAGGTAAAAACTGTGCCAACAGTTTCTGCCCGTTATAGTTTAATATGACAATACTCACTTTCATCATGCTAATGATATTTTTTGTTGTTTTTCACTGTCTGATGTTCTTTGATGTTTCCATCGCTTATGTGTCCATAAATAGAGAGTCGGATCGTTTGTGATGGTTTTTTCGACACGACGAATAAATGCTTCACTAAGTGCTTGTTCCGTCCACTCGGAAGCGTCTTCGGCAATAATGGATAGCGTGCTGGTGTAGTAGCCCCGTTTTACTTGTTTCATATCAATGTAGTAAACCGCATACTTCATTTGTTTGGCAATACGTGACATGCCGGTTAACACGGCAGTATCCTGATGTAAAAAAGTCGTCCAATAATCAAGATTATTTTTAGAAGGAGATTGATCGGAAACCATAGCAACAATAAATGGTTTTTGCTGTTGCTTGAGATGTATTATTTCACGCAATGTACTATTTTTCTTTATATTATAAATATTGAACTGATCTCGAATGCGTAAAAAGAAACGATCGAAATAGGCATCTTTCAAAGGACGATAAACAACAGCCATTGTAGTATCCGGATGAAGTTTTCGTTGTAAAACGTTGAGCCAGTCCCAATTTGCGTAATGTCCCATAACAAGGATTACATTACGTCCTTTGTCTAATTGATCATAAAACAGGTCAATATTTGGCAATTGCATGCGTTGATCCAACTCCTTTTGAGAAATGTGCATTAGCTTGATTAATTCGATTGCATAATCACATAAGTGATGATAAAATCGTTTTTCAAGTGTGTGTAATTCTTTCGTTGTTTTGTCAGGAAAAGAGTGAAGCAGGTTACTACGCACTACCTTTACCCGGTAATGGGCTAAGTAATAAACAATAGGATATACGATTATATCAGAAATAGCATATAACACAGAGAATGGGAACCAGGAAAGTATCCAGATAATGAAATAGAAGCAATAATACCCTATGAAGTGAAATACATTGTTCATTTTAGCTGCTTTAAGTTCATTTCAATGGGATTAAATACCCGATGGTATAGGTAAATCCCCATCCTGATCCATTTACAACACCGAAACCAGGAACATACCATGGAGAAAACGGATTGTTACTCATGGAAAGTCCTGTTTTTAATCTTGCTGACCAACCTAAAGTGATGTTTTTAATGATCTCAACACGAACACCGGCAACAAATTCGCCCCAAGTTGCTGTGGTATGGTTGTTAGTACTTGAGAATGTTTGTGTTGTATTCCAATAATTATCTATTATGGTCAAATTATTGATGTTGTAGTTAAAAGACGAGAAGCCAAAACGAAGTCCGGCATAAAACAGCGAAGTGACTGGTTTTTTGACATCTTTGTTCTTTAGAAAGCTAATGTTGAATCCAATACGATTAAATGCTCCGTGCGTTGTAAATTGAGCACCATCAACATCCGAATGATTGATCGATGCATATCCAACTTCCCATACCGGGAACCATGTGTTTCGCAAGTTGACATCAACAGAAGCTTCAGATGAAAAAATATCAGGAGATATAAATTTTCCGGATATTGGTGAAGCTAAGTCAACCTGTACACTAATTCCACGAAAAAATGGTTGTGGTATTTCTGATTTTTTTGGCTTCTTATCTTTCTTGTCTTTCTTAACCTGACCAAGACACGGTTGTATCAGAAACAGGGCAATCAATAGGCTAAAAAAAGATTTGAATATTCTCAATGGATTGATTGGTAACATTTTTCTGTACTATTTGCACCGATTTTATAAGATGTTTGGTTGTTTTCACAGAGTCTAGCTGGAAGTTGACTTCACAACCACATTCGAGCGATATAAATTGTTTGATATTTGTTTGATAACAAGTTAATGTATCATATGTTGCGTTGTTTCGTATGACAAATCGAGAAATGCTCTTATTTTCTTGTAATGGTAAACTCAGTTGTGAAACCGATTTTGTATTGTTATAAAGAATCGAATCAATACCAACGCCTTTCACCCAAACACTATCCATTGTTATTGTAATGGTAGTGTCATTTTTTATTGTATGAAATCCTACTGTCATCACCACATATGTACTTTGATGACAACCTGTTGTATTAGAACAATTTGTGAGAGAAAGAGTCAAAATCGTTCCAAATGAAAGAAAAATCAATATTCGCTTCATCATGTTTGGTTAGCGATATTCAACCAGGTCACTCAATGCTTTACGTACCTTTTCTTCCTGATCAGCTTCATTCTCGTCTGAGTATCCAATGGGAATAAGTGCAATCGGTTCTATTTGTTTCGATAACGAAAGAAGCAACTTACATTGCTTCACATCGAAGTTACTTATCCAGCAAGTGGCTAATCCTTGTTCTGTAGCTGCTAAAATCAGATGTGTGGCAGCAATGGCAACATCCACATCGCAGGAGTCTTTTTCATCACTGGAGCGTTTCCATGAACGGCTGTGATCACCGCATGCAACAATGCACAATGGAGCAGTTTCGAACCAATTTCTAGGATAACAAGCATGTAACTCTTGGAGTTTTTTCCCACTTACTGCAATGAATTTCAGCGGTTGATAATTAACAGCTGAAGGAGCAACTTGCATGGCTTTGAATATATAATCCAATTTGTCTTGTTCAACCGGATGTTGTTGAAATTGTCGTACAGATGTACGTTTGGAAGCTAATTCTAAAAAGTTCATGACTATTGTTTGTTTTAATTATATCGTTTTGGATGTTATTTTTAGCAAGATTTTCTTATTTCTGTTTCTTCTTGAATTAATACTGTCAGAAGAAAAATCATTTTATCCGAACTGCTCATTCATCTCTTTTTTTAGTAAATCAATGGCAACCTGAATTGGTGTTTCATCGACACTGTGATATGTATCAAGCAGCATTGTTGCTAATTGAATGCCTGAATCTTCGGGATTGAGTTGTGCAGCACACGTGTTTAAAAGTTGTATTATGCTTTCTTTCGCATGTTGCACCATGATCCAGACATCATTTCCCACATAAAGTTGTTGTGACAGGTTATGCTCATTTTCCTGACGAATTGATTCTAATAGATTGCTGTGTAATTCACCAACCATTAGCTGGTTGCATGGATATCGCATCACCAGGTGATCCGGAACAATACGTTCTAAAAATAATGTCAGTCGTTCATAAGCTTGCAATCGAACCGGAGTTATTGCCGAGGAGTAAACACGTAATAATTCAGTGCGCCTACGTTGTAATTCCCCTTTCAAGAGCTGTCTTTGTGTGAAATAGGTTGCCAACAATACTAAAAGTGCAGGAATCGTATATTGCAATATATTTAGCGCAATGTCCATTGTACGAAATTGACTATATTATGATGTTAATTATTTAAATCTCTTTTTCGATGTTATACTGATTGCGTTCAACTGAGTTCCGAGATATTAATTCACCGACAAATCCGGCAAGAAATAGTTGTGTACCCACAATCATCATTGTGAGTGATAAATAGAAATAAGGTGTTGATGTTATTAAGGGGGCTCGGGTAAATGTTACCAAGGCATGCCATTTCATGAAGCCAACAACCAGCACGGCAATAAATCCAAGAAGAAACATGACACTGCCCCAAAACCCAAAGAAGTGCATGGGACGTTTTCCAAAACGTGCTAAAAACCAAAGAGAAAACAAGTCTAAGTATCCATTGACAAAACGGTTTATTCCAAATTTTGATTTACCGAACTGACGTGCCTGATGTGCGACAACTTTCTCCCCAATCTTATTGAAGCCTGCAACTTTCGCCAAATAAGGAATATAACGGTGCATCTCACCATAAACTTCAATATTCTTTATCACTTCATTGCGATAGGCCTTTAGCCCACAATTCATGTCATGCAATTTTAACCCGGTAACTTTACGAGCCGTTGCATTGTATATCTTCGAAGGTATATTTTTACTTATTGTACCATCATGACGTTTTTTCTTCCACCCTGAAACCAAATCAAAACCTTGGTTTACAATCATATCATATAATTCAGGGATTTCTTCGGGACTGTCTTGCAAGTCTGCGTCCATTGTAATCACTACGTTGCCCTGTGCTTTTTCAAATCCTGAAAACAGAGCGGGTGATTTACCATAATTCCGACGGAACTTGATGCCTTTCACATGAGGTGCTTGTTGATGTAATCGTTCAATTACATCCCAGGAATGATCGGTGCTACCATCATTAATAAAAATGATTTCATAACCGTAATGATGTTCATTCATCACGCGATTGATCCATGTGTACAATACAGGAAGCGATTCTTCTTCGTTATATAATGGTATAATAATGGAGATATCCATGTTACTACTGAAAAAATTATTGAAATGGATTTGGTTTATGTTTGGCGATAGCAGCTATTAAAAGAGATATGATTGCACCACCAATCAGCGTATAAATTGTAAAATCAGTCAGCACATACAAATTTGGATGGGTCATGATCTTTTCCAACATATCAAGATTTTGTTGTTGCATCGATATATTCATCTTTTCCGTTAGCTGCAATGATTGTTGTAAGGATTGCTCCAAAAATGTTGTATTAATAAATTGATAATAAATAAACTGAGCTACTTCCAGAATTAATCCTCCATAAAAGAATATCCAAAAGCTGAGAGACCATGCTCCATGAAAGGATATGAACCCCTGTAGTTGTTCTTCCCTATATTTTTTTACGACCCAATAGATAAAGAAAGGAATTGACACCCACATAACAAAGGCTAAAAATCCCAGAAAGGCATTTTGTGTCATTGACAAGAAAAACTTGGCACACAAATAAAGTCCAAGATAAAAGCCATAATGCATTGCTTGTTTAATAATATCTGCTCTCATTTGACGGTTGTATGATAATGAATAGGTTGAATGTTTACATTTGATTGTAGAAGAACTGCTTGCGGATATTGTGCCGGCAAATTATGCCAGTGAGCAAAGGGTCAAAGAACGGTGTTATAAAAATAAAAATTCCCTATTTTTTAATGTACAAAAATAGGGAATTTTTCTTGCAATAAGAAACGAATTCAATGGGTGAGACCAATCATCTATGTGTTGATCTTTTTTGTTGAAAGAAGCATTACTCCTGTTTGTCCCATGAAGTAGTATATTATTTAAGAATGTGCAATTTCTATTATTTTGCGGGAACAGTCTGAAGTAATATTTCGTTAATAGCTTGCTTTAAAGTCTCTTTTGGCAATGCACCTTGTGTCATCTGAGGTTTTTCTTTCATGGGACAAAACAAGATGGAAGGAATACTTTGTATGCCAAACAGAGCTGCTAAGTCAGGTTCATCTTCAGTGTTCACTTTGTAAAAATCTATTTTTCCCGCATATTCAGGAGATTCTGCTAATTCTTCCATGATTGGAGAGAGCATCTTACATGGCCCACACCAGTTAGCATAGAAATCAATAACGCAAGGTTTATTGCCTTCAAAAACCCATTCTTGTGGGGTTTTTTCATAATTCATCACTTTTGCCAGAAATTCGGCTTTTGTTAGTTCAATTGTTCCCATTTTATTAACTTGATTAGTACTACTTTTTGATTCTTTTTTTGTGTTACATGAAAGGATCAACATTGACATGAGCAGACTTAAAAACTGTCCATTTCATTACATGGTCATAAAATGTAATGGTTAAGGGGTCTCTTTTTTTTGTTTTGATTTTGGCTTGATCATGCTAAAAAGCAGCCAACCTAATATTCCTCCATATAATGAGCTGTAAACAGGCGAACCTGTAATTGGACAATGCCCTGATGTACAACCTACAAAATGCCAATAAAGCAATCCGCCGATAGCTCCCAAAATGATACCAATAAAGTTTATATAGGTTTTCTTCCAGAATGCCTTGATCCATTTTTTCATGATGTTTTATATTTTAGGTTGTTGTTGCTGATTTTTTCTGAAAGGTTATTGTAACATGGGCTTCAGAATTTCAGGAATCTCTTGTTGAAAAGTGTTTATTGTTTCAAGCATTGATATTCCTTCTTCTGATAAAAAGAAAAACATGTTTCGTTTGTCAGTCTTTCCTAACATTCTTTTTATCAAATTTTTATCTTCCAGTGATTTTAGAATTTTAGAAGTCTGCGAACATTGCATGTCCGTTACTTCTGCCAATTCTGTTGCGCAAAGACTTTTTGTCTCTAATGAACATAATACCATTGCCTCGTTCAGTGTTAATCCAAATTTGATGACAAATTCTTTTTCGCATTGATTCACGGCTTTATAAATATCTCTCAATTTACAGATGCAATCCACTCGTCAATAGGTTATTGAAATGAAATAATTATTCTGATTTCAGCTCTTAATCTGCTGGTGTATTCAGTCATCCTTGGCGTACTTTTTCATGAATTAACGCCTGAACTTCTGTACAAAGATAAGCATATATTTTATTATTGCAATATTTTCCATGAGAAAATATTGCAATAAATAATAAATATTCTTTGAATAGAGATCATTGAAAGAGTCAGATGATTAGTTTACAATGAATTGAGTAATGCTTTTACTTTATCGGCAATCAACTTACCTTCCGCTTTACCACTCAATTGTTTCCCAGCCACTCCCATTACTTTCCCCATGTCTTTAGGTCCGGAGGCTCCAACCTCAGCGATAATGGAACGAATAGCTTGTTCAAGTTCCTCATCACTCAAAGCTGTTGGGAGGTAGGTTTCAATGAAAGCTGCTTCCGCGAGTTCATTCTCAGCTAATTCAGGACGGTTCTGTTCTGTAAAGATGGTGGCGCTGTCTTTACGTTGTTTCACCATCTTTTGCAATATCTTCAAGGCAACATCATCATGAAGTTCTCCATCAGAGCCTTTGGCTGTTTTTGCTTCCAAAAACTCTTTTTTAATTCCTCTCAAGGCTTCAAGGCGTACTTTTTGCCTGGCCAACATGGCTTTTTTTATATCTTCGCTAATGGTTTCAAATAGTCCCATGATTGTTATAAAATTTTAGTAATGTATTTCATCCAAGGTAAGTTGATTCTTAATAATGAATGATTGGTTTTATTGTTGTTTTCGTTTGTAAGCAGGAATGTTTTCAATGTTTGAAAGCGTCTCGTCATCATCCATATCTTCAAGTTGAAAACTTAATTGAGAGTTTCTTTTTGACGATATATTATTGTTGCTGTAAAATTTCTCCATTTGATTTTTAGAATGTTGTTGTACAGCAGCAGTGTCTTGTTTTGGAGGAACAGGAGTGGTTGGAACAATAATTTCGGGGATCGGAGTTATTGGTTGTGGTGCTTCATAATGTTTCTTTGTAAAATGAAGCTCATCAATGTTTTTATCGCCGATCATTTCCGGAATTTGATCAATGCCAAATCCTGTAGCAATAATGGTGATTTTTACCTTATCTTCCAATCCGTCTTCGAAACTGGCACCCCATATAACTTCGATATCAGAGCCTGTTGTTTCCATGAACCGGTTAATTTCGGACACTTCTTCCATTTTTACAGAGTTAGTGGTAGAACAATAGACGTTGAGTAAAATCTTCTTGGCACCACGAATATCGCTGTTGTTAAGCAAAGGAGAATGTAAGGCATCTTCAATGGCATTAGTGACACGATTTTCTCCTTCGGCGTATCCTGTGTTCATAATAGCGACACCTCCATCTTTCATAATGGTATAGACATCGGCAAAGTCAACGTTTATGTAGCCCGGAACGGTAATGATTTCAGCAATGCCTTTGGCTGCATTTGTCAAAACATCGTCTGCACGTGCAAACGCATTAGGAAGTTCAAGATCGGGGTAGATGAGGCTAAGCTTTTCGTTGTTGATTACTAAGAGCGCATCCACATACTTTGCCATCTCGTCCACACCATCAAGTGCTTGTGCAATCTTCTTTTTCCCTTCGAAGGCAAATGGAATGGTGACAATGCCTACTGTGAGAATGCCCATTTCTTTAGCCACTTTGGCAACAACGGGCGCTGCTCCTGTTCCTGTTCCACCACCCATGCCTGCTGTGATGAAAACCATTTTTGTGTTGGCTTTAAGAACCTTCTCAATCTCTTCTAATGACTCTAACGCTGCTTCACGAGCACGTTCAGGTCTTCCGCCTGCACCTAACCCTTCCGTTATTTCTGCTCCTAATTGAATCTTAATCGGAACAGGTGATTTTTGTAACGCTTGGTTGTCGGTGTTACACACAATAAATGTCACATCGGTAATGCCACGATGAAACATGTGGTTTACTGCATTGCCTCCGCCTCCACCCACACCAATCACTTTGATGATGGATGAATTTTCCATTGGAAGAACGAAGTCGATTAATTCATTGTCCTGTTCCATAGCATTTCAATCGAAAATAAGTTTGTTAAATAATTGAATCATTATGATCTCTCGTGGTAATCCTTATGTTTTGTACAAGCATTGGCTAATAAGGGTTTCAAAGTTAAGAATATGTTGTGATGTTTGTCTGCTTTCTATAGGGTTATTATTCGAATTCTTCATATTTGAAAAGGCTTACTATATTGTTTGCCAGTTTATTTCCTAACTTATTTAACCCTCGTGGTATTTTAGGCTTTTTCTCAATGGTTCCGGTTTGTTCAGTAGCTTTGTAGAGGCAATCCTTGTCGGCTGTGAGTAATAAGCCAATGGATGGTGCAAAAGCAATATCGTAATATTGTGTGTTGGTGCCATCTTCCAGAAATCGACTCAGAGAACCAAAACGAACAGGTAAATTGGTTTTCGTCTGTAAAAACTGATCCAGGTTGCGTAACTTTGATGCATTGCCTGCAAGAATAAGTCCGGCACCTAAATCGTCAGCAACTCCGGAGCGTTGAATAGCTGTCCAAACAGCATCAACTATTTCTGTGATGCGTGCTTCGGTTACGAAAGCGATGGTTTGAAGCGGAATTTTAATTGCAGCGCTTGCATCGGCTTCTGACCTGATGCTGACACGTTGTGTAGAACTAACCGTGTCAGGAAGTGCATTCCCATAGCGTATCTTTAATTCTTCTGCAATATCTGCGGAAACACCTAATGACATGATGTCACGGGTAATGTTGTTTCCTCCTAAGGGCAATACCCACAGATACCGCATGTAGTTGTGATGATATACGGCAATGGAGGTACAACTTGCACCAAAATCAATTAAGGCGCATCCTTGTTCGCGTTCGAATGGAGAGAGCAATGCTTGTGCAGTGGTAACGAGTTGTAAAGGTGTGCTTACAATTTCGTACCCTGTTCGATCAAAGCAACGGTTCGTATTTTCTCCTAATTCAGGTTTGCCTACAACAACACGAAACTCACTTGCCAATTGCTGGCAACTACATTCAACAGGTGACATCTCAGGTTCATTATCCACAAGAATTTCTTGTTGGAAGATATCGTAAATTTTACCTTCATCTAATTGTGCCTGATTAATTTCCTCCAGCATATCTTCCAATATGAAAGGAGTGACACGCTTTCTTTCAGGAAATTCACGTTCTATTTTCGTGTTGAATGTTTTCAGAGATCGCCCGTTAATTCCGACATAAACCTGTGCAATTTTGTCTTTAATGCGATTCTCCAACAATTCGAGTGTGCTTTTCACTACATAGCCGGTTGCACTTGGGTTGACAATTTCTCCATAACGAATGCCATCGGAAGGACGTGATTCTGAACCTAAAATACGTAATTGTCCTTCTTCGTTTATCTGTGCGGCAACCGCAGTAGTATGTGCGCTTCCAATCGTAAGAGCTATATAGGTGTTCGTTGATTCCATTACGAGTTGTTGATTTAGAGTGTGTTGTTTGTTTGTTGGTCTTGTTGACCTGATGGCTTTGTCTCAATGTCTTTTTTTGTACATATCACGCGGTCTTTATATTGCAAATCGATGTAAGAATAGCGATTCCATCCCACATGATTTAAGGCGTATTGATAAAGTTCCATCAACTTATTCATTTTTTGTTCATACCGATCGACTGTTCCTAAATTAATGATACAATCGCCCAAACGAGGGACTAATTCAATGAGTGAGTCGGACTGCAGATAAATTTGTTCAATTTGAGCATTCCAAAATTCATTTTGATGAATGTATAGCACAAAAGGGAAAAGATTTTTGCGCAAAAAAGTATCATTGAAAGTGCCTGAAATAATCGGTACAAAAGCCGGACGTCCAATCAAAACGGGCAATTTATGCATTTGGTTGTCTATGTAATAATTGTTTAATCCCGTCACTTCGGCAATTGGTTGTCGTTGCCATACGTTTATCTTTACATTACCATCAAGCGTTTTATAACATTCCACATTGTCGACGTAAGGGTTCTTTGCAATCAGGTTGTCAATGGCTGATAAATGGATATGGCGCATGGTGACACCTAGCATTGAAACAGCATGATTATTCAAGATACGACTTATCTCGTCCGGAGTTATAAAATGGGTTGTTGCACTATCCATCACGGAAATTTGTACTCCACGGCAAACTTCGGTAGCTGATTTTCCCGAAAAATTGACTGCTGCAATAATTAAATATGAAATTACTGCCAGGCAGGCGATTGCAATGGATACTTTTTTCCAGGATATTTTCATCCGAAAATCATTTTTATGTTTAAGGCCGGATGAAACGCAGCCTATAAAACATTTAATAAATTCATGTACAAAGATAGAAAAACTATTTTGATCGAGATGAGCTTATTGCAAAAAAAGCCACGTTATGTTTGCCTTAAAAATCATACAAAAGCTGATTTGCTAACCCTGTCAGGATGTGACTAAAAGCAGGAAAAAGGTGAGTTGATTGCCCTCGTTTTGAAATGGAAACAGAAAAGCAGCGGTCTATGGTTTTGTAAGGCTTTTTATAACATCACGCAGACGAGCTGCCTCTTCATATTGTTCGTTGGCAACAGCTTGTTGCAATTGTTCTTCCAATTCTTCCAACGTTGGCTTTTCTTCGGGTTCAGACTTTTCTGTTTCTTCGTTTTCTGTTGAAGTATCTTCAATTTCAATGGCAAATTCATTGAAAATTGCTTCATCCATAAAGATAGGACAACCGTCTCTGACTGCTAAAGCAATAGCATCGGATGTACGTGCATCAACAACTACCGTTTTTTCGTTACCCAGCAAGAGTAGCTCTGAATAAAAGATCCCGTTTTCGAAACGATGTATATTGACCTCGAGTATTTGTATATCAAATGCTTTGATAGTGTTGAGAAGCAAGTCGTGTGTAAGAGGGCGCGGTGGTGTTATACCCTGAAGTTGCAAAGCAATGGCTTCTGCTTCCATAGGACCGATGATAATGGTGACACGACGTGTCCCCATGTTTTCTCCTAAGAGTAAAGCAAATGTTCTTATCGTAGTTTTACCACTGATAAGCCCTTGAACCGATATCTTTATCCGACTGTTCATAATGAATCCAGTTAATGAATAGCAAATGTATATTTTTTTTTGCAGAGTTGGAATAGAAATCGTCGTTTTTTTTGCACGTCATAATTTAAAAGTAATAAAATGCCGAAATGAAGTTACAGCAAATTTTCTTACTGAAAAAAAACGGCGCCGCCGATGCTGTCTTTCGTAGCTCCTGTAGCTGATTTAAGGGTGTTAATCTGTTCGGAAAGACGCAGAACGCCCAAAAAAGCAAAAATGATGGCTTCTTTGAAATCAATAACTTGTTTCCCGGGAATATAAACTGTGGTTTTTGATTTAGCTTTGAGCAAATCAATGAAATAGCTGTTGTATGCTCCGCCACCGGTAATCAATACCGATGATTTATTTAAGGCATCAATCTCTTTCGCTATTTGACTGCTGATATGTTCGTAGTAACTGGACAGCAAATCTTCAACGGACAATGGAAAACGTTTCAGAAGAGGATATATTTTTTTTTCAACCCATTCTCTGGCCAATGATTTCGGAGGTGTTTGCTTGTAGAATGGCAGTTTGTCTAAAAGAGTAACTAAGTTTTGGTCGGCATGTCCTTCTCTTCCCATGTTTCCGTCTCTGTCAAAATCGAAGCCCTTTTGTTTCGACAGATAATTCAACACATAATTAAAAGCGCTGATATCGTAAGCCATACGTTGTCCGTTTTCTTCCACGGATAGATTGGCAAAACCGCCAAGATTCAGGCAAATTCCATATTCGGCGAATAGCAATCGATCCCCAATGGGAACCAAGGGTGCACCTTGTCCGCCTAAAGCGACATCTAACGTTCTGAAATCGGCAACGGTGGTTATTCCTGTAATGGCAGCAATGTGTGCAGCATTCCCTATCTGAAATGTAAAATGATTCTCAGGCTGATGAAAGATCGTATGTCCATGCGAAGCAATCACATCTACCTTGTTGGTTGAAGAGGCAATAAATTTACGTGCTTCTTCTCCAAGAAACCGGCCGTAACGATCGTGCAGTTTTAGAAATTCTTCCGCATTCCACTGTTGAGCCGTGTCTAACTGCTGTTTCAATTCCGGACTATATGCAATGGTGGTTGCCTCCTGCATGTTGAATTTCCATTTCGAAGCTTGTTGTTCAAATTCGACAATGGCTAAATCCAAACCATCGAGCGATGTTCCTGACATCATTCCTAAAGCGGTAATCTTATTCATGCAATTGTATTTATAAAACAGGCATCCGGCATTTATGCAATTTGTATTTTCCTGTAAGGCAGTAATTCATTCGTCTGTAAAATTAAAATGCGCATCTTATCTTTTCACCGGACAGCAAAATAACTTGCGGCAAAAGTAGTATATTTTGCCGGATTATTATGTTTACTTACTTGTTTTCTAATACCATAAAAGGGTAGGGGAATGGAGATCAATGGAAAAGCCTTGCACGAATACAAGGCTTTTTTGGATATGGCACTTCAAATCACGTTTTATTATCATACCTGAATGCTTCGCTCCATCGAGAAAGCTTCTCTAAAAGTACAATCATGATTTTCTGCGTGTATTGTCAGTTTGTTTAAAGCAACAAAATTAAAATCAATATGATAAGTAAAGCACCGCCACCGATATAAAAGAATCCTCCTCCGCCGTGATGACGCCCGTCATGATGTCTATAACCATAATCATCGCGTTGATATTGATCTCTTTGTATGGAAGCAACTTCTAATCTTAGTGCTTTCTTTTCTGACCGGCTCATTGTTGAGAAATCCATCGCCCTGATTTCTCTTAATCTCGTGAGATCAGCATTTTCTTTCGTCGATTCTACTGCTTTGGATGATGCAGTTGCACTTGCATCTGCCACTTTTATGTCATTTGTGGTAGTGATTGCATTAGAACCCGTGATTTCAACGTTTTTTTGTGCAAGCATGGAAACCGTATTCGTTTCATTGTCTGCTTTCAATGATGTTGTAACGAACAATAATGGCATACATGCCATCATTATACAAAGCATTAATTGTTTCATGTTGATAATTTTTTTATAATCAGATTTGTCAACACAAATGTCAATGCTTTTGACTTGAAAAGCTTTATACAATTTCAGAAAATAGTTGCAAAATTCACACATACCTGTTTCGTCTGCTTTTTATACAGAATATACAGACGGGAAACGGTACGTTATACTTCAAACCTGTTGATATGACTATTGCCGATCAGGAAGGTATCAATCCTTTTTCCTTTCACGGGTGAAATTTCAACATTGTATTCCACACATACCTCATCCTTATTTTGTTTGCTGATCTTATTCAGTGTAAAACGGATATGCATCTCTGCAAATGCTTTTTCCAACTCTTCAATGGAATAGTCGGGAGCAATAAAATGAATCTCGTAGGTCTTTATTTGATGAAGGTTATTGAAGGCGGTCTCAAATTTTGAAAGGGCAATCATTACGAGCAATACCAACACAACCACGAAAGCGGCCAATACATAATGTTGAAACCCGATGCACATACCTACCGCTGCAGCCATCCAGATAACCGCGGCCGAAGTGATGCCTTTTACGGTAGCGCCTTCTTTGAATACAACTCCTGCACCAATGAAACCAATACCTGTCACAATGTTGGAGGCAATGCGATCGCCTGTCGGGAACGAAACGGAAAGGATGCTGAATATGCAGGAACTGACAGAAATCAAAATCATGGTTTTGAAACCTGCCGGTTTACTGTGATATTCTCTTTCCAATCCCAAAATGGCTCCTGCCAATAAAGCAGCTAAAACTTGAAGGATATTCTCGTATTCAGGTCTCATGATAAAATGATTTTAGGGTGTTTGTCGCTATGATTGCAAAGCAAAAAGGTATTTCGGTTCATTCAGTATTACACGCTTCAAAGATCACTTAAGTAATGACTAAAATATAATGTCGTATTTAGTGCCGAAGTTATTCAACACATACGACAAGCGATCTTTGAGATTCTGAAAACAGAGATAAGCATCAAAAGGTATCCACTGATACTTGACTCTAC
>Ga0224527_1000076_pt1 | contig 72425 bp, 41 predicted proteins | sample CBST0metaG_FD_179882 | JGI IMG/M metagenome (GOLD analysis project Ga0224527, IMG submission 179882) | Peat soil microbial communities from Stordalen Mire, Sweden - C.B.S.T0 | ecosystem: Environmental > Terrestrial > Soil > Wetlands > Peat | place: Sweden: Norrbotten County, Stordalen Mire...
GACCGTGCTGGACGTGAATGGCCGATGGCAGTTGTCGATCGGCGGGTGTAAGGCCGGCCTTTTGAAGTTCGTCGCGCACGATTGCTGTCTGCAGGGAATCAGAGAGATAAGTTCCTTCATAGAGAAGGGTGCCGGAGCCGAATTCATTTTCGGTGATGGCGGGCCACTTGCCGAAGAATGGATGGTCATAAAACGCGAGCGGCTTGGCGTGCTCGGGCATGAGAAATTCAGCCCAGTAGGAGACTTGGTTAGCAGCGCCGGCGTGGAATGGATCGCCCTTGAGTGCCAGCGGATGTTCGAGGCTAGAAAACTCCTGATAGCTGATGCCGGCGGCTTCGCGCAGTGGGCCGGGAGCGCGCACCCAGCGGACCGCGGAGTTTTCGTTGGCGAACCCGCTCTTGAAGGTCATGATGACGTGGCCGCCGTGCTTGACGTAATCGGAGATGCGCTGGAGCAGTGCGTCGTCGGAGATATAGAGCGCGGGGACGATGAGTAGCTTGTAGGCGGAGAAATCCTGTGTCGATGGAAACACGAAGTCGGCGCCGACATTGAGATCGTAGAGGGACTTGTGAAGTTGCTGGACGAGCGATACGTAACCATCGGGCTCTTGGGTCCAGCTTCGTGCCGGCACTTCGCCGCCGTAGGGCATGAAGCTGATGGCATTCGCGGAGTCACGGCTCCAGAGAATGGCGACCTGGTTGTGAACCTTGAGACCTACGAGATGGGGGCCGAGTTTTTCCAGCTCGTGAGCGGTGCGCGCCATTTCAGCATAGGTGCGATTGGGCTCGAGATCGTGGGAGAGGATTCCCTTCCAGTAAGTCTCCTGACCGCCTGCGATGGAAGCCCAGTGCCAATACTCGACCATGTTGGCCCCGCTGGCGAGATAGGTGTAGACATCTTCACGAAGCTGGCCATCGTAAGGTGGGTACTGGCTCTGCGACGTCCAGCCGATGGTTTGAGCATTGGTCTCTGTGACGAGGAAGTTTCCGTGCTTGAGAGAACGGGTAAAGTCGGTTTGCAGAGCTTGAAAAGAGCCGTCGTAGTGGTCTTGCGTTCCGTGATAAATGTTGTCGGCGACAACGTCGAGGGATTGCGCGATGGCTTCTTCGTTGACGTCGCGCTTCATCATGCCACCGTAATCGGTGGTGACGAATTGGCGCGGAGATGCGCACTCGCGCACTAACTTCGACTGCCATTGAAGGAAGTCCGTGACCCGCATCTGACTCCAGCGAGTCCACTCGAGCTTGTAACCGGTGGAGATGGTGCCGTCGCGCTTGGGCAGATCTTCCCAGGTATGCAAGTTCTCACCCCAGTAGTTAAGGAACCATGCTTTGCTGAGAGCTTCGGGAGTTACGAATTTCTTTTCGAGATAGTGCTGGAAGCCGATAAAGACGTCGGGGTTGGCAGCGTCGTAACTGGAGGTTTCGTTGTCGAGTTGCCAGCCGATGACGGTGGGGTTGTCTTTGTAGTGGGCCACAATGTGACGGATCAGGCGCTCGGCATAGAAGCGATAGGCCGGGGAGTCGGTATCCATGTTTTGGCGGAGGCCATAGGTGCTGGAAACAGGCTTGCCGCCGAACAGGCCAGCAGGGATGCGGTCGGCGAAGATTTCAGGGTGCTGACCGGCCATCCATGCAGGCAGCGAGTAAGTGGGCGTGCCAAGGATAACCTTGATGCCTGCTTTGCCCATGGCGTCGACGATGTGGTCCATCCATGCGTATTCGAAGCGGCCGTCTTCGGGTTCCCACAAGCTCCATGTTGATTCGCCCATGCGGACAACGTTGAGGCCGGCGGCTTTCATCAGCGCCACGTCTTTTTCGAGACGAAGCGCCTGGGCATCGGGCGTATCCTGCGGCATGTATTCGTTGTAATAGGCGACGCCGTAGAGGACAGTGGGGAAATCGAGCGCCGCGGCCGCAGAGAAAGAGGGATTGGTCGCGGCAGGTTGGGAGGAAGCTGTGAATGTGGCCAGAAGGATTGTGGCGACGAGAGTAAGAAAACGATTGCTCGAAGATGTCATCGACATTGCCTTTGGAAGGTCAGTTTGTTCGGTGTTTAGTTCGCGATTAATGGTCGCGAGGATTCTAAATGGCCAAAGAGGCGCGGTCCATAGATGAAAACGCATTCGGCTACTAAGTTTTCAATTGAGGAAAGGCCGTGACCCGCAATTTGGCGGCGGCATAGGGTATGAGGCGAATGGTTTCTTCAGGCTGATCGCTGACAACAGGGCTCTGCGGTAGGGTGTTTGCGGCACCATCTTCTGCGCACCAATCGATGAGTTTGCGCGCTCTTACTTCTAGCTCGATGGGGGAGTGACTGGCGCTGAACACCTGACCGCTGAACTCGTGCTCGTGGATGGAGATTGCGTCGTCCGAGGCGTTGGTATTGACTTTCAGCGCATAGTTCCACTGCGAGGAAGGAAACACCTGCCAGTCGGCAGTCATATCTCGGTCGCGCAGCTTGACCCAACTTTCACCGATGCCGTAGGAGAAGACGAGAGGTCCTCGTTCAACGGCAGCCGAGTCATGAAACCAGTGGGAGATGCGGGGCGCCATCGGAAACGCAATTTCAACGCGATCGCCTTCGCGCCAAGTTCGTTCAATGCGTGCGAACGAAGATGGCGACGGGGCGGGTATGGATTGGCCGTTGACGGTGATTGCGGTTCCGGCCGCCCACGCAGGGATGCGGAGTTGGAGCGGGAAAGCAAGCGGCGCAGCAGGATTGACAGTAAGTCGCACAGTTCCGCGAAAGGGATAACTGGTTTCTTGAATCAGGTACACATTGGTGCCTCGAATGTTGGTGCGGGCCTCACAGGGAGCATAGGCCGCGACGACCAAGCCATCGTGCGCATCGTTGTTCTGGTCGCCTGAAAGCATGATGAGGCTGTTCGCGAACTTGGGCCATCCTTGATGGAAGTTTGCAGTGCAGCAGCCGAAGTTAGGCTCGAGACCATAGAGATTTGACTCGGGACCATCGGTGGTCCAAGGCTTCTGATGAAGGCTGCACTCGACCTGGTTGGGCTCCTGGTTATATTGATGGGCCCACATATCGTCGGTAAAGGCGCCGGGCAGTGCATTGAAGGCGAGACGTTCGAGGCGGTCGCCGAGCGAGGCATCACCAGTGATGGCGAGGGCATGTTCCAGCGAAAACATGTACTCGACGACGGAGCATAACTCGGAACCTTGCGACGGATCGCGACCGGCTAGATGTTCATCGCAGGAGAACATGCCGTTCGGCAGACCGTGGTACTTATCCAACTCAGAGATCATCTGGAGTATGGCCGCGCGATCCACGCTAGACCCCGAAACGAGAGACCATGCAGGGCCGGCCTTTATCGCTTGAGCATTGTTGACGCCATGGGTTGAGAGCGCGAGGTCCTTGAGGCCGTTGTCATTCTCTTCAAGCTTCAGATAGTCACGCGTAATGCGCTGGGTGTAATGAAAGTCGGCGTATTGAGATTGCCAGTTGTACCCTTGCGCATGGAGCAGGCGGGCAAGGTCGAGGAGCCACGGCGAACCAGTGCGATTGTAGAGCCAGACGACGCTGATCAACTCGTCCTGCCAGCGGAATTTTCCCCAGTCGCGAAGGGGACGCGTCGGCAATTCGCCGAGTTGATGGTGAAGATACTTTTCCATCGCCGGGATCACGCGCGGATCGCCGGTAAGCTCCTGATATTGAGTGAGGGCCTTGAGCATAACAATGCGCGGCCACCAATCATTGTTCGACGAGGGGCCGATCATGCCGTTTTCCGCTTGATGGTCGAGGGTCCAATCGATGAATCGTTGGGCCTTGGCTTTGAGACGCGCATCGTCGAGCATCCAGGCGAGGGGGATGAGACCGTCAATAAAATATGGCCCGCGCTCCCACGACTCGCCCATGCCGCCGAGCCAGCCGCTGCTGGGACTAACGTCGGCCCAGGTTTCATCGAGATGGCCGCCTAGACCGTTGGCTTGAATCTTGAGTTGGTCCAATAGCCAGCCGGTGGGACGAATGGAACCGAGAGGCAGCGGATAGAACGCGCTGGAGGCAAGAGGCATGCGGTTCTTGAACGTATGCATGGCGAAGGATTGAGGTGCGGCGAATACTCGGGTTGCAGAGGGGGTGAACAAGCGGCCTAGTGGCAATGAGGAAGCGAGACTGACGGCACCGAGGCGGTTGAGAAATTGACGTCGCGTTGAACGAACGAATTTAGGCAGCACGTGTGGCTCCTGCGATGGCTGCAGTAATCCTAATTCCCTGCCCCGGAATCTGGCATTACTGCAGCATGTTTGCGCCCGGCACATTGGAGATGACGATATTCATCCACCGGTCGATGACTTTGTGTGTACTATGCGTATGAGTAGACGCGTGCCCACATTCCGAGTCTAAACAACGTCGGCGTAGGCTAGGGACTGACACGGGATAACCGGGGATTATGCGAAGCCGGTTTTACGGAGCATGAGCCAAATGGATTTATCCAGCGCGCACCTATCTGACTAAGGTGGTTTGACGCCGTGGACGTAGACGGCAGGACGAGATGGTGAACATGCCTGGCCACAACGAGCGAACCGGTGTGAAGTCTGTACGGCCCGCGGTTATCGCAGGATTATTTGGCGCATTGGATGCCGCATTCTTCTTATGTCGTGCACCGCGGCCGTCAGTCCCGTTGGCTTCGAGCCGCGAACTCTTGGCGCGGTCGTTTACTTATATATTAGTCGCGGCACTTACGGGCGCGGCAGGCAGTTGCCTCTTTTGGAGACGCAATAAGGGCGGATCATTTCGGCCGCTCAAACTGGTTGCACTCTCGGGCGCAACCGGGTCGCTATGGATACCGGCGGTGGTGCTCTTGTTCCGACAGGACTCGATGTGGATGGCGCCCGTCGTGGCGATTTCCGCCGCAGTTTTGGCCTTATGCTGGCGTCCTTTGGTTCCCGTCGAGGTTCCCGATGAAACGGAGATCGATCGAACTGAGTTGTTTGCAGAAACGATGCAACCGATTCCCCGCAGCTCTCGTGGCTACTGGCTGGCGGTTGGGATTTATGCCGCTTGCCTTGCGCTGAATATTCGCGAGATTGTTACCGCCAGTGCTCTGCTCGCCGTTTGTGGTTATGTGGTTGCGTGGCAGTTGACGACGGTATCTGTTGAGCCGGCCTCAGAAGGGAAACTAACAAGGCGCGCGACATCGCGTCTATTGCGAACCGCTATTCCAGCGTTACTCGTAACTTTTCTTGCGCTCATGGCTTGGAATCCCAACAGCACTAATGGAGGCGGAGCCTCGGCCCACGATAGAGAAGGGTCTGACAATGACGCATCGAGACGGAAACGAGATGCGGCTGCTAACTCCGCCAGCGGCCTTTCTGGTTATCAGAGCATCGTACTCTGGCCTCTACCGGATAAGAAAAAGTTCGTAATGCCGCCGATGCCGGGAATTACGCCGAATCTCGAGGCAATCAGCAAGCCTCTGGAGATCCCATTCGACGGATCGTACTGGTACTTTCAACCGCCGCGCCGGAAACCCGGGCCTGAAGCACGGATTGCGCGAGGGACTCCACTCGCGGCAAACATCCGCTCAACCGATTTCATGCCGCTCGTGATGGAGGCGCACGAGAAACTTGGTGCCCATGTCAACCTCGCATGCTGCAGTGCTCTGCTGATCGCGATAGACAGTTGTGACAACTTGCCGGGCCCTATTTCGCTGGGAGTTTCTCTTAACGATTATGATTTGAGGACGAAAGGCGCCGAGAGGAAGAGAGGCGTCTATCTCGGAAGTCAGCCAGTGACACCGAGCGCGCCGGCTCTCTTCGCCTCAAGTTGCGTACCGCGTACTCAAACTCTTCGATACCTTATCCCGCACCCTGCGGTGATTCGCAAATTCAATGAAGTAACGGTTAGTTTCGCCGGAGGCGCCTTCCGAGCCGAGGTTGGACCAAAGATCGCAATCAAACAGTTTCAACTCCTCCCGCGCTGAGAGGCGCTTGCGATTCCAGCGATGGGGATTCTTGCTGGCGAAATAATCGGCTTTTGCAGAGTTCGCCTTCGCTACAATAGGTTCACGGCAGCAGGATGTCTCCTCAGAATTTGAGGGGACAAAGAGTCTAAAACCAGGCCGCGTGAGGGTGGATGGGGATACAGGTCGCTCTAAATCACCGAACACATTACCGGTATGACAAGGCGGTTTCACTCGGTCCACAGATTGTGCAGTTGCGTCCGGCACCGCATGGGCGGACCCCGATTCTCGCTTATTCTCTGACGGTCATCCCCGCGAAACACTCGGTTAGCTGGCAACTGGATCTGCACTCAAATTACCTGGCGCGGCTCGTGTTTGCCGAGAAGACGACCGAATTTATGGTCGAGGTAGATTTGACCGCGGACCTATCGCCGATTAATCCATTCGACTTTCTACTTGAACCGGGGTACGAAGACTATCCATTCAAGTATCCGTCGGACATGGGCAAAGACCTTGAGACGTTTTTGACGGCCGAGCAGGCGGGACCGTTGCTCAAGAATTTTCTTAGAAACATTTCGCTGGAGAAGCGGGGAACAATCTCGTTTTTGGGCGACCTGAACCATAAAGTGCGCGACGAGATTGGTTATGTAACGCGACTCGATCCGGGCGTGCAGACATGCGAGCAGACCCTGGTGATGCGGACGGGATCGTGCCGCGATTCCGCCTGGCTGCTGGTGCAGTTGATGAGGCATCTCGGGATTGCAGCGCGATTTGTTTCAGGGTATTTGATACAACTGGCGCCCGATAATGCGGCATTGGGTGGACCGAAGACTGACTCTGCCGATCTACATGCATGGACCGAAGTATTCTTGCCGGGCGCGGGTTGGATTGGCCTGGACCCCACGTCGGGCTTGTTCACCGGCGAGGGGCATATTCCGCTGGTGTGTACGCCGAACGCGGCCAAGGCGGCGCCGATTGGCGGCACGGTGGAGCCGGCTAAAGTGGAGTTCGAGTATGCGATGTCGGTTCGTCGCGTGAACGAAACGCAGAGCACGGCTAGGCCGTTCACTGAACAAGCCTGGGCCCGAGTGGAGCGGGTCGCGCACCGCATTGACGCGGAGTTGATGGTCGAGGATGTGCGCCTGACGATGGGAGGCGAACCTACTTTCGTAGGTATAGATGAGCCGGATAGTCCGCAATGGCATATCGATGCGCATGGTGCGGAGAAGCGCGCTCGCGGCTTGGCGCTCATTCAAGGATTGCGAGAGAAAATTGCGCCGGGAGCGATGCTGCATTACGGACAGGGTAAGTGGTATCCGGGAGAGGCGCTGCCGCGCTGGGCCCTAAGCTGCTATTGGCGCGCCGATGGGGCACCGGTGTGGGAGAATGTTGAGCTCATTGCGCGAGAAGAGCTGCACTATGGTTTTGGCGCGGGCGATGCACTGAGATTTATGAATGCACTTACGCGGCGGCTGGAAGTTAATTCCGACGATGTATTGCCTGCGTATGATTCCGATCATGCCGCGCGAGAACCGGCAGGTTACATTTTGCCGATTCGGCGGCGGCAGTTTGAGGGACGCTTGTATTGGTCGAGCCAACCTTGGTTTGAGCGCGCGGAGCGATTGAGATTGACGGGCGGCGATTCACCGATGGGCTTCAGGATATCGACCGATTCGATGCCCTGGGTGGCTCCTGACGAGATCGAGTATGAGCACGAGCCTGCTCCGTTTGAAGGTCGAGTCAAGCTGCCGATAGCGCCGACTCGACGTTTTGATTTATTCGAGATGAATGCGGTCGGCGATCCTTTGCCTGCACTTTCGCGAACGTCTGAATCGGCAACCGAATTGATCAGGCCGTCGTTGTGCGTGCAGGTGCGCAGCGGACGACTGCATGTGTTTTTGCCTTATTTGGCGCAGCTTGCGGACTACCTGGAATTGCTAGCGGCGATCGAGGATACCTGCCATTATTTGCATGTGCCGATATGGCTGGAGGGATACGCGCCGCCTTCGGATCCGCGCTTGCGGTCGTTCAGCGTGACGCCGGATCCAGGAGTGCTCGAAGTAAATTTGCCACCGGCCAGTAACTGGGACGAATTGGAACGAATCAATACTGTGCTCTTCGATGCGGCACGCGGGAACCGCTTGGCGGCCGAGAAATTTGCCTACGACGGAAGCCATATCGCAACGGGCGGCGGCAGTCATATCGTGATCGGCGGAGCGACTCTCAATGACAGTCCGATTTTGCGGCGGCCCGATTTATTGCGAAGCATGGTGAGCTTCTGGCAGAATCATCCATCGCTATCCTACCTATTCTCTGGAATGTATGTTGGCCCGACCAGCCAGTATCCACGCGTGGATGAGGCGCGGATGGATGCACTGTATGAACTCGAAGTCGCGTTTGGACAATTGGCCTCGAAGGATTGCGATCCCTTCATGGTAGATGGATTATTTCGCAACTTGTTTGTTGATGTGGCGGGCAATACGCATCGGGCCGAGTTCTGTATCGACAAGCTCTACCCTCCTGAAGGCCGAGGGCTGCGACTTGGATTACTCGAATTGCGCGCGTTTGAAATGGCTCCGCATGTGAGGATGGGCCTGGTCGAGATGTTGTTGATCCGGGCCCTGGTCTGCATGTTTTGGAAACAACCATACGAGGGCGAACTGGTTCGCTGGGGCACCACGCTTCACGATCGCTTTCTGCTTCCCTATTTTGTGCAACGCGACTTTGCCGATGTGCTGGCCCAACTAGGGAAGGCCGGTTTCGCATTCGAAGAGGAGTGGTTCGTATCGCACTTCGAGTTTCGTTTTCCGAAGATTGGGTCAATGCGGCGTGAGGGAATTGAACTCGAGTTACGGCAGGCGCTTGAACCATGGAACGTGCTGGCGGAAGAGACGAGTGGCGGCGGAACGGTGCGCACCGTGGATTCGTCGCTAGAGCGAATGCAGGTGAAGCTATCGGGGCTCACGTCGGATGCGCGTTACCTGGTAGCGTGTAATGGACGAAAGGTCCCGCTTCATTTCGCTAGCGAAACAGGCGAGTCGATAGGTGGAGTGCGGTTTCGAGCGCGGCGGTTATCAGCGTCGTTGCATCCGACGATTCCAGTGCATGCCCCGTTGATCTTTGACATAATTGACTGCTGGAGCGAACGCTCGATTGGCCGATGTATCTATCATGCGGGTCCGCCTGACGGCCGCATTTACACAACGCGACCGGTCAACGCAATAGAGGCAGAGGAGCGGCGACGGGAGCGCTTTCAGGAGCTAGATTACTCGCATGATCGAGTGGCGCTGCCGGGAGACGAGAGTAATCCGATCTTTCCAACGACCCTGGATTTGCGCTTGCCAGCGCCGGGGCGCATGATCCCAACAGATATGCCGGGGAACGACGCATGACCGTGGATCTGTATCAGACTGCGCTTCACTACGGGGCAGCCTATGAGGAATCGTCCGCCGATGGCGTGACTTTTCGACCGCATTGGGCTCGGTTGATGGAGTCGTTGCGGGAGATCGGGCCTGAGGAATTGGGACGGCGCTGGAGTCATGCGGAGCGACGCATACGCGAGAACGGAATTACTTACAATATCTATAACGATCCTCAAGGAGAAAACCGGCCCTGGAGAATCGACATTGTTCCATTCCTGATTCCGGCAGAGGAATGGCGCATGATTGAAGCGGGCGTCGTTCAGCGCGCGCAGTTGTTGAGTATGTTGCTGGAGGATCTTTACGGGGCACAGGAACTTGTCGCGCAAGGACATTTTCCCAGCGAACTGCTTTATGCCAATCCGGCATTTCTTCGCCCGCTGGTAGGAGTGCGCGTTCCGCGGCATAGTTATTTGCACATGCTGGCTGTGGACTTGGCACGCTCGCCCGATGGTCAGTGGTGGGTGCTCGCCGATCGAACGCAGGCGCCTTCGGGAAGCGGCTACGCATTGGAGAATCGCACGATTGTTTCCGATGTTTTGCCGGATATTTTCCGCAGCTCGAATGTGCTGCGCCTTGCACCGTTTTTTCGGGCACAGCGCGAGGCACTTATCAGTCTCTCGGAAGTAGCCAATCCGCGCATCGTTCTGCTCACGCCGGGGCCGCACAACGAGACATACTTCGAGCAATCGTACATTTCCCGCTATCTTGGATTCACGCTGGTGGAAGGGACCGACCTGACGGTGCGAGACCGGCGCGTCTATCTAAAAACCGTCGACGGGTTGGAACAGATCGATGTAATTCTGCGCCGCGTGGACGACAGTTTTTGCGATCCTCTCGAACTGCGAGGGGACTCGCTTTTAGGAGTGGCGGGGCTTGTGGATGTAATCGTCGCAGGAAACGTGAAGGTTGCCAACGCACTGGGCAGTGGCCTGATCGAAACCGCAGCGGTAATGCCGTTTTTGCCGGGACTTTCAAGACACTTGTTCGGAGAAAAGCTCAAGCTCCCTTCTGTGGCGACATGGTGGTGCGGACAAAAGTATGCGCTCGATTGGGTCGTGAACCATCTGGATTCTGTAGTGGTCAAGCCGGCATTTCCATCAAGGGGAATGGAGCCGATATTTGGCGCGGAATTACGACAAGCGGAGAAAGACAAGTTCGTGCAGCAGTTGCAGGCTCGGCCTCATGAGTATGTCGCGCAGGAACAGGTTACATTGTCGAATGCACCGGTGTGGGAGAACGGGCGACTCAATTCGCGCAGCGTGGTATTGCGGACTTATGTGCTCAATACCGGAGAAGGATGGATTGCGATTCCGGGGGGCCTGGTGCGCGTAGCCGAATCCGAGGGGTCAGTGGTTTCGATGCAGCGAGGCGGTCACAGCAAGGACGCATGGGTGCTGTGGGATGACGCGGTTGATACATCGTTTAGCCTTTTGCATCCGCGCAATGAGCCGGTGGAGTTGCGACGGATTTCGCGAGTTGTGCCCAGCAGCGTGGCCGACAATGTGTTTTGGCTGGGCCGGTACGTTGAGCGCGCGGAGAGCATGGCGCGCATCCTGCGCTCGATTGTGCCGCGCGTGCGGCGCGCTGAAGACGCGGAGTTTGAATGCCTGCTTCGGCTGCATGGTTGCCTGGAATCGCGGCATAGCAAATTATCGAAAGTGAAGGATAGAAAGCCGACGCCGGCCGAGCTCGAACACGAGATGACTTCATTGGTTATCGATGCCAGACGACCAGATAGCCTGTCTTCAACGCTGAAGGAAGTAGCGAGGATTGGCGGTCATGTCAGAGATCGACTGTCAGCCGATATGACGTCGCTGATCGGTAAGCTCCGCGACTCGATTCAGCTTGATGCGCGCACCGAGTTTCTGGACTATACGGCAATGTTAACTGGCTGCCTGGAATTACTTTCGGCATTTTCAGGGATGGAGCGTGAAAACATCATTCGAGGATCGGGATGGCTTTTCATGAGCATCGGGCGGCGACTGGAGCGCGCGATCTATTTGACCAGGCAACTACGCGAGATTACCACGCCACTTACCGAACAGGCGTGGCCAGTTCTGGAATGCTTGCTTGAGGTTGCCGATAGCTCAGTCACTTATCGGACACGCTACTACACGACCTTGCAACCAATAGCTGTGCTGGACGTGCTGATGGCGGACGAAACGAATCCACGATCTTTGACGTTTCAGTTGATTCATCTTGTGGATCTCTATCAAAAGCTTCCGCGATTTATGTCGGATGATCTGCAGGCGATGCGAGACGCGCTCGTATTATTGCGCGGCTTCAACTTGAGCGAGATCACTTATCCACTTCCGGGGGCTCTCGTTGCAGCAGACGACATGGACGGACTCAATCGGCTGGAGAGATTCCTGAGAGAATTGGAGCGCTTGCTGCCATCGTGGTCAAACAATCTGTCGAGCCGATACTTCAGCCATGCCCGTACCTTCCCGATCACGATAGGCGTATGAATTACAGAATCGTTCACAAGACCACCTACAAATACAAACACGCGGTCTCCGTGGGTAACCACGTTGCTTGCCTGACGCCGCGATCGTTGACAAACCAATCTGCTCACAGCCAACTTATCATCGAACCAGTTCCTGTTACGCGCACGGATCGGATAGATTATTTTGGAAATAATCTCTGTTTTTTTACTATTCGCGAACCTCATAGAGAACTATTGGTGGAGGCTCGCAGCGAGGTCGTTGTAGACGGAGATTCCGCACCGTTGCTGCAGAACTTAATGCCGTGGGAAGAAGTCGTTCGTTTGCTTCCCGAAGACCGGACCCGTGCGGGACTTGAAGCTAACCAATTCAGATTTGAATCGCCTCGCATCCGAACGAGGCCGGACTTTGCCTCATACGCCCGTGAGTCATTTACAGCGGGTCGGCCATTTCCTGAAGCTCTATTCGATTTGACCCAGCGGATACACAGGGATTTTCGATTCGATTCGAAGGCGACGAACGTGCGTACTCCCACGGAAGATGTTTTTCGGAAGCGACGCGGAGTATGCCAGGACTTTGCACACGTGCAAATTGCCTGCTTACGGTCGCTCAATTTAGCTGCGCGGTATGTAAGTGGGTATCTTCGAACTTATCCGCCTCCGGGAAAACCGAGGTTAGTAGGCGCCGATGCTTCGCACGCATGGGTTTCGGCTTTTGTGCCGGGGGCGGGGTGGCTGGATATGGACCCAACCAACAACCTGGTGCCTTCTGACGGTCACGTAACGCTGGCGTGGGGCCGCGACTATAGCGATGTGAGCCCATTGCGGGGATTGATATTAGGCGGAGGGTCGCACAGGCTGAGAGTATCGGTGGATATGGAGCCTGTTGAGGCGCTGTCATTGTATTGAAGGCTGGGGAAGCCGCAGTGAATCCGACTGATTAAGGAGATTAGCGCGAACCGGGCCGCGTGTGTACTCCTCTTTCGGGGGACATATCCGTACGCCCGTGTTATTATCCATGGCAAAACGCTTTGATATCGTTTGAATGCCCATCTATTGATGAGATTCGCCCACTTATCCGCGGCGGGGACAAGCGAGACTCCTGACGCCTCTATTGAACGATTACTTTAGATCTATCATTCTTCCGTCGATGAATAATCTCTGTGGGCATAAATGGTTGGTTTGCGAAGGGAAGTTCATGAAAGTCATAGGAATTAGCGGGCTCGAGAACTCAGTACCATTCAAGCAAGCCAAGTGGCCTGGATTGGAGCAGCGGGAATACCGAATTGCGCAGGGGATGGACGCTGCCGCCGCGCTCGTGATCGATGGCGAACTGGTTGCCGCCGCCGAACAGGAGCGCTTTAATGGGAAGAAGGCGACGGGAGCATTTCCGATTGACGCAATTCGATTCTGCCTGGCTGAGGCCAAGCTAACCATCGACGATATTGATGAAATAGCCCACGGATTCGACTATTATCCGTTGCGCAACTTATATACAGATGAAATATCAGGCGAACTCTACAACACTGTGTTTTCGCGTGAAGCACTTTTAAAGCAAGTTCGCCGCGATCTGCCGGGATTTCCGGAAGAGAAAATCTTTGCAGTCGGTCACCACTTAGCTCACGCCGCCAGCGCGGCTTATACATCGGGCTGGGATGAGTGCCTGGTGGTCGTGAACGACGCAATGGGCGAAACGGAGAGCTTGAGCGTTTACGACTTTCATGATGGAGAGCTCGAAAAGCTGCGCACAGTCGGAGCGAATGATTCGATTGGTATTCTCTACTCGCTGGTGACTCTGCACCTGGGGTTCGACTTCAATTCAGATGAGTACAAGATCATGGGCTTGGCTCCCTATGGTAATCCCGATCGGTTCCGTCCTTTTTTCGAGCAGGTTGTAGAGCTTCGCGACGATGGTTCGATTCGCATTCCGATATTGAAGCTGAATCATACGCGCGAAGAGCGGGAAAGCTATATTGCCACGCGCGCTTATCTCGATGAACACCTCCTACCACGCAGAGCGCCGAGCGAGCCTGTCACCGCCATTCACGAAGACGCGGCGGCGGCCTTGCAGGAATGCCTGGAACGAGTAGTGATGCATGTGTGCGAATACTTCGGACGCGAGACTGGATTACGCAACCTGGCACTCGCCGGGGGAGTGGCGCTTAACTGCACCGCCAATGGTAAGCTGGTGCGCTCAGGGCTGTTCGACGAAGTCTACGTGCAACCGGTGGCAGGCGATGACGGAGTGGCACTCGGCGCCGCACTCTATCGAACGTCATTGGCCGGAGAAGTGTCGAATCATCGAATGGCTGCTCCTCTGTTTGGGCCAAGCTACAACATCAGCGCTATCGAAGCGGCGCTCGCGCGGTTCGACGAAAAAATCCAATGGAAACGCTTCAATTCGCTCGATGAGACTTGCGGGTCTGCTGCTGATTTAATTGCGGAGGGACGCGTGATCGCGTGGTCGCGGGGACGCATGGAGTATGGCCCACGCGCACTCGGAAACCGTAGCATTCTCGCGGACCCGGGACACCCGGAGATGCGCGACCGCATCAACGCAATGGTCAAGAAGCGCGAGGCGTTTCGTCCATTTGCGCCGGCCTGCTCAGTTGAAGAGGCGACACGCTGGTTCGATGTACCAGATGGTTCGGAATTCCCCTACATGATCAGCGTGGTCAATGTTCGTCCTGATGCTCGCGCGCAACTGCCGGCTATTACTCACGTCAACGGATCGGCCCGACTCCAGACCGTATCTGTCAAAGACAATCCGGATTTTCATGCCCTTCTAGTTGCTGTGGGCAAGACTACCGGTCGCCAGATGGTGCTCAACACCAGCTTCAATGTCAAGGGACAACCTATCGTTAACACTCCCGAAGAGGCGATTGAAACCTTTCTCGGCACCGGCATCGAGCACCTGTTCCTGGAGAATTTTCATGTTACCCGTTCAGCTGATTGAGTGGAACCGGACTGAAGTCGAGTATCCACGCGAGAGCACCATTGCTCAGCTATTGTCGCAACAGGCCGCGAAAACTCCAGAAGCCATTGCAGTGATAGCGCAGAACTGCAGTTTGACTTATCGCGAACTCGATGAACGTTCTAATCGCCTTGGCCGCCACTTACAAACTCTAGGAGTGAAACCGGATACATTAGTTGGCGTTGCCATGGGACGGTCAGAGATGCTTGTCGTGAGTCTTCTCGCGGTGCTCAAAGCCGGTGGCGCTTATGTTCCGCTTGATCCGGGATATCCGCACGAACGATTGACGCTGGTCATTGAAGATTCGCAGATGTCCGTACTGGTGACTAACTCAGAAACGAATGCGCGGCTTCCGTTAAGTTCTGGGAGCCTGGCCGTACTTAACATTGAAGAGCCTGCGATTGCCCTTGAAAGTTCATCGCCTGTTTCATCGAATGCCACTGCCCATAACTTGGCTTACGTGATCTATACATCTGGATCGACGGGCAAGCCCAAGGGCGTAATGGTGGAGAATCGCAACGTCGTGAACTTCTTCACTGGCATGGATCGCGCCATCGGCTGTGAACCGGGTGTATGGTTGGCGGTCACCAGCGTATCGTTCGACATTTCAGTACTGGAATTGTTGTGGACGCTCACTCGCGGCTTTACAGTCCTCATTGATTCCAATCGCGGGCCGGGAGTAGTTGCGGATGAGATTGCACGACATGGCGTAACTCATCTGCAGATGACGCCGTCCCTCGCGCACATGCTCACCTTGGACTCGCGTGCATATGCTGCGCTAGGTTCGCTGCGGCAAATGCTGCTGGGCGGAGAGGCCGTACCCGCTTCCCTCGTGCACCATCTGCGCAAAGTCTTCAAGGGCGAGATCCATAACATGTATGGACCCACAGAGTCGACGATCTGGTCTACAACCGGACGCATCGAGAATGTGGGGGGATTTGTCTCAATTGGCAAGCCGATCGCCAACACGCAAATCTATCTGCTGGATTCGCGACTCGACCCCGTTCCAGTGGGAGAAGTGGGCGAGCTTTACATTGGCGGCGATGGCGTCGCGCGCGGTTATTGGAATCGCTCAGAACTCACGGCCGAGCGCTTTGTAACTGTACCTGCGGTATCAGAGAGAAGAATCTACAGGACAGGGGACCTGGCACGGTTTCTGCCTGACGGCAACATCGAATTCCTGGGCCGCGCCGATTACCAGATCAAGTTGCGCGGTCATCGTATTGAACCCGGTGAGATTGAAGCCTTGCTTGAACAGTGCCCTGGAGTACGACAAGCTATCATCGTGCCGCGCGAAGACCGTGAGGGAGACAAGCGCCTGGTCGCTTACTTGGTCGCTGTGACGACCGGCCCCGAATCAGCAGCCACTTTGCGAAGTGCGCTTGAAGCAAAGTTGCCCGAATACATGATCCCGTCGGCGTTTGCATTTCTACCGGAATTGCCGCTTACCGATAATGGAAAGATCGACCGCAAGGCTTTGCTCAAACTTCCTCCTCCGAATGTCGGCTCGGGATCAGCGTCTGATGCCGCGCCACCGGCAACTGAGATTGAGCAGATCGTGGCGCGAGTATGGCAAGATGCGCTCGGAGTCCAGAACATAGGAATGAATGACAATTTCTTCGATTTAGGCGCGCATTCACTCACGATTGCTGAGGTGCAATCCCGACTACAAGAGGCCTTGCGACGCGAGGTCCCGCTGTTGGATTTATTTCAGTTCACGACGGTGGCCGCCCTTGCCTCGCATCTTTCCGGAGCTCATACCACCAGCGGGCTTTCGGATAGGGCGCAACGACGGCGTACGGCGCAGGCCGCGCTGAAGGGAAAACCATGACAAGCTCCGCCATCGCGGTCGTTGGCATGGCGGGACGATTCCCTGGGGCCCGCAATGTGTCGGAATTCTGGCAGAACTTGCGCAATGGAGTGGAGTCGATCCGCGACCTTTCGGATGCGGACCTGATCGCCGCAGGAGTCGCAACTGAGGATCTTGCTAATCACGATTATGTAAAACGAGCGTCGATTCTCGACGACATGCGGCTATTCGATGCATCTTTCTTCGGCTTAAGCCCGAGAGATGCATCCATCATGGATCCGCAACACCGTAATTTTCTGGAGTGCGCGTGGACGGCTCTTGAAGATGCGGGCCACCCTCCACAAAGTTTTGCGAGCACCGGCAAGGGATCTATTGGCGTGTTCGCTGGATCCGGTCTGAATAGCTACCTGATCCATAATTTGCTTCGGAATCGCCGCCTGCTTGAATCTGCGGGACTGTTTCAACTGAAGCAGACGGGCAACGACAAAGATGTCCTGGCTACACGCGTCTCCTATCAACTCGATCTTCGCGGTCCCAGCATCAACGTTCAAACTGCATGCTCCACTTCGCTTGTAGCGGTGCATCTCGCTTGCCAGAGTTTGCTGAACTTTGAATGCGATTTGGCCCTGGCCGGTGGAGTTACAATCGAAATCCCGCATGGTCTTGGCTATGTTTACCGTGAAGGCGAGATCCTATCCCGTGATGGACATTGCCGTTCGTTCGATGCCGCCTCAAACGGGACGGTCTTTGGAAGTGGGCTGGGAATCGTAGTATTGCGCCGATTGGACGACGCGCTCGAAGATGGTGACTCGATTCGCGCTGTCATCCTAGGGTCGGCTATCAACAACGATGGAGGCCGCAAGGTTGGTTATCTTGCGCCAAGCGTCGAAGGGCAAGCTGAGGTAATTGCGGAAGCACTCGACTTTGCGGGTGTAAATGCTTCGGACATTTCTTATGTAGAATCGCATGGGACCGGAACCATTGTGGGCGATCCTATTGAGGTTCGTGCTCTCACGAAAGCGTTTCGTAACTCCACCGATCGAATCGGTTATTGCGGCATTGGTTCGCTCAAGTCCAATGTCGGGCACCTTGATGCTGCTGCAGGAATTGCGGGCCTTATCAAGACGGTCCTATCTCTGGAACATGGGGAACTACTCCCGACTCTTCACTTCCGAAATCTAAACCCGCACATTGAGTTAAAGAACAGTCCGTTCTACGTCAACGCCGAGCTTAAAGATTGGCCAAAGAGCGGAACTCCCCGAAGGGCGGGAATCACTTCGCTCGGCATCGGCGGCACCAATGCGCATGTAGTGCTGGAAGAGGCACCGCAGCGGCATCTTATACGCCAGCCCAAGCCTTACCGTTTGTTGACTGTGTCCGCTAAAACGGAGGCTGCGGCTGATCAGGCTTTTGAACACTTATCGGCGCACCTGATTGCACACCCTGAAACGAACTTGGCCGATGTCGAATTCACCTGCCACCTCGGGCGTCACGCATTTGCACATCGCCGGGCTGTAGTTATCGAGGATTCGCCTGAAGGCATCGCGGCGCTCGCACATCTGGACCGCAAACACTTCAGCTCAGATACGGCTGCTCGAACCGCGCCAGACGTCGTCTTCATGTTTTCCGGACAAGGTTCGCAGTACATCAATATGGGTCGCGAACTTTATGAGAACGAACCTGTCTTTCGCGATGTGCTGAATACATGTGCACGGCGTCTTCGTGAGCCTCTTGGCATTGATCTAATCCAGGCCCTCTATCCGCGAGAAGAAGAAACTTACACTGCTGCGGAGAGGCTTAATCAAACATGGCTTACCCAACCTGCCCTGTTTGCGATCGAATATTCTCTCGCCTGCTGGTGGATCGCACTCGGCGTTAAACCACAAGCGCTAGTGGGGCACAGTATCGGAGAATACGTTGCGGCCTGCCTGGCGGGCGTCTTTACTCTTGAAGACGCATTGGATGTGGTGGCATTGCGAGGGAGGCTGATCTTCGATCTTCCCGCAGGGTCGATGCTAGTCGTTCCCCTTCCTTCGATGGAAGTATCGCTTACGGGAACGCTGTCGTTAGCTGCTGTCAACAATCCTGATCAATGTGTTATTTCCGGTCCCACAACTGAAATCCAGATTCTCGAACAAACTCTTGCGCAAAAGTCAATCGCGAGTAAACGGCTACTTACTTCCCATGCGTTCCACTCCGCGATGATGGATCCCGTCCTCACCACATTCGAAGAGCGGCTTCGCTCCATCACGCTTCATCCTCCTGCGATTCCTTATCTATCGAACGTAACTGGGACCTGGATTAAGCCGGAAGAGGCGGTTGACCCCGCCTATTGGGCACGGCATATTCGTTCCACAGTACGCTTCTCAAACAATCTATCCGAGTTATTGCTCAAGCCCGACCAGATTCTACTTGAGGCCGGCCCGGGAAATGTTCTCGCGTCTCTAGCTCGTCAACAAGGGGGAGTAACCGCCAAGGTCTCTCCGTCTCTACCTCAGGCTAGGGAAGCTGTCTCCAGTCTTCGCTGTGCGCTCCAAACGCTGGGCAGAATCTGGACCCAGGGCGTGGATGTCGATTGGGAGAAGTTGCACGCGCCAAAGAGTGCCATGCGCATCCCCTTACCAACTTATGCGTTCGAGCGGCGGGAGTTCTGGATCGAAGCCGACAAGACTCCGCGCGCAGTGGTACCTGTCTCTGCGACGACGGAACTTATTCGTGGAAGCCGAGATCTCTACTTCTATCGCCGCGTTTGGAAACCCGCACCTATAGTCTCCGCGAAGATGGATGCCGGTGGATGCTGGATTATATTTGGGGATTCGCTGGGGTTGGCGGACCGTATCGCGTCAAAGCTTCGAAGCGAAAAGCAGGATGTAGTCCTGGTCGCCGCAGGATCCAGCTACAAGCAGTCTCAGAGAGGGAGATACACCATCAGGCCCGGCGTTCGCGCGGACTACGACAGTATGATTGCGGACGCTATCAAGAATGGTTACTGGCCAAGTAAGATCATTCACTTATGGTCAGTAACCGGGCAAGGCGCAGATGCGCCAATCGATAAGACGCTTGAGCTCAGCTTTTATAGCATTCTCTATCTTGTACAGGCCCTGGCTTACCAGGATATTGCGAATACCGATCTCGCCCTGGTTTCGAACAGCATGCAACAGGTTTCGAAAGAGCCTGTCATGAATCCGGCCCGCGCAGTGTTACTTGGTCCAGCACGAGTCATCCCTAAAGAACTTCCGGAGATAACTTGCCGTAGCATCGACATCGATCTAGAAAAGGATAAAGTCGAAGACTGCGCTCTACAGATTGTTGCCGAAATGGTTTCAACCCGTGAGAATTCGACAGTTGGGTTGCGTCATGGCGAACGGTTTGTCGAAGCGCTTGAGACTTTGAACCTGGACAAAGCTAACGCGCGCATTCGTGTCAAGCAGGAAGGCGTATATCTCATCACGGGAGGCCTGGGTGGACTTGGACTCGTGATTGCCGAGCATCTAGCCCGCGATTTCCATGCTCGATTAGTGCTCCTCGGCCGTTCCGCGCTTCCTGCTGAGAGCCAATGGGAATCCGCGCTGAATGATCCTCAAGAGTCGGAGTACAACAAGGCGACAATCCGTCAACTCATCGAAATCCGAGCAGTGGCAGGTGGTCTTCTAGTTAGTCATGCCGATGTTACCGATCTTAGTCAGATGCGGGAGGCCATTGCGGAGGCGCGCAAACGATTCGGAAGAATTGACGGCGTGTTTCATGCTGCTGGCGTGCTCGACGACGGCCCATTGATGACGAAGACTGCGGATAGTGCGGCACGCGTACTCGATCCCAAGGTGCGCGGTACGATCGTTCTTGAAGAAGTTCTACGCAAGGATGCGTTGAGTTGTTTTGTACTGCTCTCCTCGATTAGTTCGATTTCTCCTCCGGCTGGTCAGGTAGATTATGCCGCCGCAAATGCATTTCTTGACGCATTTGCAGTTAGTCGCCAAGGCCCTTTCACCGTTGTCAATTGGGGCTTGTGGCTCGATGTTGGAATGGGCGCGCGCTCAACATCTCCACATCCGTGGCTTGAGCAATGCCTCTTGAAGACAGACGATGCAGTTGTGTTTGCCGGCAGATTTTCGCGAGCGCGCTGGCTGCTTTCCGAACACAAACTGAGGACAGGCCTGGCTCTCATCTCCGGCACCAGCCTACTGGAATTAGGCCTCGCAGCATACTCGCGCGGATCACTCAACAGTGCGGTCGAATATCGCGATGTGTTTTTTCTCGCGCCCATTACTTTTCCCGGCTCCGAAACCAAGGAAATTCGCGTTCAGCTTCGACGCGAGAAAAACGGGAGTCCGGAGAGTGGCGCATTCAGATTTTCGATCTTTTCACCGAGCGATCCCGGCAATACAAGCGGATGGATCGAGAATGCAACCGGTTCGATCGCCCCCTGCAAGCCTGGTCAGGTCCGCAAAATCGATCGTGCGGCAATCCTTGCACGATGCCAGGACGAGGAATTCAAGTTCGACGATCACCACCGTCCTAAGCAGGAACTTCAATTCGATATGGGGCCACGGTGGCAATCTTTGCGCCGTATCTCGGTCGGAAAAGGAGAAGCTCTCGGCGAAGTTGAATTGGATGCGGAGTCTAAATCGGACGTATCCATCCATCTCTTGCACCCCGCATTGCTGGACATGGCTACAGGAAGTGCACTTTACCTCACCGAGAATTACAGGAATTGCGACGATCTTTTTCTGCCGATTTCATACAAGAGCATTCGCATCTATCGCTCTCTTCCCGCCAAGTTCTATAGTCACGTCCGATCGCGACATCAGTATAATGCTCGCAGGGATGTTGAGACCTTTGACCTCACGATCTTTGACGAGAAAGGTCAAGTGCTGGTGGAGGTTGAAGCGTTTGGCACGCGCCGCATGACCTATCCGCCCAAGGCGCTGGGACGGGTGGAAGGAAAGATGGATGCGAGTCAATCTGGCGGAGAACAATTGATCGACATTTCCACTCGTCCTGGAATCTCTCCTCTTGAAGGAGCACGCGCTTTAACGAAGATTCTTTCGGTCGAGACCGGCACCGATGTTGTCGTCGTTGTCCAACCTATCGATGAACAGGAAACGCGCGGCTTCATCCAATCGGCGCGTCCGGTCGCCGGTACTGCACCTTCTAACGAAAGTATTGAAAGTACTCTTACCGCGTGGTGGCAGGATCTTCTGGGCGTGGAGGAAGTAGGCCTTGAGGATGATTTCTTTGCGCTCGGCGGCCATTCCCTGATAGGGGTGCGCCTGATTGTCAAAATCAAGAAGACCTATCGAGTGGACCTTGAGCTTTCCATGCTGTTTGAAGCACGAACTGTGCGAGCGCTTGCAGATCTGATTCGCAAATCCACCCATACTTTGACACTCGAATCCAAGGCTTGGTCTACGTTGGTTCCGATCCAAAGAGGCGGATCGCGAACCCCATTATTCTGTATTCACGCGGTCGGCGGGGACGTTCTTTTCTATCACCAGTTAGCGAAAGAATTAGGACACGATCAACCTTTTTACGCGTTCCGCTCGGCCCTGCTATCAACCTCAGAGCCACGCGATACAACAGTTGAAGAACTCGCATCAATCTATTTAAAAGAGCTGAGGGCCTTTTATCCGGAGGGCCCATATCTGCTGGGGGGACTGTCATTCGGCGGACTTGTCGCTTATGAAATGGCGCAGCAGCTATATGCTCAGGGCGTAGAGCCTGGGCTGCTCGTTCTCTTCGACACGCTGGTTCCTGGAAGCACAACGCGCGTGAATACGACAAAGCAACTAACGACCCTCTGGCAGAACCTGAGAAAGCAGGGCATAAAATATCTAGCTCGAAAGGCCGCGTTTAAGCGGAATTATTGGCGAATGGTATTAGTTAATCGAGCCCAGGCAGTCATTAGTTCCTTTTATGAGTTGATAGGCCGCGAGATTTCGGCGGAGTTGCGCTATCAGCAGATGGTGGCTTTGCACATGCGCGCCATGATGCGTTACGAAATCAAGAATTATCAAGGCAAGATCACGCTCATGCGCGCCGTAGCTCGCAATGAAGTTCTCAGCAAGCAGGTCGACCCTCTGCTGGGATGGGGAAAATTTGCGGCCGGAGAACTTGAAGTTTACGATGTACCGTCGGATCATGAAGCCATGCTTCTCGAGCCCTCAGTCCATACTGTGGCCATGAAGTTGAAGACGATCTTGCAGCCGTGAGTGGCGCATTACCTTGTCCCACTCAGAGCGAAGGCAAGATTGGGTACCACACATATTCACCCGGTGCGAGACGTAAAGGCGTAACGGAGACTGGCCGCGCTTCCCAAAGTTGCAACGCGGGATGAGCGATGGCTTCGACAACGAGTGCAACTCGATGTCCTGCATGATCCATCAGACAGAAGCGCCAACGGCCTGCATCATCACCCAATGAACTATCGAGTTGCATGCTGATTCTTTGTTCTGGGTCAAAGTGAAAAGAAAAACTCTTCAGCGGCAAGGAAAGCCCTAAGCCTCGCGCTTTGATGTAGGCTTCTTTCAGAGTCCATAACGACAATGCGCGGTCTAACTTCTCAGATGCTTGTGCGCCGTCAAGCTGTGCGAGTTCCAACTCGGAGAATACATCGGAAGCGATTTCAAGAATCTTATCTGCGCGCTCGTGGGGCTCAATGTCTACGCCTACTTCAAGGCGATGAGATACGAGGCAAGTTACCAAGCCGGTGCAATTGGATAGATTGAAACGAAGACCGCAGTCTGGGTTAAGTGCTGGCTTGCCATATGCATTTTGAGAGAAGCACAATGACTCAGGAGGAGGCGATAGAGCATCCGTCAGCGCAGTATGTACCAGGTAGCGAGTAGCCAGGAACTCTCTACGCAGGCTGTCAGATCTGAGACGCTGCAAGCGGGCATGTTCATCGACAGACAGCATTGACTCGCAAACATCGAAGACAGCCTCGGTTCGGACGTCCTCGGGGTATGCGAACCAAAGATTCAGAGTCTCATTGCCCATAGCTTCTACTCGGAATCCTTATTATGATCCACTCCTGTGTAGCGAATTTCCAGCATCGTGCAATCATCATCGGCAGCAAGTGAACCGCAGAATGTCTCAATCAGACTAAGTATCTCATCGAGATTTTTATTCTGTCGCACGAACTCTTCAAGCCTATACTCTTCAAAAAAGTCTCCAACCCTATTTTGGGATTCAGTTACTCCATCGGTAACTCCCAGCACGCGAGTTCCTGGAGCCAACTGAACGATTGAAGCCAGAAAGACGGCATCGTCGAGTAATCCGACCGGCACATTGCTGTCGGGCAATCGCATCACATCACCGGCCTTGCAAATGACCGGGGCAACATGCCCACAGTTGATGTATTCCATCTGACCATCAGCATTTAATCGAATGATAATCATCGTTGCATATTTGCCGATCCCTTTTTCGCGAATATATCGGTTTGCCGTAGAAGCAATATCTGCGAGAGGTTGCCGGGCAACTAATTGCGCATAGATCATTCCCTGAAGGGTAGAAGCGAGAAGGGCTGCGGAAATCCCTTTGCCCGATATGTCGGCAACGACTACCGAGACAGAGTCAGCGTGAGTAACTACGTCGAAGAAATCGCCTCCCACCTCCCGACATGGAAACCATCGCGCGGTTAGTTCGGCGTAAGAAAGGCTAGGCATCTTGATGGCCATCAGACTGCGCTGGATCTGCGCGGCTATGCTTAACTCCTCGCGATGCCTGCGCTCGCTCTCCTCTGCGACTGCCAACTGAGTGTTGTCAATGAGCGCGGCGGCATCTGTAGCGATAGCCTTTAACAGATCGCTGTCTATTTCAGTCAGGCTCCCCACGCGCAACCGGTTATCGAGATAGAGAAGACCCAACAGTTCATGATTACGTGCGACGGAACCTCCGCGCGGTTTGCGCAGCGGAATACAGATCACGGTTCGAATGCTCTGCGCGACGATGCTATCAGATCGTTGCTCGGCGCTCATGGTGTCAGTAACGATATAGTCCCTTGCCGTGCTGACAGCCTGATTCATGGCTCCGTGAGAGACGGTAGAGTCATCGACCAACGCATCGCCTTTGCTGTCGCGGCCCAGAGCCAGCGTCATGACTCCTTTCTCGTCCCGCAGGAACACATAAGCTCGCTCGGCCCTGGTAAGTTGCAAGGTGGTTTCAAGCAATGAGGATAGAATCTGTTCGACTGATCCCGTGGCATTAAGCCTTCGCGCGGACTCAACGAACCAGCGAAGTTTTTCTAGTCCGCTGCCCAACGAACTTGAATCCGGCATCTCATACAAGAGTTGGTGGATTGACGAAGCCGAGTCTTGGTCAGAATATCGCAGAGAAAAAGAGGGGCCGGTGAGGGTGCCGAAATGAACGGTATCGGCCGTAGTTAGGCGGTGAGGCCCCGCAAGCTGCTGTCCATTTACAAACGTTCCATGGCGGCTGCCCAAGTCCGCGATATAGTAGCCGTCTTCGCGTAGAACGATCTCAGCATGCCTGCGCGAGACGTAAGGATGGGTAAGAACGACCTCGTTTTCCGGTAGACGTCCAAACGTAAACGGGGTATGCGTGATCGTCCCTTCTCTCCTCGTGGAGCCGTCCTGAAGGGTAAAAATATCGGGGCTGGGACTTGTGGACATCGGCATAACTGATAGTTTGCAGCATCGGCCTGAAAACCGTCCAAGCTATTCGATTTGAAAGTACTGGAGTGTTGTTGCCAAATCAGAAACCCAGTAAAGATTCAAAGCAAAGGGTTGACACTGCTGCGATTTTTGCACAGTGCGCACGTATGATTCTCGTCAGCGCCACCATTTATTATGATTATTGATCACTCATGACTGAAAAGCGGACCCTCTCCCCCGAAATCCTCCTGCATATTGCGCAAACGCTAAATGTTCCCATGCGCTCGCTCGTCGCCGTCATCGAACTACTCGAAGATGGCGGGACCGTTCCTTTTATTGCGCGCTATCGCAAAGAGGCAACGGGAAATCTCGACGAAGTACAGATTCGGGATATTGAAGAAAAGCTGGCCTACTTCAGCGAGTTCGTGGAACGGCGCGCAACCATTCTCGCGTCCATTGCTGAACAAGGAAAGCTTACCGATGAACTTAAAGCACGCATCGAGTCAACTCTCGACAAAAGCGAGCTTGAAGATCTCTATCTTCCTTACAAGCCCAAGCGCCGCACCAAAGCGACGATCGCGCGCGAAAAAGGTCTGGAACCGTTGGCGCAATATCTCTGGGCTCAACAGGCAGCAGCAGATCCGTTGCACAAGTTCGCGGCCGGCTTTGTGAACGTGGAGTTGGGTGTGGCGACAATCGACGACGCTCTCGAAGGCGCGCGCCACATCGTTGCCGAGTGGATCAGCGAAGACGCCGGCCTGCGCAAGGCTCTGCGACAGTTCGTTTTCGATGAGGGTGTCGTTGTCAGCCACAAAGTGACCGACGCGATCGACGAGCAAGAGAAATTCAAAATGTATTACGAGTATAAGGAGCCGGCGAAGACCATCCCCTCGCATCGCATGCTGGCCATTCGCCGCGGTGAAGGCGAAAACATACTCTACTTCCTGATTGAGGTTGAGCCAGAGCGTGCCGTCGCGATCATGCAACGACACATTCTGCGATTGAGTGGCGATTGGACGCCTCAACTCCTGATGGCCATCGATGATGCCTGGAAACGCCTGCTCAACACATCCATCCAGGGCGAGATTCGTCTGGAGTTAAAGCGGCGCTCCGATACCGAAGCCATCCAAGTGTTCCGCGACAATCTTTACAATTTGTTGCTATCGCCGCCAGCCGGGCCGATCTCTGTACTCGGCATCGATCCGGGTTTGCGCACCGGTTGCAAGGTAGCTGTTGTAGATAACACGGGAAAGCTGTTGGCGCACGACGTGCTCTATCTGCACACTTCCAAGCATGGCAATGCCGAGGCTGAGCCGAAACTCGAGACGTTGCTGCGCAATCACAATGTGCGCGCCATCGCGATTGGCAACGGCACGGCCTCACGCGAAACCGATGCATTTGTACGCGACTTTTTGCGTAACAAGGGAATTCAGAATATTTTCTCGGTGACGGTGAGCGAATCTGGCGCGAGCGTTTACTCCGCTTCGGACATTGCGAGACAAGAGTTCCCCGATCTCGACCTAACCGTACGCGGAGCGATTTCGATCGCGCGTCGACTGCAAGATCCGCTTTCTGAATTAGTCAAAGTCGATCCTAAGTCAATCGGCGTAGGCCAATATCAGCATGATGTGGACCAGCGGCAGTTGGCAGATTCGCTCGAAAGCGTTGTGGAAAGCTGCGTCAATCGCGTCGGCGTCGATTTGAATACTTCATCGTGGACACTGCTGCGCCATGTGGCCGGTATCACCGAGCGAACCGCGCTGAACATCGTGAGCTATCGCGATGCAAAAGGCAGCTTTCGCTCGCGCATGCAGGTCTTGGAGGTTCCCGGCATCGGCCCCAAAACCTTCGAGCAGGCGGCCGGCTTCTTGCGCATTCGCAACGGGGATAACCCGCTCGACATGACTGCTGTGCATCCCGAATCATACCCGGTCGTTGAGCAAATCGCCTTGTCGCTCAAGACCTCTGTTAGTGAGATTATTCAACAACCACAGCTATTGGAGAAGGTTGACCGCACTCACGTTTCCGCCGGCAACTTCACGCTCAATGACATTCTGGCTGAACTTCGCAAGCCGGGCCGCGATCCGCGCGATACATTCGTGGCACCTATCTTCCACGATGAGGTCCGTGCCATTGGCGATGTGCAGGCGGGCATGATCCTTGAGGGCGTGGTGACCAATGTGACCAAGTTCGGCGCGTTCGTCGACATCGGTGTGCATCAGGACGGCCTCGTGCACATCAGTGAACTATCGAATCGCTATATCAAGGACCCATCCGAAGCGGTCAAGACGGGACAGATTGTCAAGGTCAAGGTGATGAGCGTCGACACGAAAGCGAAGCGAATTGCGCTTTCCATCAAGGCGTTGTCCGCTTCTGCAGTTCGACCCGCAAAACCGGCGCCTCCGCCCGCGACCCTCGATCAAAAACTTGCGGCGCTATCGACGAAGTGGAAGGTGCGGTAGGGACGCCCGCAAAACCAGCGACACTGGCCTTCTTTTAGGTTGGATCTCTCTCGGTAAGATGCGGAGTGGTATCGATACACCCGCGTTGGGTGTAAACTTGCGTTTCGCAGATTTCGCGAAGAGGTTTGCATGCGAATACCCAGCCGGATCTATGCCCTTCTGACAGCCTGCAATTGTGCCGCAATTGCTGTAACCCTTCTCTTTGTTCCGAGCGTCGGAGTTGCCCAGCAGAGGCATTCCATCGATCTGAATAGTGGTTGGCAATTCCGCCAAGTTCCAACAGAGGGAACATCGTCTGACTGGAAACCCGCGACTGTTCCCGGTGACGTGCACCTCGATCTGCTTGCGAACAAATTCATTCCCGATCCCTTTTACCGCGATAACGAGAGCAAACTGCAGTGGATCCAGACCGCGGATTGGGAATACAAGACGACATTGCAGGTTGCGCCTCAAGACCTGAAGCACGAACACGTTGAGTTGGTGTTTGAAGGTCTCGATTCCGTGGCCGACGTATTCGTCAATGATCATGCGGTCCTGCACGCAGACAATGCGTTTCGCGAGTGGCGCGTGGATGCGAAGAGAGTGCTAAAGCCAGGCGCAAACTCATTGCGCGTGTCGTTCCCGTCGCCCGACAAGTCCGCTGCACCTATTGCTGCCAACGATCCCTGGCACGCAAAGATAGGTACCGCAGAAAAGGTTTACGTCCGCAAGCCCGCGTATGAGTATGGATGGGATTGGGGCCCGAAGTTTGTCACTAGCGGCATTTGGCGACCGGCTCATCTTGAGACTTGGGACGCGGCCCGCATCGACCATGTATGGCTGCGCCAGCAGGGAGTGAGCTCGGCCTCAGCACATGTGAATGTAGTGACGCAGGTGATTGCTTCGCAGGATGGTCCGGCGACCGTAACGGTAAGTTATGGCGATGGAAAGCAGCAAAAAGATACAACGCAGAGCGTGATTCTGCGGCCGGGCCTCAATGAAGTCACAGTGCCAATCGATATTGAGAAGCCGGATCTGTGGTGGCCTGCGGGATATGGTGCACAACCCATCTATACGTTTCACGTTCGACTCAATGCGAGCGGTGAACCCGCTGATGAGGCCGTGGCAAAGACGGGACTGCGCAGCCTTGAATTGCATCGTGAATTGGATAAGTGGGGACGTTCGTTTGAGTTTCGAGTGAATGGCGTGCCAGTATATGCGAAGGGCGCGGATGTGATCCCCTTCGACAGCTTTCCCAATCGTGTGACGACCACGGATTACCGCCGTGTTCTCGAATCAGCGCGCGACGCCAACATGAACATAATCCGGCACTGGGGCGGCGGTTACTACGAGACGCAGGAGTTCTATGACATCTGTGACGAGCTAGGCATCATGGTGTGGCAGGACTTCATGTTTGGCAACGAATGGCAGCCGGGGACCTACGACTTCAAGCAGCAAGTCGAAAAAGAAGTGCAGTACCAAGTGGAACGTCTGCGCAATCATCCGAGCATCGTGTTGTGGTCGGGGAACAATGAGACCGAGGCCGCATTCAGTTGGGGCGCGCCCAAGCCGGACGATGTGCGCTTCAGGATGTGGCAAGACTATCTCACCTTATTCAGCGGCGTTATCGCGCGTACTGTGGCGAAACTCGACCCGGAACGGCCGTACTGGCCGAGTTCGCCGAGCGCCGATTATGAAGAAGTGACGCCGCAGTTTGAAACCGGCGATCTGCACGAATGGGTGGTCTGGCACGGGCGCGCAGACTTCAGCGAGTATGAGACCCACTTCGACCGGTTCACTTCTGAGTATGGATTCCAATCATTCCCGGAGATGCGGACGATCGAAGCATTTACGACACCCGAGGATCGCGCCAGTATCTTTACGCCGGTCATGCTGGCACACCAGAAAAACAATGCGGGCAACGCCATCATTCACGATTACATGCTGCGGTATTATGGAGAACCGAAAGATTTTGCTTCGTTCCTCTACGCGAGCCAGGTGCTTCAGGCCGAAGGCGTCAAAGTAGGCGCGGAGCATTGGCGCAGGATTCGTCCCCGCAACATGGGCGGCATTTACTGGCAGCTTAATGACTGCTGGCCGGTCGCCTCTTGGGCGAGTCTTGACTACTACGGTCGATGGAAGGCGCTTCAATACTATGCCAAGCGATTCTATGCGCCGATATTGGTATCGCCGCATATGGAAGATGGCGCGCTGACCGTGTACGTGGTCTCAGACATGACGGTCGCGACAAGCGCGAAGCTCCACGTGCGAGTCATGGACTTTAGCGGACATGTGCTGCACGAAGATACGAAAGACATCCCAGTTCCCGCGCTGGCGAGCACGATGGATCTGCGCGTGCCGCTCTCTGAGATTCTGAAGAGCGACACTATCGATGCAGCGGCCATTGTCGCGGCTGCGGATTTGTCCGTTGACGGCAAGAACGTATCGAGCAATCTGATCTACTTTGCTCCGGCCAAGCAGGTGCATTTACCCCAAGCGCAGATTGCGGCCGACATATCGCGCGAAGGAGACGCATTCGTAGTAAGACTCAAATCGCCGGTTTTGGCGCGCAGCGTATATATATCGTTCGGCGATGCTGATGCAAACTTCTCCGACAACTATCTCGATCTGTTACCCGGCGAACCGACGGAGATCAGGGTCACGAGCGCAGCGTCGCTCGACGCTTTGAAAGCAAAGATGAAGATCGTCTCGCTAGCGGATGCATTTGCGGCCGATCACAATGAAACGCCCGCCGCCAAGTAAACAAAAATCGGCGACGATAAGGGCGTCGGGCAAAAAGTATTTCCGATGCTTTGATTTTCGCGATGTAAATCATTTATCGAATGAGTGATTGAGGGGGTGAGCCCAACTTGCCCCTCCATTTTCTCGTGTTACGTTCCTGTCATCTTTTCGCACTCCCAAAACAATGGCTCAATCATGTAAGGTGGTCATGCTGCACGTAGTGCGCCGTACATTAGGAGCTATGATTCCGTGTTGCATAATAACAATTCGGTTTTTCACTGTCTTGGATACTTTCATTCGACCGAGCGCCGAATACTTATCCACGTATGCCAAGTAACCCGCGCGTGGGAACTCGGCATCTCTGTGACTATGGCAAGGCCGATTTTTTCGATTCGTACGCGTCTATCGTCCGACCACCGCCCAAATCAAGTTTCCCATTCGCAGCCCGTCCTCGTCGGAGAGAACTCATGGTGAAGCCAGCGAACGGATGCGGTCGCGTCGTAATTGAGGCGGTCACTCCCCAGGTCGATGCCGGGCGCCATCCCGTTTCCCGCATCGTGGGAGACGAGGTCGCAATAACAGCGGTTATTTTCGGTGACGGCCACGATCATATTGCCGCTCAACTCCTATATCGCCGCGGATCGGAAAAGATCTGGCGAACTGCGCCCATGACATCGGTCGTCAACGATCTGTGGACCGGTTCGTTCAAGGTCGACAAGCTCGGCCCATGGCAGTTCACCATCCAGGGTTGGGTCGACCATTTCGACACGTGGGACAGTGACCTGAGAAAGCGGCTAGCCGCGCAGGTCGACCCGAACGCCACACCTGCCACGTCGACTGACCTCGCAGTGCCTACAGGATCAATCGCCGGACTCACTGCAGGCGCCGCCCCTGACTCCCAAAATATACCGTTGGCCTTTCGCACCGGTGCCATTCTCATTCGCCAAGCCGCAAGCCGAGCACGCGGAACCGATGCCAAGCGCTTGACCGAGGCAGCTCGCTCATTAAATGAATTGGCCGATCAGAATCTGCCCTTCTACGACTATCCATTCAACAGCGAAATCCCCAACCTCGTTGCTCGCTACCCCGATCTGACCTTCGCAACACAGTATGAGCCCGAGGTTTCCATTTGGGTCAACCGCGAGCGTGCCCGCTTCTCTGCCTGGTACGAAATCTTCCCTCGTTCTGCATCGCCCGTTATCGGCCAGCATGGCACCTTCGCCGACGTCGAGTCGCAGTTACCTGAGATTGCAGCGATGGGCTTCGACGTCCTGTACCTGCCGCCCATTCATCCTATCGGGCGCGCATTCAGAAAAGGACCGAACAACTCGACCACTTCGGCTCCAGGAGATCCCGGCAGTCCATGGGCCATCGGCGACACCTCCGCAATCGAGCCCGCGCCCGATGCCTCTCGCAACAAAGACGACAACGGCGGACACAAGTCCATCCATCCCCAGCTCGGGACCTTCGCCGACTTCGACCGTCTCGTCATAGCCACCAAGACCCATGGCATGGAGATCGCGCTCGACATCGCCTTCCAATGTTCTCCCGATCACCCCTGGGTCACGGAGCATCCAGACTGGTTCGTCACGCGCCCCGACGGCAGCATTCAATATGCTGAAAATCCGCCCAAGAAGTATCAGGATATTTATCCACTCAATTTCGAGTCATCGGATTGGCGCGGCTTGTGGGACGAGCTTTATTCGGTCTTCGAATTCTGGGTCAAGCGCGGCGTCTTCATTTTTCGCGTCGACAATCCCCACACCAAGGCCATGCCCTTTTGGGAGTGGTGCCTGACCAGCCTCCGCACCAATTACCCCGATACCATCTTTCTCGCCGAGGCATTCACCCGCCCGCATGTGATGTATTGGCTCGCCAAAATAGGCTTCACGCAGTCCTACACCTACTTCACCTGGCGCAATACCAAATACGAACTTCAAAGTTACCTCGAAGAGATCACGCAACCTCCAGTGAGCGACTTTTTTCAGCCCAATTTCTGGCCCAACACGCCCGATATCCTGCATAAATCCCTTCAGGACGGAGGCCGCGCCGCATTCATGCACCGACTCATCCTGGCGACGACCTTGACCGCTAACTTCGGTATCTACGGACCGGCCTACGAGCTAGGCGAAAACGCACCCGCCAAGCCCGCCCCCGGAAAGACTGAGTCGGAAGAATATCTCAATAGCGAGAAGTATGAGATTCGCCAACGTGATCGCAATGCTCCCGGATCGCTGGTCCCCCTCATCACTCAGCTAAACCAGGTACGCCGCGCCAATCCTGCGCTGCAGTCTAACCTGTCGCTGCGTTTCCATGGAGTCGACAACCCTAACCTGCTCTGTTACTCCAAGTCGACGCCTGATTTTTCCAACGCGATTCTGATGGTTGTCAATATAGACTCGTTCAATGATCAGGCCGGTTGGACAGATCTCAATCTCGCTCAACTCGGCCTCTTGCCCGACCAACCATTCACAGTGGTAGATCTGCTCAGCGGCGCACAATATTCCTGGCGCGGTGCGCGCAATTACGTAGCGCTGCGGCCCGGAATCAACCCCGCTCATATCCTTCGCATCGCCCGCCAACCGTGACTATTCACGGCTGGCGACTTCCAAAAAAGACCGCGGTACAGACTATCGAGGAAACCACGCATCGAATATCTTTCGGAGCAAGCCCCAGTGAAAAAGCTCGCCAGCGCAATCGATCCGTACTGGTACAAAGACGCAATCATCTATGAATTGCATGTACGCGCCTTCTCCGACTCCAACGGCGATGGCATCGGCGACTTCCCCGGTTTGCTCTCGCGGCTCGATTACCTCCAGGACCTCGGCGTCACCTGCATCTGGCTTCTACCTTTCTTCCCCTCGCCGCTGCGGGATGACGGCTACGACATAGCGAACTACGTCGACGTCAATCCGTCATACGGAACTCTGAATGACTTCAAGGCCTTCCTGGATGCCGCGCACCAGCGAAACATGCAGGTCATGATCGAGCTGGTCATTAACCACACCAGCGATCAGCATCCGTGGTTCAAGGCCGCCCGAGTCGCGCCGCCCGGTTCGCCTCAACGCAACATGTACGTCTGGTCCGACTCTGATCAGGTGTACAAGGATGCACGCATCATTTTTACCGACACGGAGAAGTCCAACTGGACTTGGGATGAAGTGGCCAAGGCCTACTACTGGCACCGCTTTTTCTCGCATCAGCCCGACCTCAACTTCGATAATCCGCTGGTCATCGAAGAGGTACTGAAAGCCATGCGTTTCTGGCTCGACATGGGCGTCGACGCCATGCGCATGGACGCCATTCCGTATCTCGTCGAGCGCGACGGCACTTCCTGCGAAAACCTTCCCGAAACCCACGTCGTCATCAAGAAGATCCGCGCAGCCATCGACGCCGACTACGCCAATCGCCTTGTCCTCGCCGAAGCAAACCAGTGGCCGGCAGACGTCCGCCCCTACTTCGGCGACGGCGACGAGTGCCACATGGCCTTCCACTTTCCGCTCATGCCGCGCATCTACATGGCGCTGCGCCAGGAAGACCGCCTGCCCATCACCGACATCATGGCGCAGACACCTCCCATTCCCGACAACTGTCAATGGGGTTTGTTCCTGCGCAATCATGACGAACTCACGCTCGAAATGGTCACCGATGACGAGCGGGATTACATGTACTTTGCCTACTCCGCCGATCCGCGCATGCGTATCAACGTAGGTATCCGCCGTCGTCTCGCGCCCCTGGTCGATAACAATCGGCGCCGCATCGAACTGCTCAATTCGCTGCTTCTCAGTTTCCCCGGCACGCCGATTATTTATTACGGCGACGAACTTGGCATGGGCGACAACATTTACCTCGGCGATCGCAACGGCGTCCGCACGCCGATGCAATGGACCTCCGACCGCAACGCCGGATTCTCCAAGTGCGATCCCGCACGACTCTACTTTCCCGTGGTCATGGACCCCATATACGGCTACCAAGTCGTCAACGTCGAGGCTCAACTCAGCGACCAGTCCAGCCTGCTGCACTGGACCCGCAACATGATCGCGTTACGCAAGCTGTTTCAGGTATTCGGCCGCGGAACGCTGACGTTCCTCAATCCAGCAAATCGAAAGATCCTGGCTTATCTGCGCGATTTGGATCGAGGCGACGGCTCTCATGAAATCGTGCTCTGTGTCGCCAACCTCAGCCGTTTTGCGCAACCCGTGTCTCTCGACCTGTCAGCTTTCGTGGGCATGGAACCGGTAGAAATGCTCGGTTATGTCCCGTTTCCGACTATCGCGCCTGAGCCGTACTCGCTATCGCTCGCTCCTTATTCCTTTCTGTGGCTTGAACTGCAGCCGGCCGGTGTCAAAGGCGAGCCGCAACTGGAATTCCCGCTCCCCGTTCAGGGAGAAACCGAAGCCGAGGCACCGGCTGCGCTCGATCTGCTTACCAAGGGCTGGGCGGGCTTCGTTGCCGGACACGGTCTGTCCCTGCTTGAAACCGCATTGCCGGAATGGCTGCCACGCCAACGCTGGTTCGGCGCCAAAACCCGAAAGATTCAGTCTGCCCGCGTGCTCGATTGGGTTGAGCTTCCTGCGGCCGTTGCAGCCAATACCGCTATCCATCCCAGCGCCGATTTGCCGTCCGCCAATTCACTGCCACCCGCCCTGTTTTTCTTTGAAATTGGCTACGGTGACAGCGCCTATGATGTTTATCAAATTCCACTTGCGTTTAGCTCCGGCGTTGACGCCGACGATCTCGTCGCGAATCATCCCGTGAACGTCGTTACGACGCTGACTACGCCAACCGGCCCAGCCGTACTCCACGACGCGACCGTTCGCGAAGATTTTCGTCAGGCCCTGCTCACCTTGGTCGAGCGCAACGCCACTCTCTCACTCTCGACTACGCGTACGGCCGCGCTCGAAGTGGCCGCATCGCTTGTTGCCGCAGCCAGCGGCGAGAGTGCCAGAGAATCACTCGCTGTTGGAAAAGCTGAGGAAACGCTCGACCATCCCGAAGGTGCAACGCACGACCTCGCACCCGATGGCACAGTCCATCTGCGGCCACACGAAGTCTTTCCAACCGCTTCGCAGCCTTCCGAAACCGCTCCGCCCATCTCCGTTCCGACTGACCAAGGTTCAGCCCCGCATCCCTTGGCCGGAATCCCCGTCGCGCCTGCGCCCATCAGTGCCCAACCCGGTGAAGCCGTTGCGCCGCCGCGTTCGAGTGCGCCGAGCACTTCGCCTGCGAGCCCCCATAGGCTCCAACCGCGCGAATCTCCCTCGGCCGGCGACCCTACTCCTCAATCTGGCCGCTTGGATGCCCGCAGTTCGTCGGCCTTCAATCAGGTTCGCACCGAACGCCGACTTGCCGCGCGCGTCGGATCTGCGGAACAGTCAAATACGTCGATCCTTTACGGCAAACAGCTCATAATGAAGCTCTTCCGCCGTCTCCAGCCCGGCGAAAATCCAGACGTCGAGATTGGCCGTTTCCTTACCGAAATCGCCCATTTCCCCCGCATCGCCCCCTTCCTCGGCGAAATCACTATCACCCCCTCTGGTGGAGAAAAAACGACCGTCGCCATGCTCCAAGGCCTCGTCGCCAACCAAGGCGATGGCTGGCAGTGGTTTCTTGAGCAACTTGCAGGCTTCTATACCGCGGTCAATTCATTGCCCGCACCGCCCGACCTTCCGTCTCCCAGTTTCCTCGACGATCAACCGGTCCCGGCCCCGATCGCCGACCTCGCCGGTTCGTCTTTGGTGGCCGCAGCACTGCTCGGAAAGCGTACGGCCGAGATGCACCTCGCTCTTGCCATCAACACGGATGATCCGGCATTCGCGGCCGAGAAGTTTATTCCAGAAGACTTGGAACGCGACGCACGGCGAATCGAAGCGCAGATCACTTCAACTTTGGACGCTCTCAAGACCAAGCTCCCCACTCTTACCGACTTGATTGCCGACGACGCCGCGCTCTTGCTATCGCGACGTCTAGAGTTATTTGCCCGCGCCCGCGCCGTCACTGAAACCGAAGCGTCAGGAAAGCGCATTCGCATCCACGGCGATTACCACTTGGGTCAGACGCTCCGCACTTCCGCCACTACAGCTAATTCCGGGAACGACACAGGCGATTTTGTCCTGCTCGACTTTGAAGGAGAACCAGCTCGCTCGCTCATCGAGCGCCGACAGAAGCAATCGCCCCTCAAAGATGTTGCCGGTATGGTTCGCTCCTTTTCCTATGCAGCATTTTCAGGGCTCGACAAGCTCCTCGGGACTGCCGGCCAACAGTCCGACAAGTCTGAAAACCTGGCTGCCTGGGCTCGAGTCTGGCAGAACGCTGCTTCGGCGGAATTCCTCCGCGCTTATCGACAAACCATATCCGCCGATCCCCAATTACTGCCACCTCCTCCGCAGGCACAATCTCTTTTTACGGCCTATATGCTTGAAAAGGCACTCTATGAGCTGCTTTATGAGCTCAACAACCGACCCACATGGCTAAGCATCCCGATTGGCGGGATACTATCGATGTAATGGCGGCGGCCTTCCCCGAACTTCCCAATGCCTGCCGCGTGCAACATGAGTTCCTGAGACTATGGCCACAATTGACTCGCTTTCTGATGTAACTCGCCCCACCGCCCGCCCCGGCACAGCTTTGCTGGTCATGGTCGCGCCTCTGCCGCCAGAGCAGTTGGAGACCGTTCTTGCCCACCTGACCGCATCCATCCCCGCAGAGAATCTGCTCATTGCCACGCAAAATGGGGTCGCCGCGGACGCCTACCCAGCCCTCCGCATCATCGGAGCTCCGCCTACCAGTGCCGCCTGGACATTGACCGCTGCCGACTTCGTAAATGCGTATCAGCTAGCGCAGAAAAACGACGCCCGCGCGGTCCTCATGCTAGGTCCTGAAGCCGGCACCTTAAGCCACGCCGCCATTCACACCCTCGCTAACGCCACGCTTTCTACACCGACCGATCTGGTGATGCCTCGATATGAGCTTCCTCCCCACGCCGGCCTGGTCAACTCCGCCATCCTTTATCCCCTGACCCGCGCTCTCTTTGCGACACGTGCGCGATTCCCTTTGGCTATCGATTTGGGCCTGTCCTTGCGGATGGCGGAACGACTTGCTGCCGCTGCCCAACGATTTACCGCACTCAATCAGAATGAAGCCCTGGTGTGGCCGATCGCCGAGGCCGTCGTGGCCGGCTTCACGATCGACGAATTCGACGTCGGGCCCCGCTCGCTACCCCAGCCCTCGGATCCCGATATTCGCGCCATCCTGGGACTTGTCACCGGCTCTCTATTTGCTGATATCGAGGCCAAGGCCGCATTCTGGCAACGCGCGCGGCGACTGCCCCCGCCTCGCGTCATATCTCCACCGCGCATGCCCAGCGAAGGCACCGCTGACATTGGCCCCATGATCGAAGGCTTCCGACTCGCTTACACCAACTTGCAGGAGATTTGGTCGCTGGTCCTCCCTCCCAATACGCTGCTTGGTCTTAAGCGCCTCTCCGTCGTCGATGCCAATTCCTTTCATATGGCTGACAATCTTTGGGCGCGCATCGTTTACGACTTCCTCATCGCTTATCGCCTCCGCACCATCAATCGCGGTCACTTGTTGGGTGCGCTCATACCTCTCTACCTGGCATGGGTCGCGGGACACATTAATGCGACCGCATCAGGAGCCGATGCCGAGCGCCACATTGAGGCTGTCGCCGCTGCCTTCGACGCCGACAAGCCCTACCTGGTTTCACGTTGGCGCTGGCCCGATCGCTTCAACCCATAACCCGTCTAAGTAGCCTAAACATCGCTGGATGAGGCACTAACACACGTCTTTCTCGCAACAGAGTCGATCCAGGAGTGAGTCCGATGTACAACTTGATTGCAACGGTGCTCCAAACCTATACCGTTCCGGTTTATAGCGAAACCAATTCTGTTTGGCACCATATGTCCGACGCCCTTCAGCAGTCGTTCTATCGCGTGCTCTCGCTCTTGATCGCAGTTTTGCCCGGAATTCTGGCATTCTTCGTAGCTTTGGCCATCTTTACCCTTATCGGGATGGCACTTTCCGCGCTTCTCAGGCGCGGACTCGCCTGGATTCGATTCGACGACCGCCTGGCACGCACCCGCGCTAGCGCCGAATGGACGCCTTCCAGCTCCCCTTCCGAAATCATCGCCAGGGGTTCCTTCTGGGCCTGTGTCCTTCTAGGGCTCACTATTGGTGTCTCGGCCTTTGACGCTGCCTACGCCACTGGCACTACGCTCCCCATCTCTCTCCTTCCCTACCTTACTCACGCCGTGGGAGCTATCCTCCTGCTCATCGCAGGTACCCTCATCGCTCGCTTTCTGGCTCGCTCAGTCCTTATCAGCGCAGTTAACGCGCAGTTACAATACGCGCGTTTTCTCTCCCTTGGAGTCAAATGGCTGGTGCTGGTCCTCACCGCTGCCATGGTGCTTGATCACCTCCAAATCGGCGGCGCCATCGTTGAATTGGCCTTCGGCATCCTCTTCGGCGGCATCGTGCTGACTCTCGCGCTTGCCATTGGTCTCGGTTCACGCGAATTGGTCAGCCGTTCTCTCGAAAGCCATGTCGAACGCTCCGGAGAGCGTGGCGCGATTCCGCATGTTCCGCCGGCCACCGGCCAAAGCGAAACGTTTAGACATTTTTAAGACACCGACCAGACAAACGCCCCCGGCAAGATCCATGCAAGACATTTCTGAGCTTTCGCGCGATTCTCCGTGCGAAAGCTCTGTCATATACAGATCATGGTCGGCCTTGCTGTAAATAATGCGCCCTATTACGAGTCAAATAATAGCTAATTAGTTACGTCATACATGACTTTAATCACTAATAGGAGTGAATCTCTATACCCCTAGTTGCGGATCCACCTTGACAATCTCGCGCCCCGACATCGACAGAAATGCCAAAATGCTGAGCACAAACCCTGCTACCAAAATCGGCATTCGCCGAAAATCATTCTTGAGCGAACCTCCATCTCCACCCGTCAAAAATGCGCCGCGCCGCATCACATAAAGGTGAAAAAAGGCAGTCAATGTTGCGAATATGCATACCGCTAAGTTAGCCTTGGCGGGTGCCGAAGCCCCGACTGCGCGATGTGCCAGCCAATCGAGTCCCTGGGACAGCGCCGGAACACCGATCACAATCGTGAGATTGCCCGCCAACCGCGAGCGCAGACCAAGCGCGCGCTGCTGCAGTCCCGCGTAGAGGCCCGCCGTCAAAGTCACATAGCCAATTTCGACGAGGACAATTGCAGCGCTGGCGCGCCCGTTCTCTCGAGCCATCGCTGCCAGATAAAGCAGTGACCGCGCCGTCGCACTCATGAGGGCGCACTTCCAGTTCCAACAGTCGAACACGTGCTCCAGGCGCCTGGGCCAAAAGCGATTGTTCTGTGGCAAGGAATCCATCGAAGAGGAACTGCACTGAAAGCCGTCGGTCTCCATAGCTCGATCTTGAACAGGATTCGCCGCCGCCACAACGTCTCTGAGCAACTCCGTTGGAATCATGTCTCTATCGTCTGGGGCGATTGCGAACGGTAGATCAACCCACGGTTACAGTGAGATGGAGATGGCCTCCGTACCGTAATCAGGGAGATTCGCCCGGCATGTGATTCGAATCACGGAGGCGAAGCCCATGTCCTCGGTAATCTCACTGTGAAGGGCATTCCTAACCAGGCGCCCGGAAACAGGAGCAACTTCATCATGGCCTATGTAGTTACAGATGCCTGCACCAAGGACTTCGTCTGCGTTGCAGAATGCGCCACCGCTGCGATCGCGCCCACCTTGGGCGACCCAAAAGCCGGAACCGTTTCTCAGGTTTTCATCAACCCCGACGAGTGCATCGATTGCGGTAATTGCGCCGACATCTGCGCTCAGAACGCGATCTTCCCAATTGACGATCTGCCGGCTGAAAAAGCGGAGTTCGCAGAAAAGAACCGGGTCTATTTCCAGTAAGCCCTTCACCACAGGCTTCGGAATGAATCAATGCTCCGGCTTGGCTGGCGCCGCTTGCTCTGCAGCCGGCGCCGGCGAAACCAGTGCAGGCTGCGATTGAACGGCCACCGTTGGCGAGGCGCTCGGCGCATTCGCAACCAGCGGTGACACTGGCAACGTCAGTGTCTGCACAGTTCCCGGGTCGTCGCGCAGTTTCAGGTAAAGCACGCCGTTGGCTGGATGGGGCACACTGAGCTGCGTTCCGGTAAAGTCCGCCGGGACTTCCGTTGGATTCGTGAAGTCCTGTGCCGAGGCGATCGAATCCGCCAGGAACAGGTTCGCCCCCACCAGCGTGCACGGCTTCGAGACGGAGTGAGGGCACTTCAATTCTTTGAAGCCAGGCAGCCGGACCAATGTGCCCAACGGCATCCAGTCGCCAGTTACGCCGTTGGCTGAAATCACGCGTGCCCTGAGCGGTCCAAAGGCCGAAGCGCCAAAGCGCGTGAGCGGTTCCACCGTACCCAGCGCCGTTTTGGCGTCTTCCAGTATCAGGCTTCCATCGGTGAGCGATAGAACAGTGCGAAAGCTGCCATCGGCCGCGGCCACTTCGACGTTCTCATTCCTGGGAAAACTCTGCGGCACGACCGACTTAAGAAAGAACACCAGGCGCGATCCCACTGCCACATCGTCCGTACCGCCGAGATGTACCGGCGAGGGCGCCTGGCTTGCATCGTCCTGGGAACCTTTGCTCATCAGAGTGACTTGCGGCCGGGGTGGGTCCACCGTCACGGGCACCTTCAGTTGTCGACCATCGCGCAACTGCACTTTGGCGGTGTAGCGGCCCGCGGGATCGAGATTCATCGTTGATCCTTCGGTGTTCAGGCTGAGTTGATCGAAATCCTGCACGCGAGCGAGGCCCGCCGGCGTCCATGTAATGCCGTCCAAACTCGCCTTTGCGACCTCGTCAAGACGAGTGCCTTTAAGCAGTGCACTTCGATCGCCGGCGCTCAGCGTCAACCGGTCAAGCGAGGCCGCCTCGGCATAGGCACTCAGGCTGATCGAATCCGGCTTCTCGATGCCGTACTGATGAATCTCGAGCGTCACCGGTCCCGGAGTCGCATCCTTCATCTCCAGAGACACTTCCAGCAACTCCGGTTTAGGCGATTTCCAGGTCAGAGGCAGCGCATTGCCGTTAGCGGAGCGTTCGTCAATCTTCGAAACACAGAGGGTGCTGACGCCCTCGAAGTGAAGCTTGTCCTGACGCCCAACCACGAGTGCGGATTGATCGTCGGGCACCAATTGCCAATTCTCAGGTCCGGCCGAGACGACATGAAAGCGGGGCCCTTCCCAGTCGTCGAATCCCCATTTTCCGCGCACGGTGGCCGTCATTTCGCCCGGAGGGAGGGCTGGCAGTGGCTGTTGCAGAACCAATCCACCTTTGGACGGGGCGACAGATAGCGGAAGATCCAAGGACTGCTTCGCGATATCGATGTGGAGTTTCAAGTCGTGGGCCAGGTCGGTACCAAAGACCAAAGGCGCCCCCTCGGAGGCAAAAACCAGTTCCGGCTTCTGCGCACACAGTTGGTCCGCAAGGTTGACCGGGCGAAGAGGTGGCGTCTTGGAGGGCCCGATAGGCGGCAAAGCCACGACCACTACAGATTTTGGATCGCGAAAAGACGGCGGCACATTCAGACGCAGGTTTAGGGTGTCTTTCGTCGGCAGGGCCAAGGCCGGAATGTATTGAAAATGAGCTGTATGCAGCGATGCCAGGATCTTTGCGGTATCGACAATCGCGCCGATGTAGGGACTATAAGCGCCACCACCACCCATGGTGGAGTAACTTAATTGGTTCATTAGATCGCCAGTGGTGCCGTTGGCCAGTTGTGACACCAGCGATTGCGCGTTGGCGTCGTCCAACACGATTCCGTCGGTATGCTGCACCAGGCATGGCGCCTGCTGGTCGGTGGGCTTATCAAAACACTGCTGGTCGACTTTGATGCCAAGCGAGCGCGCCGCAAGCTCTGCTTTTTCTTTCAGCGCCTTTTGATCGGTTTGAGACGTAGTCCTAACCTCATTAAGGTAAGCGTCGAGGCGCATGCGGTCCCAACTCGCCGCCTCTAGATCTTGAGCGGCACGCACAAATGCTCCAGGACGACCGCGGACAGCGGCGCGGAGGGTGCTGAAGTCTCCGCCAGTTTCCGGGGCCAGAAAGATCAGTGCCTGCTGCGCTTCCTGGGGCACCGTAACGAATACGCCCTCTTCGCGAGCGGCGCGGGTCCATGTTTCGACGCGGGTAAACCACTCGGGCGGAGGCGGATTGGTGGAGCCGCGCAGGAACGCGACGACCAGGACATAACGAGCCGATTGGCTTTCAGGCAGATCGGGATGGATCCAGAGCCGGTCACCCGGCATCAAGTTCGCGGTTTGGCTCACGGGGAGCGTAACATCGCCCCGTTTGACATGCACATCTACCTTGGGTCCAGTTAGATCAAAGGCTGGGCCGTCGGCGTAAAGAACCGAAATCGCAAAGATTGCGAGGAACAATAGCGGCAAACACCGGCGCATACTTCTATTGTACGAAGATCGACCGGAGAAGGAAACGAGTCCCGAGATGGAACGCAGAGTACTTCGGGTTTAAAATGTACGTACATACTTGAACCTAGGAAGCGCCAGTGTACAATATCGTTTAAAGTAGCAAGGGGATAGTTTTTCATTCAATAGTAGAGCTTTTCTCGAGTTTATTTGGGGCGTTTCCAAACTGTCAAAGTGAATAGTGCTTCGGATCGTCTAAACTGAAGCCATTAATTGACTTAGATCTATTCGGGAGAGGCTGCAATTCCTGATGGTTTTTTGAGGGCACACGATGCCCTCATTTATGTTGCGCCCGTGATCCGGATTCAGGCCGCCAGGCTTGGTGACACGCCGCTCATCAGGCTGGCGGGGACGGGGTATAGGGGAGAGAAAGATGAAACCGACAAGAGCATTACAAGGCAACATAGACGTAAGCAATATGAGTATTCCTGATGCGGAAGAGATTATTGAAGAGGCGTTAGGCGAGCTTTCTTTCTCGCAGGACCCAGGCATGCTTCGCGCTCTCCGATTCCTGGCACCTCCTGGATATCAAGCTATTGTTGAGTTATGCAGTGAAAACGGCCGCAGCAAGCGGCGCAATTCAACCGCAGATTCCTGGTCTCCCGAAGAAGACGAAGTGCGCATCTATTTTGAGCGCATCGAAGACGGCGAAGTAGCTCCGCGGCACGTGCGCAACACCCCCAGGGCCGTGGTCGATCGTGATTATGACGAGGACAATGACAGCCAGGAGGCGATCATTCCCGCCGACCTTGATGCGCGGGTCAAGGAACTTTGCGCTGCGCTGGCCGAAGCCGAACGCGGCGGACACGCTTTCATTGCCCTCAAGTGGTTTCGTGATTCCTTTCTGCCCCGTAAGGCATTTCGCTGGAACCAGAATCCCGAATCGCGGCAATCGGTACTGGCTGAGGCCATCCAACGGGGGGTCGTGGTGACCAGCAAGATCGCCAATCCCAAGACTCCGGCATACCCTACAACCACGATTCGCCTGAATCGCGTGGAAGCCGGCATGCCTGAAGAGGCCCAGCGGTTCCATCCGGTGTCAGTACACGGCGAAACTCTGACGGCCGTGATCGAAGAGGAACGGGGTGTCCTGTGAGCTGTTACTTCCTCGAAGCCACGGCTTTCGCCAAGTTGTTTGTGCGCGAGCCGGGTACCGATTCACTGATCCGTCTGATGGAGACGATCGAGGATAATCGCAAGCTGATTGCAGCTTCGACTCCTCTCGAGGTGTATTCGGCGATTCGGCGGCGGGAACGGTCCGGGGCGATCAGCCCCGAGGACGCGACGGCAGCACTCGATATTTTGCGCCTGGAATCGGCGCGAACGGTACAAGAACCGCTCAACCCTGCGGTGCTTGAGTGTGCGCGCCAGTTGCTGGATCGGACCACGCTTCGCTGGCCCGATACGCTGCAGCTCGCAGCCGCATTGGTGGCTCGCGATATGTTCCAGGGAACCGAGATCATCTTTGTCTCCTCGTCGCCGGCATTGCTTGAGGCCGCCAAGGCCGAGAACCTGCATGTGATTGATCCTGTAACGGAGCCTGCACCTTCTGTAGAAGCTGCAGAACCGGCTTAGAACGCCTGATCTTGCGGCGTTTTTGCACCAAATTGCGCTCAAAATATCACTGATTTCAGGCAAACTCGAATTGCCTACCTAATCCTGCGTCCGCAGGTTATTGATTTTAAGCGACATCCCCGCCAGATTGAACCTGCGATATTGAACGGGGTCACCGGGCGCTGATCGGCATAATCGTGACATCATTTCACAGCAGCAGCCACGGACAAAATTTAGACCAAAACCGTTTAAAAACTCAAAGATTTGCGCAGTTTCCCACGCTAAACCGGGGAATGTTAAATACGGCTTAAGGGTGGCTTGCCTAAAACTTCGCTGGCCCTCACGATACTAGGGCTGTCCTTAAGATTTTTCACATAAATGATAGAGTTCACACCGGGCTGGTCGATGAATAAGGTGTATCCATCGCATGGGCGGAACTTCAAAACGTTTCCAGAAATGTTTGCGATGAATTGGTGGGCGATTGCTAACCCTCAGGCAGAGAAGTGCGACGATGTTGGCGGCCATCACTGGCGGGGTCCTGTGCGGGGTTTTTGCTGGGTATTTTGTTGCTCGGGAAATTACGCTACGGGTAACCGAACTGCGCCTCGACCAATACGCTAGCCAGCTCATGGCCGACGGGGAGGCATCTTCCGCCGAACTGCGGACCGCGCTTGCCGCAGTGGACATCCCGCAGCACGGCTTCTGTTCGGAGGCCGATATCAGCTATCTTCGCGCCCTCCTTTTCGAGTCGGAATACTTGAAAGACGCCGGGCGCATGCGAGAAAACGGCACGGTCGAATGCTCGGCTGCAATGGGAAGGCTGCCCCTGACCGCCAGGTCTATCGAGCCCGATTTCCGCCAGCAGGACGGCTCGGCAATCTATAAGAGTCTGCCTCAGTACCAGGACAGCGGCATGCCGACGATCACTCTGCAGAGAGGCCGTTCGTTTGTGGCATCCGTGCCCTTGATCCGAATGCACGTGGAACCGGCGCCCTTTCACTACGTGATAACGGCAAGGGACGAATCCACGCTGAAAACTGGGCTATTGATGGGCGAACAGCCTCCGTCGGGCACACCGAACTTTACTGCAGATGGCAAGCTGCGGATAGATGAAAACCTGTACGCAACCCGATGCTCCATTCGCTCCTTCAACTGTGCGACCGCTTTCACAAACCTGCCGCAAATCATCGAGACTAGCAGGACCAGATTCTTAGGATGCATCGGTCTATCCGGCATGTTTGGCGGCCTTATCGGCTTTGCCATATCGCTGCTCTATCGCCGCAACATGAGCATGGAACAGCAATTGCGCCGCGCCATTCGTCAAAAGGGATTGAAAGTCGTATATCAACCCCTGGTGGACCTGACCACAGAACAGATTGTCGGTGCGGAAGCGCTGTCTCGCTGGACCGATGAAGGAGGACATGTCGTTCGACCCGAGGTTTTCACGCGCATGGCAGAGGAGCGGGGCTTCGTATGCGATATCACGCGGCTGGTAGTGCATCGCGTGCTGAGGGATTTTGCCCAGACGATGCGTAACCACCCTGGCTTCCACGTCAGCGTCAATGTGACGGGCGCGGACCTGGCCGATCCTGGGTTTCTGAAGATGCTGGATGACGCTCTTGCGCAAGCGAGGGTCGCGGCGCAAAGCCTCACGATCGAAATCACGGAGAGCTCCACTGTCAGGCACGGACTCGCAATGGAGACGATCCGCAACCTGCGAAAGCGTGGACACAGCGTCCACATCGACGACTTCGGCACCGGTTATTCGAGTCTCGCCTATCTGCACGATCTTTCCGTCGATGCCATCAAGATCGACAGGGCGTTCACGCAGGCCATCGGCACTGCCTCGGTTACGGTTGGGATTTTGCCTCAGATCCTGGCTATGGCGGACGCACTCAACCTCGAAGTGGTGGCGGAAGGTATCGAGACGATCGAGCAAGCGAGCTACTTTGCGGACATTGCGCAAGCCGTACTGGGGCAGGGCTGGCTCTTTGGGCGGGCCATTCCGGCTGCGGACTTCCACCGCCTGTTGGCTAGGGCGGGAAAGCAATTGCCTGCCGATGCAATCGAAATCGAGAAAATCGCGACCCTGAGATAAATCGGAAAGATTCGGCCTGGCATGCTGGAAGCAAAAAACGAGCCGCGACTTTGAGGGTCGCGGCTCGTTTTTTGGGGGCGTGGGTCGGTGATTAGAGCTCTTTTACGCCTTCAACGAAGGCCTTGAGCTTGCGGCTGCGCGAGGGATGACGCAGCTTGCGGAGAGCCTTGGCTTCGATCTGGCGGATGCGCTCGCGGGTGACCTGGAAGCTCTGACCGACCTCTTCAAGGGTGTGCTCGGAGCCGTCTTCGAGGCCAAAGCGCATCTTGATCACGCGCTCTTCGCGAGGCGTGAGGGTGCGGAGAACCTGCGAGGTGTATTCCTTGAGGTTGACACTGATGACGGCCTCAGAGGGCGAGACTGCTTGGCGATCTTCAATGAAGTCACCAAGATGCGAATCTTCCTCTTCACCGATCGGGGTTTCGAGGGAGATCGGCTCCTGGGCGATTTTGAGCACCTTGCGCACCTTGGCCACAGGAATATCCATGCGGCGTGCAATTTCCTCGCTTGACGGCTCGCGTCCGAGTTCCTGGACCAGCTGACGCGACGTGCGGATCAGCTTGTTGATGGTCTCGATCATGTGCACCGGAATGCGAATGGTCCGGGCCTGGTCGGCGATGGCCCTGGTGATGGCCTGACGAATCCACCAGGTGGCGTAAGTCGAGAACTTGTAGCCGCGGCGATATTCAAACTTGTCGACCGCCTTCATCAGGCCGATGTTGCCTTCCTGAATGAGGTCGAGGAACTGGAGGCCGCGATTGGTGTACTTCTTGGCGATTGAAACCACGAGGCGAAGGTTGGCTTCGATCAGCTCGCGCTTGGCCTGCTCGGCGTCCATGTCGCCCTGGATCATTTCGCGCTGGGTGCGCTTGAGCTCGACGATGGAGACGCCGGCATCGCCCTCGATCTTTTCAAGGTCGGTGCGGCAGTTTTTCTGCTGGCGGCGATACTCTTTCTTGAGCTCTTCACTCTTGGAGGCGTCGAACTTCTGATCGAGAGAGCGGATCTGGCGCTCGAGGGTGCGCATGGTGTCAACGGTTTTGTTGACGCGATCAAGGAGCCGCTTGCGCTCGAGGGCGGTGTATTTGAGTTCCCGAACGATGCGCGAGATGAAGACTTTTTCGCGAGCGATGAGCCAGCGCATGTGACGGGCTTCGCGGACCTTAGCCTTGACGGCGGGAGTGGCGGCCTTCTCTTCAAAGCCGAGAATCTTCTTCTGATGCTTGATCAGGGCTTCGATGCGGGTGACGGTGGAGCGAACGCGCGCTTGCACCACATCTTCGGTGAGCTCTTCTTCGTCGAAGACCACTACTTCTTTAACGTTGCGGACGCCGCGCTTGAGGTCTTCGCCGAGTGCAACGATCTCGCGAATCACGATGGGCGACCGCGAGATGGCCTTGAGCACGCGAAGCTGACCGCGCTCAATGCGCTTGGCGATCTCAACCTCACCCTCGCGGGTAAGCAGGGGGACGGTGCCCATTTCGCGCAGGTACATGCGAACGGGGTCGTTGGTTTTTTCGAGAGTGCCAGGGGTCAGATCAAGCTCGACGTCTTCACCCTCTTCGAGCTCGAAGTCCTTGTCGCCGCCGAACTTAGGGCCGTCGAGCAGGTCGATGCCCTGGGTGCCGATGGTGGTGATGAGATCGTCGAGATCGTCAGGCGCGGAGCCCATCTCGTCGGGCAACATGTCGTTTACGTCGCCGTAGGTGAGATAGCCCTTTTCCTTGCCCGTGTCGATCAGGTTGTGGATGTCATCTTCAAATTTGTCGTCGATTGCCAAAATTTTCCCTACTCTCTTTATGGCATTCCGATGCTGTTCCTCGGTCCGAGGTCGCTCCGCGAATATGGGCAGGGCGGCGACGAAAGTAATGCCGAATTTCTGATGCGCGCCGCAACCTCAGGCGCTAATGCGATCGCTCGCGACGGTACACAGGCATCAATTCGAGTGCCTAAAAAGATTTCCAAATGTTTGAAAATCTTGAGGCAAGCACGGACGGACCTGCGGTTACCCGCAACAAAAGCGGTCAAATGATTGCTCGGAACAGGATGATCGCGCTTCAGGATTAGCCTGGGTCGCCCGCGAGCCGGAGCTCATGTGTGGGGCAAAGAGGGCGCGCATCTTCACAGAGATCAACAGAATAACACGTTCGCCCATCGGTTGCATGGTCTTCATTGCACGAAAGCGAACATCCCGCCCTGGCGTTTCGAGCGGCGGGATGGGCAAGCTTGTTTCTTTCTTGCTCCAACTCCTGTCAATTAGACGCAGTGAGGGGGAAAATCGGCGCAAGGATTGTTGGGGGTGCCAGCCGCTTGGCATCTTGCACGGCGGTAGCTCAAGATGCGAAGTACATTGTCCGAGTCAATAAGATCGCCTCGTTCCTTCTGAGCGAAACCTGCGGCAATCTGTATGGCGAATGCCTCTCGATTAACTTCTAGCTGGAGTGGTTTCAAGTCGTTAGTCATTGGCAATTCCTTGCAGGACAATTTCGAACCTAAGAGGGCTCGGTGCGCTTCTGGTGCAGTTGGCGGAGGGCGCGGTCGAGTTCGAGCTTCTTTTGCAACAGGGTTGCCTGCTCGGCGAAGTCGGAGCGGCGTTCGGCTTCGGAGATAAGGGTCCGAAGCTCGCGCAGACGGGTGGTCAGGGCTCGCTCCTGAACTTCCTGGAGGGCGCTGGAAACTTCTTCTTCTTCGGGCGGGCGAGTCTCAGCTAGCAGAGCTTCGGCGAGGAGGGCGCGCTGGGATGGATCGTCGATCACTTCCATGGGATCTTTGGACTGGCGGGCGGCCAGGGCGTGGAGGGCCGAGGAGACGCCAAGGTGCTCAAACCATGCGGGTTGCTCGGCGAGGGCCTGTACAGCCAGGCGGCGAGACTGCTCGTGTTCCGGGTCGGTGACGGCGAGGGCACGGAGGAGGACGCGCTCGACCTCGGTGAGGGTTGTGGCGCGGGTTTCAATGTGGTCGCGGCGGCGCAGGGCGGCCTGGCGAAGTTCTTCGCGAAGGACGGCGGAGTCGATGCCGAGCTTTTGGGCGGCGTCGTGGGCGAACTGATCGCGGGCCAGCTTTTCAGGTAGGCGGCGAATGTGAGGCAGAAGGTAATTCATGGCCTTGACCTTCTGCTCGGCGCCGGCGCCGGGAAACAACTGGCGAGCACGCTCAATGAGGTAGTCGGCGTATGGGCGGCCGTTGCGGACGGCGGCGGTGTAGGCTTCGACGCCGCGTTCGCGGATGAAGCGGTCGGGGTCGAGGCCGCCGTCGAGGGTGACAATGCGGATGGAGAAGCCCTCCTCGGTCAGCAGGGTGATGGATTTTTCAGAGGCATTGGCGCCTGCGGTGTCGGGGTCGAAGTTGACGACGACGTTGGACGTGTGGCGCTTGAGAATGGCCACCTGCTGTTCGGTGAAAGCGGTGCCGCTGGTGGCGATCACATTTTGTATGCCGCGCAGATAGACGGAGATGCAGTCCATCTGTCCTTCGACGAGGAGGGCAAAACCGGCCTTGCGGATGACGGTGCGGGCCTTGTCGAGATTGAAGAGGACCTGGCTCTTGGTATAGAGCGGGGTTTCCGGCGAATTCAGGTATTTAGGGCCGGCTTTTTCGCCGGTTTCAAGGGTGCGCGCGGTAAAGGCGATGACGCGGCCGCTCTCGTTGGCGATGGGGAACATGATGCGTTTGCGGAAGCGATCGTAGAGAGGGCCGGAGGTGCCGTCTTCGTGTTCTTTGGAGCTGACGAGACCGCTGGCGCGAAGGGTGTCGGCGTCGGCCATGTTGCTGAGGCGATCGCGAAGGGCGTTGAAGCTGTCGGGAGCGTAACCGATGCGAAAGGCCTTGATGCCTTCAGGAGTGAGTCCGCGGCCAGCCAGATATTCGCGGGCCACGGCGCCTTCGGGACCAGCCAAATTTTGCTCGAACCAGGCGGCGGCGTTCTCGTGCATGTCGAGGAGACGGGCGCGCAGGCGAGCTTCGGCAGCCTCTTCGGGCGAGGAAAACTCACGCTTGGGCAAGGGGATGCCGCATTTTTGAGCCACGATGCGGACGGCTTCAGGAAAGCCGACGTTTTCGATCTTGCCGACGAAGCTGAAAACGTCGCCGGAGACTCCGCAGCCAAAGCAGTGGTAGAACTGGCGCACGGCATGGACGGAAAACGACGGGGATTTCTCTTTGTGAAAGGGACAGAGACCGGAGTAGTTGGTGGCGCCCGCCTTGCGCAGGCGGATATAAGCCTCGACGATCTTGACGATGTCGGCCTGCTGCTTGACGGTTTGTGCGAAGTCGGACACGGGAGGGGCTGAACTAAGGATAAGGGATCAGGGGTCAGGGATCAGGGGTCAGAAAATCCGCCCGAATCGGTTACTGATCCCCGAACCCTGATCCCTGTGCTCCGTTCACCAAAAATTATTTTGGCCGTAATGACCGTGGATTCGTGGCTCCGTTAGTGTCGACTCATTTGTGAGCCATTTCGGACCCCGGGACATGCACCTTCCCTTTTGAACTTCCCTTCGCGCCCCGGCGAGTCCCCAAGCCTACGAGCCTGGTAGTTTCCCCTACCCGGCCGTCTCGAGGAGCATTGATGCAAAAGTACCTTGCTACATCCCTGTCTGCACTGCTGATTGCCGGTCAATTCACGGCACCGCTCGGTGCGTATGCGGCGTCTGAGTCATTCCACACGACGACGCCGATCAAACACGTGGTTGTGATTTTCGGTGAAAACATCTCGTTCGACCACTATTTCGGGAGCTATCCTTTTGCGCTGAATCCTCCGGGTGAACCGAAGTTCGTGGCGGCATCGAATACGCCGAGTGTGAACGGACTGGAAACCGATGGTCTGATGTATGCGAACCCGAACTTTCTGAACACAACGGGGAATGGGACGGGAGCTTCGAATCCGTTCCGTCTCGACCGGTCGCAGGCCGCAACGAATGACCAGGACCACAACTACACCCCCGAGCAGGAAGCCTTCCATGGGGGCTTGATGGACTCATTCCCGCAATATACGGGCACTGCGGGACCACCGCCGGCGAGCCAACCGACGAAGGCGCTGGTGATGGGCTACTACGACGGCAACACGGTGACCGCGCTTTGGAACTATGCGCAGCGATTCGCATTGAACGACAACTCCTATGACACGAACTTTGGCCCCTCGACGCCGGGCGCGATCAACCTGATCTCAGGCCAGACCAATGGCGTGACGGATGCCAGCAACGCGGCCAGCGCCACGGTGAGCGACGGTGGCAGCGGCACGACCCTGATCGGCGACGCGGACCCGATTGGCGACATTTGCTCCACGACAACGGGTTCGCTGGTGCAGTTTACGGGTACGAACATCGGTGATCTGCTCAACGCAAAGGGTATTACTTGGGGATTCTTCGAGGGCGGATTTGATCTGACGGCTAAGAACGCCAACGGTTCGACGGGCTGCGCTCGCTCGACCACCTCGACGGTGACCGGGGTGACGAAGCTCGACTACATTCAACATCACCAGCCGTTTCAGTACTATGCGCAGTCGGCGAACCCGCAACACACACGTCCGACCTCAGTGCACACGATCGGCGTGAACGGCGACGCCGCCAATCACCAGTACGACATGAACGATTTCTACGCAGCAGTGAAGGCGGGCAACTTCCCGGCGGTCAGCTTCCTCAAGGCGCCGGGCTACCAGGACGCACACGCGGGCTACTCCGATCCTCTGGACGAGCAGACGTTTGTGGTCACGGTGATTAACTTCCTGATGCAGCAGCCGGATTGGTCTTCAACCGCGGTCATCATCAACTACGATGACTCGGACGGCTGGTATGACCATCAGCTCGGCCAAATCGTGAACCAGTCGACCTCGGCGGCCGACGCGCTGACCGCCGCAGGACAATGCGGCAACGGCACTGAGTCGGCGCTGGCCGGACCAGCGATTGCGCACGCACAAGGCCGCTGCGGTTATGGGCCGCGCCTACCCTTGCAGGTGATCTCGCCTTACGCGCGGCAGAACTATGTCGACCATACCCTGACCGACCAGACCTCGATCATCCGGTTTGTCGAGGACAACTGGCTCGACGGACAGCGGATCGGCAACGGCTCGTTCGATGCAGTGGCGGGACCGTTGAACAACATGTTTGACTTCAATCACAAGGGAGACGACGGCCCGTTCCTGCTCAACCCGCTGACGGGGTTGAAGAAGTAGACTCTTTTCTCCGCGCGACCATTTGTCCGGCCCTTCGAAGTGCATTCGCAAGGGCCGGATTTTTTGTTTCGTTCCCACAGAAAGATGCCGTATTGGTGTTTCCGCGCTTGACGGCGACAATGAAAGACAATGACAGAGTTTTCTGGTTTTACGCGTCGGGAGTTCCTGGTCAATGGCGGCCTGGCTGCGACAGGAATGAGTCTGGGGGCCGATCGGTTGGCCGCCGAGGACGCGCCCGAACTTGATCCTTCAAAGCTGCAATCGTTTGTTGATCCGCTGCCGATTCCGGTGGTGGCGCGGGCGGTGGGAACGGCTCCCAACCCTGAAAAGGTGGGCGAAACGGTGCCGCGGTACCGGGTGCCGATGCGCGAGGTGAGGGTCAAGGTCCATCGCGACTTGCCGGCGACCCGTATGTGGAGCTTTGGCGATTCGTTTCCGGGGCCGACCATCGAGACCGAGAGCGCGCAGGGCGTGGTGGTGGAATGGGTGAACGAGCTTCCGGCGCGCCACTTTTTGCCGATCGACCACAATCTGCACGGAGCGGACAGGAACACGCCAGAAGTGCGCGCAGTGGTGCATCTGCACGGTGGACGGACACCGCCGGAGAGCGACGGCTATCCCGAAGATTGGATCACACCGGGAAAGACACAGACGTGCTTTTATCCTTGTGCGCAACACGCGGCCCAGCTCTTCTATCACGATCACACGATGGGGATTAACCGGCTGAACATCTATGCGGGGATGCAGGGATTCTTTCTCATTCGCGACCCGCGCGAGAATGCGCTGGGGCTGCCGTCGGGCAAGTACGAGATTCCGCTGTTGGTGGCGGACCGGGTGCTGACGACCGATGGGCAACTGTCCTACCCGGTGTCGGAATTTCCCGATCGTCCATGGGTGCCGGAAGTGTTTGGCAACGCAATCTTGGTGAATGGCAAGCTGTTGCCTTTTCACGAGGTTGAGCCGCGCAAGTATCGGCTGCGGATCATGAACGGGTCGAATGGACGCTTCTACCGATTTTCGCTTTCGAACAAGGCGGAGCTGCACGTGATTGCGAACGACCAGGGTTTGCTGGAGGCTCCGGTCGCCGTGCGGAGGATTCCGCTGGCGCCGGCGGAGCGCGCGGATATAGTGGTGGATTTTGCGCCGATGGCCGGATCTGCGGTCAACTTGGTGAGCGATTCGCTTCAGTTAATGCAGTTCAAAGTTGCCAAGGAAAGTGGAACCGACACCAGTTCCCTGCCCAAGGTTTTGCATGCGAACTTTCCACGACTCGCCGAGTCGACCGCAGTGAGAACGCGGCGGCTCACGCTGGACGAAAATATGGACGGCGTGGCGCGATCGATGGGAATGCTGCTGAACAATACACCGTGGCATGCGCCAGTGACGGAGAAGCCGCTCCTGAACTCGACGGAGATTTGGGAGTTGGTAAATCTGACTGAGGATTCACATCCGATTCACTTGCATTTGGTGCGGTTTCAAATCCTTGACCGGAGGCCGATCGACAGTTTCGCCTACCGATCAAAGGGGATTCTGAAGTTTATCGGAGCTACACTGGCTCCGGAGCCGTTCGAAAGAGGCTGGAAAGACACGGTGCGGACCGATCCTGGGGCGGTGACGCGGATCATCGTGCCGTTCGAGGGCTATGCCGGGCGTTATGTGTGGCATTGCCACATTTTGGAGCACGAAGACAACGAGATGATGCGGCCGTTTGAGGTGGTCAAGGCCAATCCGAGTTGAGAGCGCTGGGGGCGAGAAACCCTCGCGGACGGCGAACCGCATCGAATTGGAATGCGTGTTTCGCAGATCAGCCTTTGGGCACAGTCACTGTTTTACATCGCCAGCGGGATCAATCACTTCTGGCACCCCGGTTTTTATGTGCACATTATGCCGGACCACTACGCCCATCCGGCGCTGCTGGTCGAGTTGAGCGGGGTGGCGGAAATCGCTGGCGGGTTGGGGCTTTTGCCGGCAGCAACGCGGCGGTACGCGGCATGGGGCATCGCTGCGATGCTGGTGGTGTTTCTGGACGTGCACATATTTATGCTGCGCAATGCCGGGCACTTTCCAGAGGTGCCGATGTGGCTGCTTTGGGCGCGTTTACCGCTGCAGTTTCTGTTGATTGGGTGGGCGCTCCACTATTCCCGAGCGGAGTCTCGCGCCCGGATAGAGACGATCGAAACCTAAGTGTTCCTGGCCAAGCGGAGTGAGCGCCGCAGTTGCGATTGGATCTCAACGATCTCCTCGGCCACAGCGAGGGAAAGCGGCCGACCATAGAAAAAGCCCTGAACCTGGTCGCATCCTGCCTCGCGAAGGGCTCGAGCCTGTTCCTCTGTTTCAACCCCTTCTGCGGTAACGGTGAGGTTGAGCGCCTTGGCCATGGCGACGATGGTCTGAACAATGGCAAGGGCTTTGGGATCTGACTGGATTGCCGCGACGAAGGACCGGTCAATTTTGACCTTGTCGAACGGGAACCTCCACAGGTATGCCAAGCTTGAATATCCGGTGCCGAAGTCATCGAGCGCAATCGAGACCCCTAAGGAGCGAAGGCGCGAAAGCTGATCGAGCACGGTGTCGCTGTCTTGCAGCCAAAGGCTCTCGGTCACTTCGAGTTCTAGCCGGTTAGGGACAAGCCCGGAGATAGCCAAGGCACGCTCCACAATCCCGACGAGATCGCCTTGGCGAAATTGAACAGGCGAGATGTTGACGGCGATCTTGAGATGATTATCCCAAGCGGCCGCGGTCCGACAAGCGGTAATGAGAATCCACTCCCCGATAGGGACGATGAGTCCGGACTCTTCAGCGACGGGAATGAAATCCGCTGGAGACCGAAAAAGCCAGTTCTGAGGCCAGCGCAAGAGACACTCGAACCCTGTGAGGCTCTCGTCGTGAAAACTGAAGAGGGGCTGATAGGCCAAGTTAAACGATTTGGATTCCAAGGCACGCCTCAGCTCCACCTCTAGATTCGTTCGCTGTTTAAAAATGGCGTCCATGCCCGAAGTGAAGAAGCAAACGGAATTACGGCCGCCATCCTTGGCCTTGTAGAGAGCAGCGTCAGCGCGGGATAAGAGCTGGTCCCAGTTATCCGCATCGGTGGGAGCGACGGCGATGCCGATCGTAACACCGCAATTTAAAGAAGTGCCTCCTATGTCATAGGGGGCAGAGAGGATTCTTATGAGCCGGTCGGCGAGAACCTTGGCACCGCGGGGCTGGGCGAGCCCGAGTTGGAGGACGACGAATTCATCTCCACCGAAACGGGCAACGACGTCGTCGGCACGCACCGAGGACTTGAGGCGATTTGCGAAAGCCTTTAAGAGCCGATCGCCGGTTGCGTGCCCAAAACTGTCGTTAATCTCTTTGAAGTGATTGAGATCGATCAGCAAAACGGCTACAACACTCTTGTTCCGGCGGCTCAATTCCAGCGCGCCCAGGGCTGTTTCTTCCAGTCCGTGACGGTTCGCGACGCCCGTTAGACTATCGTGGTCGGCCAGAAAAAGGGCTTCGGCGCGGGCGCGACGGATGTCCTGCATCTTGCGAAATACCAACCATCCTGGAATGCCGCCGGCGACCAGCACTGCGATGGAGAAGACGATTTCGACGACGAGAACAGCACGTGAAAAGATGGCCTTATCATCTGTCATGTCGAGATAGGCTTCAAAGACACCGATGACGGCACCGTTTTCGACGATAGGGATATACGACTCGGCAAAATACGCTGGATCGTGTGACGTGCGTCCAGTCTTGGCTTCAGAAAAGGTCGATCCAGCAAGAATGGAATCGGCGGTCTTCTTGCCGTGTCGACCTGCGATGGTCATGGGCAAGAACGGCGCTCCGCCCCGATCAAACTGGAAGACAAGGTTGCCGTTGCGGTCCCAGATCTTGTAGCGGTAGGCATTGTTAGCTTCGCTGGCAAGCTTGAGAATCTTCCAAGTCTGATCGGAAGGATGTCTGCCAGCGAGGATGGCAGGGAGATCGTTGAGGCTGTGGGCCAGGCTTGTGACCACTGCCAGTGAAGTGGATTCGGCGTCGACCTGAAGCGCCTTGTCAGCGACGATGCTGCAGGCCTTTACGACTCCGAATCCGAGGAGGATTAGCGAGGATGCCAAGATCGCAACGCTCCAGGCATCAGTGGAAAACAGGGCGGCCAGGCGATCTTTCGAACCGTACACTCAATCACCATGGAGGATCGATTTTAAAAACGCGGCCCGAGTAACTAATAGAGAGGGTTACCCGCGACATATGGTTGTCTTCGCCCTCATAGATAAGAACGCGGAATCAAAAGGATTGGATTGCCAAAAACTAGTTGTTGCAACAAATATCCCGCTCGTGCATCTTAAGAAATAGAAAGGACCCACCCCACCATGGCTACAACTACCGCAATTCCCACTTCTCTGATCACCTGGAGAATCGACCCGGCTCATTCCTCGGCCGAGTTCAAGGTGAAACACATGATGATTTCGAACGTAAAAGGCAGCTTTTCCGGATTGAGCGGCACGCTTAGCGAGGATGCGACGAATCCTAGCCAGTCCGCCATCGAAGCATCGGTCGACGTAGCGACCGTCAGCACCGGCGATGCGCAGCGCGACGGACACTTGAAAAGCGCCGACTTTTTCGATGTAGAGAAGTTCCCCGCAATGACCTTCAATTCGACAAAGGTAGAGCCCAAGGGCAAGGGCGAATATGAGGTCACGGGCGACTTGACGTTGCATGGCGTGACCAAGCCGGTGACGTTTGCCGTGGAAGGTCCGAGCGCCCCCGGCAAGGATCCCTGGGGCAACACGCGGATTGGGCTGTCTGCCACTACCAAGATCAATCGCAAGGACTTCGGGCTGGCGTGGAACTCTGCGCTCGAGACCGGCGGCGTGCTGGTGGGCGAAGATGTCGCGATCACGCTGGAAGTTCAGTTCATCAAGGGATAACCACGACTGACGACTCCCAGTTCTTAGATTTCGCAGACCTGGGAGTTATCAGCCGAGGGTTTGTTGCGGAGAGATAGTTGTTGCAACGAATATCTCGTTCGTGAATCTAATACGTGTAAGACCAAGTGAGGTCAATAAATCATGTCTCTCAGACCAGTGAAAGAGATCATTGAAACCACGCCGACTATCGAGGGCGCCGGCGTGAAACTGCAACGTGCGTTTGGATTTGGCAAGACCAAGGAGTTCGACCCGTTCCTGTTGCTGGACGATTTTCGCAACGAGAAGCCGGCGGACTATTTGGCGGGATTTCCGTGGCATCCGCATCGCGGCATCGAGACGATTACATACGTACTCGCCGGCGAAGTGGCTCATGGCGATAGCCTGGGTAACAAGGGCCGGATGACGGCAGGCGATGTGCAATGGATGACGGCGGGCAGCGGCATTTTGCATCAAGAAATGCCAAAAGGCGATGAAAACGGACGCATGCACGGATTCCAGCTCTGGGCTAACTTGCCGGCAGCATTGAAGATGACCGACCCGCGCTACCAGGACATTCCATCCAGCGCGATTCCCGAGATAACCGAGGATGATGGGACACATGCACGCATAATTTGCGGCGAGTTCTGGGGCAAAAAGGGCCCCGTTGAAGGCGTCGCCGCTGATCCGCGCTACGTGGATATTTCGGTGCCGCCGGGTAAACGGAGGCGCATCCAGGTGGAGACGACGCGGAATGCTTTCGCGTATGTTTTCGCCGGGGCGGGAACGTTTCGCGACGCTTCAGACCCGCAGGCGGTGCTGACTGAGTCGGGCGTGGACCCGAACGCGCCGGCCGTTTATGACGCGAAAAACCATTCGCTCGTCCTGTTTGATCGGGGAGACGAGATCGTGGTGCAGGCGGGACCGGAAGGGATTCGCTTCCTGCTGGTTTCAGGCAAGCCACTCGAAGAGCCGGTTGCGTGGTATGGGCCTATCGTGATGAATACACAGGCACAACTACGGCAGGCGATGAACGAATTGCAAAGCGGAAAGTTCATTAAACACAAGTGAGACTTAGGCCGGCCGCTAGCTTGCGGTCGGCCGATTGCTCGCTTTTGCGTTGCAGCGGCTAGAAGGGAAGAGGATACTGTTGCTATGGCGACGCAGCCCATCAGCGAGGAACGCCGGAGACCAGTTTCCGTGGAAGAGTATTTGTCCACGGTTTACGAGCCCGACTGCGAATATGTCGACGGCGTGGTCGTGGAGCGCAACGTGGGCGAATTTGAACATTCCTACCTGCAAATCATTATCGGAACTTTGTTTACCAACAATACAGAGGCTTGGGGTGTCTTCGGACTGACGGAGCAGCGGGTTCAGATCGCGCTGAGCAAGTTCTTCATTCCCGACGTATGCGTTCTGCGCATGGGCGGGCCGACGGAAGACATTTTGACTCATCCGCCGCTGATTGCTATCGAGATCATGTCGCCCGAAGATACGATCCGCCGCGCAGCACAGAAGGCTGCCCAGTACCTTCAATTCGGCGTGGAGCACGTGTGGGTGATCGATCCGAACGCGCGGGTGGCTTATCGCGGTGCAGCCTCGGGACTGGAACGGGTGCCGGATGGCGAACTGCGGGTGCCTGGAACCCCGATTTTGGTAAGGATTGCGGAGCTTTTCGAGAAGCTGGATCGCATTCGGGCTCGATAAACGCAGATATTTTCTTAGACTTCGACGGGCAAATCCGCGGACAAAATCTTCATCGGTGTGATGTTTTGCTGGCGAAGCGTGCGGATGCTGAGGGCATCGTGGCGCTTTGCCAGGCGGCGACCGTTTTGGTCGGCTACCAGCTTGCAATGAAACCACTTGGGAATGGGAAAGCCGAGGGCGCGGTTGAGCAGGATCTGGCGCGCTGTGGACTTGAGCAGGTCGGCTCCGCGAACGACTTCCGTGATGCCCATGGTGGCGTCGTCTACCACGCAAGCAAGCTGATAGCTGGGAATTCCGTCGCGGCGGAGAACCACAAAGTCTCCGAAATCAACGCCGGAGATGAATCGCTGCGGTCCGAGATTCTGATCGACAAATTCGATGACTGCGCCCTGGGGCACACGGAAGCGCCAATTTGCGCCTTCGTGGGATTCAAGCTCGACGCCAAGGGGGCTCGGCAACTGCGGCGCGGGGCCCTGGTTGCGGCGGCAGGTGCCGGGGTAGATCGGCTCGTCGTCGAGGGGCTCGAGTTTGCCGGGCTGCTGGCCTAGGGAGGCGGGCGAATTGCTTTCGTGCGGAGCTCCTACGGCAGCTTCAAGGTCGCGGCGGGAACAGCGGCAGGGGAAAAGGAAACCGCCGCGAAGCAGCTTGCGCCAGGCATCGATGTAGAGGCTACGCCGTTTGCTTTGCTGATAGGGACCGAATGCTCCGCCCTTGTCGGGTCCCTCGTGCCAGCGGATGCCGAGCCAGCGAAGATCTTCGAGGGCAGCATCGGCGTACATGGAACGGCTGCGATCGGGATCGAGGTCTTCCATGCGCATGATGAGCGCGCCGCCGGCGTCGCGGGTGCGCTGCCAAGCCGTCCAAAATGTTCGTGCGTGGCCTATGTGCAAGAATCCGGTGGGCGAGGGCGCGAGACGTCCGCGATAGTTCGACACCGGAGTTGGGGTAATGCTGGCCACGATGAGGTTAATTCTAGGAACTTGCGGCAGCGCAGCATATAGCGGGCTTGGTTCCGGGCTCAGGCTCTCTTGATCCGCAAAAAATGCGTTGACTCCCCTTCCCACCCCTTCCCGCAAGGATCACGGAAAAGGATGGGGCGCGCTGCCGCACAAGCTTATACAGCGACAAAACCGCCGTCAACGAAAAGCTCCACCCCGGCGACGAAACTGCTGTCGTCGGAGGCCAGAAAGACCACAGCCTTGGCCAGTTCGTCGGGGGTGCCCATGCGTCCGAGGGGGACTCCCGCGGCAAGCCCGGCACGTAACTGAGCTTCCTCGTCTTTGCCCTTAACCAATCCGGAGATAGCCGGGGTGTCAATGGGTCCGGGGCTTACTACGTTGACACGAATGCCGCGATCCTTCAGTTCATTGGTCCACGTGCGCGCGAAGGAGCGAACCGCAGCCTTGGTAGCGCTGTAAACGCCAAAGGCGGGCATGCCCTTTACCGAGACGATGGAGGCATTGAGGACGATGGTCGCTCCATTGGGCAGCAAGGGCAGCGCTTTCTGCACGGTGAAGACGAGACCTTTCACATTGACGTTAAAGGTCTTGTCGAAGTGTTCTTCCGTGTAGGCGCCCAACGGGGCAAACTCTCCGACACCGGCGTTGGCAAATACGACATCGAGGCGACCCTTTTCCCGCTTGATCTGCTCGAAGAGGCGATCGAGATCAGCGAGATTGGAGACGTCGCCCTGGACGGCGGTGACATTACTGCCGATCTCTTTGACGGCCTCGTCAAGGCTGCTTTGCCGACGACCGGTGATGTAAACGTGCGCGCCTTCAGCTACAAAACGCTTCGCTGTCGCCAGCCCGATGCCGCTATTGCCGCCAGTTACCAGTGCAATTTTTCCGCTTAGCTTTCCCATCCGTTGACTCCTTCAGTTCGATGTCTGTCGAAATGACATCTTTACCGAGTAGATGGCAGCCCTATCGGACGGATTCAGAGAATGTTTGAAGCGCGCTCAGAGCGATGGCTATTCAGACGCGTCATCGCCGTCGGGATGTAGAAATTCACGCAAATGGGAGGAAAAGTTCGACGGGTTGAGGCCTGTTGTGACGGTGAGGTATGCTCATTGGTTCCGAAAATGAGGTTATTCCACATGCTCCAAAGAAAATCGCTCAGCCTGCTTGTGCTTTCTGCGCTCGCCTTTGTCTCGGTCGCCGCGACCGCTCAACCGTCTCGTCAGGACGCCGAGCGCAAGGCTCGAGAACTGCTCAAGCAGATGACGGTCGAAGAGAAAGTCGGGCAATTGAACCAGTCGTCGGGGATCGAGATGCCGGGATTTGTGAGCGGCAAGCCGGACGATCTGATTGCACAGGGCAAAGTGGGATCGATCTTATGGCTGATCGACGTGAAGGAGATCAACCGGCTGCAGAAGGTGGCGGTAGAGAAGTCTCGGCTGCACATTCCTGTTCTGTTTGGCTTTGACGTGATTCACGGGTACCGGACGGTGTTTCCAGTGCCGCTGGCGATGGCTTCTTCGTGGGATCCGTCGGTGGAAGAAACGGCGCAGAGATTTGCCGGGCAGGATGCGCGGGCGGCGGGAATCCTATGGACGTTTACGCCAATGGTCGATATTGCGCGCGACGCCCGGTGGGGACGCATTGTGGAGGGTGCGGGCGAAGATCCGTATTTAGGGTCGGCGATGGCGCGGGCGCAGGTGCGGGGATTTCAAGGGCCGGTGGTGGGACCGAACAGCGTGCTGGCGTGCGTGAAGCACTTTGCGGGTTACGGCGCGGCGGACGGCGGACGGGACTATGACTCGTCGTATATTCCCGAGGAACTGATGGAGAATGTTTACCTCAAACCGTTTCACGCGGCAGAAGAGGCGGGCGCGGGCAGCCTTATGAGCGCCTACATGGATTTGAATGACGTGCCGGCCAGCGGAAATCACTGGCTGCTGACCGATGTGTTGCGCAAGGACTGGGGATTCAAGGGGTTTGTGGTTTCAGACGCGTTTGCGGTGGGCAGCCTCGTTACGCATGGTTATGCCAGCGACCCGGCGGACGCGGCGTATAAGGCAATTACTGCTGGTTTGAACATGGATATGGCCAGCCAGACTTACACGAATAACCTGGCCAAGCTGGTGAGCGAGGGGAAGGTAAGCCAGGCCGAATTGGACGAGTCGGTACTGCCGATCCTGGTAGCGAAGTATCAATTGGGGCTGTTCGAACACCCGTATGTGGATGAAACGAAGGTGGATGCGGTGTTGAGTCGTCCGGAAGGGCTGACGCTCGAAAAGAAGCTGGCGGGCCGGTCGATGGTGCTGCTGAAGAACGACAACCACACGCTACCGCTGGGCAAGAGCCTGAAAAAGATTGCGGTGATCGGCGTTTTGGCCGACTCGACGCGCGATGTTGAAGGCGGATGGACGGTTGAGGGGCTGTTTGGCGGCGTGAGAAAGAACCATCCGGTGAGCGTACTTGAGGGACTGAAGAATCGGCTGGGCGCTGGGGTGGAACTGAATTATGTGGCCGGGCCGGGACTGTCGCGGGTTTATCCGTCGATGCTGGATATGATGACGGGCAACAAGATGACCCCTCCGCCGACCGCAGCCGAGACGGCGGACTGGGTGGCAAAGGCCAAGGCTGCCGCGGCCAATGCGGATGTGGTGGTGGCGGTCGTGGGCGAGACGGCGACGATGAGCGGCGAGGCGGCTTCGCGGGCTTCGCTGGAGCTGCCGGGAATTCAAGAGCAGATGCTGGAGGCGGCGGCAGGCGCGGGCAAGCCGGTGGTGGTGGTGCTCGAAAATGGGCGTCCGCTCGATATCCGCTGGATCGCGGAACATGCGGCGGCGATTTTGGAGTCGTGGTATCCGGGAACCGAGGGCGGGAACGCGGTCGCGGACGTACTGTTTGGGGACGTGAATCCGGGCGGAAAACTGCCGGTGAGCTGGCCGCGATCGGCGGGGCAGGAACCGCTCTACTATAACCACAACCTGACGCATGAGCCCGAAGACAGGCCGCAGTTTACGTCGCGGTATTGGGATGTGGCGAGCAAGCCGCTGTATCCGTTTGGGTATGGGTTGAGCTATACGACGTTCAAGTTTTCGAATCTGCGGCTTTCGAAGGGCTCCATGGGCACGGGCGAGGCGACGGAAGTGCAGGTGGATGTGACGAATACGGGCGCGGTGACGGGCGATGCAGTGGCCCAGGTTTACATTCACCAGCGGGCGGGGTCGGCATCGCGGCCGGTGCGGGAGCTTAAGGGATTCAAACGAGTGGAGTTGAAGGCCGGGGAGACGCAGACGCTGAAGTTTACTCTGGGAAAGGACGAGCTGAGCTTCTGGAGTCCGCAAACCAAGGCGTGGGCGGTTGAGCCGGGAACGTTTGACGTGTGGGCAGGCGAGGATTCGACGGCTGGCCTTCATGCGGAGTTGAATGTGACGAAGTAGATACGGGCGCTCGTTCGCTCAAAACAGCTCGGGAATGCTGTGGAAGGCGATGCGGGTGGGGGCGGCTTTGTAGGCGGTGAGCATGGTGGCGGGGGCCAGGGTGCTCATGCCGTATTTCTGGTTGAGCTGATCCATGGCGGCGAGGAGACGGGCGCGGCTTTGCTCGCCGTCGAGGGAGTCGAAGAGGCTGAGGGTGTGGAGGCGGTCGGGGACAAGTGCGCCAAGGTGAACGCCGACGAAGAATGGGTGATCGAAGGCGGGACCCGAGGGTTGCGAATCCCATAGACGACGCAGGGCTGCGATGAGGAGCTGGTTGTCCTGCGATTCTGTGATGCTTAGTTCGCTGTGCCAGCCTTTGGAGGGAACGCCGAAGCGACTGACGGGCGGGTTGGGTGCGTTAGGGGCGCGCGGAACGGCGAAACCGACGGCGATGCCGACCTTGCCAGCCCATAATCCGCCTGAACGCAGACGCATGGCGGCTTTGTGGAGGAGCTTGTGGGCGACGGCCCAGGCTTTTTCGCGGGTGCGCATATCGGGTGCGAGAACATGCTGATGGCTGATGGACTTGAGGTGTTCGGTCTCGGACATGTCGAAGTCTTCGCCACGGAGCCAGTGCCAGAGTCGCTCGCCCCAGACCGATCCCCAGACTTGGCCTGCCTGCTCGGAGTCGAGCGCCATGAGCTGGGCCATGGTTGTGAGGCCGCGCTCGTTGAGGCGCTTCTCGGTGCGGGCGCCGATACCGGGCAGGTCGCGGAGGGTGAGGCGACTGAGGGCTTCAGGAAGGATGTCGAGGGGAAGAGCGACGAGGCCGTCGGGCTTTTCCATGTCGCTGGCGATTTTGGCGAGGTAGCGATTGGTAGCGAGGCCGACGGAGCTGCGCAGCATTTCGCCGGCGGATTCGCGGATGCGAGCTTTGACTTTGCGGCCGAGCTCGATGGCGGCGAGGAGGGGGCGTTCGCGGCCCATGAGTCGGCAGGCCATTTCGTCGATGGAGCAGACGGCGGTAACGGGAAGACAGCTTTCGACAGCATCAACAACTTTGTGATGGTACTCGACATAGAGCTCGTGGCGGGCTTCGACTAAGACGATGTCGGGGCAGAGGCGCTTGGCGTCTGCGACGATGGTTCCGGTTTTGACTCCGCAGGCTTTGGCCTCGTAACTGGCAGCGATGCAACAGGTTGTGTCGGCCATCATGGGGACAACGCCGATGGGGCGGCCGCGGAGTTCGGGGCGGTCCTGCTGCTCGACCGAGGCGAAGTAGGAGTTTAGGTCGACGAAAAGCCAGTTGAGATGCGGGTCGGAATGGGGTGTAGACGTTGCTGAATCTTCAACGTCCAACGCGACAGAGGCGGGTGAGGCGACCCATTCGTCGATGGGTGGAGGGTTGTCCGTGTCGAGCAAGTCGTCGGAGGATGGCAGGTCGTCGACTATAGGAGGATTTGGGGCGTGATCCCGGTCGGGATTGAGTGGGACGGGTGTCGGGATGGGAAGGTTAACCATCTTGAGACTATTTTCGCTTTTTATTCACCTTACGACAAGAACAAAGAAGACGTAGCCAAGGAAATTCCCCGATGATACACTTGGGGCACTTTAGGATGCACCTTATTGCAACAGGGGATGCTGTGGCTGCAAAAGTGTGCATCATAGTTAACTAGGGTTCACGCCGAGTGGTACTCGACATATGCATACTCTTATTCATTGGCTCATGACGAGCGGAAGTTTGCTTGCCCTTGTGGTCACCGCTGCGGTCGCGGTGCTCTTGGTTTGCTGCCTGGGATGCTCGACGTGCGGCTGCCGAGAGAAGGACGAGATTTTTAAGCATCACGGAGTCTAGGCGACTTCGCTCGCGAAAATTTGTGGCACGCGCGTCGTGGGGTAGGGCGCGCCCAAGCTGTATGCCTGCCTCAGCGTAAAGGGTGAACGATAGGGCGTGGCGACCAGTAGCCGCTTACCCGCCACTTTCTGCCCTGTTGACGATAAAAGACAATCCTTCCAGAGAGCCAGCATGCCGCCTAAACGGCGTAAATTTTGATGGTTTTGCGTCCGATTATGGTGCCGAAGGCTTCAAATACTGCTCGAAATGAGCAAGAATCCGATTGAAAAGGTGCGTTCGGTCGTCGGAACCAGCGATGGAATGGGTTTTGCGGGGATAAACCTGGAAGTCGTAAGGAATATCGGCCTCGATGAGCTTCTGAATGAACTGGACCGAATTTTCGATGTGAACGTTGTCATCGCCAGTGCCGTGGGCCAAGAGAAGATGGCCTTTGAGGTGGGCGGCCGAGTTGACGACGGAGAAGTCTTTGTAGCCGGCGGGAAAGTCCGTGGGCCCGCTCAGATATCGCTCGGTATAGATGGAATCGTAGTTGCGCCAGTCGGTTACGGGAGCCACGGCGACGCCGGCGCGGAAACGGTCGGAGTGAGACATGGCGTAGAGGGTGAAAGTTCCACCCCAACTCCAACCCCACCAGCCGAGGCGCTTGGGATCGAGCTGTGGATACTTCGCCAGCGCCGCATCTACCACAGTCAATTGATCTTCAAGCTGAACGGGGCCGAAGTTGCGCCATGCGCTCTGGGCGAAGTCACGGCCACGCATAGCGGAGCCGCGGTTGTCTGCGTGAAGGACGGCAAAACCGTGCTGGGTGAGAAGGGCGTCAAAAAACTCGGTTTCGCCGGCCCACCGGTTGGCGACCAACTGGACTCCGGGACCACCGTAGGGATTGACGATCAAGGGAACGCTCGCCGCGTCTGCGGCCTGGGCCGGTAGCAAGAGCGTTGCGTAGAGCGTGGAGCCGTCGTGGGCCTTGATTTCAAGCTGCTCGGGAACGCGGAGGTGGTAGCGCTCGGCGGCGCGTGTGGACCAGAAAACACTACACTTACCGCCGGTCTGGCAGAAGCTGAGCTGGGGCGGTTGAGTGCGGCGGGAGAACTTGTCGACGAACGTCGTGCCGAAAGGCGAGAAATTGCCATCGTGAAAACCAAGACTGGTGGTGATCTGCTTCCGATCGCCGCTAAAGTTGACTTGCCATAACTGCTGTTCGAGGGGATTGCCTTCGTTGGAGGCGTAGTAAACGAACTGCTTTTCGAAATCGATGGTGGAGACGGCGGCGACGTCAAAATCGCCGGAGGTGAGCTGGCGCTCGAGCTTGACGGCGTCGGGCCGGGGAGTGTCGTAGCTATAGAGGTAGATGTGGTTATGGCCGTCAGACCAGTTGGTGAGGACGATGTGACCAGGGGCGACGGAGACGTCGTAGTTGTCGTCGAGGAATTTGTCGTCGGTGAGATCGAGGATGGCGTGGGACTGGCCGGTGGGCGTGTCAGCAAAGTAGATGGTTCGATGCTTGTGATCGCGGGTAAGCGTCTCAATCCAGACGGTATGATGGTCGACCCAGCCGAAGCGGGGGATGTAGTCCTGACCGGCATGGAGGGGGAGCTTGACCCAGACGGTTTTGCCGCCCTGGGCTCCAACGACGCCTACGCGGACGTCGGGATTGGGGTCTCCAGGCTGGGGATAATGCTGGTTCTGGACCTGGGCGTGATTGGGAATCCAGTCGATGAGAGGGTATTCGGGGACTTCGGATTCGTTCATTTGAAGATAGGCCAGACTTTTTGAGTCGGGAGACCAGAAGTAATTGCTGCGGACTTCGAGTTCTTCTTCGTAAACCCAGTCAACTTTTCCATTTAGGGTGGTTTGGCCGGGTGCGGCGGCGACTACGGTGGGGTTTGCGCCCTCGTTTTTGATACGGAGGACGTCAAGGCCGCGATCGCGAATGAAAGAAAGAGACTCGCCGTCGGGTGAGAATTTAGGGTCGTCGCCTGTGGCGGTCCCGGTGAAGCCGATCTGGACGCCGGTGCCGGTGTGGAGGTCGTAGTACCAGAGGCGGCCGTTGGAGTCGAAAACGAGGTGCTTGGAGTCGGGAGACCAGAGGTAGCTGGCCATCTTATAGCGTTCGCGATGATCGCGGTCTTGCTCAGTACCGTCGCCGTCTGAGAGAGATGCGAGCTTGGCGCGGCTCACCAGCACGTGCGGCTTGCCGGAAGCAGGATCGAGATCAATCAGCTCACCGCCGTCCAGGTAGGTTAGGTGTTTGGAGTCAGGCGACCAGGTTTGGCCAGCGGGAAGGTCACCGATGATAGAGCCGTGGGAGTAGATTTCTTCGACCGTGAGGGTAGGAGCCTGGGCTGCAGCGGATAAAGAACCTAATGGAAAAATGAGGGCTGCTGAGAAGAAACAAGAATGGAAGAAGGAAAGATTCGAGGGCCTACGATTAGCCGTTGTGGTCTCCCACCCATCGAGCAAAAAACGCTCGATGGATGGGGCACCCGAGGTTCCATCCCCTGTGGTTCGGGATCGCTTGTAGATGACTGAAAAGAAGAGAGCGGCGGCAAAGCGGATCAAGGGCAAGTCCTCCGGAGGTCTTACGTCACTGGAACGAGTTGATGAGGAGGCGGAGTTTCTTCTGGAGAAGTCTAAATCAGACGGGCAGGAGTTTATTTGCCGCGTAAGACAGCGGTAAGACAGTGTAAGACAAAGATCGAAGGGCGGGGGGTTGCCGGATAATTGTGGTTGGATTCAGGCGGTTGCGGAAAGAAAGAGGATTGAATGCATTGGGCAAGTCCGGAAGAACGGCGGAATTTGGGTCAGGCACGGCGCAAACAGGTTGGCCGGCAGGAGCATATCGAGCTGAGACCGAAAGCGCGGCAGACTCCGGCACTGTCGCTGCTGGAGCACGCGTCAAAGGGCCGGGTGCCGGCGCTGATCAAGCTGAAATACCACTTGATGGCGGAGTCGCCGTTTGGGTATTTTCGCGGCGCGGTGCCGGTGATGGCGGCGGACCTTTCTGTGCTGCCGAATACCGGTATTGTGTGCCAGATCTGCGGAGATGCGCATGTGCGGAACTTGGGCGCATTTGCCGCTCCTGACGGACGACTGGTGTTTGATATCAACGACTTCGACGAGACGACCCGGGCACCGTTTGAGTGGGATTTGAAGCGCATGGCAGCTTCACTGGTGTTGGCGGGGCGAGAGTCGGGCCACAAGGATGCAGCATCGCGGGCGGCCGTGGAGAGCTGCATAGAGCGCTATGCGACGCAGATGGCCGCTTTCGCGGACATGCCGAGCATTGAGGTCGTGCGCTACCAAGTGCATCGCATGGGATCGGTAGAACCGGTGCACGATGCGCTGCTGAAGGCGGAACGGGCGACGCCGATTCACACGCTGGTGCAACTCACGGAGGCAGCCAGCAAGAAGGCCGGAGAGCCGCGGCGATTCAAAGACGAGAAGCCGATGTTGGCGCGTGTGAAGGGGAGGCAGGCGGTAGCGGTGCTGGGGGCGTTGGGGCCTTATCGATCGATACTGGAGCCGCAGCGACAGCATTTGCTCTCGCTTTACCGGCCGGTGGATGTGGCCTTCAAAGTGGTGGGAACGGGGTCGGTGGGACTGCGGGACTATTGCATTTATCTCGAAGGAAATGGGGAGAAAGACCCTTTGTTTCTCCAGGTTAAGGAGGAGACGGTTTCAGCTTATTCGCCCTATTTGCCGGATGCGAAACCGGCGCACCATAACGGGCAGCGCGCGGTGGAGGGGCAAAGAGCCATGCAGTTGCAGTCAGACCCGTTTTTGGGATGGACGCAAATGGGTGGGCGCGACTACCTGGTGCGGCAATTGAACGACCACAAGGGAAGTATCTGCCTGGAGGATATGGCGGGGAAGGGCTTGCAAGCGTATGCGGAAGTGTGCGGCGAGTTGCTGGCGCGAGGACACGCGCGGTCTGGAGATCCGTTAACGATTGCGGGCTATCTAGGTGCGGGCGACGGGTTTGCCGACGCCGTGGCCAAGTTTGGGACCGCTTATGCCGATCAGACGGAAAAGGACTGGGGGGAATTGCGTCGCTCAGGAAAGGCCGCAACGAGAGCCCGGACGGCTAAGCACACTAATCCCGACACCTGAGATACAGGATGCTGTCTCACGACGATTCCCTTTCTCACGCCGAACGCTTTTTGCCCTCTGACTTTGTGACGACGACTTTCGGAGTTTTTCTAGTCCCTGGCTTCGACCGGAATAAAGCAGCGATCGCATCGGCCAGAGTCATTGGGTACGTCGACAGGGGGAGTTGAGGTCTGCTTACAGCCATACTAGGATCTAACCACGAGAAGCGATTCCGTTTCATTAAAACTGCGCGAATAGGGGTACGAAAGTTTTAGTGTCACAAGGATTAAAGTGTGTGGAATGAGGGGCCACCGAAAGTGACACGGAGGGTGGATGCCGAAGGGAAGCCTGCTCTGCGATACTGTAGGGTCATGCCAATCGCAGATTTGCAACAGGCCGCACAGAAGATCGCCGAGTTCCTCGCTAAGCTCAACAAACTAGGCGGATTGCGCCTTAAGTACCGCATCACGGCAGGGGATGGCGCGCGCGACCCTGAAGGCCTTGAAGCACGTGTGATTTACGTGGAACTGGGAGGGCCGGATGTGGCGCTGGTTACCCAGCATAACGGCGAATTGTTGCGGGCACTCGAGACGATTGCGGCGCAGATGCTGCGACTGGATCAGCGGGAGAATGACCTGGTGAGTTTCGACGCTGACAACTTCAAGGCGCTGAGAGCGCAGGAGTTGCGGTTGCAGGCGGAGACGGCGGCGGAAAAGGTGCGTAGGAGCGGAGTTCCCTATGCGTTTCCTCCGATGAATAGCCGGGAGCGGCGCCTGCTGCATCTGGCGCTGAAATCGCTTGAGGGCGTGGAATCGGCGAGTTCGGGTGAAGGGCAGGAGCGGTTTTTGGCGGTTTTTCCAGCGGGACAGACGCATCTGCCGGTGGCTGCACCGGCCGCGCCAAGGAGATTTGGGCGCAGGTAAACTTCGGATTGCCGATAGATGCATTGAGATTGCCTTTGCGGTCGCAAGAGGCGTCTAATGTTGAGACGGAGGCTCGCATGGCTGTCGAGCGCATCATTCTTCCGGTGGGAGCCAGACGGGCGCCTTCCCCGGTACGAGACGCGGCAAGAGAAAAGATTGGGACTGTGGTGCAGGTGGATGGTCATGGTCTGGCTTTTGTTAAGACTGTGGAAGATGGACGGATGTTTTCGTTCACATTTGACAAGATCTCGTCTTATAGCGGAGAAACGGCTGGCGAACTGGGTTTGGTTCCAGGATCTTTGGTTCGGTTTTTCGCAGACAACGGGGTGGTCAAGAAGGTAGAAAAGGTAGCGATCAAACCAGAATCGTACGGATTTCCCTGCTGACTCATGCCGCAGCTAACGCTGAACCCGCTTGACGCACAGCCAAGCGGGATGACGTGGCAGCCTGCCGGGCCATTGCCCATTGAAGTTCGCAGGTTCGGTTTGTTTCCAAACGTCGATGACTGGCTGCCGGGCGATCTGGTTCTGGTTTCGCATGTACAGCCGGACTGGATTCAGAGACAGATCATGGAAGCGCAGGGGCGCTGCGGCTATGCGCCCGACGATGCGCAGTGGCAGCACTCCGCGGTGTACATGGGCGACGCGTATGTGTGCGAAGCCGGGACGTCGGGAGTCCGGTACGAGAAGATAGCCAACTATGTGGGCTCGCATAAGATCCGTGTGCGACGCGACTTCAGCCTGACGCCGGATGATCGCTGGAGACTGGCAATACAGGCAGTCGTGCGCTTAGGCGACCTTGGCGCGACGGTATGGGGTACGGTCGCGGGGTTGCCGTGCAACAATTCGACCTATGAAAGCGATTGCAAGTTTTTTGCTGATAGCGGCGCTCAGTCGCGGCGTCAGTGCGCAGAAACGCCTCGTGCTGATCGATCAGGATGGTTCCGGGCCGGGCGGGTCGAACCAGATGGCGATGCTGGTGCTGTTGCAGGCTCCCGAAGTGGAGGTGCTGGGCATCACGATGGTGACCGGCAATGCGTGGCGCGATGAGGAGACGCAGCACACCTTGCGCATGCTGGAGCTGACGGGACACGGCAATGTGCCGGTGGCCAAGGGCGCGGTGTTTCCGCTGGTGCGGACTGAGTTGGAGACGCGGCTGGGATCGGCACTGGATGGCAAAGTGGCCTGGCTGGGTGCGTGGGGACAGGGCCAGACGACGCTGATGGAAACGGGCGGCGGGGTGAAGCCGGTGACGCCGGAACACCTTGTGGCGCACGGACCTTACGACGTTCCGCCGATGGCCGAGGGACAGCCGAAGCTCAAGGCTGTTGACGAAGATGCGGTACATTTCCTGGTGCGGCAGGTCAGGGCGCATCCGCATGAAGTGACGATTTATGCAGCGGGGCCGATGACGAACATTGCTCTCGCAATCGCGATTGATCCCGAGTTTGCGGCGCTGACGAAGGGGATCGTGCTGATGGGCGGAAGCTTGAATCCGCAGACCGAGGACCCGGAGTTTGCCGACAGCCCGCGGCATGAGTTCAATTTCTGGTTTGATCCGGAGGCGGCGCGGATCGTGTTGCGCGCGGGGTGGCCAAGGGTGGATGTGACGACCGTGGATGTGTCGATCAAGGCACCGTTCACCGAAAAGATGCTCGATGAGATTGGGAAATCGCAGTCGACGACGGCGCGCTATATCGCGGCGTGGAGCCAGGACCGGTACTATCTTTGGGATGAGCTGGCGGCGTGCACGTGGCTCGATCCGACGCTCATTACCAGGGAAAAACAAGTGTATATGGACATCGATTTGAGCCATGGACCGAGCTATGGAGATACGCTGACGTGGAGCGAGAAATTCAAGCCCGCGACGGGTGTGCGG
>Ga0224527_1000077_pt1 | contig 71576 bp, 56 predicted proteins | sample CBST0metaG_FD_179882 | JGI IMG/M metagenome (GOLD analysis project Ga0224527, IMG submission 179882) | Peat soil microbial communities from Stordalen Mire, Sweden - C.B.S.T0 | ecosystem: Environmental > Terrestrial > Soil > Wetlands > Peat | place: Sweden: Norrbotten County, Stordalen Mire...
GCTCATGCCTGGTCGGCGCATCCCACCTACGATCTGCTGACCATTGTTGCGGGCATCCGTCCGGATGCACCAGGATTCAAGCGCGTCCGTATCGCTCCGCATCTGGATGGCTTGACAACATTGAACGCGTCCATGCCTCACCCTGCGGGAAAAATCGACGTGTCTTACCGGCGAACACGTGATGGGATTGATGCGAATGTCACTCTTCCCACCGATCTCAGTGGAGTATTGGAGTGGAGAGGACGTCAACTCCCTCTTCATTCCGGATTTCAAACCATCTCGCTACGGTAAGAGTCGATGTAGCAGGCATCGATTGAAGAGCGGGGACTCTGGCAGGGGATACTGAAGGGCAACCCCGCGCACGACGAAATGGGATCCAAGGCCAATGGAGGGAATTCGAGCTCTCCGGGTCCCGGGAGCTCCGGCAGAACGCGATGGAAAGGTGCACGCCGACGACGTGGAAGATATCCCCGGAGCCGGAAACAAATTAGCCACACCATATTTTTCCAACGCAGACGGCGCGAGTTCCACAGGATCGGGATTGTCTTCGGCCAGCAGGGACTCGCCTCATTTAGCATCCTTTCGAATCTTTCGCCCGTCAGATGCCTACGCTCATTTCCGCCAGGCTGTCGCGAGCGGGATTTTGCCGCGGCAGAATAACACGCTGTCACACATGCATAAAAGTCCCGGAGACGATCGACCTCAGGGCCTTCATGTTTGGCGGTGACTACTTCGTCAGAATCATATGGAGCGAACAGCCAACGCCCGCGCGAGTCAATGACAGCCGTTCGACTACTGGATGGCTCCGCGGATCGCCGCCTGGTTGGATGCACTTGCCATTGATGGCGTCCGCTCGAACAGGGTGAACAGCCCTCGATTGGCCTGTTCACGATATCTCTCTTGCACTGTTTGGTTCTTACGGCCTATACTTGCACAGCTCGGCGGCTGAGCTTCCCAAACAATACGCCGACCGGACGCAAATCATGAGTCGACGATCAGTGCTGCCAATAACTTCGTTGACACAGGTAAAGTAGATTTACGGTTCGTTTCCTGTGGTCGCCGCTCACAACGCACACCAAAGGCAGCACACGGAATGGACGCTGCCTTTGGAGGCTGCCCCACTTCAGGAAGTGTAGATTCTTCAAATTCCCCCTGGAGGACGCTATGCGCTACGCACATTTTGTTCAGCACCTTTCTTGTTGCCTTCTCGCAGTTCTTATCAGTGTGTTTTCATTGGTCCAGGCCGGCCACGCCCAGTTTGTGACTCAGCCGAACCATTTTGGGTTTTCCTCTCCCCGCTTTCCGCTGAAACTACCGGCTCAACCAGGCAGGGCGACAAGGCTCAACGCTGCGGCGTCTGGAAACGCCATCTCCGACGTATCACAACCAAACTTTGAACCCGCTGCGTCCTACGATTCCGGCGGATATGAAACCCAGGCGGCGGCTTTGGCGGATGTGAACGCCGATGGGAAGCCCGACCTTGTGGTCGTGAATTCATGTTCGAGTTTGAGCGACTGCGTGGAAGACGGTTCCGTGGCGGTAATGCTTGGCAATGGAGATGGAACATTCCAGCCTGCGGTCACCTACGGGGCAGGCGGACATGGGGCCTGGGCGGTTGCCGCGGCGGATGTGAATGGCGATGGTCGCCCTGATTTGGTGGTGGCCACCGGTTCCAGTTCGGTAGCGGTGCTGCTGAATGACGGAGACGGGACATTCCAGCCCGCGGTCATCTACGGCTCCGGCGGATTCGGCGTCAATTCTGTCGCCGTGGCGGATGTGAATGGCGATGGCAAACCCGATCTGCTGACGGCGAACGAGTGCTTAAGGGAAGTCGACAACGGATGCAGCGGTAATGGCACGGTGGGTGTCCTTTTGGGTAACGGGAATGGAACCTTCAAGAGTGCGGTCACATACGATGCGGGGGCGCTCGATTCCGGAGCGATAGCCGTGGCGGATGTGAACGGAGATGGCAAGCCCGATCTCGTGGCGGCCAACTTGAGTTTCAGCAACAATGCCGGCGGTTGCGTCAGTGTGCTGTTGAACAAGGGCAAAGGTAAATTCGAGCCGGCTGTGGTCTACGCTTCGGGCGGCTTTGAGGCCCTTGCGGTGGTCGTAAAGGACGTGAACAGCGACGGCAAGCCCGATATTGTGGTCGCCAACCAGTTTGCCAGTGACAACTTTGATATCGGCACCGTAGGCGTTCTCTTGGGCAACGCCAACGGAACCTTCCATGAGGTCGTGGCTTACGATTCAGGCGGATATGATGCTCGCGGCGTGGACGTGGCGGACTTGAACGGCGACGGCAAGCCTGACCTTGTGGTAGCAAATGGCTGCGCTGACTCAAGCTGCGGGGGCAATGGTACTTGGGGCATTCTGCTGAATAACGGGGACGGAACTTTTCAGCAGACAGTCAGCTACGCGTCCGGTGGAGATTATGACATAAAGGTGGTGGCGGGCGACCTGAACGGAGACGGCAAACCCGATGTGGTGGCAGCGAACGGGTGCGCCGCAAGCTTTGATTGTAACAATGGGGCAGCCGGCGTAATGATCAATTCCAGTACGACGACCTATTCCTTCCTTATCAACGCAGTAAAAGAAGACGAACGCAATCCGAATGCCGAGAACATCATGGTGTTGACGCTCAATGAAGCCCAGCAGGAAGCGACCGCCGGCCGTGCGGTCATCGCAGATATCCTGCTGTGTGGTTTCATCGATGAGGTAAACGCGGCTCAATCCCTCAAACTGCTGACGAATGCCAATGCGGCCACCCTCATTCAAGAGGCGAAATCGTTGAAGAAACTCTGATTTGGCAGATAACCTTCTACGGATCGACACTGGAAGAGGGCGGCAGTCAACGTGCGGCGAGACCATGCTGAGGTCAAAGGATCTGCCCTGAGAATTCCTGGCCACACCACACTCCGATCCCACAACAAGTGTCATTCCGGGGTTGCTTTTCTCATGACCTCGGGCGGAACACCGTTCCATGAAGGACTGCGGTTGAACGGCCATGAGAATTACCGTTTCCTCTTTGCGTAGAACCGCGCGAAGCCTGTCTCGATCCCGCTTGGTTTGGGAAAGCTCTTGCCGATTTCAACGTCGGACTGGCCTGCGTCTGGAGCAAAAGCCGCAAGATAGACCAGGCCGACGGCTTTGGGGTCGTTGCCAGCTTCCGTAATCGCCACGCCGCCGTAGGAGTGGCCACCCAGGATGACGGGGCCATCCTGGGTGGCAAGCACGCGCCTGGTTGGCGATGCCTTTGCGGTTCACTCCTCCCGCAGCAGAATGATCGGATCGACTGCCAGCGCTTTCTGAGCGGGCATCCACGCAGCCATGAGCCCCAGCGCCAGCATGGTCAGCACGACTCCGCTCAACACCAGCGGGTCCTTCGGGCCCGCCTGGTACACGATGTACGACAGCACTTTCGTAGCCAGAATCCCAAGCGCCAATCCGGCCGCCGAGCCAACCGACAGCAATAGAAATGCACGCCCCAACGCCGCCCGCAGCACTTGCTTGCGGCGCGCTCCCAGCGCCATGCGAATCCCCAGTTCCCGCAGTCGTTTGCTCACGGTATAGGAGGCCATGCCGAAGATCCCGGTAATCGCCAGCATCACGCCCAGCAGCCCCAACACGCCCAGCGCCACCGTGGCCACCCGTGCAGCAAACAGCGCCGAACTCATTTCCTGGTTCCAGGTGCGCACGACAAAAGGCAGGCCCGCGTCCATCCCATGCAGCGTGCGGTCCAGAGCCTTGGCAATCTCTTCCGGATCGCGGCTCGAACGCACCAGCAACCAGGTATCGCTCGACTGTTGCTGCTGAAACGAGAAGAACATCGCCGGCTTCTGCTCTTCGGTCAGAGTCCGGTATTTGCCGTCTTCGACAACACCCACCACTTCAGCCCGCGTTCCGCCCCAAAACTTGAAGTGCCCGCCAATGGCCTTGTCTACCGATCCGAAGACCTTGACCGCAAACTCGCGGTTCACCAGAGCCACCTTCGGCGCCTTGCTGTCATCGTTCAGCGTCAGGTTTCTTCCTGCCAACAGCTTGGTGCCCGCGGCTTCGAGGTAGCCCGGCGAAACGTTGTAGTTCATGGCGTCCGCTGCCATATTGGTCGGCCGGAAATCGGTCGCGCTGTCGGTGTAAACAAACGAGTCGCCGCCGCCCAGGCTCAGAGGTAGATTGCTGATGTAGCCCGCAGCCGTCACGCCGGGAATTCCCGCTGCCGCGTCGAGCATGCGCCTCTGCATCTGCGGCCTGCGGTCGTCCGTATAGCCCGCCATATGCAGGTCCGTTTCCACCAGCATCACGTTCTGCGGCACAAAACCGAAGCTGCTGCGCATGGATCGAGCCAGTCCGCGCACGGCGACCAGCGAAGACGTCACCAACACGGCGCAAATAGCGATCTGGACCACGAGGAGAACATCGCGCATTGTGAGTCGCCGCACGCCGCCCACGCCGGTCGCGCCAGTGCGAATCACCTGCCATGGATCGGAACGCAGCACTTGCCGCACCGGCACCAAGCCGAAGAGCAGACCGCTGGCCAGCGCCAGAACCAGAGCCACGAAGTAAGTGCTTGCATCCGGATTCACCGGCACGTTGATGGGAATATTGGGAATCGGCTGCCAGGCGCTCATCAAGTGCAGCAGCACCACGCCTCCAGCCAGACCGAGAGTTCCGCCGGCCAGCGAAACCAGCACCGCTTCCGTCAACATCTGGCGCAGAATCGTTCCGCGCCGTGAACCCAGGGCCAGGCGCAGCGCCGTCTCCTTGGCGCGATCCGCAGCGCGGGCCGCAAACAGGCTGCCCAGGTTGGCGCATGCCGCCAGCAGAATCAGCCCCGCCAGCAGCATGAGACCTGCCAGGAAAGCCCGCGCCGGACCGCCCAGCATGTCCCCCATCAACCCGGGACGGGCCAGCGTGAACTTCACGCCATCGTCGTCTCCCGGATAGGTCTTGGACAGCCATGCGCCGATCGTATTCATGTCCGTGGTGGCCTGAGCCGGCGTCACGCCGGGTTTCAGCCGGCCCACCACCAACGCGGAGTGATCGCCGCGATACAGCAGCGAACTCACTCCCTGGACAGTGGGTTGCTCAACCATCGGAATCCACATGGCCGGAGCAAAGAACAGTTCTGTGCCTCGAAACGCCGGCGGCGCGACACCAATAATCGTCAGCGGATGCTTGTTGATCTGGGCCACACGGCCCACGATGCCGGGGTCGCCATGAAAGTGACCATGCCAGTACGCATAGCTCAGCACCACATAGGGAGCGCTGTTTGGCCCGTGCTCATCGGATGCGTGAAAAAACCGCCCCAGGTACGGCTGAATGTCCAGCGCATCGAAGTAGTTTCCACTAGCCAGGTAGGGCCATGCAGTCGACGGGTTTCCGCCCGTATCGACGCCGACCGGACCCATGATGTTGAACGTGGCCAGGCTTTCGAACGTCCGATTCCGGTCGCGCAGATCGACATAATCGAGATAGGACTGCGATGCGTACTGAAAGCGCTGCACGAGGTAGAGGTTCTGCGCTCGTGGCACGTTAACTGGCCGCAGCACCACGGCGTTCAGCACGCTGAACACCACCGCGTTCGCCCCAATCCCCAATGCCAGCGTCAGGATTGCTGTCACAGCAAATCCCGGCGACTTCCTCAATTGCCGCAACGCAATTCTCAAATCGCTTGTCATTTTTGCCGCCCTTGCAGGGAATTACGGCGGCACAGGGCGGATGGTTCCCTTGACTTGCGATGTTGCGGAGCGAGCCCTCAAACACTACAGTTGTAAAGCGCGATTCCCGGAGGGAGCAGGGGGATTCATCCCCCTGAAAAAGCGGTACAAATTTCGAGGCCTTCAGGCCCGGAGTTATGCGATCGGAGGCAAGTGCAACTGCCGTATTAAGCCAGCAGTTGTTTCGCCACCCGGATATAGATCTCGACAGCTTCCAACAGTTCTTTCTTGGCCAGCTTCTCAAAGGGCGTGTGCGCCACATGAATGGAGCCGGGGCCTAGGAGCAGCGGTTCGCCCCAGTTGGTCAACTGCGGAATGTCGGTGGAGAACTTGGCGACCATGATGGGAAGGCCTTCAATGGCCCTCATGCGAACAAAAGGAACGTCGAGAGTGAAATCGACCTCAGCCAGGCCTGCTGCGGCTTCCCGCAGTGCGGCTTTCATCGGGGCCGAGTCTCCCACCAGCCGCACCAGCACCTGAGCTTCGGCCTTGTCGGCCACCACGTTGGGGGCATGGCCGCCATTAATCTGTCCGACGTTCAGTGTGCTGGGACCGATGCCCTCAAGCTCGGGCATGGGGAGAGCCAGCACCTTCGCCAACACCTCGATCAATTTGTGAACCGCACTTTCGCCCAGTTCCGGATAGGCGGAATGCGCCATTTTGCCGGTGGCCCTGAACGATGCGCGGAGGGCCCCCTTGGAGGCCAGCGCCAGGCGGTTGTCGGTAGGTTCACCGTTAATGAGGAAACGGCTGCCCTTGGGCGCGAGGTTGGCAACGCCGGCGCCGGCCGAATCGCGCTCCTCACCGCTCACAATCAAAATGCCAATGCGGAAACCGGCTGCGCGCAAAGCTTCGGCGGCGGCTACCTGGGCGGCGATGATGCCCTTGGCGTCGGAAACTCCGCGGCCGTAGAGGAAGTCGGCGTCTTCACTGAAGGGAATGTAAGGCGGCACGGTGTCCATGTGTGTGGAAAACACAAGGTCCGGCGTCTGACCAGCAATGCCTGCATAGACGTTCCAGCGCGGCCCGCCGTCGGCATTTTCACTCGGCTGGGGCACGGGGGTCTTCTCGACCGCCCATCCACGGCTGGCAAGATAATCGGCGAGAAAATCGCCCACCGCACCCTCGTGATAGGTGGTGGACTCGATTTCGCATAGCTGGCGGGTAAACTGGATGGGATCAATGGGAGAATCGACGCGGGAATCGGCAGCCTGAGGATCGGACATGATGCAGCCAGAATACGCTATAGGGGGCATTATCCCATTTGATGGCACAGTCTATCGCGCATTGGGCCAGCGCGCAGGCATTCGCACTCCGGCCCAGAAACAGCAAAAGATCAGAAGTAGAAAAATCCAGCAGCGCGTAGAATGGTGGGTGGGATGATCACGCAAGTCTCACCAGCCCGAACGAATTCGAGTCCCTCGCCTGCCATACTGCGCAGCGTGAGCCTGACCGGTCCGGCTGGGCGCCTGGAGGCGCTGGTGAATGAGGGCGCGCCGGATGCGCCATTTGCCGCGCTGGTCTGTCATCCCCATCCGCTGGGCGGCGGTTCAATGCACAACAAGGTCGTTTACCACGCCATGAAGGCCCTCAATGATCCGGAGTGGGGATTGGGCTGGCCGGTTCTTCGCTTCAACTTCCGCGGCACGGGATTGAGCCAGGGGGAGCACGACGGCGAGGCGGAAGCCGGAGATGTGGAAGCCGCGCTGGATTGGCTTGAAAACGAATACAAACGGCCGTTGGTTGTGGTCGGTTTCAGCTTCGGCGCGGCCATGGCGCTGAGTGCTTGTTGTCGACCGTCCCCCATTCAGGAAAAACTCCGCGCCCTGGCCGCGCTTGGGCTGCCCACCCAGGCTGAGGGCCGCGACTATAGCTATCCCTTCCTGCACGATTGCACCATTCCCAAGCTCTTTTTAAGCGGTGACAGCGACCAATATGCGCCAGCCAAGCAGTTGAAGCAAGTGGTCGCCTCCGCAGCCGAACCGAAACAACTGGTGCTCCTTCCCCGCGCCGATCACTTCTTTACAGGTCAACTCGAGCCGCTGCAGTCGGCGCTCTCCGGTTGGCTGAAGGAGCAACTACGATGACCCCGGTCGGCGAATCCGCCCTTGACACTCTGCACACCACGGCCAACGAGATCTTTACCGGCGCCGTGGCGGCCTGTAGCATTGCCTCCGCCTTCGACCGTCGCATTCGTTTTGACGGCAATACGATGCATCGCCTTCTGCCTGACGGCAGCGGGCCGTCGACCATCGATCTTTCCACCTACAAGAAGATCTTTGTGATCGCGCTCGGCAAGGTAGCCGGCCCCATGCTCGACACTCTGATGGCCCGCATGAGCCGCCGCCAGGGCCTGCGCGGCATCTGCTGCTCCAACCAGTTGCCCAAGAGCCGCGACTGGCGTTTCCGCTATTTTGAAGGTGGGCACCCGCTGCCCAACGAGGAGTCCTTCGACGCGGCGCGCGCCACGCTGGCTTTGTTGAAAAAGGCCAACAAAAGCACGCTCATCTTCTTCCTCATCTCCGGCGGCGGATCGGCCATGTTCGACCTGCCGCTGGACACGCATATTTCGCTCGACGACACCATCGCCTTTCACCAGTTGCTGCTGGCCTCGGGCGCGCCCATTGGCGAAATCAATACCCTGCGCAAACACTTCTCCGCGGTGAAGGGCGGGCGGCTGGCGATCGCAGCGCCGGAGGCTGCCAAGGTTTCCCTGCTGGTGCCGGACGTGCCGCTGCGCTCGCTCGATGCGTTGTCTTCCGGCCCCACATCGCCCGATCACTCGACCGTGGCCGACGTGCGCGCCATCCTGGCCAAATACGATCTGGCGCCCAAGCTGCCGGCTTCGATTCGCGCCTTCTTCGATCGCGTGGATCTGCCCGAATCGCCGGGCAACAAAGGCTGGCGTCCACCTTTCTTTCCCCGTATGCCGTGGACCGGAGCGGCTCTGGCGCGGCGAGTGACCGCGGCGGCGGCCATGTCGGGAGAGGAAGAGTCCTTCAGCGATTCAGTCTTCGAGATTCTGCTCTCAAGCCACGATCTGGCGGAAAACGCGCGCGCGCTGGCGCAGAAGGCCGGCTTCCATGTGGTGGTAGATAACAGTTGCGACGACTGGGATTATGCCGACGCCGCCCGCTACCTGCTGGAGCGTTTCCATGCCCTGCGCGCCGTTCATCCGCGCCTTTGCCTGATCTCGGTGGGCGAGGTGACGGTGAAGCTGGACCGGATCCCCGGCGCGGGCGGGCGCAATCAGCAGTTTGCCATGGCCTGCGCGCTCGAACTGGAGAGTCACGCCGGCGAGCGACTGACCGTGCTCAGCGCCGGCTCCGATGGCATCGACGGCAACACGCGGTCTGCCGGGGCCATCGCTGACCCTACCACCGTGACGCGCGCCCATACGTTCGGCTTTCATTTGAAATCGTCGCTGGCCGCCTTCAACGCCTGCCCGATGTTCACGGCACTGGGCGATTCCGTGGTAACCGGCCCCACTGGCCAGAATCTGCGCGACCTGCGCCTGCTGCTGGCCGAGGGATAGAACTGCAACGGCCTTTCCCTGGGACCCTGAAAAGCGGGCCCTCTAGGGTTCTCTTGGCCCGCTGAAAGCCCCGCATTCTGAAACGGGAACGGATTCCTGACGCAAAGCGCCTGCGATGCAATAACATTGCTGTAATTCATTTTCCTCTGCATTAGGATTGGTTCGTGGCTCGAAAAGGAACGCGCAAGACAGTCGCCAAGACTCCCGATATTCGCACCGTCGCCGCACTGGCGAAGGTTTCCATCGCTACTGTCTCCCGCACGGTCAACGGTTCACCGGCGGTCAGCGACAAGCTCTCCAAGCGAGTTTGGCAGGCGATCGAGCAGCTGAATTACTTTCCCAACACGCACGCGCGCACCCTGGTTTCGGGCCGCAGCCGGCTTTTCGGGATCATTGTTGAAAACATTACCAATCCATTTTTTCCGGAATTGATCCAGAGCTTTGAAGAGATCGCGGTGGCCCACGGGTACGAGATCCTGGTCAGCTCATCGAACAGTGATCCGGCGCTACTGGCCAACTGCGTCCGCCGCATGCTGGAGCGCAAGGTCGATGGCGTGGCCGTGCTCAGCTTCGGCGCGGAAGAGCCTGTTCTGGACCAGTTGGTGCACCGCGACATTCCCATGGTGCTGGCCGAGTTTCGCCTCGGAGACCCCAAAGTCAGCACCATTCTGATGGATTACAACACCGGCATTCGCGAAGCGGTGAACCATCTTGTGGAGTTGGGCCATCGCAAGATCGCGTTTCTGGCCGGACCATACAAGCTCCACTCGGCGATTACGCGCGAAAACGATTACCGCACCGCGATGGAAGCGGTCGGGTTGGGAATCCAGAAAAAGTGGATCATCGAGTGCGACCACACGCTCAAGGGCGGCGTGACGGGTTTCGGAAAATTGCGCGCTCTCGCCACGCCTCCGACGGCCATTTTGTGCTCGAACGATATGACCGCCATCGGCGTGCTGCGCGCTGCCTACAATGCCAACCTGCGCGTACCCCAGGACCTGTCCGTCATTGGCCTCGATGACATTGATTTCGCCGAGTTCACACTGCCGCCGCTGACCACCATTCGGCTGTCCCGCCACGACCTGGCGCAGGCCGCCTTTGAGGCTCTTCGGCAACAAGCCGAGGAACCAGTCGCGGCAAAAATTCAGCGCGAGTTCCTGGTTTCGACCAGCCTGGTTGTGCGGGGATCGACGGGTGCGCCGCCGGCGGGGGTGTAGACCTTTCGCGGCGATGGAAACAGGGCCGTTTCAGGCGCTGATTCCACACACGCTTTCGAGAGAAGAAGCCGCGGCGCTAAGCGTGGCGACGATGATGGCGACTGTGTGCGGCGGCGCGGCGGGGCGCATAAGTCCACTCGCGGACGGGACCCGTATCGACGTGAATGAATTGGCTTTTGGGATAGTACCCCACGCCGCCCGCGCCGAGCGAAAGCGCTGCGTCCCGCAACTCTGCCGCGGGAATGCCCGGAACCCGGATATCGAGTGCGTTTCCTTCAATATGCTGGGAGTGCTCCGCGGCGTTGGTGGTTCCACTTTCACGGAGAGCATCGTTCGTCTCCTGCGTCCGGTAACCGGAAAGGATCTGGATGACGCTGCTCGATCGATTCAGCTTGCTTAGCATCGTGTGGAGCACGTCGAAGGTGCGCGGATTGTAGCTCTTGACCTCGTCGTTGTGGGTATCGCGCAGAAACTGGCTGAGCTTGTCGAGAGCCTGGGGGATATAGGTATCGCCCACCCGGTAGATGACGTCGAGGATCTCCCCACCCTGCCGCGCGAGTTTGAGCTCGTATTGCGGGCCATCCTCAGGCAGGTCGTCGTCAGAAATGAAACCCATACCAGGCAGGCCAACATCCGCCAGGATGTGCCTTACCACATGGAGATGTGAGTGCTTGTGGCGCCCTGTGCCGCGCGCGCTGGCCATGGGACCCGCAGCGACGAGCACAGCAAGGGCAAGAACCGTGCAGATTTGGCGAATAGACGCGAGGCGACGAACGGAAGTGGCGAGAGGCAGAGGCAAACGGCAGGACTCCTGAGTTCGATTCGCAGCTGCCTCGCATGGCTCATCCCCGTCCAGGCGATGGGGGCCGATATGCCCGCTCCCGCCCGGTGGCTGGTTGCCACACCACAGCTAATACCATAATTCTACTAGAGCCGCAGCCTTCCCGTGTACGGACAGCGGATTATTCCGCGGATTTCCTCGGTTCCAGGTGCGGGGCGGGTGTCGATCATTTGGAGATTCTGCGTTTCCCGGAGCAGGGAGCCTTACTGCAGAACGAGCGAGTTTTCTTCGCGCATGGCGGCGATTGCGGCCTGCGTTTCGTCGGCGGCCACGCGGCGATGCGGGTAGACCTGCGGCTCGCCGAAACGGACTTCGGCAGAGAAGCCGGCGGTGCCGAGAGCCTTCCAGAGATGGGGCAGGAACGCGTCGTCGCCAAACCAGCAGAGCTCGCGCTCCGGGGTGCCGTCCTCAATGGTATAGCTCACGGCGGCGGCCGTTACCTGCGCTCCAGCCACAATGGCCGGCTCAAACAGGCGGGAGTGGAAACGGAGAAGCGAGGCGCCGTCGGTGCTGGTACCCTCGGGGAAGAACAGGACGGGAATCGGTAGTGCAAGCCGCTCGGCGATCATGGCCGAAACCTTCTGAGCGCTGGCCAGGTTGCCGCGGTCGATAAACATGGTTCCTCCGACCCGCGCTGCCTTGCCAAAGTAGGGCCAGCGGTCAATTTCGGCCTTGGCGACAAAGAAGCAAGGCATGGCGGCCGAGATGATGAGGATATCGAGGTAGCTGAGGTGGTTGGCGACCACCAGGCCGTGCATAGGCGGCCGGCCTTCGACGGTGTAGTGAATGCCGAGGCCGGAGAGAATGGACCGCGCGGAGGCCTGAACCCACAGGGCGCGCCGCTCCATGGAGAGAGGGCCGCGCACGCGGAGGAACCAGTAGCGAAGGACAACCGAGGCGAGAACGAAGGCCAGCGCCACAGCACGCCGGACGGCACGAAAACTCATGGTGTGAGCGGCGCCAGGAAGCGGTTGCGCGCAGAAGGCGACATCAACCGAAGATCGAGCAGCGTAAGGAAATCGATGGTCCCGAACTCCCGGTCCCATGCCGGTGGAGCGCAGATGCGCGCACCGATGGCCAGGTAGGTCTTCAGCAGCTTGGGCGCCTTGACCGGAGTGGGGGTTGGCAACGATTGGTCTTGCTGGCAGGGCGACGGCTGTGCGTCTGCGCCCTCGTGCTCGGTGGGGCAGGCGTACGCGGCGGTCGGCTGGGTCTGAAACTCCGATGAAACCCGGTATTGCTCGAGGTGGCGATACATCTGCCAGCCATCGGCCGGATCCTTGGTGTTCAACGATGAGCAGCCGATCAAATAACGCAGCCCCATGTCACAAGCATACTGCGCAATCCCTCTCCACAACAACGTCAGCACCTCGGGCGTGCGGTGTTCGCGGTCGACCGAGGCGCGGCCCAACTCCAGGATGCCGGAGCGCAGCGGCTCATAGGCTGCGAAGTTGAATTCCTGCTCGGAGTAGTAACCCAGGTTGCGCGCCGCGGTGGCGCCGGACTGCATGCGGTAGGTGCCGACGATGCGCCGGGTTGGGTTGCTTTCCAGTTTGTCCTCGACAAGCAGGTGTTCACAAAACAGGTCGAACTGGTCGGTGTCCAGGCCGGTCTGGTAGGAGCTGGCCAGTCCCTCGCCCAGTTCGATGTTGAAGACGCGAAAACGCAGCCGGCAGGCCGCATCGCGGTCTTCAACGCTTTCCGCCAGACGCAACCGGTAGCGGCCGATCTCGGCAAAGATGGGCGGCTTTTCCGGCGGGACCGGCAGGGAGCGGAGATAGGTGGGGAAAGCGAGTTCCACCAGGGGGGTGGAACCGACGGCCAACTTCAGCGGAACCTTCTGCCCAGCTTGCGCGATCACGGGAGTAGTATCCGCCGGGAATTGTAAAGGGACGGTCAAGCTGCTGCAAAGATGGCGCGAATAATTTTTGTTGGGTTTGTAACTCGTCGGTAATCGAAAAGACGCACACGTGAATCAGACCTCGTGGGTACTTGTCTCTTGGAGGGACAAAAAACGAACGGCCGGGAACGCTGTTGCCGTGAAGCAACTGCGCCCCGGCCGTTCGAGGAGGCCACACACCATCTGCTCTGTGATTGCCGTATTTCTACGATGGCACAATCGGCGGTAATTCTATGCAAAAGCGTTGGAAGAGTGGCCTGATGCATCTCATGAACGGGCAGGTCCTCGAAACTCTGTTATTCGGCCGATGGGGGAAGGTGCTCGCGGAAAGCTTGATCGAGCCGCGGGCTGCCGGCTTGCACGACAGCTTGCTGGACGCGGGCGCGCTGCTCCGGGTTGGGCGCAATGCGGCCGATGGCTTCGATGGCCGCGGGCGCTTCGCGCGCGTCCTGCGCAATGAGCGCGAGGAGGGAGTCCATGGCTTCAGGCAGGCGCGTGAGGGCGACGGCGCTCAACAGGACGGAACCAAACCACGAATCCGCGCCCTCATGAAAGCGGGCGAGGAGGGCGGCAAGGGCTTCCGGCGTGCGCAGATCAGCAAGCGCAAAGGCGGCCTCGGCAGCCAAGTCGTCTCCCTCTTTCAGGACCCCGGCAACCAAAGGGATGGCGCGTTCGCCCTCAACAAAAAGCAGTGCAGAATAGACGGCTCCCAGGACTTCCGGCTCCGGTTCGGCTTTGCCCAGCAGAGCGCGGAGGCGCAGGAGGAGCGCCGCGCTCACGCCACCTATCTGGCCGATGGCGCGCGCCGCTTCAATGCGGACGGTCTTGTCTGTATCGACCAGCGGATCGAGAAGGATGGTGAGCAGATCTGCATCGGAGACGCCGGGGCAACCGACCAGGGCATGAGTACAGGTGGCCCGCAGAGCTCCGGCGGTGTCGGACACGCCGCCCCAGACGGCTTCCATCTGATGATGGCGCAGACCGCGCAGGTAAGCATCTTTCTGCCGGTGCTCCAGCTTCACCAGCGTCTTGACCAATGCGTTTTTCGCCCAGCATTGCGGGTCGGTTTTGACGGCATCGAGAAAGAATCGGTCGTAGGCGGTAAGGGTGTCGGGGAGCAGGGCGAAGAGTTCCGCATCGGCGACCAACCGGGCGACTTTGGAGACGAGGAAGTTGTTGCGGTGAGTAAGCGCTCTGCGAAGATAGTCGATGTTTTCCGGAGTGGGGGGAGACCCGGCCCTGAACTGCCCGGAGAGCGATTCGATTTCGGCCAGATCTTTGTCGAAGCCGCGAGAAGGCTGCTTTGCAGTCATGGTGTTCTTCGGTGGTGAGGAAGTTAGCAAGTTAGCGGTGAGCGGCGCATTGCGATGAGACTGCCTGCTCCGTTGAAGTCGTGCCCTGACACCTCGGAGCCCCCACATTCGGAGACCCCCCAATGTTGATGAATAAATGCTATTGCGCTGGGTCGTAGTTCAGATTCGGACCGAGCCAGCGCTCGACTTCGTTAATACTCATGCCCTTGCGGCTTGCGTAGTCGGCGACCTGGTCGCGGTCGATTTTTCCCAGGCTGAAGTAGCGCGACTCGGGGTGCGCAAAATAGAGACCGCTGACACTCGAACCGGGCCACATGGCAAACGACTCGGTAATCTGCATTCCGGTGTTCGCCTCCACATCCAGCAAGCGCCAGAGACTTCCCTTCTCCGTGTGATCGGGGCAAGCCGGATAACCTGCGGCCGGACGGATGCCGCGATATTTTTCATGAATGATCTCGTCGATGCTGAGGCCTTCCGCACGCCCGTAGCCCCATTCATCGCGCACCCGCTTGTGCAGGCATTCTGCGAAGGCCTCGGCGAGGCGGTCGGCGATGGCCTCGGCCATGAGAGCGTTGTAGTCGTCATTTTGGGCGCGGAAGCCGTCGCAGAGTTCCTTGAGTCCGATGCCGCTGGTTACGGCGAAGGCGCCGATGTGGTCTTTGAGCCCGGTCTCGACGGGCGCGATGAAATCCGAGAGCGACCGGCAGGGTTGATTGTCTTTCCTCTCTGCCTGCTGGCGAAGGAAGTGGAATCGGTTGAGCACCGTGGCGTGGGAATCATCGGCATAGAGTTCAACATCATCGCCCACGGCGTTGGAGCGGAAGAAGCCGTAGACCCCGCGCGCGGAGATGAGTTTCTCTTTGATGATTCTGTCGAGGAGCGCATTGGCCTCGTTGAAGATCTGTCGCGCCTGCGCGCCCTGTTCCGGGTGGTCAAAAATGCGCGGAAAAACGCCCTTCAACTGCCAGGCGTGAAAGAACGGCGTCCAGTCAATGTATGCGCGCAGCTTGAGCAAGGGAAAGTTGTCGAGGACGCGAACGCCGGTGAACTCCGGGACGGCCAAGTCTTCAAATCGCCACTCAATGGGAGTGCGACGACGGCGCGCAGTCTGAAGCGAGACAAGATTCGGGCGTAGTGCGGTGTGAGCCTTGCGCAGCGCCTCGTACTCGGCGCGATGCTCGGCGACGAATGCCGCCTTTCCATCTTCACTCAAAAGGCTGGTGGTGACGGGCACTGCGCGGCTGGCATCGAGCACGTGCACGACGGGCTCGCTATAGTGCGGCGCGATTTTGACGGCGGTGTGGGCGCGGCTGGTGGTTGCTCCGCCAATCATCAAAGGGACTTTGAAGCCCTGCCGCTCCATCTCTTTGGCCACGTGCACCATCTCGTCGAGCGAAGGCGTGATGAGGCCGCTGAGGCCGATCAGGTCAGCCTTCTCGGCCTTGGCGCGCTCGAGGATTTTTTCGCACGAGACCATCACGCCCATGTCGATGACCTCGTAGTTGTTGCAGGCGAGTACGACGCCGACGATGTTCTTGCCAATGTCGTGCACGTCGCCTTTGACGGTTGCGAGAATGATCTTCCCTTGCGCCTTGACCACCTCGCCGGCCGCAATCATCGCGGCCTTCTCGGCTTCCATGAATGGCGTAAGATGGGCGACGGCCTTCTTCATCACGCGGGCCGATTTGACCACCTGGGGCAGGAACATTTTGCCCGCTCCGAACAGGTCGCCGACCACGCTCATGCCGGCCATCAGCGGGCCTTCAATCACCAGCAGCGGACGCCCGAGCTTCACGCGCGCTTCTTCTGCGTCGATCTCGATGTAGGCGTCGATTCCCTTGACCAGGGCGTGGGAAAGCCGCTCCTCGACCGTGCCGTTGCGCCATTCTTCGGACTTCTTCTCGCTGACCACCGTGCCGGAGACGCTTTTCAGCGACTCGCCGAAATCGACAAGGCGCTCGGTCGCATCGGGACGGCGGTTCAGCAGCACGTCTTCGACCAGGACTTTCAGTTCCGGGTCGATTTCTTCGTACACCTCAAGCATGCCCGCGTTGACGATGCCCATGTCCATGCCCGCCGCGATGGCGTGATAAAGAAACGCGGAGTGCATGGCTTCGCGCACCTTATTGTTGCCGCGAAAGCTGAAAGAAATATTGGAGACGCCGCCCGAAACCTTGGCGTGGGGCAGATTGGCCTTGATCCAGCGCGTGGCATTGATGAAGTCGACCGCGTAGTTGTTGTGCTCCTCCATCCCTGTCGCAACGGTGAGGATGTTGGGGTCGAAGATGATGTCCTCGGGCGGGAAACCGACCTGATCGACGAGAATCCGGTAGGCGCGCTCGCAGACGCGGATCTTGTCTTCATAGGTGGCCGCCTGGCCCTGCTCGTCAAAGGCCATGACGACGGCGGCCGCGCCATATTTGAGCACCGCGGCGGCGTGCCGGCGGAACTTGTCTTCGCCTTCCTTGAGCGAGATGGAGTTGACAATGCCCTTGCCCTGCAGGCATTTGAGGCCGGCCTCGATCACTTCCCATTTGGACGAGTCCACCATGAAGGGGACCTTGGCGACTTCAGGTTCGCTGGCCAGCAATTGCAGAAAGCGCGTCATGGCCGCGACGCCGTCGATCATGCCCTCGTCCATGCAGATGTCGATGATGTTGGCGCCGTTTTCGACCTGCTGGCGGGCCACACTGACCGCTTCTTCGAATTTGCCTTCCTTGACCAGGCGGGCGAACTTGGGCGAACCGGCCACATTGGTCCGCTCCCCGATCATGATGAAGATGCCGGGCTGCTGGGTGAAGGGCTGCGACCCGGACAGGCGAAGGGGCTTGGGCGCCTCGCGCGTCATTTCGTTCTCTTGCTCGCTCATGCTCGGTTCTCGATCTTGGCGGCGTAGGATTCTTCATCGCGTGCATCCCCAAACGGCCGCGGAGGCAGGCCATCGAGGGCCAGCGAGATGGCCGCGATGTGCTCGGGCGTGTTGCCGCAGCAGCCGCCGGCAATGTTAATCAGCCCGGCACGGGCAAAGTCGCCCAGATAATTTGCCATATCAGCCGGTCCCAGGTCGAATCCCGTTTCTGACAATGGATTCGGCAAACCGGCGTTCGGATAGCAGGAGATGGCCACATCCGCCTTCTCCGACAACTCGGAGAGAAACGGATACATCAGGTCAGGACCGAGAGAACAGTTGAGCCCGATGGACAGCGGCTTTACGTGCTTCACAGCGTTCCAGAACGCCTCCGTGGTCTGCGCGGAGATCATGGTCTCGCCGCCGCGGCCGACAGCGGCCGAAATCATGACGGGGAGTTCGCGATGGTTCACTGTAAGACCGTCCTGATCGAAGACTTCACGGATGGCAACCAGAGCCGCCTTGGCATTGAGCGAGTCGAAGATTGTCTCCACCAGGAGCACGTCGACGCCTCCGGCGATGAGAGCACGCACCTGCAGCGCGTAGGCGGCCTTGACCTGGTCAAATGTGACCACGCGGAAGCCTGCGTCGTCGGCGTCGGGAGAGTTGGAAAGCGAGACCGTCAAGGGTCCGATGGACCCGGCTACAAACCGTGGCCGAGAAGTTTCCTCGGCGACGCGATTGGCCCATTCGCGGCACTGGATAGCCGATTTCTCATTGATCTCCCAGGCGAGGTCGTTGAGGAAGGGATCGTCGACGATTTTCTGGTAGAACGCCGGATCCTTGCGACCGCCGCGCTCGCGTGGATCGTCCACGAAAAACTCGCTCTGCGTGATGCTGGTGGCGCCGAAGGTGTTGGTCTCGATGATGTCCGCCCCGGCCTCAAGAAAGCGGCGATGGATGTCGCAGATCATCTTCGGCTGGGTCAGGGAGAAGAGGTCGCCGTTGTTGAGCAAGTCCTTCTTCGAGTTTTTGAAGCGCTCGCCGCGGATGTCCGCTTCCTTCATGCCATAGGTGCGGATGGTGGTGCCCATTGCGCCATCGATAATGGCGATGCGGTCTTCGAGGACCTTCTGCAACGGGTGTTTGCGGACTCGACCCGCGCCGCTGCCGTTGCGCCGTCGCGAACCGGCACGCGGGTCTTCAGATTGGAAAGAAAGATAGGACATGGGCACCGGACCTCGGAATCGTCAAGGGAAGCTTTCAACTATTCAGGATATACGGTCGTGCAATACCCTGGCGCGGGCCGAGGGCGAAAGGGCCGCTCATTGCTGGACCCATGGTAATGGCCGCAGGGTAGATGCGTGGATTGGAGCTGCCGGGCGGGCCTGGCCTCGCCCTGTTTGGGCATTTTTGCATTCTGGCCCTTTCGAAATGGTGGTATAACTGTTATATAAACGCGTTTCCACTTCGACCCACGCAAGAGCCAGCGGTTGAGGGCAAACCCGCACCGGGGCATCGGCTTTGAAGAAGCGCAGGAGATTTTTGCCCGCCCGTACTACCTTGACCAGCGCTCGGATCTCCCTGAACAGTATCGGGCGATCGGCTGGGTTGGGCAGCGATTGTATTCGCTGATCTTTGAGATGCGGGAAGACGACGAGGGCCAATTTTACCACCTGGTTACGCTCTGGAAATCAACCCGCGAAGAGGAGGAACTATATGCCGAAAGCACTTGAGTCCCCCAAGGCGCTGACCGCTGATGAGATCGCGGATCTTGCCGACAAGGGCGAGAACATCTCTCGTTTTTTCACCAATGCGGGCAAGAAGATGCCGCCGATTCAGCGCGTGAATGTTGACTTTGCGCTGCCGATGCTTCAGGAACTGGATGAGGCGGCGAGAAACTTGAATATCAGCCGGCAAGCGGTTATTAAAACGCTGCTGCGGCAGGCGCTGGACCAGCAGCATCTGGCGCGAAGGGCGCGGTAAGAACTTTAAGTGAATCGTAGATCCAGATACTGATACTGATTGAACCCGATCACTTCGCCGCCGTCAGCGCGCTCACCGGGACCAGCATGTCTTCCTTGCGCATGACGAGATTGGTGGCGTTGATGGTCGCCAGCTCGAAGCCATGGCCGTGAGTAATGGCGTCGGTAGGGCAGGCTTCCACACAATAGCCGCAGAAGATGCAGCGGTTGTAATCGATGTTGTAGACCTTGGCGTAGCGCTCGGAAGAGGAGATGCGCTTCTCTTCGGTGTTCTCGTCGGCCTCGATATAAATGCAATTGGAAGGGCAGGCCGCGGCGCACAGGAAGCAGGCGACACACTTCTCCAGGCCATTCTCGTCGCGCTGCAAGACGTGCGCGCCGCGGAAGCGCTGCTCGAAGACGGCTCCGCGCAGGGGCCCCTTGCCGTCCGGGTAATTCTCTACTTGCGTGGGCTCGAAGATCTCCCCGAAGGTGATGCTCATGCCCTTGGCGATGCCAGCGAGATTGCGCACGATCGACATGAGGCCAGTATACGATGGATTCCGGGAGGAATTCAGAATGGGTATGCGGGTTTGGACGAGCGCTGTTCTATTGGCTTTAGCAACGGGGGCGGCGACTATCGAGGGACAGGCGCAAAGCCAGCCGCAATCAAGGCCGGCAGAAACTGCGAGCCCTATGGGCGAAATGGGCCAGATGGGCATGGACCACGGGATGGGCAAGCCTATGGTTCCGGCCGGTCCGCTAAAAGTCACATTCGGAGGCAAGTCCGCCGAATGGACCCCGGCCACACTGTCCGCCCTGCCGCACACCACCCTGACCGTTTATAACGAGCACATCAAGGCCAGTCAGACTTTCTCCGGCGTGCCGCTGATCGACCTGCTGACGCCGCTGGGGGTAACCGCCAAGCCGCATGGCAAGGAGTTTCAGTTTTACCTGGTGGCCGAGGGATCGGACGGCTATAAGGTCGTGTTCTCGGTGGCTGAAATTACGCCGGACGTGCACGACGCGACAGTCATTGTTGCTGACACCATGGACGGCAAGCCCCTTGCGACCAGTGGCCCCTTGCAGTTGGTTGCAACGGGGGAAAAACGACCCGCCCGCTGGGTGCGCAACCTGGTGGCCGTCCGGGTACAGACGGCGGAGTAATTGCGCACCCGCTTAGGCTGCTTGCAGGAATCCCACCCGGGCCGTGAAAAACAAAGGCGGCGAGGGTGGGATTCCTATCATCTTGCTCTCAAGCTCTCACTCACCATCCCCGGTGAGCGGGTTGACCCTAGCGGGGTTTTTCCTCCTGTTTGGGATTCTGATGCTGTGTGGGCCGGCTCGGAGCGGCCTGCTGCCCGGGCGCAGAACGCTGCTGGGCGGCCTGTGGCTTGGGAGCAGAGCGCTGCGGAGTTGCCTGCTGACGGGGCGCCTGGCGCTGGGGCGCTGCTTGCTGGTGAGGCGCCGTTTGCTGGCGGGGAGCCGTCCGCTCCTGCGGTGTTGCTTGCCTTGCAGCCGGCCGCTGCGGGGTCGCTTGGCGAGCAGGAGCTGTCCGGGAAGCCTCGGGTCGTGCAGAGGGCTGGGCACCGCGGCCGGGTTGCGCCGCGCCTGCGCGCCCTGGAGCAGCGCCGCGCTGGGCGGCCGCCTGGCGAACCTGCGGGGCCGCGACCGGGTGAACATTGCGGTCGGCCGCAATGGGCTTGCTGGCGACCAGTGTAGCCGGACGGCCGTGATTGACGCTGGCAAACTGGGCCCGGTTGGTGCTGGCCGCGTGCTGAACCGCGATCTGCGTCCTCATCGGCGCGGCGTGGGGTTCGCGCAGCGCTGCCAGTTCAGCCGGCCGCGGACGCACCTGGAGACCGCCCGATCCGCCATTAAAGCTCACACGGTTGTTGGTGTAGACGGTGACAGGGTGGGTGTAGACGTTATGCACAACGGTCACGTCGATACGGTTCACCTGGCGGTTGTAGTTGAAGTGGCCGCCGCCCCAATAACCGCCCTGGTAGCCGAAGCCCACATAGCCAAAGCCGTAGTTGATGCCGCCATAGAAGCCAATGTGTGGACCCCAATAGCCACGGTGGAAGCCATAGCGGCCGTCCCAGAAGCCCCAGTATCCGGGAGTCCAGAGAGCGCCGACATAGGGAGCCTGCACCCAAACGCCGGGCACCCAGTAGTAGCCGGCCGGCCCCCAGGCCCAATAGCCGGGCGTCCAAAGGTATCCGTCGCCGGGAGCGGGAGGCTGCTCGTATTCGGGTAGCGGCGGGGGAGGCTGGGGCGCGGTGGCCACCGGCTGGGCAGCGGCCTCGTAATCCCCTGAGTCCTGGCCTGAATACGACTGCGGCGCGCTTTGCGAAGCGCTGGAACTCGGTGCCGCCGGAGCAGCCGCGCTGTTCGCGGTCGCAGAGGAGGAACTGGGCGCTGCGGGGCTTGAGGCGTTCGAGGCTGCCTCGACCGGGGCCACGTTTGCCGACGCGGGATCGGAGGACTGATCCTGCGTACTCGCCTGGTTGGCGGCGGGGGTCTGGCTCTTTTGGCATCCTGCGGCGCTCAACGCCACCGCAAGAGAAAGCAGCAGCAGTCGATCAAATCTTGAGAAATGGGTCATATCACTCTCCAACAGACTTGGATGCGGATTCGGCCGCAACCGTCTACTGGAACCCCGGGGTAACCTGCACAGAATCAGGTCTAATGCCGGGAGCCGGGCGGTACGGAGCGCCCACGGTTATTGGCCGGGGGAGTGGTAACGGGCTTGCGGTCGGAGCGGGGCTTAATCAACTGTTGGCAAAGTGAAGAATCCTGCCCCCGCGTCAGACCCGTCCCTGGGCCAGCCTCCTGAGCACTACAAAGCCGCTGCTTGAGGGAGTCGGCATCCTTGCCGCTGACGACCTGGGTCCGATCCAGGCCATGAAACGGATCAAGATCGTAGCGATAGACGAAGTCCTCGGGCGGCTTCACCTTGCCGTAGTCGAAATGGCTCCAGGTGGCCATGAACTGGGTCCCATTCGGCTCGGACATCACCGCGTAGAGCTGGGTCAGGGAGACGCCCGGAGGAACATTCGCGGTCCAGAGAGGCACCGCCTGACCGCCGCGCATCCAGCGGGCCGCCCACGAGTGTTGCGAGAAGTCGTAGTGGAAGGACGTGAAGAACGTCGAAGCGGCGCACTGGTTGCAATCGTCGTAGAGAGCGCCCAGTTCGGGCGGCGCGCCCTCGGCGAAGTTCATGGTGTCGAGCAAGCGCAGGTTCACGCCCTTGAGCAGGGGCGTGATTCCATGGTTGGTGAGCGAGGCGCTCCACACCGTGAAGGTGTCCATGCCGGCCACCGATTGTGGAGTGGGGCGCAGCGTGGTGACGACCAGGGCCGCGTCAAACTCGACGCCGATTTCGCGAATGGCGGTCCATTTCTCGGCGGCCAGGGAGCGAGTGACCCAGACGACCGTATCCTGGTCCTTTTCGGAGTGGAAATCGACCCAGCGAAATGGCTCGGGGGCCTGCTGGGCACACAATTGAGTTGCGGTCCCCAGCACGGCTACGAGCACACCTGCCAGGGATCCGCGGATCACGTCACGCATGATTTCAGGGTATATCAGAGGGGCGGCTCGGCTTATTGATCCGCCCCTCAAACAGTCTTACGCCTTCCCGTCCATTTCGCTTAGAGCCCCAGTTTGGCCCACAGTTCATCCACTCTCGCTTTGGTGGCGCGATCCATCTCGATCATGGCGGGCCAGGGGCGGTCAAAGCCCTCGGCCTTCCATTTGCGCGTGGCGTCGATGCCCATCTTCGATCCGTAGTTGGGCAGGCGCGAAGAGTGGTCCAGCGAATCAACCGGCCCGAGAGTGAATTGAATATCGCGCTCCGGGTCGATGTTGTTGGTCACGCGCAGCACCACTTCTCCCACGTCCTGCACGTCGCAATCCTCGTCCACCACCACGATGCACTTGGTAAACATGGCCTGTCCCAGCGACCAGATGGCGTTCATCACCTTCCGGGCCTGGCCGGGATAGCTCTTGCGAATGGATACCAGCATCAGGTTGTGGAAGACACCCTCGACGGGCAGATGAATGTCGACCAGTTCCGGAATCTGCATCTTCATGGCGGGCAGGAAGATGCGCTCCACGGCCTTGCCCATCCAGGCGTCTTCCATGGGCGGCTTCCCGACGATGGTGGCGGCGTAGATAGGGTCCTTGCGATGGGTAATGCAGGTGAGGTGGAAGACCGGGTAGTCATCGGTCATGGTGTAGAAACCCGTGTGGTCACCGAACGGGCCTTCGCTGCGCAGTTCGCCCAGTTCGACGTAGCCTTCAAGCACGATTTCGGCATGGGCGGGAACCTGGAGATCGACGGTCTCGCATTGCACGATTTCGACCGGCTTGCCGCGCAGGAACCCGGCAATCATGAACTCTTCGACCTCGGGCGGGGCGGGAACAATCGCGGCAAAAGTAGTCGCCGGATCAGTGCCAATGGCTACGGCAACTTCGAGCCGCGAGCCTTTCAGATTGCCCATGGCCACCTGCGGCAGGCCGCCGATGGGGCCGTCCGGAATGGCGACCGCGCCGCCTGCGGACTCGGCCATGGCGGCTACGCGAGCAACGCTCGGATCGGCGTCGGCGTTGGCTGTCGCCGCTGCACGCAGGGCTTCGCGATAGTGCTCGGCGGCGACCTTTTGCCGCTGCCAGTGCATCCCTGTGGTTTGGCCGTCGTAGACCTGCATGCGGTACATGCCGATGTTGCGCTTGCCGGGGCCCCCTCCGCTTCCCGGAGCGCGGGTATGCACACAGGGCAACGTGATGAACCGGCCGCCGTCGTGAGGCCAGCATTTGAGAATCGGAAACTGGTTCAGGTCGAAGTTGTCGCGCAGGATCACTTCCTTGCACGGGGCATCTTTGGCGCTGACCGTCTTGGGGAAGGCGCTGGTGATCGCGCCTAGCTGCGGCAGCATCTTGAGCTTGTCGAAGAGGCCCTCGGGGGCCTTCATGTTCATCAGGCCACGGATACGCTCGGCAATCTCGTCCAGCCGGTCGACCCCGAGAGCGAGGGCCATGCGCCGCTCACTGCCGAACTGGTTGATGAGAACCTTGTGCCCTGGATGGCCTTTCACGTTTTCAAAAAGCAGCGCCGGTCCGCCGGGAGCGTACTTCCCTGCACTGTTTTTCCCACTCGCATTTGCGGAATGCGCCTTGGAGCCGATCTTCGAGACGCGATCGGTAATCTCCGTAATTTCCAGCTCCGGCGAGACTTCTTCGCGGATGCGTTTCAGTTCGCCGTGCTTTTCGAGGGTTTTGATCCAGTCGCGCAAGTCGTCGTAGGCCAAGGGTACAAACTCCTGGGAGAAGCGATTCTTACCCCATTCATACTACGGCTTGGGAGTCCGGCCACGGTTTTGCGTTGCCGGGGGGAGCTGTGGCATACTGCGCGCACGACGCTCGTCGAGCCAAAAGGAGGCCCATGAGTCACTCCCCGTCGAGTTATAACACCACGTACAAATCCGTACCCTACTTCAAGTTGCGCAAACCAACGCCGGAAGGGACTAAAGCCGCAGCAGCCCCCACAACCGCGGCTCCGTGGGCCGTTCCCGACCTGTGCGCGGCCTACAACTGGCCCAGCGGCCTCGCCGGTGGCGGGGTCATCGCCATTGTCGAGTTGGGCGGCGGCTGGGTGCAATCGGATGTGGACGCGTATTTTCAGTCCATCGGACAACCTTCGCCCGCGCTGACCGACGTGTCGGTGGACGGCACCCAGAACAGCCCCAACCAGAGCGTTGGCTCGGCGGACGACCCGGATTATGAAGTGGCTCTGGATATCCAGGTATCGGGAGCAGCCTACTACGCGGCCACCGGCCAGGCGGCCACCATCCGCGTCTACTGGTCGCAGGACATTGCTTCTGCCGTCGCAATGGCCGGTTCCGATGGATGCGATGTGTGCACCATCTCCTGGGGCTCGGACGAAGCCAACTGGGGCAGTACGGCCGCCGAGCAGATGGAGTCGACCGCACAGACAGCCACTGCCGCGGGCATGATCGTATTTGCCGCCGCGGGAGACAACGATTCCAGCGATGGCGGGTCGACGCCCGCCAACGTGGATTGCCCGTCTTCCTGCCCGCATGTGGTGGGGTGCGGAGGGACCTACAAGACCGCATCGGAAGAGACCGTCTGGAACGACAATCCCGGCCAGACCAGCGGGGAAGGAACCGGCGGCGGCTATTCGACCATCTTCCCGGTGCAGGACTTCCAGATTGGCGCTCCGCTGGCCCCGTCCGGGACAGCCTATGGCTCAGGGCGCATGGTGCCGGATGTGGCTGCGGACGCGGACCCCAACACCGGCATGGAGATCATCGTCCACGGCGCTCAGGCCGTGGTGGGGGGGACCAGCGCGGACGCGCCGCTCTTCGCGGGCCTGTTCGCCTCGTTCGGAACCAAGCTGGGTTTTGTGACGCCCACGCTATGGGAAAACCAGGGAGCTTTCAACGACATCACGGTAGGCAACAATGGGATTTATAGCGCGGAGCCCGGCCCCGATCCATGCAGTGGACTCGGATCGCCGATCGGTACCAGCATCGCCACGCTGTTTGGGGTGTAGCGCCGCTGGAAGCTCAAGATTGCTGCAATCGGCGCCTATCGATCCGGCCCTTAAAGAAAAGCACCGTGCCCCATCCATTTCGCAGGTTTTATCGCGAAATGGGTGGGAAGGAGCAACACTCTTTAAGAGTCGAATCAACACCAACTCAAGCGGCTTCTTCCCTGTGAAGCAGCCGCTTGAGCGCAACTGAACCTCGTCACACCAACCCCGAAACTGCCCTGGACCTCACTTCGCGGTTACAACCTGCGGCGAGAGAACCGCGAACGGAGAGCTGACCGGGACTGCCTGGAGCGGAAATCCCAGCCTCTTCCATTCGTCGTACCCGCCGCGCAGAGGACGGACGCGGTCAATGCCCAGCTTGTGCAAAGCCATGGCTGTTTTGGCGGCGGTGGCCTCGCTGGGACAGGTGCAATAGAGCACGATGTCACGGTCGCGGGGAATTTCGCTCTGACGCAGGGCCAGGGCCTCGGGCGAGACATGCAGCGCGCCCGGCAGAGTAAACGGGTCCGGAAGCAGCTCCAGCGGATGGCGCAAATCCACGATGTAGATTTGCTCGCCGGCGTCAAGACGCCGCTTCAGTTCCTCTGGCTCCAAACGCGCCTTGACCAGGTTTTTGATCACCATGCGGCGACGGACGACGCGACCCACCAGGAAGCCGACAATGCCCAGCACGAGCAGGACTCCGGAGAAGCGGCCGGCCCAATCCAGCACGTTCACATTGCGCTTGAGCAGGTCGCCGAAGAAGCGGCCGGCGGCCAGCAGTGCGCTCAACCAGGCCAGGGCGCCGATGGTGTCGAAGAACAGGAACCGGCCATAGGCCATCCCGTTCTGCCCGGCCACGGGTGGGGCCAGGGTGGCCAAACCGGGCACGAACTTGGCAATCATGAGCGTGATGTCGCGGCGACGGCCATAGGAATCCTGTGTGCGGCGAACGCAGATGGTCGGCTCCAGCGAAAGCTTGCACAAAATCCGCATTACGTGATGCCCGTAGCGGCGGCCAGTGAGGAACCAGGCGCTGTCGGCCAGGAGCGAGGCGGCCAGCCCGGCCAGCAAGGCCAGGGGAAAGCTGAGCTCGTGTTCGGCGGAAAGTGCTCCGGCAGCCAACAGAACCGGCGTGGCCGGCAGCGGAATGCCGAGCTGCTCCACCAGAACCCATGCGAACAGCAGCAGGTACCCGTAGACGAGGAGAATGTGAGTTGGTAACGCCATGGGAGAGGGCCTGCCTTCCAATGATGAGATTCTGACCGCCCGTTCACGGCTCTGATTTGGCATAGAGGGACGCGCGGGATGTCTCATGTTATCGGATGATTGTCAGAGCCCGTTGGCTTCAAGCAATGGAGATATCACTCCGCACATGCAGAAAGGCCGCCCGAGGGCGGCCTTTTCTGATTGCTGTGGAATTCAGTGCGAACACCGCTTTATTGTTGGGGCTCGGTGACGAAAGCCGGGGGCAGGACCTCGGCCGTCTGTTGGCCCTTGGCGCCAAAGTAATTGCGGTCCAGAAGATTCTTGTAGAAAACGCCAGTCAGCTCGGCGGCTCGGGGGCCGAAGGTGGGCCGGCCGCCTTCGAGGAAGAAGACTGTGACCAGGCTGCCCTGGGGCGAGTCGGAGTAGGAAGCGAACCAGCCGAAGCGGGTTCCCTTGTCAGAGCAGGTTCCGGTTTTGCCGAACACCGGGAATGCGTTGAAGCTGGCGCGCAGTCTGCGGGCGGTTCCGTATTCGACCGCGCCGGCCATGCCGTCCTGCAGATCGGGAACGTACTTGGCGATGTCCAGCTTCCGCTTGACCTTCGGCTGCAGAGACGCCGCCTCTTGAAGTGTGGTGGGGTGCTGGAGGTAAAAGAGGGTTCCGCCGTTGGCAATCGCCGCCACATAGGCGCCCAGTTGCAGGGGAGTGAGCGAAACGCCCTGGCCAAAGCTGCACATGCGGCCCACGCCACCTTCGGAAGCGGGCAGTTCATGGTCGGGATAGACGCCCAGATGTTCGCCGGGGATGTTGTAGCCGGCCAGTTCGCCCAATCCAAACTGATTGGCGTAGTGGCGCACGCGATCAAAGCCCAGTTCCCTGCCCAATTCCTCGAAGTAGAGGTTGTTGCTGTGGGCCAGCGCCTCGGTCATGTTCATGCGGAAACCGGCCAACTGCACCGGGGTGTCGCGGGTCACAAGGCCCTCAGAGAGAGCGGCCATGGCCACGGTGATCTTGATGGTGGAGCAGGGCTCGGCGCCCGGAGAGAGGGCAAGCTTCTGGTTGACCATCGCCAGAATGCGGCCGTTTGCCGGATTGATGACCACGGCGGTGCCGTTCATCCCGGCCAGCGCATCGATGGCCGCCTGGCGAACGAGAGGGTCTTCCCCGGCGGTCACATCCTCAGAAAAAATGTCTCCGCTGGCAAAAGAACTGGCGGTGAAGCGTTCGCCGAAGTTGTGACGGCGGCGGGTGGTAAGGGACGCGCGGCGAGCAGTAGCGCGGGTGCTGCCTTTGGTAGCCAGACGGGCCGATTGTCCAGCGCGTGCGGCTTTCCCGGTTGCACGGGCCGCTTGGCCACGAACAGCGCTGGATTTTGCCGCCGGACGAGCCGCATGGGTCGCTGCACGGTGACTACCGGCGCGATGGGTCTCCGTCAAATGTGGCTCAGAAGCCTTCGCATGACGCAACGTGTGGGCAGCGTCCAGAGCCACCGCGACCCCGGCGCCAGAACTGACCAGAAACATTCCCAATGCACAAACCCAAGACAACTTCATCCAGTCAACATCCTCTCAACAATGGATCGTCTGCTGTACGTCTGCCCAGGGCCGGCGCACTTCTCTTATCGACCAATCCGCGGGTCTGTTTCTAGACCGGTCGCGGGTAAGCCTCAATCTATTGCAAACGCTCCCGGCACCCAGTGATCCAAATCACCGTCCAGCTCTGACGTTGATTATTCACACAATACCGGAAACGTTGGTAGGGCGACGTTGCTTTTTTGCACAAATTGCATCTTTTTCGGGGCGTTCTTCCATTATACGGCCCTCCCAACCAATTTGAAACGCCCTTCCGTCACCCGATCAGGGCACTCGCATTTCAAATCTCTTTGCGTGCAACGTTTGTCATCCTGAACGTAGTGAAGGATCTGCGGCTGTTCTTTCCTGCTTTGCGGTGAAAGCTGGAGAGGCCAAGAGATCCATCTCCCCGGAAACAGGCCGAAGGGCAACCGCAGATCCTTCGTCGCTGCGCTCCTCAGGATGACAAATTGACGAGAGTGCTCAGAGAATTCCAAATGCGATTGCCCTGCCCACCCGGCGATCTCCCTAGAACTGAATCCGGCGCATGAAGGCTGGCGTATCCAGATCCGGGTGCGCCGAGTCCGCCGGTTCAGAGAGCAGGCTGGCGACCGGCTCGGCGCGATGCTCGTCCAACACGGCCGGGCTGCGCCCGCTGCCGAAGTCCGGGGCGTAATCCCTAGGCAGCGGCGTATATGCCGGTTCCTCGGACAATTCGGCGAACTTGGGACGGGCGGGCGGCTTGGAGGCATCCGCTTCGTCCGCGTCAAAGGAAGTGGCCGGTTGATTCGGCTCCTCCGTCTGCACGGTATCTTCTTCGTCCTCCGAGAGAAAGCGCGGCGCTGCCGGCGTGGGCCTGGAGGCGAGTTCCGGGTCGTCAAACCAGTTTTCGGTCGCCACCACGGGGACGGAAGTCGAAGTCACCGGGACCATGGGCACGGAGACCACGGGAGACTCTTCCACGCTCAGCATCCGCGCGCGCCGTTCCGGCATCTGGTCGCGGAAGCCGGTGGCGATGACTGTAATCTTGACCTCGTCGCCCATCTTCTCGTCCAGCACCGCGCCGAAGATGATGTTGGCGTCCTCGTGGGCGGCGGACTGAATGAGGGACGAGGCCTCGTTGACCTCGGAGAGCCGAAGCGTACTGGAGCCGGTGATGTTGATCAGGATGCCGCGCGCGCCGTCGATGGCGCCGGCCTCAAGCAGCGGCGAGGCCATGGCTGCCTGGGCGGCCTCGATCGCCCGGTTCTCGCCCGAGCGCACCGCCGTGCCCATCACCGCGTGGCCCATGCCGGCCATGGTGGTCTTGACGTCGGCAAAGTCGCGATTGATGATGCCCGGGATGGTGATGATGTCGCTGATGCCCTGCACGCCCTGGCGCAGCACGTCGTCGGCGATGCGGAAACTCTCAAAGAAGCCGGCGTCCTTGGCCACGGCGAGCAGCTTCTCGTTGGGAATCACGATCATGGTGTCGACGCTCTCAAGAAGCTCCTGCAACCCGCGCTCGGCCTGCTGCAGGCGGCGCTTGCCTTCAAAGCCAAAGGGGCAGGTGATGACGGCGACGGTGAGAATGCCCATCTCGCTGGCCAGCGAGGCGATCACGGGAGCAGCGCCCGTACCGGTGCCGCCGCCCAAACCGGCGGTGACGAAGACCATGTCCGCGCCTTCGAGGGCTTCAATGATCTTCTCCGAGTCTTCGAGAGCGGCTCTGCGGCCCACGTCGGGATTGGCTCCGGCGCCGAGGCCGGAGGTAAGGCGCACTCCAAGCTGGAGCTTTACCGGGGCCTGCGACAGCTTGAGCGCCTGCACGTCGGTGTTGGCGGCGATAAACTCGACGCCCTCCATGCGAGCCTGAATCATGCGATTGACGGCATTGCCGCCGCCGCCGCCCACGCCGATGACCTTGATGCGGGCTCCGCGCAAGCCTTCGTCGTGATACTGAATGCGCATCTCTCCTGTTTCACTGCTCAACTGGTCCATATGGGTTCAGGCCTCCTGATTCATGGCTGATAAATCTCGACTGTTAAAAACTGGCTGCGAAGATGGCCCGCAACTTGGATCGTAAATTGTCGTTCTCCGCGGCACGGTGCACCCGCGTGCGGTGGGTATACAAAAGCATGCCAATGGCGGTGGAAAAGCTGGGATGCACCAGTTCGGCGGGCATATTCGACAGACGGACCGGCACTCCGATCCGCGCCGGAACCCGCAATTGGCTCTCGGTCACGTCGAGCATCCCGGGCAGCATGGCCCCACCGCCGGTGAGCACGCAGCCGGCGCCCAGAGCATCCACAACGCCACCCCGGCGCAGGCTCTCCTTTACAAAGTAGAGCAGCTCGCGGGCCCTCGGTTCAAGAATCTCGGCAACCATGCGCAAGGGCAACGTTTGCGGATGGGGATTGGCGATCTGGATCTCCGCGTCCTGGGGAACAGCCGTCACCACGGCGTTTCCGTATTTGCACTTCAGCTCCTCGGCCTGGGCCACGGGCACTTGCAGCCCAATCGCCAGGTCGTTGGTAAAGTGCTGCCCGCCCAGCGGCACGGAGCCTGTGTAGGCGACAGCGCCCTCAAAAAACACCACCAGGTCGCTGGAGTGTGCGCCGATATCGAGCATGCACACACCCAACTCGCGCTCGTCGGCCGAGAGCGTGGCTTCGGCGGCGGCAATCGACTCCAGAACCGCCTCCGTGACCTCAAGCCCGGCCCGGTTGGCGCAGGTAACAGTGCTTTGCAGCGCAGAGCCGGAGCAGGTGGCGATGTGCAGGTCGACTTCCAGGCGCGCTCCCACCATGCCAACGGGATCGAAGATGCCCGGCTGGTCGTCGAGAATGAACTGGCGGGGCAACAGGTGCAGAATCTCGCGGTCCGGAGGCCTTTCGACGGCCCGGGCCCGCTCGACGGCGCTGCGCACGTCTTCCTTGCTGATCTCGCGCATGCGGCTGCCCAGCTCAATGCCGCCGTTGGTGTTGAGACCGCGAATGTGCGGCCCGCCCACGCCCACGACACACTCATCCACGTTGGCGCGCGCCACCCGCTCGGTCAGTTCGTTGGCGGCCTTCACCGCCTTGGCGGCCGGGGCCAGCTCGGCAATGAGCCCCTTGCGCATGCCGGCCGACTCCACGATGCCGTGCCCGCGATAGCGCAGCGAGCCCTCGTTGAGATCCGCCGCCAGCACCCGCGTCCACGCGCTGCCGATGTCGAGCACCACGATCAAGTTGTCCGGTTTCTGGCTCATCGCGCTCACTGGCCCTCTCCGTCTGTCGCGGCTGGATGGACGGCCGGGGCGGTCTTCTGCTTGCTTACGTTGGGCGCGGGGCGCCTGGCCTCCGCACGCTTCTTGTCGTTCGCCTTGTCCCCAGCCGTTCTTTGCGCCGGCTTGGCGCCCGCCTTGGTTTTGGCGGTGGTCTTCCCCCCCGCCTTCGCGGGTTTGGCCTTGGAGTTCGACTTGCTGGTCTGCGACTTGACGGAACCAAGCGTGCTCGCCACAGCATTCGATGACAGAACCGGCTTCACTCCCGGCTTGTTCGCAGGCTTGCGGGCGAGATTGGTTGCCGGGGCGATGGGCGCTTTTCCCGTGGCCTGGTCTCCGGCGGCTTTTGCACCAGCCGCCGCCTGTTCGTCGGCAGTCGATTGGGCAACGTTGGAGCCCGCAGCCATCTCCAGCACCACTTGCTGGTCATAGCGCAGATCCGCCGCCGTCAAGTGCGGGTATTGCTGACGCCAGTCGGCGATGTGCGCCTTGTAGTGCTGGTATCGCTCTAGAAAGTGATCTTCGCCGAAATGAAGCAGCGTGGTGTCGTCCTGCATGGTGACCCGCGCGTCTTCGGGATCGGTCAGGTCGACTTCCGAGATCTGTGCAGAGAGCTTCTGGCCGCCAGAGTCCAGTTCCGCAAGTAGCCGTCCATAGACAGCCATGCGCGCCTTCCGGGCCGGCGCCGGGTCGCGAGGATCGATGCCGGTGAGGGTCGGAAACGAGTAGTGATGCTGAGCCATCATGGCGGCCGGCATGGTGAGCAGAACGCCGTTGGCGTCTACAAGGCCGAACTGCTGGCCCTGGCGCGCAAAGGCCACCGGCTGGCGCTCCACCACGGAAACGCGAATCTGGTCCGGAAGCAGACGCATCACCGTGGCTTTTTCGATCCAGGGAATCTGCTCCAACTGCTTGCGGCGCTCGCTCAAGGGGACGAAGAAGATGTTGCGCCCGATGTCTTCGCCGAAGACGGGCAGCATGTCCGCACGGCTGACCTGGGTGAGCCCGGAGGCCTCGATGTTGCTGGCCCCGTCAATGCGAAAACGGTCGTCGCGCTCGATGTATGTCTTGAGAAGGAAGGTGCAGGTGCCCACACCGCCCAAAACGACGAGAGCGCTCAGGCCCAGAAACACGCGCCCCACCCTGCTGGATGGACGCCACCACGAGCGATGGGCCCCGTCGCGACTGGACCAATCCCGACGCGACGGGTCGGTGCGTTGGCCGCCAGAGCGGCCCGCATCGGCGTAAGGAGGGGCATCGCTGTCGTCATCGCTCATCTCCAGCGGCATGCCGGGCAATGTGCGCCCGGTTGGAGGCACACCCTGCTGCACGCGCCGGAAGCGAGGCTCCGCAGCCGCTTCATCTTCCCAAGCCAGGGGACGGGTTGTGTCGCTGCTCTGTCTGATCACGCCTGAGCAAGGTCGTGAGAATCGCCAGGCTCAACTATAGCTTGGAACGATCTGTTTTTTCCGCGGAAGGAACTGGGGGAATCCGCGCCGTTACGGGGGCGCAGACAGGGCGATCGCGGGCCGCGGGGCAAGAGACCAAACCAGGCGGAAGACGCCAGACTCTTCGATTCAGCGCTTTGCCGGTCGCCAGCGCGGCGCCCCTGCCTTACCATCGAAGACAAGGACTGCATTCACTGTACTGCGCTTTCCGGGCTGCTTTTCAAGCTGCCGCAACGCGCAACCATCCCCCGCACCTCGAGGACCAAGCATGAAGAACGCCATTGAAACGTTGAAGAACCGCAGAAGCATTCGGACCTACACCTCGCAGCCCGTCGATGCGAAGACAATCGAAAACATTATTGACTGCGCCCGCCTGGCTCCTACGGCGATGAACGATCAGCCCTGGGACTTTGTGGTAATCACCAGCAAGGAAGCCCTCGGCCGTATACCGAAGATCCTGGGGCACGCGGAATTCATCGCCAACGCCGCTTTCTGCGTGCTGGTGCTGGCGCGCGAAACCAGTTGCGCCGAGGAAGACTGCTGTGCCGCCACCGAAAACCTGCTCATCGCGGCCGAAGCATATGGTTTGGGCGCCTGCTGGGTGGCGGGAGCGAAGCAGGCTTACGCGCCGGTGGTGGCCCAGGCCTTCGGAGCGCCAGAGACTCACAAACTCATCAGCATCGTCTCAGTCGGCTATCCGGCAGAAACGCCTGTCCTTGAAAAGCGCGTATTGCCCGACGTGTTGCATTGGGAGCGGTTCTAACACCGTGACCGCATGATTCCGAAATCCGGACTCAGACGGAATGGGTGCCCCCGGTCTCGATTCTGAGACCGGGGAAGTAGAAATCCATGCGTTCGCAGTACCGGCGCAAAAACCGGTGCAGCAATTCCCAATTGGTATGCGCGAGGCGGCACCTTCTTGGGGAAGAAGCCATCTCAGCATCATGCCCTCTGGTGCAGTCTCTCTGGTATTGCTATTAGGCCTGTTTCGCCGCAGCCAGTGAGTTGGCTTCCAGCGCGGCGAGGATCTGCGGGGCCAACTGGCTGACATTGCCGGCGCCGAGTGTCAGCACCAGGTCGCCTTCCTTGGCCTGGGCGGCGACGGCGGCAACAGCGGCGGCAAAGTCCGGGGCGAACTGGACGGCAGGGCCCTTGATGCGCGTCACGAGCAGCTCGGCCGTTACGCCGGGAATGGGCTCTTCACTGGCGGCGTAGATGGGCAGGACGGTGACCGAGTCGGCGTCCACGAACGCGTTGCGGAAACGGTCCAGAAGGTCAAGGGTGCGGGAGTACCGGTGGGGCTGGAAGATGACGTGAATCTTCTTGTAGCCGCACTCGCGGGCGGCGGCGAGGGTGGCGCAAATCTCCGTCGGATGGTGGCCGTAGTCGTCCACGACAGTGACGCCGCAAGCCTGGCCGCGCAACTGGAAGCGCCGGTCCACGCCGCGGAAATGGCTCAAGCCCTCGGCGATGTTGTTCGAGGGAATTCCAAGCTGATGCGCGATGGCCACGGCGGCGGTTGCATTGAGCACGTTGTGGCGACCGGGCACATGCAGTTCAAAAGGTCCGAGCGGCCCGGTGGCAGTGACCACCTGAAAACAAGCGAACGGCCCCTTCCCCGCTTTCAGAAACTCCAGCCGGTAATCTGCCTCCGCGGCGACGCCGTACGTAACGACGCGGCGGTGCGCGCGGGGCAGAATCGCAGCCAGCAGAGGATTGTCCACGCAAGCAGTGACCGCGCCGTAGAACGGAAGCTTGTCAATGAAGGTGAGGAAAGCCTGCTCGACGTCGGCCATGTCGCTGTAGCAATCCATGTGTTCGCGGTCGAGGTTGGTGACCACGGCCAGGATGGGCGAGAGTTTGAGGAACGAGCGGTCGCTCTCGTCGGCTTCGGCCACCAGGTATTGCGAGCTGCCCAGCTTGGCGTTCGAGCCCAGCGCGTCGACCCGGCCGCCGACCACCACGGTGGGGTCAAGGCCGCCGGCGGCGAGCACACTGGCCACCATCGACGTTGTCGTGGTTTTGCCGTGCATCCCGGCGATGGCGATGCCGTACTTGAGGCGCATCAGCTCGGCCAGCATCTCCGCGCGTTGAATGACCACGATCTTGCGGGCGTGGGCTTCGAGCACTTCAGGGTTGGCGCGGGAGACGGCCGAACTGGTGACCACGACTGTGGCTCCGGCGACGTTGCCGGCTTCGTGACCCTGGTAGATGGTGGCGCCCATTTGGGCGAGGCGATCCGTGACCGGCCCGCGGCGCAGATCGGAACCTGAAACCTTCATGCCGAGGTTCAACAGGATCTCTGCGATGCCGCTCATGCCGATGCCGCCGATACCGATGAAGTGCGCGTGCTGGGAGGTGGCAAACATTGGGTGTGAAACTCCACTTTAACATTCGCGCGCTCAGAGGCTTCCCAGCAGCAAAAACACGCGCTCTAAACCCCTATTTTCGAGAAAGTTGCGGATCTTTATTTTCGTGCTGCGGCGCAACCTTTGTCTGCAACCACTGTTGAATCTGTACATGAACGGCTCACCGGAGAGGCAGAAAAAGACAAGCCTGGCCCGGAGGGGAGCCGGGCCGGGCGACCGAAAACAGGCCGGCAGGGACGGAGGAGTGATGAAGAACTGGATGCTGGGTGCAGCGATGGTAGTAGCGGGTGGATTGGGCATGGGAGCAACGAGCGCTCAGGCGGCCGAGTTTGGAATATATGCGCGCGGGCCAGCGGCCTATGTTCCGCCTTGCCCGGGCCCGGGATATTTCTGGATCGCCGGCTACCAGGCCAACGGCTACTGGATTCCGGGGCGTTGGGATTTCCGAGGCGGGCGTGAGCGGGAGCCGTTTGCGCGGTTCGACCATGGACGGGATTACGACCGGCACTTTGACCGGGACCATGACCGGGATTGGGGCCGGGATCATGATCGGGGACGCAGGTAAACTGCAGCCGAGTGCCGGGTCGGCGAGGCCTCTTCCTGGATGGGAGAGGCCTTTTCTTGCTAGCTGGCGACCAGCGCGGCACGACGGCGACGGACAAGATGGGGCAGCGCCTGCGCATAGGCGTCGTCGACAGTGAGGCCGTACTTGGCGCGCAGATCGTCGATTTTGCCGTGCTCGATGAAGTGGTCGGGCCAGCCGATGCGAACCACTGGAACCCGGCAACCCATCTCTTCAAGCGCCTCGATGACCGCCGAACCGAATCCGCCCATTTTGACGTGATCTTCGAAGGTGACGAAGGCGGCCACGCGGCCGGCGTACTCCTCGAGCATTGCGCGGTCCAGCGGCTTGACGAAGCGGGGATTGACGAGGGCGGCGGAATAGCCGTCAAGCTCCAGCCGCGCAGCCAGTTCGGTGGCCAGAGACATCATGGGTCCAAGGCCGAGGATGGCGATGTCGGAGCCGTCCTTGAGGATTTCAGCCTTGCCGATGGGGATGACTTGCGGCTCGGGCTTGCGCTCCACGCCAGTGCCCACGCCGCGCGGATAGCGGATGGCGCTGGGGCCGGGAAGCTGGAGAGCCGTCTTGAGCATGTCGGCCAGTTCGTCTTCGTCCTTGGGAGACATGAGAACGATGCCGGGGATGCCACGTAGGTAGGCGATGTCAAACAGTCCGTGATGCGTGGGGCCGTCGTCGCCGGAGAGGCCGGCGCGGTCCATGCAGAAGACGACTGGCAGCTTCTGCAAACAAACGTCGTGGACGATGGGGTCAAAGGCGCGCTGCAGGAACGTCGAGTAGATGGCGCAGACGGGCCGGTAGCCGCGCGTCGCCATGCCGGCAGCAAAGACGACCGCGTGCTCTTCCGCGATGCCCACATCGAAATAGCGCTTCGGATGATGGGGACGGAACAGGTCCAGTCCGGTGCCGTTGGGCATGGCGGCGGTGATGGCCACGATGTGCTCATCTTCGTCGGCCAGCTTGACAAGGGTATTGGCGAAAACCTCGGCATAGGTAGGCTGGCCGGCGGGCTTGGTCATGCCGGTTTCCGGGTCGTAAGGTCCCAGGCCGTGGAACTTCTTCTGTCCGTCGAGGGCGGGCTGGAAGCCGCGGCCCTTTTGCGTCAGCACATGCAGCAGAACGGGCTGATTTTGCGCTTTGAGAAACTTGAACGTCTCGATTAGCAGGGGCAGATTGTGGCCGTCGATGGGGCCGTAGTATTGCAAGCCGAACTCTTCAAAGAGGATGGATGGCCAGAGCATGCTCTTGGCGGCCTCTTCGGCGCGACGCATCACTTCAATCGCAGTTTTGCCGCCCAGTTTGCCGATAATGCGGTGGGCCTGGTCGTGCAGGTTTTTGTAGTGCTCGCTGGTGACGATTCTATGAAAGTAGCGCGCGATGGCGCCTACATTGCGGTCGATAGACCACTCGTTGTCGTTGAGCACCACGATCATGCGCTTGGTTTGCTCGGCGATATTGTTGAGCGCCTCGAAGGAGATCCCGTTGGTGAAAGCCCCGTCGCCGGCCACGGCGATCACATTCTCCTTGCCGCCGGCCAGATCGCGGGCCACGGCCATTCCCAAGGCTGCGGAAAGCGCAGTGCCGGCGTGTCCGGCTCCGTAGCAGTCGTGCTCGCTCTCGGTGCGCAGCATGAAGCCGTTGAGCCCGCCCGGCTGGCGAATGGTGTCAAAGCGATCCAGGCGGCCGGTGAGAATTTTGTGGATGTAGGCCTGGTGACTGACGTCGAACAGGAGTTTGTCGTCGGGGGTATTGAAAACCGTGTGCAGGGCCAGGGTGAGCTCGACCACGCCCAGGTTGGGCCCCAAATGACCGCCGGTTTTGGACAGCGTTTGAATGAGGAATTCGCGGATTTCTTCCGCCAATTCGGCCATCTGCGTGAGGTTCAAGCGCTTGAGGTCGGCGGGTGAGTGGATGGTCCCGAGCAGTGTTCCCATGGTTTCCTTCTCTCGAAAAACGCCGGGACTCCAAGAAATGGCCCCTTGACGCAGGGGCCTTTCGAGCCAGCTTTGCCAACCGATAGTATATCAACGCGGCAGATTCGGGCGCTGGAGGGTTAGACGCGGGCCAATGCTTCGCGGGCCAACACCTATGCGATCGCGCTCCGGCACTCAATCGGAATGCGCAGAGGCGATTAGGTTGTATCGAGACGTTTTTGTGAGTAAGCCGCCACGAGACCAGATGTTGCGCATCGTTTCCCACGCGCCCGCGACTCCCCGTCGTTGTAGGATGGCGCATAGAATGTGAATGATTGCCGGAGGGTTGGGAACGTGGCTGCAAGCTGGAAAGTGATTCTCGGGTTGGCTGTAATGGCGGGGATGGTTTCGGCTCCGCAGGCGGCTCTTGGGCAGTTGGGGTTTCCGGATGCGACGGCGCAGGCGGCGCCCAATCCGCTCAGCGACCCGACCGTGAATCCGGGCAAGATGCTGCTATTCGACCTGGAAGCGCGCTTTGCCAAAGACGTGCTGACGCGGGGCGGAGCTGCGTTTGCGGACTGGTTTGCCGAGGACGGCGTGGCGCTAGGCAACGGGGCAGCGCCGGTGGTGGGCCGCGTGGCGATTGCCAAGTCAGCCAACTGGGATCCCAAGGTCTATCAGTTGACATGGACACCGACCGAGGCGCAGATGGGGCCGTCCGGCGATGTGGGCTACACCTGGGGACACTTCGAGGGGCATAGCAAGGACGCGAACGGGAACCCGGTGCTCACGTCAGGGCGCTACATCACCATCTGGCGCAAGCAGCCCGGTGGGGGCTGGAAGGTAGTTCTGGACGCGGGCGCAAACGAGCCGGCCGGTGCTGGAGACTGCTGCAAACTGCCCGCTGGCAACTAGACAAAGGGATCTGGCCAGCCTCGCTCCCAGCGGGTCGATCATCGCACTCCGCTTCGAGCCGTTTCAGGCAGGGTGAGAGATCAATTGCGCCCCAGCCAAATCTGCGTCAGTACCAAGAAAATCAGTTACTTAGGTGGTAAACCTTTCGATCGGGGCATCCCCCATTTGTGGCACAGTCAGTGGTCACGAATGGGCGGATACTTGGAACCAGGTGTGCGTGTCTTATGTTCCAGGTCCAGCGTGTCCATCGAGGGGAGCACCACGGAGTGACTGCGCGGTCGGAATTCGACATCTTTGATCGCAATCCAGACCCTGCTCTGGACGAGCTTACCGAGCTAGCCGCCGTGCTCAGCGTGGCGGACTACGCCTACATCGGTCGGATGGACCTCGGCCGCCTGTGGTTCAAGTCAGCTTACGGATTCCAGGGGATGGATCAGCTGCGGTCGTCGAGCGCCTGCCATTGGGTGATGGAGAAGGGCGAGTCGCTGCTGATTCGGGACGCTGCCGCCGATGGGCGTTTTCCGCGAAGCGGGATTGAGCTGCCGAACGCCAGAAGATGCCGATCGTACGCGGGAACGCCGCTGATGAACGACTCCCATCAGATTGTGGGCACGTTGGCCGTACTGGCCGAGGAGCCCAATCAATTCAGCGACGAGCATCTTGCGCTCCTCGATGTTCTGGGCCGCCAGGTAGTGACGCGGCTGGAGCTTTATAGCCGCATCCAGGCGCAGGAGCAGGCGCAGCGGGCACGGCAGCGAACCGAACGCGCTCTAGCGATCGAGCGTTGTTTTGTAGCGGCGACGCTGGACTCGATTCCGGCGCTGGTAGTGGTTCTGGATACCGCGGGACGGATGGTTCGGCTGAATCACTCGTGCGCACAGCTAACCGGGTTGAGCCTGGCCGACGCTGTGGGCCGGCCGTTTGTGGAAGAAGTTCTGGAGCCAGATGAACGGCAATGGGCGGCGGGCAAGATGCTCGAGGCTGCGGCGGGACAGGTGTCGGGCCCGCATGAGACGGCGTGGCGGATTGCCGGCGACCCGGCCCATGCGGTTCGGCGCGTCAGTTGGGCGCTGCGGCCTCTGCTCGGTCCCAAAGACGAGATCCAATACCTGATTGTGAGCGGCCAGGATGTGACCGACCAGCGGCAGGTGGAGATGGCGCTGCTATCGAGCGAGACCCGCTACAGGCGGGTGGTCGAGAACTCGCTGGGATTCGTATTTACCTGCTCGATGGAAGGACGGTTGACCTCTTTGAACGCCTTCACGGCCGAGACCCTGGGCTACCGCGCCGAGAACCTGACCGGCCGCGCCGTGGCCGAGTTGCTGGATTCACCCGGCGCGGCCGAATTTCAGGATTGTCTTGAGACCCTGAAAACTGCCGACGATTGGCAGGGTTCCCTGGCCCTGCGGCGCAGCGATGGCATTTACCGGCGCATCGCATTTCGCAGCCGGCGCATGGAGTTGCCCGGCGAGCGGCCTTTCATTCTGAACCATGGCATGGATGTGACCGAGCAGCACGACGCCGAACAAGCGCTGCATCTGGCCACGCGACAGCGCGAGCTGATTCTGGAATCGGTGGGCGACGGCATCTATGGCGTTGACCTGGAAGGCCGGCTGACGTTTATCAACCAGGCAGCGGCGCGGACACTCGGCTATACGCCCGAGCAGTTGACCGGCCGGGACCTGCACGAGGTGATCCATTACAGCCACGCGGACGGCACACCGTATTCCAGGGAGAGCAGCCCGATTCTGCTGGGAATGCGCCGCCGCGAGACGGTCCGCATGACGGACGAAGTCTTCTGGCGCAAGGACGGGACGTCGATCCCCGTGGAATACAGCGCCAGTCCGCTGATTGAAGACAATCGAATTTCAGGCATGGTGGTCGCCTTTCAGGACGTATCGGAGCGCCGGCGCCTGGAAAAGATGAAGGACGAATTCATCTCCACGGTGAGCCATGAACTGCGCACGCCGCTGACCTCTCTGCGCGCTTCGCTGGGGTTGATTTCGTCCGGAGCGTTGGATAAACGGCCGGAGAAGCAGAAGCAGATGGTGGACATGGCCATTGGCAACTGCGACCGGCTGGTGCGGCTGGTGAACGACATTCTGGACTTCGATCGCATGGAAAACGGCAGACTGCCGCTGGATCGACGGCCGGTTGAGGCCATTGACCTTTTGCGGCGCGCTGCGGACGTAGCACACGCGGCGGCCAGCCAGGCACGCATCAACTTCCGCATTGACGCTCCCCGGGCGCAGGTTTTGGCTGACGAGGAACGGATTCTGCAGGTGCTGAATGAACTGGTGGCCAATGCCCTCAAGTTTTCGCCACAGGGAACGCTGATCCAGTTGAGCGCAAAGGCCCCGAACGAGTCAGACTCCGGCCCCGGCAACATCTGCTTCATGGTGCAGGACCATGGCCGCGGCATTGCGCCCGAGAAACTGGAGCGGATCTTCGACCGCTTTCAGCAGGGGGATGCGTCCGACTCCCGCGCGCTGGGCGGCACGGGTTTGGGACTGGCCTTGTGCCGCAGCATTGTCGAGCAGCATGGCGGGCGCTTGTGGGTCGAAAGCACCGTCGGCGAAGGCAGCCGCTTTCTGTTCACGCTGCCGGCGGCGACCGTCGCCACGTAGAGCGCCGGAGCGGAATCATAGAAGAACCAGAGTTGGTGTATACCGACAGCGGCGACCTGGCATTCATTGAGCGGGGCATAGGGACTCTGGTTCTGCTCTAATGCACCTGGAATTGGCTGGCCATCAGTTCGGGCGGGCCGGGTTTGCCAAAATAGTATCCCTGCGCTTCGTCACAATTGTTGGCCCAGAGAAACTCCAGGGCTTCAATCGTCTCCACCCCCTCGGCAATCACCCGCAAATTCAGCCGTTGGCCCATGCCGATCATGGCCCTCACCAGGGTCGTGTCATCGGCTTTCCTTCGAATCCCGCTCACGAACGAGCGGTCAATCTTGAGGGCGCCGAGTGCCAGCTTTTGCAGGCTCTTCAAGCTGGAGCCCCCGGTGCCGAAGTTATCTACCGACACCTGCACTCCCCACCCCTTCAAGGTCTTGAGAATGGACGCCGTGCGCGCCGGTTCCTTGGCCAGAACACCCTCGCTCACATCCAGTTCGAGGCATCCCGGATCGAGGCCGGTTTCGCCGAGAATCGAAAACAGACTCTCGAGAAAGTTTGCACTGCGCAGTTGCACTTCCGAGATGTTCACGGCGATCGTCCTGGCCGGCAAACCCGCATCGGCCCATGCCTTGGCTTGCGTGCACGCCTGACGGAGAACCCATGCGCCGATGGGAAGGATGAGGCCCGACTCTTCCGCGATGGGTATGAACTGCGCCGGAGGGACCGGCCCCAGCATGGGATGCGTCCAGCGCGACAGGGCTTCCGCGCCGATGATCGCGCCCGTCTTCAGGTCGATTTTCACCTGGTAGTGAAGCGTAATTTCTTCCTTTTCCAAGGCGTGCCGCAAGCCCACTTCGAGAGACTGACGCGCATCGGCGAGGATGTTCATTTCTGGCTTGAAGAACTGATAACTCTGGCGGCCGTTCTTCTTGGCCAGATACATGGCGGCGTCCGCGTTCCGGATGAGGGATCCGGCATCCTGTCCGTCGCCAGGATAGACGCTGACGCCCAGGCTCCCGGTGACGTAGATCTTGTGATTGTCGATGATGTGCACATCCGCAACTGCCTTCAACACTCTTGCCGCCGTTACGGAGGCATGTTCGGGACGTCTCAAATCCTGCAGCAACACGACGAACTCATCGCCTCCCAGGCGGCTGACCGTGTCCGGCGCGCGCACACAATCCAGCAGCCGCTGCGCAACCGATTGAAGAAGCCTGTCGCCGATGGGATGCCCCAGGGTGTCGTTGACGTTTTTGAAGCCATCCAAATCCAGGAACAAGACCGCGGCCTGGCCCTTCTGCCGCTGCGCCAGAACGATTGCCTGGGTGACACGGTCGTTAAGCAATGCGCGGTTGGGCAAACCGGTCAAAGAGTCGTGCTCGGCGGCATGGGACAATCTCTCTTCCATGGCGCGCTTGACGGTCACGTCGCGGAACACCAGCACCGCTCCGCTGACTTCGCCTGCGCGATCGTGCAGAGCGGCGGCGGAGTCTTCAATAAAGATTTCGCTTCCATCGCGTTGGATGAGGACGCAGTTGGCCGGCAGGGGCTCAGTCCAGTCTTTGCTGGCCAGCTTTTCAATTGATTTGTGGAGAGCCCCACGCGTTTCGGCATCAACGATCTGCAAGACCTCGCCCATGGGCCGTCCGTTGGCATCAACACTGGGCCAGCCGGTCAACTGTTCCGCGACGTGGTTGATGAAGGTGAGATTCCCGTCAGCATCCACGCACATGACGGCGTCGCCAATGGAGTCCAGCGTGACGCTGTACCATTCTTCCCGTCTCTGCACCTCATTGAGCGACTCTTCACGGCGTCTTACCTCGCGAACGATCAATACCGCGAGGGTGGACACAAACAGCGCTTTGAGCGCTGAGGTCAGATAAAGGGCGATGACGATGATGCGGTTGCTTTTTTGCAGCGCGGCGGTCCGCAGGGCCGCGACCGAGGCCTCTTCCTGCTCCATCTGGGCCACCAGTTTGAGGATCCTGTTCTTCGCGATCAGGTCCGCATTGGACTCGACCTGCGCCTTGGCCTCATCACGCCGGTTGGAGCTGAACAGGGAGATGGTTTGCCCCAGTTCAGCCAGCTTTGCATGGCTCAGGGCAAGCAGCTCCGGAATGCGCGCCTGTTGACGGGGCTCGCCGACAGTCAAGCGCGCGACGTTGTCGATCGCGGGCCCAATTGCGGCCACGGACTGGTTGTAAGACGCCAGATATTTCGGATCATCCGTGTACAGAAAGCCGCGCTGGCCGGTCTCGGCGTCCTTGAGGAGCGACTCGGCTCTTTCCAACTCGAACAACACCTGACCCGAGAGGTTGACACGGGCTTGATTGGCCATCTGGACGGCCAGTTGATGCCTCAGAATGAGAGTGTTCACCGCAATGACGATCAGAATGAGCACAAATCCGGCCATGAAGGCCAGACGCCTCATGAGCATCTGCCTCTTGCGTTTATTCGTCTCCCTGTCTTTGCCCAGTCTTAAAGGCATACGATCCGACCTCCCCAGGGAAGCGGCGCTTTGATGGGGATGAGAGCCGCGTGGGCGCGTTTCGATGCTTGAAACGCGACATCTTCAATCTATGCCGCTCAACAGCAGTTGAGCCGGTGTCGCTACGAGTTCCGCGGGCGGTTCCGGCCGTGAGCAAAACTTCTGTGCGGCCGGGTCGTCTGCGCTCTGCCGGTCCGCCCTGACTGAAATCGGTTGCGCAGGTGCACAGCGAAGTTACGCTTGGCGAGCGTTTATCTACCGAAGGCCTTGCCGATCCGCTGCGACCAGTTCAGCGGCGCGATGCACAGCTGGCTCCATCGCGGCTATGCTAATCAATTCCGATCGTGACACTTGCAACGGATTCAAAAGTCGATCGTGAAATGCTCTGTCTGCCGGGAAGCAACTTGCAGGCGGCATCGTCGATCAAAAAAACGATCTTTGGCAGTCTATCTATCGGGGACTTCAACGCTGCCATCAAACTCGGGCACAACCGAAGAAAGGAAATATGACGTTGATTGACCGCACGAATACACGCTGACTCACTATCTCACAGCTTGCGACTGAAAATCGGTCTGTTTCGCTCAGGGTATCAATAATCCCGTATTGGGCGAACGCGTCTTCGCGCGCTGCGCGGGGGAAGACGCACGCGTACCCCACCCCCCGCTCCATGAGACAATGCCCTCGACAGGCTTCCCCGCCTTCAATCCACGGCTGCAAGGAACAGAGACTTATGGCTTTATCTGCCAACCTTCTGAATCTTCTTTTTGGGCGTCCGCTGGCCACCAGCGAGGAGCGCGCCGAACACATCGGCCCGATCGCGGGCATTCCCATTTTCGGATTGGACGCCTTGAGCTCGGCCGCATATGGGCCGGAGGCGGCGCTGACGCTGCTGATTCCGCTGGGCCTGATGGGCGTCAAATACATTGTGCCGGTCAGCGCAGCCATCGTGGGCCTGCTGACAATTGTCTACTTCAGCTACCGGCAGACCATCGAGGCCTATCCCCAGGGCGGCGGTTCGTATACCGTGGCCTCGCAAAACCTGGGCGAAGGCGCGGGATTGTTGGCCGCGGCGGCGCTGATGATCGACTACATCCTGACCGCCGCGGTGGGCATCTCGGCCGGAGTGGGGGCGCTGATCTCCGCCGTACCCGCGCTGCAACCGCACACTTTGGAACTTTGTCTGGCGGTGCTGGCGATTCTGACCATCGTCAACATGCGCGGCGTGCACGACACCGGCGTAGTGTTCATGATTCCCACGTATTTATTCACCGGGACCCTGCTGATCGTGATCTGCTTCGGCGCATGGCATGTGTGGGGTTCCGGCGGCCATCCAGGGCCGGTGACCCCGCTGCCCGCGCTGCCCGCGGCTACTGCAGCCGTCAGCCTGTGGCTGATCTTGAAGGTATTCTCGTCAGGATGCACGGCCATGACCGGCGTGGAAGCGGTGAGCAATGGCGTGATGGCCTTTCGCGACGACACGCGCAAGAACGCAAAAATCACGCTGACCATCATCATCGTCCTGCTGGCTGTGTTGTTGGCCGGTATTGCACTGTTGTGCCGGGCGTATGGCATCGGCGCCACTAACCCTGACGGGCCGGGCTACGAGAGCGTGCTCTCCATGCTGACTCGCGCGGTGATGGGGCACGGCTGGTTCTATTACTTAACCATCGGTTCGGTGCTGCTGGTGCTGGCCCTCTCGGCCAACACCGCGTTTGCGGATTTTCCGCGACTCACGCGCGCCATTGCCCTGGACGAGTACATGCCGCGCATTTTTCTGCTGCGCGGACGGCGACTGCTCTACTCCTGGGGAATCTATGTGCTGGTGGTGCTGACGGCGCTGCTGCTGATTGTGTTTGGCGGCATCACGGACCGGCTGATTCCGCTCTACGCCATCGGCGCGTTCCTGGCTTTTACGCTTTCGCAGGCCGGCATGGTGATGCACTGGAAACGCCAGGGCAACGCGCCGGTCAGGATGTTTGTGAACGGGTTGGGCGCATTGGCGACAGGCATTACCGCCGTGGTGGTGCTGGTGGCCAAGTTTGTCGAGGGCGCGTGGATTACGGCGCTGCTGATTGCGGCCATGATCCTGCTGATGAACGCCGTCAAACGGCATTACAATCGCGTGGGCCGCGAGACCTCGCTGGACCGGCCGATCAGCCCCGCCGAAGTAACCGAACCCATTGTGGTGCTGCCCATCGACCGCTGGAGCCGCATCACGGAGAAGGCGCTTTCGTTTGCGCTGTCGATCTCCAACGACATCCGCTGCCTGCACGTGCAGACCGCCGAGGAACTGGACCCCATCTGCCGCGACTTTGAACAGAACATCGCCGGACCCTTGCGGCAGGCGGGCAAGTGCGTTCCCCAACTGGAGATTCTGACGTCGCCCTATCGCTACGTGCTGGCGCCGGTGGTGGATTACATTCTGAAAGTGGAACGGGAGTCGAAGGTGCGCAAGATCTGCGTGCTGGTGCCGGAACTGGTGGTGCGCCACTGGTGGGAAAACCTGCTCCACAACCGCCGCGCAGACTTATTGAAAGTCATTCTGCTGCTGCGCGGGAACCGGCGCATCGTGGTGATCAACATTCCGTGGTATCTGGAGTGATTTTTCCTGCGGCCCGATTCCCTTCTCCGCCGCGAACCGTCACAATAAAGAGCGAGTGGACCCAAAGATAATCCAGGTGCGAACGGGCGAGAAGCAAGGCTCAGCGGGAATCTCTCTGCGGAGGCTGCTGCTGAAGCTGCCAGCCGCGCTCTTGTTTTTCCCGGTGCTCGCGGCGGCACAGCCAGCGCACTTTCTCACCATAGGTAGGAGCGCGCTGCTTCAGGCGCCGCTGGTCGGCGGCGATGCAGCACAAGAGCCGGCGCAGGAGCCAAGCCAACCGCCGCAACCTGCGCAGGAACCCCTTCAGGAACAGCCAACTACCCCAGGGCAAACGGCTCCGGCCGGCACGGTTGTGACTCTTCAGGGAGTGGTGCGCAACGCGGCTACGGGCCAGCCTCTGCCGCGGGCACTGGTGCGGATTGAAGGCGACGCCGACACCGGTACGCTGACCGACGGCGAAGGCCGATTCGCGATTCCCGCCCTACCCGTGGGGCCGCAGACCATCAAGGTCCGCAAGCCCGGTTTTCTCGATCGACCGTACGCGAGCGAAGAGGTGGGCTACGAGGCCGACGGTCCCGCGCACAGCGTGCTGGTGGCAGCCGGAATGGCTGACCTTGAGTTCACACTCACTCCGGCTTCGGCCATTCACGGCCATGTGGAGTTGTCGACCGGCGACCCGGCCGAGGGGATTACCGTAACGCTGCTGAAACAGGTGGTGCACAACGGTCGCGCGGTGTGGGCGCAGGACGCCACAGCAAGGACAAACGGGGACGGCGCTTACCGCTTTGCCGGACTTCCCGAGGGAGTGTACGCCGTTGCAACCCAGCCGGCCCTTGAGAGCGAGCCTGCCGTTACTGTCGTTGCTGCAGGCAGCGCGGCCAGCGTGGCGCGCAGCGGCTTTCCAAGTGTGTTCTATCCGGAGGCGCGGGAGTTTTCCGCGGCGGGGCACATCCGGCTGTCGAGCGGCGACCAGGCGGAGGCCAACGTTCTGCTCACACTCGAACCTTTCTACACGGTGACGGCGACGGCCTTCTTTCCCGATGGACGGCCATTTTCGGGCGCCGGAGCTGCGGAGGGCTCCTCTGCTGGGTCGTACAACGTGGCCAACGTGTTGGATGCTACGGGGCGGCGGCTCCCCTACGCTGCGCAGTTCGATCCAGAGACGCACACCTTCCAGGCCTACCTGCCAGACGGAACCTACATGCTCATGGTGGCGGCGGCATCGGGCGTGTGGCACGCAATCAGCGAAGGGAGCACAGGAAAAACGCTTCGGATGCCGGTGCCTGCCACAGGTTTTGTAGAGTTTTCCGTCGACGGCCATGCAACGGCCAATCTGCGCATTCCTCTTGCGGCTCCGTCGGCCTGGCAGATTCATGTGCGGGCGTTGCGGGCTGCGGCGCAACCGGCGCAGGCGGGTACAGCCCCAGCCCGCGGATTGCAGTCTGAGGTCACGGTGACTGCCACCGGCATCGAGCCGTCCCCGGACGGCGCCGGCAACGATGTCACCGCGGAAGAGGCAGGACCGGACCTGCTGGACCTGACAAGCGGCATTTTGGGGACCGTTTGGCTCAGCGCTCAGGTGAATGACAGGAACCTCTGCGTGGACTCCTTTACCGCCGGGGGCATCAACCTCGCTCGCGAGCCGCTGAGTGTGGGCCTGGCAGCCACGCCGCCGCCCATGGAGTTGACACTGCGCGACGACTGCGCCAAGCTCACGCTCCAGTTGCCGCCGACACTGGCCGCGTTTCTGCCCGGAGAAGAACCGTTTTATACCATCTACGTGGTTCCCGACTTCGACACCACCACCGATATTCCGCCCATGACCATGCATCCCTCGTCGGGCGGGACGCTCACCCTTGACGGCCTGACGCCGGGCAGCTACCACGTCTACGCTTTCGACCGGCCGGTGCGGTTGGAGTACCGCAACCCGGCTGTGCTGGCGGCGCTGCCCTCGCCGGGCCAGGCGGTAGTGCTGTCGGCCGGAGCTACAAGCAATCTTGTGCTGGAGGCGCCGGGACGATGAATTCCTGGATCGATGCTTGGGCGTCTGCGCGGCCATCCGGGGCTAAAGCCCATGCTGACTCCGCGAACGTAATGCGAGGACTGAAGCCCCCGCCTCCCTCCATCTGTTTGGTCATTGCCCTACTGGCAATGATGGACCTGGGCCTGATGGCGCAGAATACGACCCCTGCGCGGCCCCGAGTGGCCCATCCGGCAGCGCCTGCGACCGCCAGCGGCTACCGCATTGCGGGGACGGTGGTGAACGCATCCACGGGGGAGCCGGTGCGGCGGGCAGAAGTGGCTGCACTGGCCGAGGCGGACAGCCATACGGTGGAAGCCGTGGAGAGCGATGGCGACGGGCACTTTGCGCTGGATGCGCTGGCGGCGGGCAAATACCAGTTGACGGCGTCCAAGCGAGGCTTCCGCACCGCCTTCTACGACGAGCACGAAGAGTACAGTACGGCGATTGTGACCGGGGAAGGCCAGGACACCAGCGGCCTCCTGTTCCGGCTGACACCCGGCGCGACAGTGCGCGGCGTGGTGACTGGTGACGGCGGCGATCCGGTAGAAGCGGCCAAGGTGATGCTGTTTGCGCGTCCGCGAACGCATGGACGAGCGCCGGGGCCGGGCGAGCGGATCATCCAAACGAACACAGCCACCACCGACGACACCGGGGCATACGACTTCGACAATCTGCCGGCAGGCGAATATACGGTCGCGGTCACAGCGGAGCCATGGTATGCGCTGAACAGTTCCAAAGGCGGTTCCGGAGCCGCGCCACGGCCAGGAACGGAAACAGGCGCTGCGTCCCTCGACGTGGCTTATCCGGTCACCTTCTTCGATTCCACTACCGACGAGGGTTCCGCAGCGCACATCGTGCTCGCCGCGGGTGCCCGCGAAGAGGCGGATATCAATCTGCATGCGGTTCCAGCGCTCCATCTGGTTGTCGAAACGCCGCGCAGCCAGGATGGATCAATCGCCAGGGCGGAGCTGCGGCAAACCATCTTTGGCATTGAGGTCTCCGCCCAAAGCGCTGGCTTTCTGGACGCCATGCGCACCGGAACCGTCGAGTTTGCCGGCGTCGCGCCCGGCCACTATGAGCTGGCGCAGGGCGATCCGCCGCGCATTACCGACCTGGACGCCAGCGTCAGCCAGCAGGTGGACCCGAGCCTGGGATCGCCGACAGTGGCCGTTTCCGGAACCCTGCGAGTCGCGCCCGGGCTTGTGCTGCCGGAAAGTATGAGCGTAAGCCTGAACTCGCTGGATGCCGCGCACGGACAGTCGCTGCTGCAAACCAACTGCATCCGGGGCGCATTCAGATTTCCGGCGGTTCCGCCGGGGACCTGGGAACTCGAGGCAGACGCACCGGGCAGAACGCTGCCGATCAGCTCCTTGGCTGTGGGCAACCGGGTTTACGCCGGGAACCAGGTGACGATTAAGGACAGGCCAATCCAGTTGGTGGCCTCGGTAAGCCCGGGCGAGACGCGGGTCGAGGGTTTCGCACACAAGAATGGCAGGGGAAAGTCCGGGGCGATGGTGGTGCTGGTTCCCAGGGAGCCGGAAGCGTTTCGGGCGCTGGTGCGGCGCGACCAGTCGGACTCGGACGGCAGCTTTGCCCTGCGCGATGTGGCGCCCGGGCATTACACCGTGGTGGCCATTGAAGACGGGTGGGACCTGGATTGGACCCGTCCGGAGATTATCGGACGCTATCTTCCGCAAGGAATCGCCGTCACAGTGACAGAGCAGCAGGGAAAACTGGTGCGGCTGTCCGAGCCGGTTCCGGTGGAAAACCCGTGAGCGGACTTTATCGAGCTTCCCGGCTTCATGGAACAGGGGGGGAGAGGATAGTCTATGAAGGTAGCTCTCAACACAGTTACGGCGGCTGCTCGACAGGGCGAGGCCCTGGAAGCGGCAGCGCAGACACAGCAAGGTTTTGAGGAGAGTCCCAAATTGAAGAGGAAGTTCCTGCTTTCAATTCTGGCCGTGGTTCCGGCCGTGTTTATGCCCCTGGCGGCCACTTGCCAGATTGCCCCCGACCGTCCCGCCCGCGCCGAGCAGACTGAACCCTCCTACAAGTACGAGGTCTTTGCCGGCTACGGCTACACCAGTTTGAACCAGGTGAACCAGTCGCGCTATGGACTGGAGGGCGTGAATGTCTCGGTCACCCGCGACTGGGGAAAGTACTTCGGCGTCATGGCCGACGGTGCGTTCTACTCGCACGCCATTGCCTCGGGAAACCCCGTGAACGCGTCGGTGGATTCGGTCATGGCTGGCCCGGTATTGCACGCGAATCTCTACGGACACGTCGATGGCTTTTTTCGCGTTCTGCTGGGTGGCGAACACACGGGCGGAGGGAACCAGACCCCGGACATCTCGTTCGCGGGCGGAGTCGGCGTCGGCATGGACTACAAGCTGAGCCCGCACTTTTTCCTTCGGGCCTCGGGCGACGACATCGCTTCTTCGTTTTCCGTCATCAACCCTGACAAAAACGCCTCGCCGCACGAGCGCCGGAATTCGCGAGCGGCTTTTGGCGTGGTCTACAAGTTCTGAGCGAATCAAGAGGCTGAAACGCGCAAGAGGCGGATGCTCAGCATCCGCCTCTTGCGCGTTTGGGGATCATTGTTCTGTGGGCCAATTCCGTGCGCCGTGATAAATGTGGAGCACATGGATCGCTTCCGCCGTTATTTGATAAACAACGATATAAGGCAAGCCGGGAACCACCAGTTCACGGGTTCCTGCGACTCTTCCCACCCTGCCCCGCAAAGGGAGAATGTCAAGGGCATTGACGGCGTCAAAGAGCGCTTTTGCGACTGCGCGCGCGGCTGATGGACTGTCTTTTCGAATGAAACGGGTGATTTCCTGAAGGTCCTGCGCGGCCGGCGCCGTCCATCGTACTTGCATTGGACTGAGCCTCCCGAGGCCTCAGGGTTGCAACTCTGTCTCCACGTTTGCCCAGACTTCGGAGGCGGGCACGAATTCGCCGCGCGCGGCTGCATCCAGACCGGTCTGCACAGCCGCATGAAAGCGGGCCTCTTCGGTCAAGTAGCGATCCACGGCCTCGCGTGCCAACTCATCCACTCCCCGGCCCGCCAGAGAGGCCATGCGGGCGAGTTGGGCTTCCTGCTCGGCGCTGAGTTGCACTTCCATAGCCTGAGATTAGGAGCGTTCGATGTAGGTGTCAAATGGCCCGGAACGCTGATCAATCTCACCCCTCCTCCGCCTCGCGCAGTTTAGCGATGACGGTGAAGTCTTCAAGAGTCGTGGTGTCGCCCTTGATTTCACCATGGGTAGCAAGCTCGCGCAGCAGTCGGCGCATGATCTTGCCGGAACGGGTTTTGGGCAGAGCCTCGGTGAAGCGGATGTCGTCGGGACGGGCGAGAGACCCAATCTCTTTCGAGACCCACTTGCGCAGCTCGTCTTTCAGCGCTTCGCTGGGCTCATTGCCGCTCTCGAGCGAAACGAAGGCGGAGATGGCTTGGCCCTTGAGTTCATCTGGCCGGCCGACGACAGCGGCTTCGGCCACCTTGGGGTGAGCCACCAGGGCCGACTCGACCTCCATCGTTCCCAGACGGTGTCCGCTGACATTGATCACGTCGTCCACACGGCCCATGAGCCAGAAGTAGCCGTCCGCGTCCATGCGCGCGCCGTCGCCGGTAAAGTAGCAGCCCTCGACGTCGCTCCAGTAGGTCTTCATGTACCGTTCCGGATCGCCATAGACGGTGCGTGCCATCGAAGGCCAGGGCTTGCGAATCACCAGCAGACCACCGGAACCGGGTGGGACCGGCACGCCTTCCTTGGTGACAACCTCAGGCTGGATGCCGAAAAATGGCCGCGTGGCCGAGCCGGGCTTGGCGGCAACAGCGCCGGGGATGGGAGCAATCATGATGGCGCCGGTCTCGGTCTGCCACCAGGTATCAACGATGGGGCAGCGATTGTGACCGATCTTCTCGCGGTACCACATCCAGGCTTCGGGATTGATGGGCTCACCGACCGTGCCCAGCAGCCGAAGCGAAGCCAGGGAGTGCTTTTCGACGTACTGGTCGCCCCACTTGATGAACGCACGGATAGCCGTCGGCGCGGTATAGAAGATGCTGACCTTGTGGTCGTCGATGATCTTCCAGAAGCGGGAAAAGTCCGGCCAGTTGGGCGCGCCTTCATACATCAGAACCGTGGCTCCGTTTTGGAGCGGGCCGTACACCACATACGAATGGCCGGTAACCCAGCCGATGTCGGCCGTGCACCAGTAGACGTCCTCGTCGCGCAGGTCGAAAACATACTTGCTGGTCAGATAGGTCTGCACGGCATAGCCGCCCGTGGTGTGGACCAGGCCCTTGGGTTTTCCTGTGGTGCCGGAGGTGTAGAGGATGTAAAGCGGGTCTTCGGAGTCCAGGTGCTCGGCAGGGCATTCGGTGGGCGCGTTGGCCACCAGGTCGTGCCACCACCAATCGCGCCCGGTGACCATCTGGACAGGCGAGCCGGTGCGGCGATAGACGATGACGTGCTGAACGGTGTGGCAGGCCGCCATAGCCTCGTCGACCGTGCGCTTGAGCTGGATTTCATTGCCGCGGCGATAGCTCGAGTCCTGGGTGATCACGGCCACGCAGCCGGAGTCGTTGACCCGGTCGGCGATGGCGTTGGCGGCAAATCCACCAAAGATAACTGAATGGACTGCGCCGATGCGCGCGCAGGCCAGCAGGGCGATGGCCAACTCCGGGCTCATGCCCATATAGACGGCGATGCGGTCGCCCTTCTTGATGCCGAGCGCTTTGAGGGCATTGGCGAACTTCTGCACCTCAACGTGCAGCTCAGCGTAGGTGAGACGGCGGACCTCGCCCGGTTCGCCTTCCCAGATGATCGCGGTCTTGTCGCGCCGCTCGCCGAGCGCGTGGCGGTCGACGCAGTTATAGCAGAGGTTCAACTGGCCGCCCACAAACCACCGCGCCGAAGGGAGCTTCCAATCGAGGACCTTGTCCCAGGGCCTGAACCAGTGCAGCTCCTTGGCGACCCCGGCCCAGAAACTCTCGGGATCGTCGATGGATTGCTTGTAGAGCGCCTCGTACTCCTCGAGGCTCTTGATGTGCGCCTTTTCACTAAACTCCGGCGGCGGCGGAAAAACGCGCAACTCGCGGAGAGTCGAGTCGAGATCCTGATTGGCAATGTCGGATACCGGTAAGGAAGACATGATTAGCGTCCTTTTTGAAGGAGAACAATCCAAAACGGCACGCGGCAGTGCAAGGGGGCGCGTTCGCGCCGAGACTCCGCGTGGGAGACACTCTAACGAGACAGGCATACAAACGGCAAGTGGAACGACGAAAAGAGACTCCCGGGCTGACGCGCACGGGATCTCAGTGGGCATCCGACGGTTGACGCCTGCGGGCTAAACGGCCTTTTTCTGCGAGTTGACATACTCGCGCAGCGCCGCATTGATACGGCTTTGGTAGCGTCGCCCGGTTCCGCGGAAAAACGCGATCACGTCGGCATCGAGGCGCAGGGTAATCTGCTGCTTGTTTTCAGGCGGAACCAGTTCAGACACGCGCCGCCAGCCGCCGCCAGTTTGCTCCGGAATGTCGCTGAGGTCGATGTCCTCGTCGCGCATCTCCTGGAGTTCCTTCCACCCCTGCCGCTCTTCTTCCGTCAAAGCAGGCGGGTTGTCGGGATCAAGCCGGTATGTCACCAGCCCAATAGGTCTGCTCTTCATGGCGTGTCGCCCTTCGTGCGGAGATCAAACGAATCCGCGGTTCGCGGTGGGTATAAACCACAGAAAGAATCGTCTTCTCGACGCGTCCAAGGACAATCCATCGTTCCTCGCCGTAATCGCCTGAAGGGTCCGGACGTTCAAGCCTGAGGTCGTCCTTGAATACCTCGCATGCAATCAGAAACGGAACTTTATGCTTGCGCAGGTTAGTTTGCGCTTTCGCGGAATTCCACTCGAATTCCATGCCGCTTGGCGACTGCCAATTCACGATCTGCCGTTCCATTCATGATCGCTTTCTCTCCCGGTCTGTGCAATCCAGATTTTCTGGGCAGCCGACGGTCTCCCACCGCCCACAGCAGAGTACCACAAATATACTTACAAGTGTAACTACGTTATCTTCCGGCTAAAAACAAGTGATCGCCTTCTCAGTTTGCCCGCAATGCTCCGACTAATACCAAGCCGATTTGAGTCGAAGCGTCACATCTTCGACACCTTCAACTTTCCAAATGCCATCGACGAGCAAGAAGACGTAGCTGTGGGTGTGCGCTTGGAATGAGATGTGACTCCGTTTTTTGAACAGATTCAGCAATGCACCATGTGGAATAAGCGCCGCCTTGAGGACGCTGTAATCCTCATTGAACAACACTCCTGCCAGAATATCGAAGTGTTGTGCTGCTTCCAGCCCCCTGATCGCGGACAACTGGCGCGACTTATTAAAGCTCGTAATCCTTCGACCCTTAATCTGGTATTTGAATTCGGTTGGGGCAGGGCCGATGGCGTCGAAATTTGCCTGCGATTTGTTTGCGCGCTTCCAGTCCTTAAACGCCGTGCAAAAAAGATATTCCGCCAAATCGCCAGTGGGATTGTTCGCGCTGCTCAGAATGCCCCTTTCGTGAAGCTCCCCAAGCAGCTTCAGGTGCAGCGCGAACAATTGTCGATCCGTTGGTGTTGAAATTCGCTCAAGTGTGTCCATCCGGGCGTCCTCCCGAAACCCGGCAGCGATTCTACTATGCGTAGCGTTTCTGGTGCCAAACCCAGGCGGTGCGCACGATGTCGTCCAGCTGGGTGTACTTTGGCGTCCAGCCGAGTGCGCGGATCGCCTTCTCAGAGCTGGCGACAAGAACCGCGGGATCGCCTGCACGGCGAGGATGCACTTCGGCCGGAATGGGATGACCGGTCACGCGTCGGGCCGACTCGATGACCTCGCGCACGCTGAAGCCCTTGCCATTGCCCAGGTTGAAGATCAGCCGGTTTTCGGCGGCCGGTGCGCCCTCAAGAGCATGGAGAGCCAGAAGGTGCGCATCGGCCAGGTCGGAGACGTGAATGTAGTCGCGAATGCAGGTGCCATCCGGCGTGGGATAGTCTTCGCCATAGATGCGGATGGACTTGCGGCGGCCGAGAGCCACGTCGAGAACCAGGGGAATCAGGTGCGACTCGGGATCGTGAGCCTCGCCGCGCGTGATGCCGTCCTTGCCTTCCGGGGCGCCGGCCACGTTGAAGTAGCGCAGAGCCGCCGAGCGCAGGCCGTGAATACGGTGGAACCAGCCCAGCATGTGCTCCACCAGCAGCTTGGACTCGCCATAGGCGTTGGTGGGCTGTAGGCGAGCATCTTCCGGAATCGGGACGACTTCCGGCTCGCCATAGACGGCGGCGGTGGAGGAAAAGACCAGGCGGCGCGGGCCGTGAGCGATCATCGCCTCAAGCAGCGCCAAAGTGGAGGCCGTGTTGTTGCGAAAGAACTGCTCGGGATGGACCATGGACTCGCCGGCCTCGATGAGAGCAGCGAAGTGAAGGACGCCATCGAAGGGTCGGCCGCTGGACTTGGCAGCAATGAAAAGGTTTTCAATCGCGCCCCGGTCCGCCAACTCACCCTCGACAAATTCCACCCCTGGGGGCAACAAGTCGCGACGGCCATGGCTCAGGTTGTCAAAAACGATGGCATCGTGCCCATTTTGGGCCAACAGCCCCGCAACGGTACCGCCGATATATCCGGCACCACCAGTAACCAATATTTTCATAAGAGTCACCTTCTCGTTCGGTACTTCAGTTTAGAATGGACCGTAATTCCCGGATGCAAACCCAACCGCTCAACAAGCGTCCAACAGAGTAACTACTGCCGGGCGTCCAGCCGCTCGGTCCATTGTATTCCGAAGGGCAGCGTTGCAAAGCTTGGGAACTCGGCGATACCCTGCAATGCCGAGCGAAGTTGAGGTACCCTGAGAGAAGCAAAGGGTTTCTCGGTTTTCGGGTAGGGCGCCATGGAGGCGAAGTCGTCAAGATGCCCCAAGCTTGGACTACAGTCAGGGCGGTATCGCACGCTTCATGGTCGGCGGCGCGGAATAGGCGGCACGCCCGCTTCTCCGAGGCCACTGACAATTACCGCGAGCGCAAAGCCGGATCGTGCGTCCGCAAGACATTGATGCGCGTAACCCTCGGCAAGATATTGGCATCTGTATTATTTGACGATCCTCGCGATCCCGCCCAAGCAGATGCCAGAGGAATCCCGGCGAGTGACGCAGATCATGGAAAGTCGGAGGCTAATCGCGTCTGCTTGGGATCAGTTAGCCCAATTCAGAGCCGCGCAAGATCCCGGCATCGACACGAGGGTTTCGGCGCGCTGCCTGATTGGCGCGTCACGGCCGCTGCTCGCATCGGGCCAGGTGGTTCAACACGATACCGTCGTTACGGTCTCAATCGAGGACTGAAACTATGCCAGTAAAGCCATATCCCGGCCGAGCCACCTTCGGCTTGCTCCCCGAACCCGAAAGCAGACCCGGCTCGTTCATCACCAGTTTGGTGATCAACGGCCTGGTTCTGGGTCTGATGCTCTACATTGGAGCGACCGCCCGGAAGGTCATCGCAGAGCACAAATATGAGCAGACACTGCTGGTGCTTCCGGCCAAGGAACCGCCTCCGCCGGAGAAGGTGAAGCTGCCGCCGCCGCCCAAGTTGATTGAAACGCCCAAAATGCCGGAAGTAAAGCTTGAAGCGCCGAAGATCAATATGCCCAGGCCGGAACCCAAACCGGAGCTGAAACCGATCCAGATGGAAGCCAAGGTCAACATGCCGGCGATCAAGGCGGGGAAACCGTCGGTGATTCTGGCCCCGCAGCCCAAGGCGGCGCTGGCCGCAGCGGCCATGCCGGCACAGGTTCCCCAAGCCAAGCCCTCGACGGCTCCGGTGCACTTCGGCCAGACCTTCGGTGTGACGCCCAACCCAAATGCCACCCGGCCCGCGACCGTAGCCGCCATCGGCAACCCCTATGGCGGATCGAACGGCCCGGCGGTTGCGCCGCACGGAGTTGTCGGCTCGACAGGGTTCGGCAACGGGACCAAGTCCGGATCGAATGCCGGAGTCGTAGGCAAAGTCGCTTCCGCGGGCATTCCGGGCGGTACAGGTACCGCCTCCACGCCCTCAGCCTATGGCAACGTGAAGGTAGCTACAGCCGGCGTTCCCGCCATGGCCAAAGCGGTGGCGGCGCCCGCCATCACGGCCAAGCCGATGTCCACCAACCTGGAGGTTCTTTCCAAGCCAGCGGCGCAGTACACCAGCGAAGCCAAGCAACTGCGAGTGCAGGGCGACGTGATTTTGAGAGTCACATTTACCGCCAGCGGCCAGGTACTGGTGCAGGGCGTGGTGCACGGATTGGGCCACGGGCTGGACGAAGAGGCGCGCCGCGCTGCGCAACAGATTCGATTCCATCCAGCCACCCGCAACGGAATGGCGGTCGACTTGACAACCAACATTACCATCACCTTTCAATTGGCGTAGCATCTAAACGGATTACGAGAAGAACAGCTGCGCTCAGCCGCGGAATGCCGAATCACAAAAGCGGCCTGAGGAAGACTTGGAAGAACGAACTCCTAGGAGCTTGAAATGACGTTTCGGAAGATCTCCCTTACCTTCCTGCTGGTCACCTTGGGTGTCGCATGCGCGTATGCCAAGAAAGAGCCAAAGTACGAGCAAGCGCATCAACTCACCCCGGAGCAGGCGGCGCTGGTGGATAAAGCCATCGGCCGGGAAAAGGTGCTGATCAAGAACATTCAGCAGCGGACGCCCCTGGTTGAAACCTACATCCAGAACACCAAGCCCGACATCAAGCTCTACCAGGTTCCGGTGGAAGACGAATACATGCTGAGCCGCGTGGACTTCGGCAAGGGTTTCTTCGACAAGGCCTACAAGGTACGCGCGACCACCAAGCATGGATTCTTCAAGGGTTCTCTTTCATCCATCTCAGCTCTGACCAAGGCGTTGAAGCTGGACACCCGCTTTACCTACAACCCGCTGGGCTTTACCGAGATGATGTTTCTCGATCCCAGCAGCTTCGACACCCAGCACTATGTCTTCAGTTATGTGCGGCGGGAGTTTCTCGGCTCGGTACGCACCTGGGTTTACGACGTGCACCCCAAGGTCAACGGCATGGGCCGGTTCTATGGGCGCATCTGGATTGAGGATGAAGACGGCAACATCGTCCGGTTCAACGGGACCTTTACTCCTCCCCGTTCAGAGGACGACTCGCGCTACTACTTTCACTTCGATAGCTGGCGGATGAACGTGCAGCCCGGGATCTGGTTGCCGGTGGCCGTCTACGTCGAAGAGACGCAGCGCGTCGAAGGCGAAAAGACAGTCGGCCTGAAGGCGCAGACGCACTTCTGGGGCTATTCACTGAAGCTCCCCACGCGGGAGAGCGAGAACGTCAGCGTGAAGGTGGACGACGCGGTCGACAAGAGCGATGACTCGCAAGATGTGGGTCCGCTGCAGGCTTCGCGCGCGTGGATTACGCAGGCCGAAAACAACGTGATCGACCGCTTGGTCGAAGCCGGCCTGGTGGCTCCATTGAACCCCGGCGGCTATGAGACCACAGTGCTGGACCAGATCGTCATCAACCTCGCCGTGCCCAACAACCTGGCTTTCACGGATCCGGTGCATTGCCGCATTCTGCTATCGACCACCATTGAAGCCACCACGGTGGGCAACACCATTCTGATCAGCAAGGGTTTGGTCGACTCGCTGCCCAACGAAGAGTCGATTGCCTCGGTGGTGTCGCTGGAACTGGCGCATATTGCCATGGGCCACCACATCGACACCCGCTACGCCTTCAACGACCGGCTGATGTTCCCCGACGAGTCCACCTTCCAGCGCATCGACATGTACCACACCGAGCATGACAACATCGAAGCGTCCAAGAAGGCGCAGGAGTATCTGCAAGCCTCGATGTACAAGGACAAGCTGGCCAGCGCCGGTCTCTACTGGGCGCAACTGGCCGACCGGGGCAAGGTGCTGAAGTCGCTGAACACGCCCAAACTGGGCGATTCCCTGCTGAAAGCGGACGGAACGCCGTGGATGGCCGATTTGGCCCACAGCGCTCCCAAGTTGAATTGGGATGACCTGACGCAGGTTCCTGCGCTGCCCCTGGGTAGCTGGCTCAAGACCGACCCCTGGGACGACAAGGTGCATATGCTGAACGCCAAGCGGTATGCTCCGATGAACGCCCGGGACAAGATGCCGCTGGAAGTCACGCCTGTCTTCTACAAGCTGCAGCGGTATGACGCATCGAAGCTGACGCCGCCCGTCCCGGCCGCCATGGCGCCCGCGCCCGGCGATCCCGCGACCCAACCAGCCGCTAACGCGCCGGCCGACACGCCCACAACTCAGGCTCCTGCCCAGCAGCCTGCCGGAGATCAGCCTGCCGCTTCGCCGCAAACTCCACCGCCCGCGACACAACCCGCCCCAGGCGATGCGACCCAGCCGCAGACAACCACTCCGAATCCACAGTAGCGCTTCTTGTGGAGAGCACCGGCGCCGTGCAGCAGTCCCATCGCTGCCGGACGCCGGTTCTCCCGGCCGAGATCCTTTTCGCCCCCAGGGGCACACTTTTGCATAGACGGGACGTATGTTGTGCCAATGAAACTATCGGCTATTGTTGCTTCTTGCATTCTGGTTTTGGCGGGAGCCGCTGCGGTCCGCGCGCAAGTGGTTCCCGCAGCCACGGCACGCCAGCTTTCGATCACTGCCGGTGGAGTGGTTTCCGTTTTTCAGCCTGAATTCACAGGAAATTGGTTCCCTCCATCTCCGCCCGTAGCGGAATCCAGTCCCTTTGCGCTGATCGGCGTGGGTGCCTATGCGGACGTCAGACTGAGCCGGTGGGTGCAGTTGGAGGCCGAGGGTCGCTGGCAGCGCTTCAACCAGTACAACGGCGTCTACCAGGACAACTACCTGGCGGGTCCACGGCTTCCTGTCTACCGCTTCTGGAGATCGACCGTTTACGGCAAGGTGCTGGGTGGAATTTCGAAGATGAAATCCAACAGCGACGGACGCGAAGCTAGATTCACCAACGCCACCCTCGCTTTTGGCGGCGGCATGGACATCAAGCTGACCCGGCGGCTGAGCTGGCGCGCCGCGGATGTGGAATATCAGTATTGGCCTCAATGGGGCAATTCGCATCTTTCGCCTTACGGAGCCAGCATGGGCATTGGATACAAGATTTTCTGAGGCGATCCAGCCGAGCCGGGGAGACAGCGCACAGCGCGAACGTGAGTGCCTCGCGCTGTGCCCCCCGAAGATTGCGCGCAAAGTTCAAAATGCTCTATCCAGAGTCATGGCCGGGCCGTCGGTCGCTTGCCGATCTTTGAGGCAAGGGCGCTGGCGGAGCATGTCCTGGTCAATGCCATGTTTTAGCATGGCGGCACTGGCCGCCTGCAACGCCCCGATGATACCTTGCTACTCTGGAAGTCCGAAGGAGTTTGCCTGTCATGCCCCATCTGAATTCTGTTCCCGCTGCCCAATCGGAAGACCTTCACGCTTGGGAGTCTGCTGAAGTCCTGTCTGCCGAGTCGCTCTCCGCCTGGGTCGACGCGCGTCTCGCAGCGCACCAGGCTTCGCTGGCCGCATTGCTGGCCGTTGAAGGCCCGCGTACTCCTGAAAACTCCCTGCGCCTTTATGACGCGGCCATCGAGCAATTGAACTTGGCCGGCGCTCAAGCAGGGGTGCTGAACTCAGTGGCCGCCGACAAGGCCGTCCGCGATCAGGCGCAGACGGAAGCGCAGCGCGTGGCGCAGGCCGGAAGCGCTCTCAGCCTCAATCGCGAAGTCTACGAAGCTCTCTTCGCCATCGACCTGCAAGGCGCCAGCGCCCCGACAAAGCACTACGTCGAGCGCACCCTCCTCGGCTACCGCCTGGCCGGCGTGGACAAGGACCAGGCCACCCGCGATCTTTTGCAATCGCTGCACGAAAAGGCGACGCACCTTTCGCTCGAATTCTCCCGCAACATCCAGGAAGGCGCCAAGACCATCGAGGCTGAGCCGGCCGAGTTGCACGGACTGCCCGCCGATTACCTTGCCCGGCATCAGCCGCAGCCGCCTCATCCCGCTGCGGACGGCTCTGCGACGCCTTCGCCCGTCACGCTCACCACCGACCAGCCCGACATGCAGCCGGTGATGACCTTTGCCTCCAGCGCGGCTCTGCGCCAGCGCATGTTCCTGGCCTACAACACCCGCGCCTATCCAGCTAACCGCCAGATCCTTCTCGACCTGCTGGCCACACGTCAGCAGATCGCCACCGTGCTTGGTTTCCGCAGTTGGGCCGACCTGGCCACCGCCGATCAGATGATGGGCTCGGCCGCCAACGTGCGTACGTTTCTGGCCAAACTAAACGAAGCCAGCCTGGAAGGCGCCCGCCGCGAGCACGAGTTGATCCTCGACTTCGCCCGTCAGCGCGAGCCCGGTCTTGAGGCCATCGACACCACCAGCCGCGCCTACTGGTACGAGCAGTTCCGCCGCTCCGCTTTCGACTTCGATTCGCAATCCGTCCGCCCCTATTTCCCTTACGCACAGGTTGAGGCGGGCGTGCTTGAAACCGCGGCGCGCCTGTTCAAGATCGAATTCCGCCGTTCCACGGCCTCTGGGTGGCATCCCGACGTTTCAGTTTTTGATGTGTTTGACGCTGGCCAGCCTGTGGGCCGCTTCTATCTCGACATGCATCCCCGCGAGGGCAAGGACAAATGGTTCTCCGCCTCCCCGGTAGTCACGGGCGTACGCGGCGGTGCGATGCCCGAGGCCGCCCTCATCTGCAATTTCCCAAGCGGTGACGAGAACGATCCCGGCCTGCTCCAGTACAACGACGTGGTGACGTTCTTTCATGAATTCGGCCACCTCATGCACGCCATTCTCGGAGGGCACACGGAGTGGGCGGGGCTCTCAGGATTTGCCACCGAGGGCGACTTCATTGAAGTCCCGTCGCAGATGCTCGAAGAATTTTTCCGCGACGAAAAACTCCTGCAGTCCTTCGCCAGGCATTACCAGACGGGCGAGACGCTCTCCTCCGAGATCATCCGGAAGATGAAGCTGGCCGGGGCGTTCGGGCGCGCCGACTGGATGCGCTCGCAGCTCTACTACACCACGCTCTCGCTCGACCTGCACGATCAGGACCCCAGCACGCTCGACCTCGACAGCATCACCCGGCAGCTCCACCAGGGCCTGCAGCCCTGGACCTGGCTTGAAGGTAACCGCATGTACGCCAGCTTCGGCCACCTCACCGGCTACTCGTCGAACTACTATACCTACGCGTTCGACAAGGTGATCGCTCTGGATTTCTTTGCGCAATTCGATCCCGCAGACCTACTCGGGTGCGAGGCGGGCACGCGCTACCGCAAGGCTGTGCTCGAGCAAGGCGGCTCCAAGCCCGGCCGCCAGATGGTCCGCGACTTTCTCGGCCGCGACGAGGAGTTCCAGGCGCTTTCCAACTGGCTGAACGAGGAGTTTCAGAGCGAACTGCTGGCTGCGCACTGATGACATCTACCACTGCGATCGATTGAACCCACAAACGGACGGCATCCTGCGAGGAGGATGCAACATCCTTGTTGCATCCGCGGCTGAACCGCTTTAAGATGCGTCAATCGATGGCTATGACACAGAGCGTTTCAGGTTCGAATGTTTCCAATCCCGCGCAGCCGGCTCCGCGACTGCGCGTCGGCAAGCTGTGCGTAGCGATTCAGGGCGGCTCGGCGGCGGAGTTGATCGAGCGGGCCGAAGCGACGTTGAGCGATTCGAAGTTTCTCGAGTTCCGCCTGGATTCTTGCCCCAAGCCTGCGGCGGCTCTGCCGAGAATAAGGGAATTTATTGCGGAGCACCGCGAGGTGATGGCCATCGCCACTTGCCGGCGCAAGGAGTTTGGCGGAAACTTTGCGGGGAGTTTGATTGCAGAGCTGGATATTCTCTTGAAGGCAGCCGAGGCCGGCTGCAAGATTGTCGATCTGGAGGTCGAGTCGGCCGAGGAAGCCACGGCATCGCAGATGACCAAGCTGCGGGCGGGATTGCGAACAGCAGGAACCGCGCTGTTGGTGAGCTTTCACGACTTCATGCGAACCAAGAGCCTGGACCAGGCGGCGCAGCGGATCGAGGCCTTTCAGCCCGAGTTTGTGAAGGTGGTTTCGACTGCCCGCTCACTGGCCGACAACCTGGCCGTGCTGAAGCTGATCGAGGACCGGTCGCTTTCCGCGCAGGTGGTGGGCATCGCCATGGGCGAGGAGGGCCTGGTGAGCCGCGTACTGGGCCCGCGCGAGGGCGGGGCGTTCACCTTTGCTTCATCCTCAGCCGGAGCAGAGACGGCGCCGGGACAGGTGACGGCGCGCACCCTGCGCGACCTGTATCGCGTGGAGCATCTGGACCAGGCGACGCGCATCTTTGGCGTGGCCGGCAATCCAATCACCCATTCGCTTTCGCCGCTGATGCAAAACACGGCCTTCCGCCGCGAAAACGTGAACGCCGTCCTGCTGCCACTGAAAACTCGCAACCTGAACGACCTGCTGGCCTTGGTGCGCGGACTGCCGCTGGCCGGGGTGGCTGTGACCATGCCCCTGAAGCAGGAGGTACTGCCCCACCTGGCCAACATGGACCCGCTGACAGCGCGCATCGGCGCCTGCAACACGCTGAGGACCGGAGCGGACGGCAAGCTTTACGGATTCAACACCGACGTGGCCGGAGTGGTGAGGCCGTTGGAGAAGCGGCTGCGGCTCAAGGGCGCTCGCATTGCCGTACTGGGCGCGGGAGGAGCGGCGCGGGCCGCGGTCTTCGGGCTGGTGGACCAGGGCGCGGAGGTCTTTATCGTCAACCGCACGCACGAGAATGCAGTGGCGCTGGCCAAGGAAGCCAAGGCCAAAGCGCTCAAGCACGAACAGTTCGCGAAGAGCCGCTTCGACGTGGTAATCAACTCTACCCCCTGCGGGATGGCGGGCTCGAAACAACCGCTGCCCATCGACGAGAGCGAATTGAATGCCGCACTGGTCTTCGACATGGTCTACAACCCTCTGGAGACTCCGCTGATCAAGCTGGCCGTGGGGCGCGGCATCCCGGTGGTCACAGGGATGGAGATGTTTGTGCAGCAAGGCGCGCGGCAGTTCGAAATCTGGACCGGGAAGCCGGCGCCGCAGGCGGAGATGCAGCGCGTGGTCGAAATAGAGCTGCGGAAGCGCGGATAAGAGCCATTTGAATCGAACATTCAACAGTTTTCTCTTAACCCATTGCATCTAAATGGACGATTCAACGGATCGAAACAGCCTCGCCATTCGGCAACCAGGCATCACTGCCTGGAGGCTATGTGATCCGATCAGAAATCCAGTACGGAAGTAACGCGAATGCGACGCCGTTGATTTCTTCTTTCAAGCTGTAGCCGCTCCAATGAGCGTCCGCGGGCATCTAGTCAGCTAGGATCCGCTCTTGAAAGGAGCTTCTCATGCACCGCTTCTCAAGAATTTTTCTGGCAGCAGTGATCGCCTCCGCGACGATCGCCGGCGCCGAAGTCGCGTCAAAATCGGGAACCATTATTGTTGTGCAGCCGCAAGATCTGCCGCAACTTGCGCAGAGCGCAGGACAGTCGATGCTGCTGCATCCGCTGGTAAACGGATTGACGTATCTCTATGTAGAGCAACAGCAACTGGGGCGCATTGCAGTTTTGGATGTGACCGACATGGCACGAATCAAGGCGATCGGTTCGGTCAAGCTGGAGACTCCTGTGGCGTTCGACTTTGCCGAGCAGCTTGGCGATACAGCCATTCTTATCCGCTACCGCGACGGATCCGGGTCCGCGGTGATGGATCTCCGGCAGCCGAAAAGTCCGGTACTCAAGCCGGCGAGCCCGTTGCTGCAAACAATCGACTCGGACAAGATCGGCACATCTGGTTTGCTCATCGCCAGCGTGCCGCGCTCCATGGGCGAATCCGCTGCGCGGGATTACCGGATCGTCGACTCGTCCGCACCGGCCGCGCCGCAGCTTCTGGGAACGGTCAGAGGAGTGCAGGCGGAATGGACGAAGGAAGACACCGGCACTGTATTTCTGCTGGGCCTGGATGGGCTGACAGTGGTTCGCCGGCCGGCGGTGGAATTGCAGAATCGTCTGGAAACCAGCTACACAAATTGAGTCAGGCTCGGGGATGGAAAACCGAATCGCGCGCATCCCGGGGGCCGGATGCGCGCGCCCGATTCCCTTGTGTCGACTCTGGGAAGTACAAATTCATGGGTTCGTGCTACAAATTGAGAGAATCTTCAGCTCACTCTCCGGCTTCGAATCGTTTGACATAGATCAACGCTGCACGGCCCTCCGGATAATAATTCTCCTGCCGCCCTCCGCAGGAGTAGACCTGTGCCTCATAGAGCCGGATCGCGCCTGCATTTCCGGCCTCCACGTGCAGCCATATCAGTGCCGAGCCCGCCAGTCGCGCGGACTCCTCAATGTGCCCCAACAGTGCTCTGCCAACTCCCTGGCCACGCGCCTCAGGAGCTACCTCGATGGTCTCAAGGTAGGCCGTCATCTCACTCTTCCCAAGCGTCCACACCACAATGGCAAAGCCCGCCATCCGTCCCGCTTCCTCGGCAATCCAGGTGGCGGCCTGGGGACGCTGGACGAGTTGCCGCATGTATCGACGGCCAAAGCGCTCGGGCGGCGCGAAGCACGCTTCTTCAAGCGTGTAGAGCTGCACGAAGTCTTGCGGTGTGTACGGACGATAGAGCACAGTTCAACCTTATGGCGGCCACAAACCAAAGAGCCATCCCGCGAAGGATGGCTCTTTGCTTACCAATAATTACGCCAAAACGCAGGCGCCGATTGACACCAGACCTAGACCTTCGCTTCCAGGTCCTTGATCACGTCGAAGAAACGCTGATCCAACCGGCGGTTGGTGGCGATGGCTTCCTTGATCGTGATGTCGGTGATGTCCAGGCCCTTGAGCACCGCGATGCGGCCCCACTTCTTGTCGTGGACCATGTCGATGGCGTGCAGGCCGTAGCGCTGACCCAGGGTGCGGTCATAGGCCGTGGGAACGCCGCCGCGCTGCGTGTGACCCAGGTTCACTGAGCGGGTCTCGAAGCCGGTCTTCTTTTCGATCAGGTCGGCCAGAGCCTCGCCAATGCCCGACAGGCGAGCATGACCGAAGGAGTCCAACTGCGTCGATTCGTCGATCACCTGGCCCACTTCGGGCAGATGGCAACCCTCGGCCACCACCACCACGCCGTAATGCTTGCCGTGATCGTAGTTGTACTTGAGCAGTGCGCAAACGTGGTCGATGTCGATGTCCTTCTCGGGCACCAGGATCACGTGAGCGCCGCCGGCCACGCCGGAAGCATACGCGATCCAGCCGGCATCGCGGCCCATCACTTCAACCACGATGACGCGGTTGTGCGAGTCGGCCGTGGTGTGGATGCGGTCGATGGCCTCGGTGGCGATCATGACGGCAGTGTCAAAACCAAAAGTCGTATCGGTGCCGTTGATGTCGTTGTCGATGGTCTTCGGGACGCCTACCGACGGGACGCCGTTTTCGCTCAGGAACAGCGTGACTGATTGCGTATCATCGCCGCCCAGGGCAATCAGCGCATCGATCTTGTTGGCCTTCAGAACTTCCTGGACCTTCTCGATGCCGCCGGGAACCTTCTTCACATTGGTGCGCGAAGAATGCAGAATCGTGCCGCCCTTGAGCTGAATGCCGTCGATGGCTTCCAGTGTGAGGGGAACCCAGTTGTTGTCGAGCACGCCGCGCCAGCCGTTGAGAAAGCCGATGAACTCATCGCCATAGGTATTGATGCCCTTTTTGACGGCCGCATAGATTACCGCATTCAATCCGGGGCAATCGCCGCCACCGGTCAATAAAGCAACTCGCATCGTAAAATCTCCTCATCGAATTTGCGCGGCTCGAGAGCCGGGCTGGGAACGTGTCCCTGGTGTGGGCGTCCAGAGCGGAGAGATCCCCGGTCTCGACACCTTGTTCAGTTTACTCCGCTGCGATAACGGCAGATCGTGACCGCCCTCACGTTGCTCCCGAATCTCCACTCATCAGTTTCCTTGATGGAAAGAACGCGCCGCGAAGTGGTTCAATAGGATATGCCCGGAACTGGAGCGCTTTTGTTGCTGGCCTTTGCCAGCCTGGTGGTTGTCTTATTGCTCGTCTTGTTGCAGTTGACCCGGTTGGGATTCCTGGTCCGCTCCACCATCCCCGATCGGCCCCGGCGGCGCATGTTCATCGCCTCGGTTTCATTCCTGTTCACCTTCGTCGGGGTCCGCGTGCTGGTCCGCCTCATCGTTCACAATGAGGGGCCATTCCAGTGGGTGGTGGTGCGCGGCCAGCACATTCACCACCTGGTTTGGGGAATTCTCATCCTGCTTCTGGTCGGCTACGGCTGGCTGCTGGACCTGGGCCGCTCCCATTCGCCGCTTTCCATCTTCTTCAGCCGCCTCATGTCGGTCAGCTACGGCGTGGGCGCCGCGCTCACCCTGGACGAGTTCGCCATCTGGCTCAACCTGTCGCCCGATGCGTACTGGTCGCGCACCGGGCGCCTGTCTATCGACGCCGTCATTCTGTTCGGAACCCTGCTGGCCATGGGAGCCTGGGGCGCGCCCTTTTTCCGCGGCCTTAGCCTCATGTGGGACAAGCGCGTCCAGTTCCGTCAAGGCCTCGGCCGCGGCCTCACCTTTCCTATTCGCCGCGTGAAGTTGCTTCGTCCGCGTAAAGTTCGTCGATCACCGCCGCGTATCGTTCCGTAATCACGCGCCGCTTCAGCTTCATCGACGGAGTCAGTTCGCCTGTCTCCTGCGACCACTCCTCAGCCGTCACGCGGAAGCGCTTCAGCTTCTCAAAGTTGGCCAGGTTGGCGTTCACGTCGCCCACAATTCCGGCGTAGAGCGCAACCACGCGGCTGTCCGCCACCAGTGCGGCACGATCTTTGGCCGCGATCCCGTGATGTTGCGCCCAATCCTCCAGCGCGACAAAGTTGGGCGAAATGATCACTGAAATGAACTTGTGCTTGTCGCCCACCAGCGCTGCCTGCGCCACCATCAGGCTGGTCTTGAGCTTGTTCTCAATCGGCTGCGGAGCCACCATCTTGCCGCCCGAGGTCTTCAACAACTCCTTCTTGCGGTCGGTGATGAAAAGGAAACCATCGGCGTCCAGGTGGGCAATGTCGCCGGTGAGGAACCATCCATCCTTGTCAATGCTCTCCGCCGTGGCCGCCGGCTTGTGCCAGTAGCCCGTAAACACCGAGGGCCCGCGCACCAGCAGCTCCCCATCCGCAGCCGTCTTCAACTCGATATTCGCCAGGGGCATGCCCACGGCGCCCATGCGGTGGGTGAGCGGAGTGTTCAAGGCAATCACGGGCGATGTTTCCGTCAGCCCATAGCCCTCCCACAGCGCAATCCCGACGGAGGCAAACCATTTCGCCGTGTCGATGCCCAGCGGTGCACCGCCGACGACAAAGATTCTCACCCGCCCGCCGAATGCCTCGCGCACCTTGCTGTAGACCAGTTTGTTGGCCGCCTTCCACAAGGGCGACGAGGGTTGGCGGCCGTCGTACACCGTATCTCCGTGGCGCGCTCCCAGGCTCAGGGCTCCAGCCAGCAACCGCCTCTTTACCGGCGAAAGCGCCGCCTGCCGCTCCACTTCCTGGCGAATCTTCTCAAACACGCGCGGCACGCCCACAAACACCGTGGGCCGCACCTCCTTCATCGCCTGCGGCAGCTTGTCGAACTTCGAGCAATAGGCCAGTTGCGCCCCGTAGGTGTACATCACGTAGTCCAGCGCCCGCGCCGTGATGTGCGAGAGCGGCAGGAACGAGATGCAGGCGTCGGCCGCGCTGAAGTTGAAGTCGTTGGCCGCAATGCTCTGGTTGGCGGCAATGTTGCCGTGCGTCAGCATCACGCCCTTGGGTTCTCCGGTCGTCCCGGAGGTGTAAATCAGCGTGGCCAAGTCCTTGGGCTCAACCGAGCGCACCAGTGCGTCGAACACCGGATCGTGTTCCGCCCCGCGGGCATCGGCACCGACCATCAGGTCGCTGAAGGCAATGGCGCCTTCCGGCACGGCGGCCGAGTCCATGATCACGATCCGCTCCAGCGAAGTCCTGTCGCGAACGGCGTTCAGCTTGTCGAACTGCTGGCGCGTCGAAACCAGGGCGATCTTGCATCCGGCATCCTGAATCAGCACGGCGATCTGTTCCCCGGTCAGCGTGGGGTAAATCGGCACATCGATGGCGCCGATGGCCAGCGCGGCAAAGTCCGTGACGGCCCACTCCCAGCGGTTTTCGCTGATCAGCGCGATGCGGTCGCCTTTTTGCGCGCCCCAACTGAGAAAAGCCTGCCCCAGGGCGCGAACCCGCTGATAAATCTGGTCGGAGGAGATGGGCTGCCACTGCCCAAACTCGTCCTGCCACAACACGGCGCGGGGGTTGGCGGCCGCTGATACGCGGCGAAACAGATCATTGATGGTGGAAAGCGGTGCGAGTGTTGTCATTTTTTTGATTTGATTGGGCAAGCGGGAAGTCTTCACCGCGGCCAGTTGAGAGTGTAACAGCGTGAAGCGCTTCCGGTCCCACCGCCAGACGGGCGGCGTCGCTTTTGCCGGGAGGAAGGTCCACCTCCGGCCAGTAAAAGCCATTCGAACAGGCCTTCTGCATTCCGGCAAGAAATGGAGTCCACAATCCTGGCGTGGATTGATATCCGGGCCATCCATCCGGGCACTGCCTGCGCCGGTGCTCTCTGCCATGAAGAACTGACGGGCGCCAACCACGCTTCCCGTATGGCCATCACTCGATGGCGCTTGGCCGCTGCAACTGGAAACGAATTCCCGGTTGGCCGATATAGAGTTCGCCGTGCCGCATGCGCGATCCGGCCCGGTCAAGTTAGAAAGTCCCAAGACCTGATAGACGAATAGCGGCGCTTCTAAGAATCGATACCTGAAGTTAGACAAGGTGCCTCGGTACCGAACGGGAAAAATCAAGTATTTCGATCGGCAGTTCTTCTGCCGACACAAAGAGGAGCAATTAGATGAATAGGATTCTCGTGGGCGCGTTCGCGCTTGCACTATCGGCCAGTCCCGCATTTTCACAGAGCCTTGAAGACCTGAATATTCAGATCCACGGCTATGCTACGCAGGGCTTTCTCTACACCAACCAGAACAACATTCTGACAACCAGTTCGAGCAATGGCAGTCCGGCGTGGACAGAAGCAGTGGTGAACATTGGCGCACAGCCGACTCCTAAGCTGCGCGTGGGCGTGCAGGGTCGCTACTTCCTGCTGGGTAACTATGGCAATGCGATCACCCTGGATTGGGCTGCGGCCGATTACAAGGCCAGCGACAAATTCGGCATCCGCTTCGGCAAGGTGAAAATCCCTTCGGGTCTGTTGAATGAGACTCAGGACATCGATCCGTCGTATATGTGGTCTCTTCTGCCACAGAGCATCTATCCGATTTCGAGTCGCAACTCATCGCTGGCGGAGTACGGCAGTGTAGTCTACGGCACCCTCTCGCTGAGTCCCAAACTGGGCAAACTTGAATACCGCGGATGGGGGGGCGAGACTGTAATCGGCCCGGATGACGGCTATTGGGTCAATTTCAAGGAGGAGGGGATCTCCCTGCCAAACGGCCTTAGAGCATTTTCTCTATATCTGTAGACCTCCGATGCAGTGTTTGAACCATGCCGAGGCGTTCTCCGGGGTGATCTGAGGAAGCGTCACAGTGACGGCTTGGTCGAGTGCTTCCTTTGTTCTCGCT
>Ga0224527_1000078_pt1 | contig 71487 bp, 71 predicted proteins | sample CBST0metaG_FD_179882 | JGI IMG/M metagenome (GOLD analysis project Ga0224527, IMG submission 179882) | Peat soil microbial communities from Stordalen Mire, Sweden - C.B.S.T0 | ecosystem: Environmental > Terrestrial > Soil > Wetlands > Peat | place: Sweden: Norrbotten County, Stordalen Mire...
CACAAACTCCATCTCTTCCTGCGAAACCTCTGCCTTTTTCAGCATGAACTCTGAATACAACAAAGCCCTCGAAAAATCGAGGACTTTGTCAGCATTCTGAACACCGCTCCTGAACGGAGCAGCCTTTAATTGCTGGTGAAAAAACTTGAAGTGGAGCGGTGGAGCGAATGCCTCATCGAACGGCACTGCTTAGGATGAGCTAAAATCCAGCTTTGTTCTCCACTAAGATGGGCTTGGGTCCGACCGTCACATACCCGCTTGAAAAACTGGAAAGTGAACCGGAGAGTGTCCACTTGCGGGTGAAACTGCTGCTCACATCGTAACCGGTACTCTTGTTCGGGTTCCAGATGATCTGCCCCGAATATCCTCCGGAGCGACTCAGTTTGCACTGCCAAGTTCCGTTTGAGTCCTGAGCGCAGGAGCTCATCGTAGCGCCAGTGAGCCACTTGTGTATTTGGTTATAAGCTGTACCGGCCGGACGCAGGCCCCCGCTCGACGTATAGAGAGTGCCCCAGTCGGTGCTGTCATAGGCATACCAGACTACTTTATCTACGCCCTTGGCCCAAGCGAGGACGAGATATCGTGCGACGAAGTTCGCTCGGAGGTCCTCGGAGGTGAGGGCTTTGTCCTCGCCCCAGCCGCCCTCGGTAATGAATATCTGCTTACTGCCGTAGCCGTGGCTCGTTAATGCATTGCGCATGTTCTGCACCGAACTGATGACAAACTCCGGAGCGCTAGAACCGGCGTAAGCGTGATACGCCGCAACGTCAAAGTGTGCGCCGCCGCCTGCTGCTAGGAAACTATTCATCCAAGTGTAAGGCGCACCTGTAGAACTCCACGTCGGGCAGGGTGAGAGAATCACTGCGCTCGAATCAACGGACTTGATTGCGTCCCGTATGGTTTGTGACATAGCGACCATGGATGACATGGAGCCAGTGTAATAGTGCGTGTCATTCGGTTCGTTCCACAACTCGTAATACTTAATCTTTCCTTTGTAGCGCGTAGCGACAGCCTTTGCAAACGAAGATAAGTCGGACATGGACTTAGGCGAAGCACAACTTCCATTCCCGAAAAGGCAACCCTGTCCAGGGTTGGATGAGGCCCAGGTTGGAGTTCCCCCGAACGTGTAAATAAGGTCCTTCCCATTGTTGCGAGCCAAGTTCACGACGCTGTCAGCTTTAGACCAGTTATAGGATCCCGCGGATGTTTCAATTTGATTCCAACGTGTCCCTACATTCCACATACGAAGCGTTCCAAAGCTGACGCTAGGCCAAGGTGACCACGAGGCGACACCGTTCTCGCTCAACGCGTGGTAGCTAACGGGGACCGCTGAAGTTGGAGTGGTGATTGATGTTGTTGCGCCTGAAATGCTCGTTAGAAGACTCAATACACAAACGAGAAACTTAGTCAATGTGTCTACTCCTTCTGGGGAAAGGTCGTACCTGTCTGGATTTAGGGATTTCCTATTTTGTCGTCATTGCGTCAATGAACAGAATCCCTCGGCTACTTGCAGAACCGAGTCTAGGGTTCTAGCAACTCACCCTCAATCAGGGCTATTCCTTAGGGTTTCTAAGGGATACCTAGTTGTCTATGCAACCTCTCAGGGGTTTCACTTCTCTAGGAAATAAAGGAGTAGCTCGATTGAGGGCCAAATTGGCCTTATCTGGTTCAATGGTACTGAGGGAATCTACTACCCTCGATTTCGTGCTCTGCTGCAATTCTAAGGGCCGCTAATCTCAATACGTGACTCTCGTGTAAATTGAGCTCCGAATGGATATTGCGGCAAATCCTCTAAATCAGACGTGCAGAAGCAGATGAAATCGCTTCTGCTTCAGGGGTAGACACTATGAGAGTTCTTGTTACGGGCGCTGCTGGCTTTCTCGGATCCCATCTATGCGACATGCTGCTGGCAGAAGGTCACCACGTAGTTGGCGTTGATAACCTCCTCACTGGCAATCTCGAAAATCTGAGTCATTTATCGAAAGAACCGCGATTTGAATTCAAAGAGCATGACATTTGTCAGCGCTTTGATTTTGGGGCGATAGATTATCTCTATCACTTCGCGTCGCCCGCCAGCCCTGTAGACTACCTCGAGCATCCGATCGAAACGCTCTCTGTAGGATCGCTTGGGACCTTCAACGCTCTGGAAAACGCGTTGCTCCATCACGCCGGATTCCTTATTACCTCGACCTCCGAATGCTATGGGGATCCCTTGGTGCATCCACAGAAAGAGGAGTATTGGGGCAACGTGAACTCCGTTGGTCCCCGCTCGGTCTACGATGAGGCTAAGAGATTCTCAGAAGCCGCGACGATGGCCTATTATCGCAGCTTCGGTTTGGATACCCACATCGTGCGCATCTTCAACACCTATGGGCCGCGATTGCAGATCAATGATGGTCGCGTGATTTCGAACTTCCTGAAGCAGGCGCTTTTAGGAGAAGACCTGACCGTCTATGGCGACGGTTCACAGACACGCAGTTTCTGTTATGTGTCTGATGAATTGGAGGGCATCGTGAGACTTTCGCGATGCGGCGAGCACATGCCGGTCAATATCGGAAATCCCGATGAATTCACGGTCTTGGAATGCGCCAAACTCGTGATCGAGGTAACAAACTCGCCCAGTAAAATTCGTTTTGAAGCCCTTCCACAGGATGATCCCAAGCTTCGCTGTCCTGATATCAGCAAGGCGAGAAGGTTGCTGGGTTGGGAACCCACTATAGATCTATTCACAGGATTGAGACTTACACTTCCTTATTTTGAAGAGCGTCTTGGGCAAAACAGCATCTTACCAGCTGCATAGCTCGCAGGGACTGTACCGACAAAAAAGGCTGCGCAAGATTTTGCGCGGCCCTTTTTGTCGTGAAGGGTTGAAGCGGGATGTCTGTGTTGACGATGGAGAGAAAGACAACACCCGAATCGGGCGATTGGTTCTGTTTTGAAATCCCAAAGAAGTAACTTGCTGGATCGCCGCAGAACTATCACACAATTATCGCGGATTTTCTTAAGAATAGATGCACACAGGTTTGGCACGAATATTGCTTTGTGGGTGGGTAAGCTGCACAATGCGATGGGGAGAAAAGATGCAGGAAGCAACTGATTCACGAGAAGTTTCGTCTGCTATCCATGTCCAACGGACAGAAAGCCAGGGGCGAATGAAGCAGACAATTTTGTTGGTGGAAGATGAGGAAATGGTTCGGGGACTGATGTGCGAGGTCCTTGAGCGCGAGGGGTATACGGTTCTAGCCTGCTCTCACCCGAAAGAAGGAATCGAAGTCTGCCAGCAACAGTGCGGACACATTGATCTGCTGCTCACCGACGTTGTAATGCCGGGGATGAATGGTAGAGATATGGCCAATCGGATTAGAGAGATCATGCCTGAGCTCCGCGTCGTGTTTATGTCGGGCTATACGGAGCATGTGCTGGTTAGCGAGGGGCAGGTCGATCCGAAATTCGAATACCTGCAGAAACCTTTCACGCTGAAGACGCTGACGAGGAAACTTGCTCAGGTATTAGGGAACACCGAAGGGCGAGTACAGTAGCCTCTTTTCGCTTTTGTTGGATCAACTCAACACGGTGACTGCAGAATTCGGCTGCAACTTCGATGAAGCGCCGCAAGTCTCAGTTCCCGTATAGTTAGCCTCGCATTTCCACCCTGGCCGGGCAAGATTGCGGCTTGAGTGGCTGCTAATCGCGTGCAGCCTTCCTGGTGATTCGAATGTGGGCCTTAGGAACCGGATTCCACGAGTCGGACGATATCTCCTGGTACCGCGTCAAGCGGGAGCACATTGTGAAGAATACCTGACTCGGCGCAGGCACGCGGCATCCCGTAAACGGTACAGGTACGTTCATCTTCGCCCAGCGTATAACCTCCAGCCCGGAATATTGCAGACATGCCGTGCTGTCCATCGCAGCCCATACCTGTAAGTATGACCCCGAGTGCCTGAGGTCCGAATTGATCGGCGGCGGAGAGCATGAGGATGTCAACCGAAGGAATATGTGGGGTATTCGTCGGCATCTGTGACATGTGAGAAATGACGTTCGATCCTCGGCGTAGAACGCGAAACTGCTGGCCCGCTTGGCCGATGTATATGATTCCCGGCAACAGTTGTTCGTTAGGTTCCGATTCCTTGACACGAAGCTGACAAAGAGTGTCAAGACGCCGTGCGAATGGACCAGTAAATCCCGGCGGCATGTGTTGGACAATGACGATCGGGACCGAAAGATCACCCGGAAGCATGGGGAGTATACGCTGCAATGCCTTGGGCCCACCGGTGGAGGTTCCGATACAGATCACCTTCGGGGCGGGAAAGCGTTTTGTAGAGCGCGAAATCGGCTTCGCGGGGGCAGGCGGAACGTGCGAGGGTTGCGGCGGGCGATGCTTGTGCGTTGCTGCTGCCTTGCACTTCGCGATTAGATCATCCTTAATACGAATGATGTCCAGCGAGGCGAAGGAGAGATCTTTGGAAAGGAAATCGTATGCGCCACGACTGAGCGCTTCAATGGTTGCTTCGGCGTGTGCTTTGGTGAGAGAGCTGACCATGATCACAGGGCAAGGGGCTAGCTCCATTATCTTGGAGAGAGCATCGAGGCCGGTCATGCGAGGCATCTCTACGTCCATCGTGATGACGTCGGGGCGCAGTTGAACAGCTTTTTGAACGCCATCGATACCGTCGTTGGCGGTGTCGATGACTTTCAGTGCAGGATCGCTTTCGATCATACGGCGCAATGCGGTGCGCATGAATGCACTGTCATCTACGACGAGGACACGTACGGGATTTGACGGATCATGCATTAGAGTCGGAACAGAACCGAGACTAGCGTCCTGACCTCTTTGACGTAGCTTTCCACTTCCAAAGTGAAACGAACCATGTCGAATGACTGTAGGCGCGGGGATTGATTGGAGATGATTTTCCAAGCGACCTCGTCCTGCAGCGTGACAGTGAGGTTTTCCTGGTAGCCGTAGCCCAGCCCGGATGTGCGGCAGAGTAGATCGGCAATGTTCACAATCGAAGCGAGGGTCGGGTCGAGAGTTGCGTTCTCCACGTCGTGATGGCGGCGCATGACCTCTGCAAGATAATCAAAAAGCTGCCAGTGAGTAGAGAGCAGAACGCCCGTTACTTCATGCGAGATGCCAATTTCATCAAGCTCAACGTCACGAAGAGGTCGCCCAGACTCGGCGGCAATCTTAAAGGTTCGCGTAAATTCTTTCGGAATCAGAAGCATGTTCACGAGAATTCCGAGATCATGCAGGAGCCCAGCAAGATAAGCGCGCTCTGGGTCCGGATATCCGAGTTTACGGGCAAGATTGCGCGAGATGAGAGCGCAGGCGAGCGAGTGTTCCCAAAAGGAAGCGACGTCCATATCGCTGCCCTTGGGGGAGAGCTGCATGAGGCAGCAGGAGGTCACAATGTCGCGGAGGCGCGAGACCCCCAATGTGAGTGCTGCAGCGCGCAACGTAGAGACACGATTCCGCATACCAAACAATGGCGAGTTGGCCATGTGAATGACCTGCGTGCTGAGAGCGCCATCGTGGGAGACAAGTTGAACGGTCTTCCGGATGTCAATGTCGTCAACGTTGCCGTTGAGTTGGTTTAGCACGGGGAACAGGATCGCAGGAAGCGAGGGTAGTTCGTTCAGTCCTTCGATGCGATGTTGAAATTCCGATAGCGACAGGGCTGGCATAGGTCACCTCTTAACCGGCGTTTTGATGTACGCCATGGCACCGGGAAAGTGGACGAGCCGGAAATCGTCATGAATACCGAACAGCGATTCGGCGTGGCCGAGGAATAAGTATGAGTTAGGTAGAAGGTTGTTGTGAAAATGTTGAATGACGCGCTTCTTGCTGGATCCGTCAAAGTAGATGAGAACATTGCAGCAGAAGATTACATCGATGGATTTGACGAAAACCATACGTGAATCGTCCTGCAGATTGAGACGGCTGAACTTAATGTTCTTACGCACTTCGTCGCGAACCCGATATTCCTTGGTGCCTGGGACCGGGTCGTAATACTTGCGCAGGATGTCAGGGGCCACATTGCGAAGTGCGTAGTCACCATAAACCCCCTCTTGGGCCTTAAGAAGAGAACGGTCATTGAGGTCGGTGGCGATAATCTCAAAGGTGAATCCACGCAGGAAGCGGCTTGCTTCTTCCATCAGGATCATTGCAAGGGTGTAGGGTTCTTCACCGGTCGAACATCCAGCGCTCCAGATTCGGAGATGCTTGAAGGGCGCCTTTTCCTTGGAAGAAGCTATGGATGGAAGGACCAGACGCTGCAGGGCGGCCAACTGGGGCTGATTGCGAAAGAAGCAAGTCTCGCCAACGGTAATCTCATTGAGCAACGAATGCATTTCCGTGGTGCGTGCGGCAGAGGTCGTGAGCAACTCGAGATACTGCCGGAGGCTGGGAATGTTCAGCTCCTTCATTCGACGGCCGCAGCGGTCCTCCAGAAAGCTGAGACGGTTGTCGGTGTGAAAGATTCCCGCGACCCCGTAGATGAGATCGCGGATTTGGTAGCAGGCCGGATTGGCGGCTGCATTGCCGGGCACTGGCATATTTGTACTCATAAATACCTCTACTGAACCGCAAATGGCGAGGAGCAGCCACGTATGAGATTGTTGGGATCGAGCACAAGACGAACCCTTCCGTCTCCAGTAATTGTGGCTCCTGCGACGTAAGGGCTGTCGCGGAGCAAGGCGCTGAGCGGCTTGATGACAGTGGACTCCTGGCCAATAAGACCTTCGACAGCAAGCGCTATGCGGGTGTCATTAATGGAAAGAATTACGGCGCGGCTGGCTTGCTGGGTGCATGTTGCTCCGATCATCTGCGATAGACGGAGAAGTGGAACGGTGCGGTCGCGCAGGACGAGAACTTCATTTCCCTCAACGCGATGTACGGAAGTATCGTCCATACGCACGGTCTCAAGTACAGAGCGCAGAGGGATGGCGTAAACCTCGTCACTCACCTGCACGAGGAGAACGGGAAGGATTGCCATGGTGAGCGGAACTTTGAGAACGATCGTGGTTCCTTGACCGATGATACTTTCAATTTCCACGCTTCCGTTTAGGCGACGCAGGTTGGTGCGCACCACGTCCATTCCTACACCACGTCCTGAAATGCTACTGACCTTCTCTGCTGTTGAGAAGCCAGGGAGAAAGAGAGCTTCGAGTATTTCGCGGCGGGAGAGTGCAGCGGCGTGTTCGGCAGAGTAGAGACCTTTCTCGACTACTTTTTGACGGATCTTTTCCGGATCAATACCGCGCCCGTCATCGCGAATCGTGACAATGATCTGGTCACCCTGCTGACTCGCATCGACTGCGATGTTTCCGATGAGGTTCTTTCCGCTAGTGGCGCGCTGTTCCTTGTTCTCGATTCCGTGGTCGAGCGAGTTGCGAAGAATGTGAACGAGCGGATCGTAGATGTGCTCGATCATTGTCTTGTCGATCTCGGTATCCTGTCCAGTGATGGAGATTTCAATATCCTTGCCGACTTGATGGGAGAGTTCGCGGACAAGGCGTGGCAACTTTCTAAAGATATTGTCGATCGGCACCATGCGGGTGCGCAGCGTCGCGTTCTGCAGTTCATCGGTAATGAAGCTGAGACGCGCGGTTGATATGGCAACAGCTTCTGTAAGTCCGAGATCTTTGCCGTGAGAGGCGGCAAGGTCCTTAGAAAGGCGCAACAAACGATTGCGCTCAAGAACGAGTTCCCCGACAAGGTTGACGAGATAGTCGAGTTTGCGGATCTCCACGCGCATGGTGTCAGAAGCATCAGGACGAGCCGCAGCCAATGCCTTCGCAGCTTTCTGATCTGCGCCTTCGGCGCTGACCGCCGCAGATGCAGAATTTGCCGGGGTTCCTTCCGGGGCAGCCTCGGTAGAAGCCGTTGGCGAACTACCTACTACGGCTGGAACCTCGGCCGCTGGTGTGGCCGTTGCTGCTGACGAAGCTTTGACGCACTCCTCCAAAATTTCGAAGAATGGAGCATTGTCGTACTCTGGCGAGAGACCATTCTTGATATCCGTCATCATCAATCGGACCTGGTCATTGACCTTCAGAAGACCATCGATGATGGGGCTGGTTATTGCGAGTTCACCTTTACGTATCTGGTTGAGGAGATCCTCGGCACGATGTGTGAGAGCGACCAACTTTTCAAATCCGAAAAAGCTGGAGGTTCCCTTGATAGTATGCATGCCTCGGAATACGCGGTTGATGACTTCGGGATCCGAGGAATCTTCAAGCGTGAGCAGGTCCTGTTCGACTTGCTGGACTAGTTCGTCGCTCTCGGTAATGAAATCTTTTAGTAGATCATCTGGAACAAAGTCTGCCATGGCAATTCCGATCAGGACTCCGGTTACGTAATGATTCAATCGGCTAAACTGCGCTATTCCTTTACCGGCTTCGGCACAGGGGATGTAGCCTGAGCAGGCGCCGGAACTAAGGAAGCAAGGTCGTGGGGAGCAATGATGACAATATCGACTCGTCGGTTAAGGCGTCGTCCGTCCTCGGTTGAATTGTCGGCAATGGGATGGTACTCGGCATATCCCGCAGCAGAAAGGCGACCGGGACCGATGTGCTCACGTCCTAGGAAGAGCTGTATGATCTCGGTTGCGCGAGCTGTGGAGAGTTCCCAGTTAGACTGGAATTGAGAAGTGTGTATGGGGACGGTATCGGTATGTCCTTCAATTCGAAGATTGCTCGATATGGAGCTAAGAACGGAGCCGATGCGGTCAAAAGTGTCCATTGAATTGGCTCGTAAAGTTGCCGAACCACTCTCGAAGAATCCGACCTCTCTGAGACTGAGCACTAAGCCTTCGGGTGTCTCACGCATTCCGATCGTATGTTTCTTAAGTTCTTCGGCAAGTTCTTTTTCGAACTTCGCGCGAATGGATTCAACGGTTTCCTTTGACGCAGCGGCAGGTAGAACGGGCGCGGGTTTTGTTCCAGGAATGACAACGGGGGCTCCGCCTTGGCCTGTATTGACTCCCATTTGTTGGAAGCCTGCGGTAATGGCGCTGGAGAGCTGTGCCATCTTAGCTACATCCACCTGCGCGGAAGAGTAGAGAACAACGAAGAACGCGAATAGCAGTGTCATGAAATCGGCGTAAGAGACCATCCACCGCTCATTATTGACGTGCTGCTTCTGTCGCTTCTTCATCGGCCCTCACGCGCTCCAGTCATGGACTGAGACCTCGCCTCACTTTTATCCTTTTCACTGACTTGCTGAAGGAATCCATTGAGCTTAGCCTCCAGCATCCTGGGGTTAATGCCCTCGAGAATGGAGACCACGCCCTCGAGCGTGAGTTCGCGAAGTATCTGGCGGAAACGCAGGCGATGTCGCAACTTGCCCGCAATCGGTAGCGCAATAAGATTAGCGAAGCCAACACCGTAGATCGTAGCCACAAAGGCAACGGCAATACCTCTGCCAACCTCGTCAATCTTGTCTAAGTGTTGCATAACCTGGATCAGACCGAGCACAGCTCCGATAATGCCGATGGTTGGGGCAAAGCCTCCTGCTGCTTCATAGACGCGTGGCAATTCCTCCTCTGCTTCGGCAGTAGCATCGAGTTCCAGTTGCATAATGCCCCGCAACTCGCTTGATTCCGTCCCATCCACCGCGAGCATGAGCGCGCGACGCAGAAAAGGATCGAAAATGCCGGGCAGCTCGGAATCGAGAGAGATGATGCCGTCACGCCGTGCTTTTTGCGCAAGTTTTGAGAGCCGGTTAATCTCGTCGCTAGCTTTGAACTTAGGCTCAAATACGACCACTCGGAAATCCCGAATGGCAGCAATAACGGTACTGAGAGGGAACTGCAAAAGGACCGCCCCGATTGTTCCACCTGCGACAATCAGTGCAGCCGTGGGCTGAACTACCTGATTAAGTTTCCCGCCCTCAAGCAGAAGCCCGGCGGTGATACCGCCAAAGCTGAGCGTTACACCGGCTAAAGTTGCTTTATCCATGACCCGCTACTCCTGGGAGGGCTGTTCGCCCCCGGGATCAGGTTGCCGCAACTCAGTGCAAGTGCGGGATGATTCTGGGTGTAGGAGATTGCGACGATATGCAATAACCCGATGCATGACCACTGGCGCGTCTTCTCGCACCACCATCTTGTCCCCAGTGACGAGCGTAATCACAGTATCTGGATTTTGTTCAACGAATTTTATGAGCTCAGCATTAATGACAATGGGATGCCCGTTAAGCCTTGTGAGTTCAATCATCGCGCCTACCTTCCAGAGTTGTTATCGGCGGCAGACCGGAAAACCTTAAGCTGCAGGGATGGATAGGAGTGGGGAAGACATCCTCAGGATGATGAGAAAAATCGCTGGACGGCAAATCGCAACTGAGGCAGCATCACTCCAAACTTTGTTACATCTCTACTTAGTCAATGCAGAGTAGAACAAGATTCCAATCGCCCACTAGGCATTCGTTTAATAAAAGTGGCAGCAAAACTGCTCGCTAACCTGTGCCAGCGCGCGACAAAGGATTTAGCCTCATGAGCGAAACGGTGAATTTCATTTGTGACAGCGGACTGAAATATCCGGGGAAATATTGACCGGTTGCTTGTGCGCCCACTGGCTCCAAAACAACAGTCTCCGAGTACTCACAATCAACGAAGTGAAGGAAGAAAATGAGAAAAAGATGGCGAGCGCTCGCGAGGTTGACCGCAGATGCTGGAGATGATCTTCTAGCCATCCAGTATTACGAAAGAGCTATTGCGCTAGAACCAAAGAATCCCTCTATGTACCTCGAAATGGGAAATAGTTATGCCCACAGCGGGGGGACAGTTCGCGCAATCGAGTGCTACGGCGACGCACTCCGATTGAATCCCAACTCAGGCTATACTTGGAACAACCTTGGCAATATATTCCTGCAGCTGAACGATCTTGAAAGCGCCGCAGTCTGTTATCAGAATGCAGTTTGCTTGCAACCGTCCGACGCTGGAGCCCAGTACAACTTAGGGCGCACCTTGGACATGGCCGGCAAACATGGGGAGGCCCTCATGCACCTCCTCCAGGCATGTGACCTCAATCCTTCGCACGCTGACGCTTGGACAAACTTAGGCAATGCACACCAGAATCTGGGGCACTTGGACGAAGCACTAAGCTGCTACGATCGAGCGCTTACACTCTCCCGGAATCCAGCAGAGCTCCATGTGAATCGGGCTGTAATACTGCTGAATAAAGGTGACTTTGCTCGAGGCTGGAGGGAGTATGAGTCTCGCTGGGAAACGTCAGCCTTTATCCCTTACAAGAAGTTCCCTTTTGGAAAGCCCCAGTGGAAGGGCGAACCTTTAGAAGGTAAACGCATCCTTCTGCATGCAGAGCAGGGATTTGGCGATGCCATTCAGTTCGCTCGTTTCATTCCTGAGGTTTACGCAAAAGGAGCTGTGGTATTCCTGGAGATCGGAGCTCCACTCAAACCATTGATGGAACAACTGATGGAGCCTGGACACGTGCGTGTGAGAGGAGAATCTCGGCCCGAATTCGACTATCACTGCTCGCTTATGAGCCTTCCATTCGCCTTGAATCTGGAATTTTGCGCCATACCAGGCAAGCCGTATTTTGACGTCCCCCGAGCAGCCCGGGAAAACGCCCGGGTTGCCTTCCATAACGCAACCCACGACCGATCGGTTCTGCGAGTCGGGATCACTTGGAGAGGAAATCCCACACATCGTTGGAATCAGGTTCGCAGTCTGAAACCCTCCCAATTTGCTCCATTGGCGGCTATTCGTGGGGTTCACTGGTTCCTGTTGCAGAAGGATGCCACACCGCAGGAACTTGCCTGTTTTCCCCCAGCCTTTCCTCTGTTTAGCTTAGATCCCAGACATCTGGACGGTTTCCTGGCAACGGCAGCGGTGATCCAAGAGTTGGACCTTGTCATCTCTATCGATACAGTAACGGCTCACCTGACGGGAGCATTGGGCAAGCCGTTGTGGCTACTGCTGCCAGCTTTCTATGACTGGCGTTGGCATGCACATCTCGAAGATTCTCCCTGGTATCCCTCAGCGCGGCTCTTTCGACAGCAGGAGCCAGGAATCTGGACGGGTGCAATTGAGAGATTGGCTGCCGAGTTGGCAGGACTGGCTGAGAGACAAAAGAATTGTTGATCTACTTTGTCGTCATCTTCGAGATGTGCTTTTCAAATTTCCGTGGCAAGTAATACACGGAGTCCGGCCAGATTTTGTGATAGAAGTACGTTTGCAAATTTGCGTTCCTTTTCGGGGTCTCATCCCGGATGCGGAATTCGTCTACCTGCGATGTCGTTGTCAGAGTTGGAAACAAAGCTGCGTCAGGACCTGTCAATTTTGGCGGACAGGCACGGAGGGGACGAGAGTCGCGTCGATATGCCCAATACCCTGGACTTTGGACTTGGCGTGAGCCGATCGTGTTCCTGGGAGCCGGATCGATTCATGGTCGTGCATTTGTCGATTATGCCTTGCAGGCCCTGAACGTCGTGGTAGATAATCCCCACCATGGCAAGCATTCGGTAGCTACACCGCAAATGGCGATGCGGAGTTGCATGCCCTGATCAAAGAACGTCCTGGCGTCAGCGCTGACACAGTCGCGGAATTCTGGAGTTTGCTGACTGGACAGGCTGCTATGGGGACGAGGCAGCCGTCGCAGTCTTCTTTGCGTTTTCCGTGCTCTTGAATCGCTTGAGCCTTAACCGCCGATGGCTGGATACGGTTCGTCGCCCCTGGCCAGCATGTACTTTTTGACAGACACATTGAAGGTTGGCGCCGAGGAAGTTTTAGTGAATGGGGGAGCCTTTGACGGCAATACTGTACTCGATTTCGTAAAGCGCACGGGTATTGAAGGTGCAGAGTTACCCGCGCTCCAGTGCGCGGAAAAGACCATCTCAAAATTTGAACCAACAGTTAGCAATCGCGGGATACCACAAACCGGATGACCTAATAGCCATCCCTGCAGCGATCCGACAAATTCGCCAGGGCTATGTTTTCAGGCTTTGGTGCCACTCTACCTATCACAACGACTCCGTCATCTATGCCGAATAAACCTTTCTTCTCAATACTCTAATGAGGTAACCGGTTGTAGCCGATAGAGAAAAGCTGCACGATATTTCCAAAGCGATCACCGCCTGGCGGCGGTATTCCTCGCCGTGAACGATTGGTCCGTACAGAACTGGAGCCGTCTAGTTATGATGTTGCCACATATCGTTGACCAAGGCTTGCTCACCGATGGATTATGTCTGCTCGAAGACCAACTCATCTTTGAACCGCCTGTTGCCATTTTCTCCTGCCAGTTACATGAGAAGAATGAGGTTGGATATCTGACTTACATGAACCGGCATGGAAGTCTGCTCAACGCTTCTGTGGGACGTTATTGCTCAATTGCCGAAGGCGTGTGTATCGGCCCATGGGAACATCCCACCGATCGCGTCAGTACCCACCCGTTCGTATTCAACGCGTATGCACGGAAAGACACAAAGTCGTTTTTCCCGTTTGAGGTGTATGACTTCTACTCCGAAATAGTAGACCGCCACAATGTCCTTCCGGCCGCTGAGGCGCCGCGAACTCTGGTGGGAAACGATGTTTGGATCGGGAGAAACGTGACGATTGTTCAGGGCGTCACGATAGGCCACGGCGCCATCATCGCCGCACATTCCGTGGTAACCAGGAATGTTGAGCCATACGCAATCGTCGGAGGGGTTCCTGCGCGTACCATCCGGAAACGCTTTGACAAGAGGACTATAGACAGACTTCTTGCAATTCAGTGGTGGAACTACGATCTTGCCCCCATCCGTGAACATGTGCGATACAACGACGTCGAGGGATTTATCCAGCTTCTATCAGCGATGATAGAAAATCATGAAATATCAGAACGCGTGCTGACGAAAATAGTCGTGAGTAATTCTGCTGGAGCATAAAAGCGCGCCCCTTGGGATCTGCTGATGTTCCAGGCAGATAGGCGAAAAGTAGCAGAAAAATTGTCAGTTTTCCGAGCGATAAATCTTAAACTCAAGAACTCCCGCTGCTATAAATCTTACAAGGTTGAGGCTACCGAGATTAGAGAATCCGAAGCTTATTTGGCAGATGGATTGCTCCCTGTATCGTGTGAGCTCCGTTTGGGCCACAAGATATCGGACGAGGATTGTGGGCAAGTAGGGTACCGAGAGTCATCAATAAGCTGGGGAGACATTCGTTGGATAGGACGAAGATTGGCCGCAATGACCCATGCCCTTGCGGCCTCGGGAAAAAGTACAAACAGTGCTGCATGCAACATACGGAGACGATTACCAGTTCAGGAAATCTCTCAACCGCCCAGTTGTACCAGACAGCATTGGTGCATCACCAAGCCGGGCGCTTACCTCAGGCGGAAGCCATCTATAAACAAATACTCGGGACTGAGGCAAGGCACCCCGACGCTATTCACCTATTGGGAGTGATTGCCCATCAAGTTGGGCAGTTCCAGATAGCCATCGATTTGATTAACTATGCGATCAGCATAGATTCAACCAACACAACCTATCACAACAATCTCGGTAATACTCTTCAGGAACAACGTAGGTTTGACGAGTCAGTTGCTAGCTATCGCAAGGCCCTTTTGCTAAAGCCTGACTTTGCTGAAGCGCAGAATAACTTAGGAACCGTGCTCCAGAAGCAAGGCAGATTTGACGAAGCAGTCGCCAGCTATCGGGAAGCACTCTCACTCAGGCCGGAATATGCCGACGCTCACAGTAACTTGGGAATTGCACTCCAGCACCAAAGGAAGTTTGTAGAGGCAGCCGCTAGTTACCGTACAGCGATTTCACTGAAGTCAGACCATGCTGAGACGTACAGCAATCTAGGAACAGTGTTTCATCAGCAGGGAAAGTTTGTGGAGTCAGTCGCTAGCTATGAGAAAGGAATCGCACTCAAGCCGGATTATGCCGAAGCGTACAGCAATTTAGGGAGTGCACTCCAGAACCTGAACAGGATTGACGAAGCGGTTGCCAGCTACGAAAAGGCACTCACGCTCAAGCCGAACTTCGCAGAGGCGTACAGCAACCTGCTTGTTCTGCACGCCACAATGCGTGACATTTCACCCGAGGCAGAACTCGCGTTGGCAAGAAAGTGGGAGCGCTGCATTCTTGGTGAAGCGGCGTGCAGTGCAGCCCGGGAAAGGCGCTTCGTTCGTCAGGCTCGCGCAGGCCGGAAGTTGCGGGTTGGAATCGTCTCTGCAGAGATCGGCGATCATTCCGTCGCCGAGTTTTTGGAGCCGATTCTGGAACAGTTCGATCACGATCGTTTTCACATTACTCTGTTCCCCTCGAGATTAAGGCGGGAGGCCCGAGCTGCTCGTATTTGTGCACTGGCAGACGATTGTAAGCCGCTGTTTGGATTCTCCGATGCCGAAGCTGCCGAACTGATCCGTTTTGCGGAGATGGATATTCTAATGGACACGACTGGACATACGGAGAAGTGTCGTTTGGGGATATTCGCCCACCGCGCCGCTCCGGTACAACTCACATACCTCGGCTATTGGAGCACGACTGGTCTGACTGAAATGGATTGGGTTTTTGCCGATATCTATTCGCCTTCTTTCTTACAAAACCATTTCAGCGAGAAGTTCTGGAGGTTGCCGCGCTTAGCGGTGTGCTACAGAGGGGATGAGTCGCTCCCTAGCACCCGATGGCAGCCTTCTTCTGACGGGAAGGTGTGGCTTGGGTCGTTTAATCGATATTGCAAAATACGAGAAGCAACTCTGAACCTCTGGGCCAAAGTTATGAAATCGATTCCAGAGTCGATGCTTCTGTTGGAAGATCGCGCAGCAGATAATTCCGATACTCATCGGCAAATTGTGAGCATACTGGGTAGTCATGGGATTGCTGCCGAACGCATCGAATTCGAACCGTATATAACTGGTCATGAGCGCCACATGGTGTTGTATGACAGGCTGGACATTGCCTTGGACACAATACCATTTAACAGCGGAACTACGGCGTGTGATGCGCTGTGGATGGGCGTTCCCATCGTTGCCATTGAGGGAAATTGGTCTGGAGCGCGAATAACGGGCGCATTCCTCAACGCCATAAATAAACCTGAATGGGTTGCGCAGAACGAGGAAGAATATGTTGAAATTGTTGCCCGGCTGGCGCGTGATGTAGAGGGAAGAACTGCGCTCAGATCTGCTCAACGATCCCTTGTGGCCAAAAGTCCGCTCTGCGATTCCAAGACATTGATGGAGGCGATACAGGGCGCATTCGAAGAGATGTTTGATGTCTATCAGACAAAAAACATTTCGGATGTTAGTCCCTTGTTTTACTCGGAGGAGTCGGATCGTGCCTGTGCATCCTCTCAGTCTGCATCATGATCTCGCTCTGTTCGAGGGATAAGGTGAAATGCGTCTTGGGCAACGAACTAAGTAACACCAGTCGGACCCGCTTTGATCGTTTGTTCTCAGCCATCAAGCAGGAAAGCTCCGAGGCGCGCTCCCTGCGATGGCTCAGTTGTTTCGATCGAAGTACTGCGCTTTCCGGGCAGCCAGTGTTATTTGGGGCCGGCCCACTCGGGAAATTAGTACTGGATCGACTGCGGCGCGCGGGCGTGGAGCCTTGTTGTTTTTCCGATAACAATTCGGCGTACTGGGGGACTCAAGTTAACGGAGTTGAGGTGCTCAGTCCAGTCGACGCGGTAACCCGATTTGGAAAATTGAGTAATTTTATCGTTTCGATTTACAACGGCAGTACGGTTCGCACGCAGTTGCGCGAGATGGGTTGCACACATGTCCTGCCAGTCGCGACTCTATTCTGGAAGTATCCAAGGCAGTTTATGCCCGACCTTGGCATCGATAGTCCTGAAATTATCATCGAACAAGAGACTCAGATCCGAGACTGTTTCGAGTTGCTTTTCGATGAGGCCTCACGCCACGAGTTTTGTGATCAGTTCCAATGGAGATACTGGTTAGAACCCGAGTTTCTGCCGCGGCCCCAAGATGCGGGGGAGTTGTATTTTCCCGACGGTCTAATTCTTCCCTATGATGAAGAAGCCTTCGTCGATTGCGGTGCCTTCGACGGCGATAGTATTCGGAGTTTCTTGCGCCGTGGACGGAGCTTCAGCCATGTCTACGCGTTAGAACCCGATGCCAGAAACAGGTCTGCGCTGCTTGCATCCGTTGCGCAACATCCCTCGGACTTGAGCGAGCGCGTAACAGTATGGCCCTATGCTGTGAGTGATCAGGACGGAACGTTGAGTTTCGTGGCCACGAGCGACGTCGCTTCCAAGGTGAGTTCAAGCGGCGATTGGATAAACCTTGAATGTCGCAAGCTGGACTCATTGGCATGGCCCGTCGCACCCACATACATCAAGATGGATGTTGAGGGCTGCGAACCTCAGGCACTAGCAGGAGCCGCGCACTTACTCCAGAAGAAGACGCCGGTGTTGGCAATCTGTCTTTATCACCGAGCTGAACATCTCTGGCAGATTCCGAACCTTATTCACTCGATCGAGCCCAGCTACTCTCTATTCTTGCGTCGCTATGCTGAGGATTGCTGGGAGCAGGTCTGCTATGCGGTGCCAGCTCATCGACTCGCGCACAAACTAGAGTGAGGTAGCTTTGCTCCATGCAATTTGCCGGCTGCGGGTTCAGGCTCACGATTCAGTTGGCTCTCTGCGACCCTCGTAAGCTGATTTAGCGATTGTTTTACGACCAGGAGGCGTTTATCCCTTTTATCAGTCGAGAACGTAATGTAGCCAGCTACGCCGTGGATCTTATTGCCGCATTGGGGACAAAGACTGTGTTCACTCTTGCCGGTGGGATGGCTATGCATCTCAACCGGGCCGTCGCCATGCACGCTGAACTGATGCCCATCTACTGCCAACACGAGCAGGCGTGCGTAGCGGCAGCGGAAGGGTACGCGAAGGCTAGTGATTTTCGCCGTGCGGGTTTTGCGGTCATAACGGCTGGTCCTGGGGTCTCAAATTCTGTGACTTCGTTGATTTCTTCCTACGGCGATTCAACGCCGCTGATCGTATTGGCCGGGCAGATCAAGACTTCCGATATCGACAGGTATGGAACGCGCACACATGGCATACAGGAGATACGCTCACGAGAGCTGATTTCGCCGTGTGTCAAACGGTTTGCACGTCTTAATGCACAGAACTATCGAGAGGAACTTTTGGAGACCATAGTTGAGGCGTTCAAGGGACGCCCAGGGCCCGTCTTTATTGAGATTCCACTCGATGTGCAAGGTGTGCCGCTGGAATATTCCTCTACCGAGATTGCAAGCGATGTTGATACCATTCGCAGCCTTGTCTCTGAGTCGTCGACTACAGAACCTAGCGGCGAGGCATTGGTCGATTGCTTTGACCAACTACTAAGAGCGAAGCGACCATTGCTGTATGTTGGCAATGGATGCCGCATCGCTGGCGTTGAGGATGCGATCCGCAGTTTCATCGAGCGGCATGCAATCCCTGCCGTATTCTCTTGGTTGTCATTTGATATTCTATCCAGCGAGGACCCAATGCACTTCGGGTGTCCTGGTGGTCTGGCACCAATTTCCTCGAACGAGATTCTCGCTGGCGCAGACGTAATCCTGTTTCTTGGTGCGAGGCTGGATCTCGGGACCACGGCATTTCAGCGCGAATCCTTTGGAGCGCAAGCAACTCGGTATTTTGTAGATATTGACTACAACGAACTCAATAAGTTTCATGGCTTCTCAAACGCCAAATGCGTTCAAGCAGATCTTCGGTGCCTGCCCCAGATTATTACGAATAAACTATCTTCTGCGGAGAGCGCAGCTGAGCTGTCGTGGGTTGAGTGGTGCACAGAAAGGCGTAGGCGTTATCTTGAGGAAGAGCGTCAGCGACTAGTTTCCGATAAACTGACAGTCTACGGAGTTGCCACACGTTTTTCGCGCTGGTCCGAAGGCAAGGTGTTCGTGCCAGCAAGTTCCGGTTATGCAGAAGAGACCTTCAGCCGGTTTTTCGCCCCCAGCAAGGGGACTCGTTTTTTTAACGGAGCAGCCCTGGGTTCAATGGGCATGGGCCTGCCGAACTCAATCGGTGCCGCCTTTGGTTCTCCAAGACAGGTGATCTGCATCGAAGCAGACGGCGGCATTATGTTGAATATTCAGGAACTTGCCACACTCTCGCATTACGCGCCGAAGGGCTTCGTCCTATTTTTACTGAACAATGGTGGGTATGAATCGATTCGAGCTTCCCAAACTCGATACTTCGGTGAAGTCAATGGCGTTGATAAGGAGTCCGGACTTTTTATACCGGATATGGAAAAAATTTCTGCCGCATTTGATCTGCGCTACGTCTGCGTGAAATCTCTAGATGCGTTGGATGCCATTTTGCCGAAGCTTAGCGCCGACAATAGTCCGATCATGGTCGATTTGCACGTCGAGAAATCTGAATATCGGGGTCCATCCCTCCAGACAAAAATCAATCGGGAAGGCAGGCCGTACACGACTCCACTTGCGGAGCTTAGCTGGTGAATACGCTAATTTTTGGAGCATCGGGAGGACTAGCTGACGCCCTCGCACGCTGCTTTCTATCCCAAGACTGGCGCGTTGACCTTGTCACGCGCATGGCGAAATGCAACGAGGTTGAGAATAGCTTTGCTGATGCTATAAGTATGGACCGCGCCCGGCTATTCTGTGTTGACAACAAGTATTCCTCATTTGCGCCGGCACAACCCTACCAAGCGTACTTCTTTACACAGGCGTTGTTCTCACCGAACCCACTCACAGCTATGCGCGATGATTCCATTGCAAGCGAGATCAACGTCGGATTGGTGGATGTGATCCAACTCGTCAGGAATTTATTAGTTCAGCATCCGCCGGAGCTTGCAGAGCGTCGAGATTTCTGCTTCATCGGTTCGACCTCAGCCTATGCTGGGTTCCGAAACACCTCCGTATATTGTGCGGTGAAGCACGGTCTCCTTGGTTTTGTTCGCGCACTGAATGACGAGTATGCACAGACAAACACGCGTTTCTGGTTGTTCTCGATGGGAACCATGAACACGGAGATGGGCAGGCGGCTAACCGAGCAGGATTCAACCAGTTTCCTCCAACCAGCGGACGTTGCCGGGCGCATTGTTGAAGCCGTCTGCTCACCCTCGAATGTGTTTGAACCGGAAGTCATCCTTCGACGGCGGACCGTTCGGTTTCGGGAGATATAACTGATGTCTACTCACTCCACTTGTGTCGTCACAGGTGCAGCCGCAGGCAACGGATTCGCCATTGCTGCTAAGCTCCGTGAACGGGGGCACCGAGTTGTCGGCGTCGATCTCGTCTCGATTCCGACAGAATGCTCAGACCACAGGATCCAAGGCGATGTTCTCGATGAAGAGATCATCGAGGCGGCTTTCAAGCGGGCGCTCTCCGACGGAAGCCGAGAGATTTATCTGGTTAACAATGCCGGAGTAACTCGCCCTGGTAACCCACAGTCTGACTCAGCATGGAAGACCACCATCGACATTAATCTGGAAGCTCCGTTTCGATGGGCGCGCTATTTTGCAGGACGCGTTGCAGACGGCAGGATTCGAGAAGGCGGCATCGTATTCATCGGCTCCCTTGCCACGCAACTTGGCTTTCCCGGCAATCCTGCTTACCACGCATCCAAAGCTGGCGTCCTAGGCCTCACTCGCTCTTTTGCCTACGATCTTGGCGATGCCGGAATTCGAGTGAATTGCGTTTCGCCTGGATATATTCATACTTCCATGACCGACCGCTCATTCAACGATTCTGCTCTCAACATAGCCAGGCGACGTCATACCCTGTTGAATCGCTGGGGGCAACCCGAAGACGTCGCTAACGCAGTAGTCTTCCTGTGCGATCCCATGTCCAACTACATTACTGGAGTTAATTTGCCGGTAGATGGTGGATGGATGGCCCGTGGGTTGATCGAGAACATTTAGTGTAGTGCTCAAATCCGAATTCGAGAATTCCTCTCCATGTAATGTTTTCATTAACTCGCGCTCGATGATCTCGCAAAGTATGTGACCGGTCAGAATATGCGCTTCCTGGATGCGCGGTGTGCAATCGGAAGGAATGCAAATAGCGTGCTGCGCTACTGAGGCCAGCTTTCCTGCCTGTCCACTCAGTCCTATGGTGACCATCCGCTTGCGGTGCGCAACTTCGAAGGCGCGTAACACGTTGGGCGAATTGCCACTGGTACTGATGCCAAACGCGACATCGCTCGGAGCGCCAAGCCCGGCAAGGGGACGCGCAAATACCTCTTCGTAGCCGTAATCATTTCCGATGGCAGTAACCTCAGAAGGGTTGGTGGCAAGCGCGAATGCAGCCAGACTGTGGCGTTCATGAAGAAAGCGTCCAGTGAGTTCAGCAGCAAGATGCTGCGCGTCGGCTGCGCTGCCACCATTACCGAAGAACAGTACCTTGTTGCCATTTCGCAATGCGATGGTCATCGCCGTGGCCGCTGCTGCTACGGCTTCAAGATAGACCGCGTCATCCAGAAGAGAAGCCATTAGGGAAATGTGTGCGGCGATTCGTGTGGTGATCAACTCTTTTGACGACATGAAATCTCCCCGGATTCCGACGATCTGCGCTATCCGTGTATGGAACCGGAGGCGGATTCGGAAAGGATCATTTCGATCAGTTCGCGGACTGCTCCGTTTCCGCCCCTTGCCGAGGAAACAAAGCGGCAACGGGCACGGATTTCCGGCTGAGCATCGGCTGGCGTGGCGGGCAGACCCGCTATTGCAAGCGCTGATAGGTCATTAACGTCGTCGCCCATAAAACAGATCTCACTCAATGCAAGTTCGTAGCGAGTAGCTAATTTACGCAGAGCCTGTGCCTTATCTTTACAGTTTTTGTCGACGTCGCTGATTTGCACTTTGATCGCCAAACGGTCGATCAACGGGCTATCCTCGCCAGAGATCAGCGCCAATTTGAGACCGGCTTTCCGCGCTCGGGACATCCCCATGATGTCGGCGAAGTGGAATCGCTTCCACTCCTCACCGTTTGGCCCCCACCAGACTGAACCGTCTGTGAGCACGCCATCCACATCCATTGCTATCAGCTTAATTGGCAATGCATACCCCGACGCGGCGCAGCTTTCTCATGATCGGCTGTTCGCGTTCCATTACTCGCTTGACGCCGTCTCCCATGGAGCGCTCCACAACACGGATATGACTGACCAATTTCGTGATTCCGTTCGGTTCCAGAGATGCTGACTGATCAGAACCCCACATCGCTCGATCCATGGTTATGTGCCGCTCAACGACACACGCGCCCAACGCTACTGCCGCAATGCTGGAAGGAAGACCGGTCTCATGTCCCGAATATCCCACTGGAATGCAGTAGCGCTCCTTCATCGTGCATATCGCTCGCAGATTTAACTCTTCGTACTGTGCGGGATAAGCGCTGCATGCGTGCAGCAGGATCAGGTTATCTGTGCCGAGCACTTCGACGGCACGGTCGATTTCTTCCAAGGTGCTCATGCCCGTGGAAAGCAGAATGGGCCTGCCTGACGCGCGGGTATGGCGAAGCAGGTTGTGATCGGTCAATGATGCCGAGGCGATCTTGAAGCATGGCACGTCGAAGCGATTGATGAAGTCCACCGAGGCCTCGTCCCACGCAGATGCGAACCACGGAATTCCGAGTTCGCGGCAGAAGCGATCAATCTCGACAAACTCCTCGTAGTCGAATTCAAGGGCGTGCTTCAAGTCGCCGTTGGTCGAACCGAAGGGACTTTCACGCGGAGTCGCCAACTCAGCCGCCGAGTACACAACCTCAACCGTACGCTTTTGGAACTTGACTGCGTCACAGCCTGCCGAGGCAGCAATGCTGATCAACCGCTTAGCAATTTCGATGTCGCCACTATGGTTGATTCCAATTTCGCCAATCACGTAGCAGGGACAATTTTCTCCCACATTCTTTGTACCTAACGCCACTTGTCGTGCCTTCGTCTGCCCTGTTTCTGCCATGATTAGCTCTCAAACTCTCAATTGGTGATGATGTAATCTCTCGTAGCAATTCCATCACCAGCTCTCTGAGTAGACTCTAATCTTGACGAGCGAAACCGTTGCATGCGCTTAAGGGAAAGACGCGGAATGTATTGCCTCGCGCATTGAGGTACCTGCACCCTCTGTTTCTAATCTTCCCGAGTGGAAATGTTTTCGGTCGGAGCGCGGGTATTCTCGGCTTTCATTTGCAATCTCTTACCGTATCTGGAACCCAGATTGCATCATGCTAGAGAGATGTAGGCCCCATCTAGGGTGTTGGTGTGTTTGTTGGCTTCTGTGCGGTCCATATATATTGATGTACAGAAACTTCAGCGAGTTTGGGCCGCATGGGCGAGCGCATTGAGAGCTTAAGAATGAAGGCGATAAAGAAAAACTAAAGAAAAGTCAGAAGATCGGTAAAGGTTAGGAGGATTCACACCGATATTAGTTTTGTAAGCAGAGCAGCAACGGCTTCAGCGGACAGACCCGGCAATCCGGCCGGCGCCGCAAAGAAGCAAGAAGGAGACCTATCATGTCACTAAGCATCCTGAATAATCTTTCGGCACTAACGGCAGAGAATAATTTGAGCTCGACGCAAACAGCTCTACAGAAGACGCTGACACAGCTTTCTTCTGGTTCTAGAATTAACTCTGGTTCGGATGATGCCGCAGGTCTCTCGATTGCAAATGGTCTTAACGCAAGCATCGCTTCGCTGACCCAGTCAGTGCAGAACGCTACAAACGGTACCGGGCTTCTGCAGACTGCAGACGGCGCGCTTTCTCAGGTCACCGCACTTCTGAACCGCGCAACCACGCTGGCAACCGAAGCATCAACGTCAGGAATTACCACGGGCAGCAATAGCCAGGCTGCGGCGCTGAACACCGAATTCAGCTCGATTCTGGGTGAGATCAATAGCATCGGATCTACAACTAACTTCAACGGAAGTTCGGTGTTCGGAGCGACTTCCTCCGGCAACGCTTTAAGCGTATTCATGAGTGACGGTACCAGCACCGGCATCTCGTCCGCTGCGGTCAACATTAACCAGCTAAGCGCCACGCAGTTGGGTCTGGGAGCCAGCGCTACCGCTACTATCTCGGGTAGCACGAATGCATCTGTCGGCGACACTTTTGTGGTCGGCCAAACGACCTACACGATTGCGGCTGCAGCCACCGTATCTGCAGCTGCCGCTGCAACTCAGACCACGAGTGCAGGTTCGACCACGGCCAAGGTTACGGCTGGAGTTGAAGTGACTCAGGGCGCCACGATGGCTGCGACACTCGCGAACCTTGCAGCCGCCATCAACGGGACAGGCCAAGCGGGAACCCAATACCAGACCGGAGCCATCGCAAACTTGGATGCTACGGCTTCTTCGGTTACATCGACGGGTTTGACGATTACCGCTGACACTTCCGGAGCTGGTGCGGCGGTTGCGGCCGGTGTTTCCGACGCGTCTGGCAACCATATCGCTGCTTCAGGCACTGACTTGGGTGGATTGGGATTCAGCGGTAACACAGGTTCGGTACTGAATGGCGGATCGGGACTTGCTCTGGATCTGAGCAATTCAACTGACGCCGCTGCTGCTTTGACCGCCATCACTACTGCGATTAATTCGGTCGCCTCACAGCGTGGCGTGATTGGAGCAGCCGTAAACAAGTTGACGGCTGCAACCAACGTTATGAACGCACAGGTCACTAACCTGACTAGCGCGATGAGCGGCATTTCTGACGCCGACATAGGGACCACTGTTGCGAATATGTCGAAGTACAACACCTTGTCACAGACCGGTATTTCGGCTCTGCAACAGGCAAACCAGGCATCACAGTCGATCCTGAAGCTGCTTCAGTAACATCTTCGGTGGCGGGCTACTAGATCCCGCCACCGTTTTCTTATTTCAATAGGCCCCTTCGGGGAGGTTCTTGATGAGTTCAGTTAGTTCGGCAACATCGTCGGTGTCATCTTCTTCAGGGATCGATCTAAGCTCGCTTTTAGAAGTCGCTACCGGCTCCAGTTCTGAGGGCATTGATGTAAACGCCGCCGTAAGCGCGGCTATTACTGCTGCTCGTGCTCCAGAGGTTCAGTGGAAAGCGCAGCAGGCCACGCTAACGAGCCAGGGAAACGACATTTCGACGCTAAACACCCAAGTAACCGCGGTAGAGAGCGATTTGGGTACGCTGAACAGCTTTTCAGGTGCCTTCTCGACGCTATCGGCCACTTCGTCGAACTCGGCTATTGCCACAGCAACCGCAAGCCTGGGTGCCACGGCTGGGACTCACGTGGTAAATGTGACCCAGTTGGCAACTACGGACTCGTGGTATTCGTCGTCCCCGGTGGGCGCATCCGGACTTTCTGCTGGCACCTTCAACCTCCAAGTAGGCAGCGGTACGGCAACCCAGATCAACGTTACCGCCGGTGAGACACTGACTCAACTTGCCAGTTCAATCAATACTCAAAACACGGCCGTCACCGCCAGTGTGATCACAGACGCAAGCGGTTCGCGCCTTTCGATTGTCAGCAACAATTCAGGTAGTGCGAACAACATCAAGATTACCCCGATGGCTACTCAGGCGACGTCTTCGTCTCCGTGGGAGACCGCGTCCGTTTCGGACAGTACGGGATTCTCGTCGGCGGGCAGCTTCTCTATCCAGGTTGGCTCCAACACTGCGGTCCCCATTAGTTTTACGAGTGGCGAGAGCCTAACGGCACTGGCCAGCGACATCAACGGTCAAAGTGGCCTTGGCGTTACCGCGAGCGTGGTGAGCGATGGTGGTAGTACTGGAACTTCGCACCTTGAGATTGTGAATACAAACACTACCAACGGCACTGGCATAACGATTCCTAATACGTCTCCGCAGTTTACGGAATCGGCGACTCCAGGCCAAAACGCAGTGCTGACTGTTGATGGTATTCCAATCACCAGCGCGAGCAACACCGTGACGGGCGTGATATCCGGAGTCTCCATCAACTTGACTGGTACATCCGGCACAGCCGGAACCAGTACAACACTCTCGATCACGCCGAACACGAGCGCGATTACAACCGCGATCAATCAGTTTGTTACCGATTACAATACCGTGATTGCGTCGGTGAACACCGAGTTTACTTACAACGCGACCAACTCGACAGCAGCGCCGCTCGCCGGAAATAGCGCGGTCGCGATGCTACAGAACGCATTGCTTGGAGCCGGTAGTTATTCTGCGGGTAGCAATTCCGGGATCTCCACTTTGGGCGCGCTCGGTATCACCATGAATAACGATGGAACACTCAGCGTGGATTCAACAACGCTAAGTAGCGCAGTACAAAATAGCTCCGCCGCAGTGGAACAGTTTTTTGAAGGCTCAGCGTTGAATGGTTTTTCCAGCGCGCTGAACACTCAGTTGCAGAGTCTCACAAGTCCAGCCAATGGTGCGTTTACCGTTGAGCTCAGCAGCATGACCAGTAGCTACAACGACCTGGCAAGTCAGATTAGTGACTTTGAAGACAATTACATCTCAAGCCTGCAGACTAACCTCAACGCTGAATACAGCGCTGCGGAAATCGCTCTGCAAAGTGTGAACAGCACGAGACAAGAAATTAACGCGGAGCTAGGCAATAACTCATCATCGGGGAGTTAAAGAATGAACATGAGTCAGGAACTTACAGCGTATCGTCAGACGGAAGTTGAGTCAGCTTCGCCGGTGGAGTTAGTTATCTTACTCTGCGACACACTTGTTAAAGATTTGAAGCAGGTGATCGCCTCGATCCGCGCAGGAAACATAGAAGAACGCGTGAGGCATTCGAATCATGCATTCGACGTGTTGAAAGAGCTTGACCTTATGCTGGACTTTGAAAATGGAGGAAACACGGCGAAAGAACTCGCGGGAGTTTACTCCTACGTTCGGGCTAAGCTGATGGAGTCGCAGTTCAAGCTAGATCCCGCAGTTCTGGAGCGGCAGATCGAGTTCATGACGCAGATACGCGACGCATGGAAGATGGCTATCGTCACGGCGAAACCAGCAGAGGTCTCGAAGCCAATGGCGGAGATGGATGGTTTCTCCGGAGAGCCTTTCAGTCCGTATGTAAACATGGTTGAATCGGCCCAAAGCTACAACTGGTCGGCATAATTTTGGATTTCTTATAAGTCATCTGTGAGCATGCCTCCTGACAGAGTGAGGCGTGCCGCAGACCTTACCCTTTGCAATAAATCCTCAAAAAAACCAAGTAAAAGCGCGGGATAATCGTCCTGAGGTGTTTTTGTGCAGAACCGAAATTGGGCTGCGCGGGATTCATCGCGTCGTTGGAATGACAGCAAAATGCAAACGGAAAAGAAAGCTAAAAGAAAGCACCCGTTGGAGGAGTAAGACCTCTTCCAACGGGCGACAGCAAACAGAATTTGCGGAACCGAGCGTGTCGAAAGTCTACTTGAGGTAAGAGAGCAGGTTTGCCTGCTGATCCATCTGGGCGGCTGCAGCCACCGTAGCGGTGAGTACGTTCTGTGCCTGACTTGAGGTCACGGCGGCAGCTGCTTCGTCGACGTCCACCAGGGAGCTTTGGTAAGTCGTAATGTTGACTTTCTCCTGGCTAAGGTAGGACTCGTTGTTGGTGAGTTCGTTGACGGTGTTGCCGTAGAAGACGCGAGACGTGTTCACGGCAGCTAGAGCTGAGCTAACCTGAGTTACGGCTGCACCAACGGCCGTCTGATCCCCGGCTTGCAATGCGGAGAGCATGGACTGTAAAGCAGTAAATACGTTTCCCGATGACTGGGAAAAGATACTGCTGCCAGGCAGGTTTGAAGAGACAGAGAGTCCGACGCCGATCTGCACCTTGTTCTGTTGAGAGTTACCGTTGTAGGTGACGGCTCCAGTGCTGGCATTGAGGGCAAAGGGGGCCGTGTTGGTGACCGTACCGCCAAAAAGGTACTGTCCGGCGTATGAAGTGTTGGCGAGGGAAAGCATTTGGTCTTTAATGCCCGAGACCTCCTGCGCGATGGAGTTCATATTGGACTGGCTTATCCCGGCACTGGCACCCTCGGTACCGAGGGTAATGGCTTGTTGAAGGTTGGAGACCACTGAACTTAATGTGCTGTCAGCAGTATTGAGAACTCCCGTGAGAGAGTTTGAACTTGCTGTGTATTGATCGTTCGAGGCAGAGATGGAATTTTCCTCGATCATGGCAGCTTCGGCGGCGGGATCGTCGGATGGGTTTGACACTCGCCGCTGAGTGCTGAGTTGCTGAAGCGCGGTTTGTTGGTTCTGCTGAGCCTGATTGAGCAGGCCGATCATATCGTTGCTGTAGTTCGGATTGACTCGCATTATTAGTACCCCGGATTTGTAGCGCCCATATCGAGCACGTTGCCCATTAATGTATCGACGGTAGTAATGATCTTAGCTGCGGCCTGAAAGGAGCGCTGGTAGAGCAATAGGTTTGACGACTCCTCGTTGAGCGATACGCCCTCTACAGAGCCCTGCTGGTTTTGCAACTGGGTAAGGATTGTGCCGGTTGCGGTTGCGTCGCTGGTGGCTTGCGAAATGGTGTTTCCGATTGAGAGAGAGATGTTAGCAAATGCAGCAGTCGGCGTTGTTCCATTGATGACGGCCTGATTCTGCAAGGCAATCATGTTGGTGATATTTGAGTTGTCGCCTGAGGCGCCGCCTACTGCTGAAGCTGCGATTTCTGAACTGCCGGTGAGTGCAACTGAAATGGAAGCAGCAGCACCTGCAGCGGCTCCAGTGGTGGTGTTCGGTGGATTGAAGAACGCCGCGTTCGCGGTCCCGTTCACCGCCGTACCGCTGGCGTCGGAACCGGCTGCCTGCACTGTGTTGACGGCTTTTGCGAACTGAAAGGCAAACTGATCCAGAGTGTTTTTCATTCCCGTTAGGGTCTGATCGCGGCTTTGCAGATATCCTCCGAGAGTCCCTCCCTGGATGGTGCTGGTAATGTCGGTGGCACCGGAGTAGATATCCTGAAATCCGTTGCTGTTAGTTTTGTTTGTGACGGGGTACGCCTTGCTACCAACTACCAGCGGCGTGCCGTTATCCATGGTAATGGTGAGGCCGTCAGAGCTGTTGTTCGTTTTGTAGCCGACTATAGTGGCAAGCTGGGTCAGGAGTGTTGAACGTTGGTCTTCAGCATCGCTGGAACTCTGACCAAGGTTCTGAGCCGTTGAGATTGCTTTGTTGGCAGTGGCGAGCTGTTGCACTAGTGTATTGATCGATGCGGTGTCCTGTGTGACGTTCTGATCCAGTTGCTGCTGAGAGCTAGAGATGGCAGCTGTCGTGCTCTGGAACGACGCTGCCACATTCTGGGCGGCTATGAGCGTGTTGGCCCGCAACGAACTGTCTGACGGAGAGGTTGAGAGTTGTTGCAGAGAACTGAAGAACGCGTCCATTGAAGTGCCAATAGAGCCTGATGCAGTGTCGGAGAAAAGGACCTGCGTAGACGCAAGAGAACTCGCTACAGTGCTGCTCTGACTCTGTTGCGAAGTCGCGGCGTTGACACTTAGGTCGAGGACGTTGTCGCGCAGGCTCTGGATTGCTTGGACGTCCACGCCGGTGGTGGAACCGTCGGTGCCAACTGGTGCTGCTTCCTCCAGAACAACCCTGCGGCGAGCGTAGCCGGGGGTATTCTGGTTGGCGATATTGGTGGTGGTCACGTCCATGGCATCAGTGCTTGCAAACAGGGATTGAATGCCTACGGTGAGATCAGAAGTAAGTCCGGACATGAGTTAGCCCCTGAAGTGCACGGACGCGCGGCCTTGAAGCGAGTGGCCGTTAGCCTCGAAAATTGAGTGGATAGTACGCGTCCAATGAATGGAGTGCTGAAGCAGTTTGTCATAGACGCGGTTGAGTTCCTGAACTTTGCGGGCAGACTCGGCCGTACCGGGAATCTGTAGCAATTCTGGCTTGCCTGTCAAGCGGTCGCAGATGACGCGCTGTCGTTCGGTGGCAGATTCAAACGCAGATATATTCCAGGTAACTAGAGCTTGAATTCCGTCCGAGATGGCAGATTGCAAGGCGTCTAGATCGCTAGACTCAGCAGGGAGGATGGGAGCTTGGCCTTCGGACGTTTTCATGTTTAGCTCCGGAATAGGTTCTGGAACATTGCGTTGGCCACAGCGTGAGAGTTAACGCTATAGGTTCCGGAATCGATCTGATTGCGAAGGGCATCGACGCGATCCTGACGAATGGGAACATCGCCGGAAAGCTGGCTGCTGGCTCCGCTGATAGATGTGGTGTCTTGAGTCGCATAAAGCGCGTCGATTGTGGATTTGGTAGTTTTCGAAGAGTTGAGGCTTGCTCCGGTCTGCGTTGTGCCACTTTTGAGGGTGGACGACGAGTCGATGTCCTGCTGTCCCTGGTTTTGAATTCGAAGATTCATGGTGCTCCTTTGTTACTTCCTGTAATATTCATCGGCGACAAGCCGGAGAGCTTGAGTGACATTAGCGATAATCGCTATTTATTTACTGTTGGAGCCTCTGCTTGCGCACTTCCCGAAATGGGAGAAGTGGCCGCCGATTTTAGGCCCAGCGAGTGTTCAATCATATTGGCAATTCCAAGGACGTGGCGTTGAGCAAGAGCTTGGGAGACTGCTTTTACTCCCATAGCTCCCCATGTATCGTGTCCTGCGTCGTCACTCTGGTCGTCTTCGATGGAAAGACTCTTCTCCATCTTTTCCAGGACGGAGCTGAATAGCGAAGCCTCAAACTCCTGAGCACCGCTCGTGGCCCGCTGATCACGCAAATGGGTCTGGAGCTGCTTGGGGTCGGCAATGATTGAGGTGGAAACAGGTGTAATTTGCGGTGAACTCACAGTACCTCCAGATCGGCTTGCAATGCACCTGCGGCTTTAAGTGCCTGCAGGATCGAAATGACGTCGCGGGCTGTAGCTCCGATGGATTGTAGGCCATTGACTAATTGCTCGACGGTGGCCCCTTCGTTAAGTTCGATTCGCTTGGTTGGCCCATCTTTCGCGTTAAGCGTGGTCTGCGGCACCACGACCGTTTCTCCATTCTTACTGAGCGGATTGGGCTGAGAGACGGCGAAAGTCGTAGAGATTTCAACCGAAAGCGAACCTTGCAGGATCGAGACGGCGCTTAGCCGGGCATCGCGACCCATTACTATGGTTCCGGTTTTTTCGTTAACGATGACTCGGGTAGGAGAGATGATCTCGACAGGCAATGCCTGAATTCGTGCAATCATCGCAGGGATGTTCTGCCCCTCGCTCGATACTTCAATGCGGCGGCTGTCTATGGCATCGGCAACGGGGTGGCCAAACTCGACATTGATGCGTTCTGCAACAAGTTGTGCATTACCGAAATCCGCCTCCCGCAGGAGAAGAGCAAGCGATTTGGCGTTGCGAAGATCCGGAGCAATATCACGCTCGGCAACAGCACCGTTGGCAATACGTCCAACTGTAGGATGGTTAAGGAGTTTGGAAGTCCCTCCGCTTCCGGCGCTATATCCCCCGATAGAGAGCGGGCCCTGTGCAGTTCCGTAGATCTGTCCATCTTCGGCGTGCAGAGACGTGAGCAGAAGAGTGCCGCCTTCAAGTGACTTTGCATCGCCGATGGAGGAGACAATTACATCCATCTGAGTCCCAGCGCGTGTGAAGGCAGGGAGCGATGCTGTAACGAAAACAGCCGCGATGTTTTTCACCGTCAATGTACCAGAGGGAACCTGCATGCCCATTCGTAGCAGAATGTTGGCAAGCATCTGGTTGGTCAGAATTGTTTGCTTTCCCTGATCACCCGTACCGCGGAGACCGACGACAAGACCGTATCCCATCAGCGAATTCTCGCGTACACCCTCGATGGTGGTGATCTCGCGAATGCGGACCTCGCGCGCGGAGACTGGCGAAGCTGCTGGTGCGGCGAATGCAACAGTCGATAGCAACAGAATTGTGCAGAACATCTTCATTGTGTTAAACCCATTGCCCTAAATCTGTCTTCATAAAACACCTCATAATCCATCTTTGTGCCACGCGAGGTTTTACTAGAACGCAATGATCTTCAACAATGCACGCATGACGATATTGGGTTGGCGCACAGAGTCGGTAATGACTCCTTTGCCCTTCACCTCAAGCTGGAGATTAAAGAGCTGATAAGAGAAAACGGTATTGCTGGCGGAGATGTCAGCCGGGCGCACGACGCCGCGCAAAACAACGTTTTCGTGCTCCTGATTGGCGACAACCTGCCGGCGAGCCTCAACTACCAAAGAACCATTGGGAAGTACTGCAACGACCTGCGCAGTAAGAGTGGTGTTAAGTGAACTCGAAGAGCCTGTGGCTCCAGAACCAGCAAGAGTGGTAGTGGAGTTCGCGGCTAGCAGTGGATTGAGGAAAGAGGGTGTTTGTCCCCCGACTGCAGTTATTCCGCTGGTGTGGGAGAAGGCGCGCGAGGTCGCAACATTGCCGCTCCGTGCAATGGTGGTGGATTCAAGAATCTGAATGGCGATGGTGTCGCCAACGACGCGTGCCTTGAAGTCGGCATATGGGTCGGCAAGCACACTGTTCGCGTTGAAGAGACTGCCAGTACTGTTGATCGCCGGCGGAGTCGTGATTGCGGGAAGCTGATTCAGGTATTGCGACAACGGATCCTGCGGCGTTTCCGCTTTCGATTTTTTAGCAGCGACAGCGAAGACGGAAAACAAGAAGAGTGCGAGAGCGAGGAGAACGAGCTTGAAAGTTTTTCGATTCATCATGGGCTCCCGGTCAGGCTCCGGTAACGATAGTGACGCTGTGGGCGCTGAGAATGCGGGCGCGCATGATTCGATTCGTCTGAGGAATGCGGACGCGGATCTCGGAACCGGCGATTCCGGAGTCGAGAGCAACCACTGGAAGCTCAGCGTGAAGAGATTCAGTCCGCCAATCTGCACTGAGAGTGGCGCCGACTCGCACAAGCGGATGAGCGTTATGTGACAGGTTGTGCGCAGGGTCGAGCAATTTGCCGGACGTCGACGCAGCATCGAGTTCGATGGGGAAATTAACGAGTACCAGTTGCGGCAGAACGTAACCAGGGCAATGAAGAGAGAGCGAAGTTGCGCCAATGGCCTCGTGTCTAGTGCGGGCAATCGTGCAACCCTCAAGCGCATCGACGTTGGGGGCGACGAGAATCTGTGATGCCTCGACCTCGCGGTGGAGTCGCTGAGTTAGCCACCCGGCCACTGCCTGCCGAGGCGTTGCCGCAGTTCTGACATCGGCGGCAACACCGGCGGTTGAACTGAACAGCAGGAAAAGAGCACAGAGCAGGGTCGAAAATAGCTGACGAGGATGCATGGTTACTTCCCGAGCTGGTTGACTTCTTGGAACATTTGATCAGCAGCTTTAGCAACCTGCGAGTTGGCCTCATAGGAGCGCTGAGCGAGAATCATCTGAATAAACTCTTCGACGGTATTCACGTTGGATTGCTCAAGCGAGCCTTGCAACAAAGTGCCGAGTCCTTCCGAGCCCCCGGGTACGCCGGTGATTGCATCGCCCGAGGAACTTGTCGGTAGGAGGAGATTGGCTCCGACGCTGTTAAGGCCGCCGGGATTGGGGAAGGTAGCTAACTGTATCTGGCCGATCTGCTGTGATGCGGTTTGATTCGGCAGAGTCACCGAGACGGTTCCGTCTGCTCCGATAGTGACAGATGTAGCATCGGCAGGAATCGTAATAGCTGGCTGCAGGGCATCTCCATCAGAGGTCACGATATTGCCCGATGAGTCCTGGTGAAAACTGCCGCTGCGGGTATAGGCCGTCTGACCATTGGGTGTGAGGACCTGAAAGTAACCGTTACCCTGAATGGCGACATCGAGCGTATTTCCCGTTGTTTGAAAGTCGCCCTGTGCTTGCAGAATTTCGGTGGCAGCGGCGCGGGTTCCTAGGCCGATCTGCAGGCCAGCGGAAACGGTCTGTTGCGTGGCGGCGGCGCCGGGAGTCACCGTGTTCTGGTAAATGAGATCTTGAAACTGTACGCGACGTTTGCGGAATCCAGCGGTATTGGCGTTGGAAAGATTGTTGGCAATGTTATCCAGATTGGTCTGCTGCGCTGACATGCCACTGGCGGCTGTGTAGAGCGAACGAAACATGAGAACTCCTAAACCTTGGGAAGATCTTCGGCTGCGATCTTGTTGAACTCGTTGTGAAAGGTATTGAGCGCGCGCTGCATCATCTCTGCGTTGCGCTGTATTTCAATCAGACTGATGGCACTCTCGACGGGATTAATGTTGGAACTCTCAAGCGACCCCTGTTGCACGGAAAGATTGGTCGCCTTCGTCGCAGCGGCAGCAGGTGCAGAATAGTTAGCATTGCCGAGCGAAGTGAGTGGGACGCTGGAATCAAAATCCGTAAGTTTGAGTTGTCCTGCGACATCGCCATTGACGGTGATGAGTCCTGATGAACTAATTTCAGCATTGCCACTGGGGAGAGTGATGGGACCGTTATCCCCCACAACTGGTAAACCTTCGTCTGTGACGAGAGCACCAGTTTTGTCCACATGAAAATTTCCATTGCGCGTGTACTGAACGCCGGATTTTCCCTGGACTGCAAAGAAGCCCGGCCCTTGCAATGCGAGATCAAGCGGGTTGCCAGTCTGCTGCAGTGAACCTTGTGAGTAATCCGTTCGGGGCGAGCCTAGGACACCGTAGGAATTCTCAGCACGTGATGAAACATTTGTGGAGGCGGTCATCATCTGCGTTCTAAAACTGACGTGCTCGCCTCGGAAACCGCTGGTGTTCGCGTTAGCCAGATTATTGGCCGCGATATCGAGCTCCTGAGTTCGCGCGAGAAGACCAGTGCTGGCAGCATAGATACCGTTGTTCATGTAGGACTCCGCTATGAGGAAGAGCAAGTGGAGTGCCAAGGGAATTGGAGAATTCTTAGAGGGAGTGTTTAGGCGGGAAATGACGGTAAGTTTGTACTGATAATGGTGCAGGAATCGAGAGCTTTGTTAGAAAAAATGTCCCCTGGTTGTCATGCTAATTACAGAACAGCAACCAGGGGCATTATGCGGATCGGATTAAGACCAACTGCTTGGGATTTACTCGTGGAGTTCGAGAGTAACCCAAAACGGATTCTTCTCGAAATCAAAGATAGTTTCAATGCTGTGGCCTCCACCGAGGGAGCGAGTTTGATAGTCGCTGCCGACGATAATGGTGGGTACTGACAACATGCAATGATTGCCAACTCCGCTGAGCTTGCCCTTGAAGTTTCCGGCAATCATATTGGCAATTTCGCCAAGCGCGTCCCAGCTGTCGTTGTCCACTTCTTCGGGAGGCATGCCCAGCATCTTGCTTGCCATGATGCGAGCCGATTGGTCACTGCAGCGAATACTGACAACGCCACAGAGGCTTCCGGCTAAACCCACGAGTGCGGTGAATGCCCCGTCTTTTTCGTTAGCCTCGCCAGTAAATGGGTGGATTTTGCTGCCCAGCATCATGTCGAAGACTTCTCGGGCGGATAGTTCGAGAAGCAACGTCCACATTGGGCGATCAAACTCGGCGGTAGGGATCGAGTTTTCAGTGAATGGTGTCATCGTCATAGTCCTAAAACCGGAAGCACGTGTTCTTTAACCTGATCCGGTGTGAAAGGCTTCCTGATGTATCCCTTTGCTCCGAGCGAAAGGGCTTGGACTACGTTGGACTCACTTCCCTCGGTCGTGATCATAACGACGGGAATGCCCTTAAGTTTCTCGATGGTCTGCAACTGTCGCACGAATTCGAGTCCATCCATTACCGGCATGTTTATGTCGCTTAGGATTAGATCAACCATGTTGGTGTCAAGTAATCCGAGCGCTTCTGCACCATTTCCGGCTTCGATAACGGAAGACATATCGAGTCCAGCTTGACGCAAAGAACGTTCGACAATTTTACGCATGACAGAAGAGTCGTCCACGATGAGGGTTCTGATTTGGCTCATTTTGTTTCCCCTTGGAACATCTCCAACAGGCAGAGATCCGCCGAAGGAGTGATGCTGTTGTTGTGAAAGGTTCGGCGAAGCTTAGGTGCGGCATGGCCAGGCAGAACCGGGGCGGATACAAGTGTGCGGAGGCGCTTACCGCCTAACAAAACGATGGCGTCCTCGACACTGAGGCGCGGCCAGCCAAACTCCTGGTAGGCGGCCTCGGTAACGACATCACAGAGGTGGTGGTCGGCGCGAATGGATTCTGCCAATTCGGAAAGATTCATGGCGTGCTGGCCGCGTATCATGGTCAGCAGTTGCCGTGCTTGGGCCGAACTGGCCGATGCGATTGAAACTACTCTACAACTCGATGTTCGCTGACGAGTCTTCATAAGTGCCGCTCAATGAAAGTATCGGCTGACAGTGCGACACACTTTAGGGAAAACGGCTTCAGTGCGATCGAACCTCAAAAACAAGGTCAAGATGAGAACGATTAGATAGGAAACGTACCCAGATATTGCCTTCCACTCCCTGGAGGCGAATTGCTTCGGCACCAGTCTGTTGGGCGTAGCTAAGAATCATGCCGGAGCTCTCTATTGCAGACTTAGGACGGTTGACGGTGACCTCGCCTGTGGTATCTCGCTTACGGTACTCGAGCACTTTGAGGAGCTTTGGTTCGGGAAGAATGCAGGCCTCGGTATCGCAACCAAGCATATGCTCGATTGTGATAAGGGCGGAGTGGTTCACCTTTTCCGAGAAACCGACGAAAAGACGGCGTCCCTGACTGACAAGATGTACAGGCAACATCCGGTATCGCTCAATCAAACTGAGGGGCACCAGCATGGAGCATCCGGGCTGTACGCTCTCAGCAGGAAAGACCGGACATCCCCATTGAGTAGCAACGACCGAGGCAATATCTTCGTAGGTGACGCTGCCCAATCGCTGCAGGCAGGCCCCAAGTCTATCGCCAGAAGTACGTTGTAGTTCGATTGCCTCTCGCAACTGGAGATCGGAGATGATGCCGCGAGCCATCATCATTAATCCGAGAGGCAGTGTGGTACGAATCGGTGTGGGACGGTGTTCCTCAAAAAAATAGCTGGCCAAATGCTCTTCTAACGCCTCTCGAAGACAATTAGGGCTGCAGTACCAATCGCGCTCGTTGAACCAAAAGCCTGAAGAGCGGTGCAACACGCTAGTCCAGCCTTTTCCTGTGGGGCATTCCGGGTGAGAACAGCGGGGTACGAGTTGTTTCCAACTCAGAGGGTGTTTCCATTTTGCTTCGGGAAGCCTATACACGGCTTTCTCCTGAATTCGGTGAAAATGAGAGAGTCATAGTTATCGTGATGAGAGACATGCGATTTTGTCGCCTGGAGTGGCAACTTGCGTGATGCGTAGGCCGTAGTTACCGTCTACGATGACTACTTCACCTTGGGCGATTAGACGGCCGTCAATAAGAAGGTCGACAGGTTGCTCTACACGGCGATCGAGTTCCACAACCGAACCTGAGCAAAGTTCAATGACATCTTTGAGCAGCATTTGACGGACGCCGAAGCGCAACGTCACGCCCAATTCAATGTCCAGAAGAAGATCAAGATTGCGATTGCTGAATTGCGTTAAGCCAGCGTCGGAGGAAGGCACTGGATTCGTGCTCTGCTCTGTCGACGCAGAACTAACCGGCTGTGCTGCAGACTGTGCAACTTCTGCGACAGGTTCGGGCTCAGGCTTCACTTCAGCAACAAGCCCGAGGATATGGAACTCAAAATCAAGAGCATCATTCTCGCGAGTGATGAGAAATAGCTGGCGTTCGCCGCTTTCCGGATCGCGTTCGGCCAGATGAGGCTTCAGTTCCAAAGGGCCGAAGGTGCGGCGCAGACGATCGGCGGCGTTACCGCAGATCTGTTGGATGAGTTCAGCCGCAGCTTCGCGCGTGTCGCCGCTGATTTCAGTAACTGCAGGATCAAGTGTCTCGCCAGTCAGCAGAGCCGCAAACTGCGCTGTCATAGGTGCAGACAGAGCAATTTCGAATGCGCCTTGGAGCGCTCCGCTTATATCAACACGAATAACAGTCGCAGCTGCAACAGCTTCTTCAAGAGAGACAGGTTGCGCTTGAAGTGCGACGCCTGCTATCTGCGAGAGGACAAATGATGTAGCTTCGGCAAATTGTTGAATTAGGCCGTTGGCTTGTTCCTGGGAGATTTCACTCATACGTTTTCTTGCTCGTCATCAGGCGGAATTGGCAGCATCTCTGAAATTCTTGATGCACGCTGGTTTCCGGTACGCATTGGAAATGCCTCATAAAGCGTGCGACCGGCAACATTGCCCTGAATTGGGGAGTTCGTCCGATGAGAAAAAGAGATTACATCACCGGGATTCAGGTCGAGCAGAGTTCGAATTGGAAGCTTTGTCGGCGGCATTCCAAGAGCGTATTCGAACGCGAAACCGAGCGCGTGCTCGATCATGCGCTCGCGGGCAGAGCTTGGTCCGCGATGGCGACTGTAGCCGCCTTCCTGGTCCAGCTTTCGCAATAACGCGTTGGAAGCGACGGCAGGAAACGCTACGTTCATCACGCCGTGCGATTCCGGCATATGAATCTCAAAGCTGAGGCAGAGAGTCTTATCACCCGGCGGCATCAGCCGCTGCAATTGCGGTGGTTGCAGTCGTTCATCAAATTCAAAAGTCGAGCCCAGTGATGACCATGCGGTCTGTAGCTCTCCGCAGAGTATGCGCACCACGCCTTCCATGATTCCTTCTTCGATCTCGGTGATGTCCCGCTCCTGATCGTTCATGCGGCCCACTCCACCCAGCAGCAGATCGATGATGGGAAACACTAGCGAAAGTTCGAGATCGAGCGCGGCGGTGGCGCCCATTGGATTTACCTGGAAGGTCGCGAGATAAGCAAGGTCTGGAATGCGCTGAAGAAACTCACGGAAGGTGAGCTGTTCAACGGAGACCAGGTTCACCTCAAAGACGACACGCAGATACGCGCCGAGCGCGTTTGTGAGATTGCGTGCGAAGCCCTCATGAAGATTACTGATCGCCCGAACTTGGTCTTTCTTAATCTGCCCGGCTTGCTTGAAGTCGCATGGCTGATAACTCGGGAGAGAAGTCTGCGCGCCCTGGTTACGTCCCAGGGCTGTGCGAAACATAGCATCGATTTCATCCTGATTTAGGACCTTTTCCATATGCCCTCCATCGCATTTTGGGTAGCCTGAGCAGCGAGATGTGGGGGTATCTGCTTGCCTGCGAGCATGGTTTGCAGACGGGTGCGAAGGCGGAGCAACGCGAGAGAGTGAATCTGAGAGACGCGCGATTCTCCGACGCCGAGCACGGCTCCGGTTTCCTTCATAGTGAGTTCCTCGTAGTAATAGAGCGATAGCACTTGCTGCTCCTTTTCGCTTAACTCTTCAATCGCTAGCATAAGATGTTGGCGCATCTCAGATTTCATAGTCAGGAAGTAGGGGCTCTCTTCGGGATTGCCTGGCAGGTATTCACAAAGATCATCATCGTGATCCTTGTCGCCACCCTCGATATGAAAACTTCCAAGATCTAGTCCTTCCAGCTCGCCGAGCAAATGCTGAAAAGTTTCAAGAGTAAGCCCAAGTTCGGTGGCAATCTCCGGTTCACTAGCCGAACGCCCGAGTTCGTGGTTGAGCTTTGCGGTTGTTACTTCGATGAGGCGTGCCTTCCGACGTAAGTCGCGAGGGCTCCAGTCGAGTTCGCGGAGGCTATCAAGAATAGCGCCGCGGATGCGGAACTTAGCATACGTCTTGAACTGAACCTGACGCGCTTCATCATACTTTGTGATGGCGTCCATGAGGCCGAGCACCCCTGCGTGGACGAGGTCTTCAACCGGAACGTGTGCAGGTAAACGGTCATGGATGTGGCGCGCGATATAGCGCACCTGCGGCATTTGTTCCATGAGAATACGATTTCGGACCTCTTCGTCGATGACAGGAGGTACGTAGTTGCTAGGAGAGTTCTTCATGGGCTGACCTCGGTGGACGATTCGTCATGGTCATGCGCTGAGGCTTCCGATCGATTGGACAGGAGTGAGCGCAGGAATTTCGCCGTGCGAAATGACGACAATTTTTGGAAGAAATGGCTCGAGCAAACGGCGCAAATGGAAGCGCGTGTTGACGGAGCAAAGAATGACGGGAGTGGCAACGTCTACGTTTTCGCCGACGAGCTTACGTAAGCCTTCCAGTAATCGGCGAACAAAGGTTGGTTGCAGAGCCATCGAACCAGAAGTCGGCATCTGGGGAGAGAAGGCATGGGCGAGCTCTTCTTCAATGCGCGGATCGAGAGTGACGACACGGAGTGCGCCCTTTTCGTCGAGCAGCGGTTTGATGAGAGAACGTCCAAGCGCCTGCCGACAGGCCTCGACGAGCAAGATTGGATTTTTATTCACGGCCGCCGCCTCGACCAGAGTTTCGAGGATGCTGCCGAGGTCGCGAATAGAGACCTGTTCTCGAAGAAGTTGCTGCAGAACCCTCTGCACTTCTCCAAGCGTCATGAGTTTAGGCACCAACTCCTCGAGTAGCTTCGGGTGCGAGTCGTTGAGCCGTTCGAGCAGGCGCTTGGTCTCGGCACGCGTGAGCAGTTCGTGTGCATATTGGCGAATTAGTTCTGATACGTGAGTGGCGAGCACCGAAGTCTGATCGACGACCGAGTAACCGGCGGCGATAGCTTGTTCGCGCAAGTCCGGGGAAATCCAGCGGGCGGGGACCCCGAATGCAGGTTCCTTGGTCTCGATTCCTGGAAGGCGGGGAGGTTCGGGATCAGAGCTGATGGCGAGGATGCAATTATCGGGCATCTCCCATCGAGCGATCTCGACTCCTCGGACAGAGATGACATACTCGCGTGGTTTGAGACGCAAGTTGTCTGTGATATGAACGCTGGGGATAATGAAGCCAAGTTGAGTGGCCAGATGCTTGCGCAAGGCACGCACGCGGGGTAACAGTTTGCCTCCCTGATTTGCATCAACAAGTGCGACCAGAGCGTAGCCAACCTCAAGTGAGAGATCGTCGAGCGCAAGTAGCGAATCGAGTGAGTCCGACTGAACTGTTCCCGCTTTATTGGCTCCGGGTGCGCCGGGAGCGGTCGACTTCGGGTCGGCGACGACTGGCATTTTTTGCAGTCGCCACGCCATACCCCAGAGCACGCATACCATGAGGAGGAATGAGAACTTGGGCATGCCCGGAATCAAGCCCATGGCAAGCATCGCTCCGCCCGCGATCCAGAGCACGCGAGGTTGCGCGAATAGTTGGGTACCAAGATCTCCACCAAGTGATTTGTTGGAGGAGGAGCGAGTAACAACCAAACCGCCAGCTATTGAAACCAGCAGAGAGGGAATCATCGTGACCAAACCGTCTCCGACGGTGAGAGTCGTGTATGTCTTTAGAGCGTCCTGGAAGGGAATATCGAGCTGGAAAACTCCGATCAGAAATCCGGCGACGATATTGATTGCAGTGAGCAGAATGGTCGCCATCGAGTCACGTTGGCTGAAGCGAGCAGCTCCGTCCATGGCACCGTAGAACTCAGCTTCGTGCGCTACGGCCTCACGGCGAGCGCGTGCCTGGTGCTCATCGATGAGTCCTGCGTTCAGGTCCGCGTCAATCGCCATCTGCTTGCCAGGCATTGCGTCGAGTGTGAAGCGAGCAGTTACTTCGGCGGTTCTAACCGCGCCGTGGCTGACCACGAGAAACTGAATGGAAATAAGAGCAATGAACAAAACGAAGCCGACTACATAATTGCCACCAACAACAAACTGCCCAAAAGCTGCTATGACACTACCGGCAGCGGCGATGCCTTCGTTACCGTGAAGCAGAATACGTCGCGAACTGGCAATGTTCAGAGCTAGCCGAAAGAGAGTGAGTAACAACAGTAAGCTTGGAAAAACAGAGAACTGAACCGGGCGAAGAATATAAACCGCGGACAGCAACACAATGACCGATGCAGTAATGCTCATCGCCAGTAGTAGGTCAAGAAGGAATCCTGGCATCGGTACAAGCATGACGAAAACAATCGACACCGCTGCGGCAGGCATGATCCAGTCGAAGTTTGCTTTCTTTAGAAACGATGCGGGCTTGGCTGCTTCAGCCATTAGGACTTCCTCCGGGCCGCTTGCTCGGCGTTCATGCGGAATATGTAGGCAAGGATCTCGGCCACGGCAGCGTAAAGCTTTTCAGGAATGGCTTGACCGACCTCGACCGTTTTATAAAGACTCTGCGCGAGTGGGGCATTCTCGATGATCGGAATGCCATCCCACCGAGCGATCTCCTTGATTTGCTGTGCCACTAAGTTTTGCCCCTTAGCAACGACCGTTGGAGCACCCATGTCGTCTCTGTACTCGAGCGCGACCGCATAGTGGGTCGGGTTGGTAATTACGACGGTTGCTTTTTTCGTGTCCTGCAACATGCGTCTGCGGCGTGATTGGCGTTGCAGTCGGCGAATGCGGCTCTTAGTGGCTGGATTGCCATCTTGCTTCATCTCTTCGCGGATTTCCTGCTTGCTCATGCGAAGATCGCGTTCCGATTTCTGACGCATAACGATGTAGTCGAGAACGGCCCAGCACAATAGAACGAAAGAAGATTTCCAGAAGACCTCAAAGACAATGGTGAACAAGTGAGACGAGATCTGGCGGGGTGATGCCCATAATCCGAGACCAAGAGTGGACCATTCTCGGCGAAATATATTGATTCCGATAAAGACGATGGCAGAACTTGGAACCAGCGCTTTGAAGACCTGTACAAGCGTGGTGACCCCGAACATTTGGCTAATCTTCTTCGAGGGATTGAGCTTATTAATGTCTGGCACAAGAAGCTTTGGCACGAAGATGATTCCGCCCTGGGCGAGCGAGACTAAGACAGCAACACCCCAGGCAGAGGCGAGCGGCTTCCAAATCCACCGAAACACCAATTCAGCGGCCCACGGGAGCAACGGTGTCGCGAGAGACAGTTCCGAGTGCGTGGCCTGGTCCAGTACAACCCGAAAGAACTGTCGCCAAAGCGTGAGATTAGCCGGGCCCTGCGCAACAAGAACGAGAACTCCTGCAAGCATGGCGGAAGTGGCGGCTAGCTCGCGGGAGCGAGTAACCTGCCCGTCTTCGCGAGCTTTCTTTCGCCGTTGATCTGTTGCTTGTTCTGTCTTGTTATCGTCAGCCACGATTAAGTCTTTCTAAGTCGTTAGGTGCAGAGTCTGTTCGCTCCAGCGAATTGCGTTTGCAAACTGTAAAGAGAAGAAGCGCGGCCAAGCGGCCATCGTCGCGATTGTTACCAGCATTCCTAAAACCGATTTAACGGAGATACCCACAAAGAGCACTGGAAGTTGAGGAGATGCTTTCCCAATAAAGGCGAGTACGAAATCTGCAATCACGGTAGCGATGAGAGCGGGCGCGGCGATTTGCAATCCAAGAACCCATATTGCTGCAGCTGTATGGAATACAGCTTGAACGCGTCCGGGCGTAAGCACAGATTGTCCTGCGGGAAGGTAATAGAAACTAGAGACAAGAGCACGGAGGACCCAGTGGTGCACGTCGAGAGCAAAAAAAATAAGTAAGACAATTGTTTGGTAGAAGACAGCCAGCACCGGGGAATCGGCTTGAGATTGCGGATCGATCATTGTCGCCAGAGAGAAGCCCATCTGCATACCGAGCACCTGCCCGGCAAACTGCGCAGCGTCGAAGATGAAGTTTAGAAGGAGTCCGAGGATGACTCCGATGAGCAATTCATTGATGGCAATGCTTGCCCAGTACACAGGGGAAATGTGCAATTGTGGGATAGGTACTACCGGCCATAGAAGAATGACGAAGACCGCGACGAACATGGCCTTCGTGCGGGCCGGCACCGCGTTGTTGCTGAATCCGGGCACAAACAGCATGAAGCCTGAGACTCGCAACCCAATGAAAACAGCCGCGGCCAGGATGGTTTCCAACGTGATGGGCGGGTTCATTGGAGAAGTGGTCGGAAATCGGAGAAGAGGTGAATGGTGAAGGCCGCCAGATGGCGAAGCATCCATGGCAGCAGGAACATAGCACTGAGAGCGGTAGCAAGAAGTCGGGGAACTGTCGAAACAGTTTGGTCCTGGATGCTGGTTAACACTTGGAGAATATTGATTACCACCGAGACGATCGTGGCGACAGCGAGCAGTGGTAACGCCGCAAGGATGGCGTATTCCATCGTGGTGCGTCCGAGTTGAATAACCTGTTCAAGGGGCAGGAAAGTCATGAGAAGCTCCGCATCAGAGAACCAACGAGAAGATTCCATCCGTCGACCATAACGAAGAGGAGAAGCTTGAGTGGAGTCGAGATCACCACTGGTGGCAGCTGCATCATGCCAACCGAAGTGGTAATAGAGGCCACAACCATATCAATCACAAGAAACGGAAGAAACAGAACAGCGCCAATTTGAAAGCCTGCCTTCAGCTCCGAGAGAATGTAGGACGGTACAACTACACGCATCGAGAGATCTTCAGGAGTACGAGGACGCGGTTCCTTAGCCAGTTCCAGAAAGAGTGCAACATCTTTGTCGCGGACGTACCTGAGCATAAAAGTCTTGAGTGGCTTCGCGCCTATCTCAACCGCTGCCATCGGGGTGATTAACCCTGCTTCAAGAGGGACAATGGCCTGCTGCTGAATGGCAGCACCGACCGGCTGCATAAGAAAGCAGGTGAGCACCAGGGCCAATCCAATCAGGGTTTGATTCGTCGGCGTGCTTTGAGTTCCGAGCGCTTGACGCAAGAAGTGGAATACGATGAGCAACCGCACGAAAGGCGTCATCGACATCATCAACGCTGGAATCAAAGTAAGCAGCGTAAGCAGGATGACGATGGTCCACGGAGCTTGGCCTCCGCCGAGATTTCCGAATGGGACAACCATGCCGCCAGACGTTGCCGGAGCAGCTGCGGCTGGTGTTCGAGCGGGCGCAATGTTCTGTGTCCTAGGTGCAGCCATACTGGATGACATGGGCAAAGCCGGGCTGGAAGCCATCGGCGCTGCCATGTTTGGCATCATGGGCATAGTCATGCTTGGTGCCATCGGTGCGGCCATGCTGGGAATCATGGACGCAGCTGTATTGGGAACAGGAGTACTTGGAACTGGTGCAGTGATCGGGGCAATATACGCGGAACTTACAAGAGTCGTAGGCGCAGCCATGCTAGGCCCCCCGACCGGTAATGCAGAGGGCATGGGGCCGGCGACAACCGCGGAGGCCGTCATCAACACCATGCCCGCAATGCTGAGCAACCGATTCATGCAGTTTCCTCTGCAAGGGGACGAGGACTGATGGCGGTAGTCTTGTCTGCATCAATTTCCGCAAGTAAAGAGACGGAACTAGCGGCTCCTCCGATGAGGAACTTCTGTCTTCCTACTCGCACAATGGCGACAAAGCGCTTTTCGCCGAGCTGTTGCATTTCGTGAAGTTCGAGTTTGCGAGTGCGACGAGGTCCAAATAACTTCTTCGCAAACTGCTGGAGTTGAGCGATGACACGTGAGAGCAGTGGGGTTTCAGGAGCCGGAACACGTTTGCGTGCGGGTGTCGTAACAGGTGGTCGAGTAACAGCCATCGGTTTGCGTACAGACGGTTTACGTATAGCCGTGCCAGTGGATTCTTTCGTACTGCGAGTTGGTTCAATATTTGAATTGTTCATGCGATTTGTGTAAGGCGTGCGGCGAGATGGTCGTCAATAACTTCGAATTCTGTCCAGCCAATCAGCTTTCCGTTTACGCGCAACGGAACGTCAGATCCCTGGAGCCAGTGTGTGTTAACAACGTCGTTAGGAGCGAGACGCAATAGCGAGGAGACAGTGAACCCGGGAACAGGAATCTCTACCGAGAGGTGGCATGGTAGAAGCTGAAAGGCTTGCCAATTAGCCGGAATCTGAAATGTCGGAGTCTTGGTGCCGATAGTGATTGCGGTGGTGTTTTCTACCGTTTCGCTCATAAGACCTGCCACCCGAGAAGCCATTGGGAATCGCTACTGCACGACAAGTAGGTGCAATCAGTTGGCCAGAGAGAAGCAGAGATGGTGAAAAAATTCTCACGAAGGAAGTGCAAAATAATGGCCCCGCGATGAGACGCGGGGCCATGAGATTAGTGGTTTCTAACGGATCATGCCGATTGTGTCCTGCGCAATTTGGTCGAATGTCGTAACTGATTTTGCATTCGCCTGGAATCCGCGTTCGGCCACAATGAGATTAGAGAACTCTGTGGACATGTCGACGTTGGAGAGTTCCAACGACTCGCCGGTAAGCGACCCCAAGGATCCAGTACTAGGTGTGCCAACCACCGCTGAGCCTGAAGATATCGTAGCGGCGTAGTTGTTGCTGCCTTCCTTACTGAGCCCTTGAAGATTTGCAAAATTGGCTAACGCGACCTGACCGAGAACCTTGGTTCCATTCGTGAACGCACCGACAATGGTGCCATCGGAGTTGATGCTGAAATCAGTCAAGGTGCCGCTGGTGTAACCGTCGTCGCTAGTTGTCCCACTACTGCTCGACCCAGCAACTTGGGTCACCAGCCCGGCTCCGGATGAGTCCGTGAGATCCCAAGTGACTGCAAGGGGACTAGCTCCGTCGGCAAGATTTGAAACGTTGATAGAGATTGGCGCGGTGCTCGTGAGTACGCCGCTGCTGCTGAATGTGAGGGCACCGCTTGCCACAGTGGTATTGGTGCCGGTGCCACCCTTGATGTCGCTGCTTGGAAGGGTAGCGTTATAGTTCCAGCCCGAAGCAGTGCGCGTATATGCAACGTTGAGAATATGTGAGGTGCCGAGCGAGTCGTAAAGCGTTACAGTAGTGTTGTAACTGCTGGTTGACGCCGTAGCAGCAGCAGTAAGACTGGTCTGTGCCGAGGCCGGTGTAATGGCGGCAGACGCTGCAGTGATGGTTCCTCCGCTAAGTAGAGTCGGGAAGGTTGGATTGATGGTGCCGGGCGAGGTTAGGGTGCCCAAGACATTTGCCGCAAGGGTTGTGGTGCCGGATCCTGATGCGACGACAGTGTTTCCGGTGGCGTTGGCGGTAATGTCGGAAGTCGGGATTGTCGCACTATAGTCCCACCCGTTAGTGGAGCGAGTATAGGTAACAGTCATCACGTGGCTAGTGCCAACAGAATCTGTCAGGGGAACGGTGGTGCTAAAGCTGGCGGCCGTGTCATCAGAGCTGAGGTTTGCTGGCATGGTGATTGTGGTGCTTGCCTTGGGAGGATTCACCATGCCGTCTTGTAATTGAATTGGAACGAGCCCGCCGCTCTTGTCCACTACTCCGTTGGTAGCGCCATAACCCATCACGTTATCGCCGTCAGCGGTAATCAGATTTCCGGAATTATCACGAGTGAAGTCGCCAGCGCGCGTGTAATAGGTATTGCTGCCATTTTGAACAACGAAGAATCCATTGCCCGTAATCGCCATGTCGGTATCCACGCCAGTGCTCGAGGTACTTCCGCCACTGAAATTGGTGCCTGTGGACGCCACCGAGACACCTGAACCTTGCTGGAGTTGATCTCCCGAACCATTACTTCCCAGCAGGTTATAGAACATATCCTGGAAGTTGACGGTCGTATCCTTATATCCGGTTGTATTGAGGTTAGCCAGATTGTTAGATATCGTGGCGAGGGCCGTGTCGCTTGCGGTCAACCCGGATAATGGAATAGAGAAATTGGGCATTAATTTCCTCCTACGGTATTCTGTGTGGCTTGAATCGAGTTCGCTGTCGGAGAGGCTGCAGCAGCACTTGTCGCAGTGCTGCTATTGGTCTGCAAGATCGAATAGATGCCAGCAACGTCACTAAGCTGATTGATTGAAACCATCTGGGTCACCATCGTTGTGGGGTCCATGGTCTGGGTCGGGTCTTGCGATTGCAACTCGGTGGCGAGCAGTTGCATGAACGTCTGCTGATAGTCAGTAGCAGAGCTGGTTGTGCTGCTGGTTGTTGAAGTACCGGTTGTCGCTGTGGTCGAGTCTTTGGCGCCGGGTGCATACGCTGATACGGGGTAAATGCTCATGATGTTTCTATCTCCTTGAACTTAGGCGCGAACGCTAATGCTGGAGTAATCCGGAAGAATGCCGGCAGTGCCGGTTTCAGCAATGGCGGAGGTTGTAGGCGCGGTGGCGCTCGATGACGTGCCACCAGAGGATCGATCTGAAGGCTGAGGGCTTTGCTGGTTTTGTTGTCCTGCAGACTGGCCCTGAGAGTTGGAATCCAAAGAGCCAAGAATGACATCGCGCGATTTGAGCAGTTGCTCGAGGTTTGCGCGGTCAGCGGAGAGTGCTGGGAGAGCGTCATGACTCATAGCGGTGACGTGCGCGGTCGTCACATCGTGCAGCGTGACTGCGCGCACCTCAACCTTGCCGATTTCCGGAAGTTGCACGCTGATCTTGAGTTCGCTGCTGTTTGGCGTGACATGGAGATGCCCGGAGTCAACCATGCGCGGGGGATCAGGGATCGGATTCGAGTGAATTTGGGGTTGCACCTGCGATGCAGTTGCGGCGGAATGCGGAGTTGCCTGCGCAAGCACTGCTGCCGCAGCCTGAGGTGAACTCTGCAACGTGGATTGCGCCGCGCTCGAAGTGGCATTCTGAGGCACGGGATCTAGCTGAGATGTGTGTGTCCCAACCGTGGATGGAATGCTGACAGTAAGGTCATGTTCGTTGGACGCCGTATTGGAAGAGCTTTTCTCTGTCGTCATCGATGTGTTGACGTTCTGCGATGATGCCTTCACTGCGGAGCGAGTTCCCGTACGACTAGTCGTTGAATTTGAGCTATTGTGGCGTGCGGTATTGACCGTAACAGCACTCGACGAGATGAGCGATGCCTGCACTCCCGTTGGTTGGACGGTGGCAATCTGTTGAGTTGTCCGTGATACAGAGACAGGCTCTTCTACACCGGCAGTCTGTGTGGTAGTTCCAGTTGCGACTGCGGATTGCGATTTCTGCTTGGACCTGGTTCCGACGCTGGCGGCTGCAGCAGTCGTATTTGCCGCTCGAGGTGTTGGAGTCGAAGCAACGGCAGCCTGTGGAGTAGTGGAGATCTTCAAGGCTTCAACCTGGACCGCAGAAGCTGTAGTCGGCGTAGTCGAGAGTCCACTTGTTAACGTAACTGGAGCGGTTGTATCGGACGATGGATTAGCTGTGGACAGTTTCTCAGCGGTAGCGAGAGTTTTCTTCCCCACCTCAACATCGTCTTTAGTGCTGGCGCCTGCCACAGCAGAATTCGGAAGGGCATTTGAGGATGCCGCGGGTACGCTTGAATTGCTATCCGAATGTGCAACTTTCTCTGCAATAGACGAGGCCAAAGATGGCAAAACGAACTGGTTCGCCGATGCGTTTGCCGTGGAAGCCAATATGTCCGAACCAGAGACCGCGCTCCCCGTCTGGTCGTCGGTATCGATCAGCTTCGATGCTGGTTTTGAATCGCTGACAGTTGCCGCTAAATGACCTGTTCCCACGCTGAAGATCCCGGAAACACTCGATGGCGTGGGCGTTCCAGTAGAGTCCGCCTGCGCAGAAAGCTCAGGCGAAACAGCTTTCACCTGCACGGGTACAGAGGCGATAGCAACAGCCACCACTGGAGTTGCAGCGGAGGATTGAGCGCCGTCACTCGCGGAAGTTTCCTTTGCACTTGCCTGTTTTGTGTTTCCTTTGGAATTAGAGGAAAGATTCTTACCGGCAAGCTTCTTGGTCTTTGTGTCCGAGATCGATTCGTCAGAAGCGGATTTCTGCTCATCTTCGATGAAGGCAGTGGAGTCTTTAAGATCGACCGGATCGGATGAGTTGCTTAAAACAGATGTCGTATCCCTAGTTGATGCTGTGTCCGATAGGATGCTCGCGGAGGAATTCTTCTGGGCGGAAAGCGTTGAAATGTCGGAACTCGTTGCAGGGCTCTCGGTCGAGGACACGTTGGAGGCTACATTCGAGGCGACGTTTGAGTTCACGTCTGAGCTCATCTGTTGCAGTACCTGATGAAAATCGGAGGTGTCTCCAGAAGCGGCATAGCTGGCATTGCCCAACGAAGGAAATGACGCGGGAGCGGCTGCAGCGAGAATCGACGATGTAATCATGCAAGGTAAATCAGTGCACTTTGGCGGCCAACTAAGCTGCTCGCAGGTTAGATTCCTGTCATGGATTTGTTTTTTCAGGGTCTATCTCTGCAGAATCCGGGTGGACACTATTACGGGCGTACAGCAGCTTTCCTAAGAACATTTCATCCAGATTCAATTGCTCGCGGCGTAACTGTTCAGTTTGAAACTTGCGCAGGGCATTCTCACGCAATGTCTCGACCGTTTTGCGTTCACGTCGTTTTTCAAGATAAGTGCCGCGAAGCTCGGCGGCACGCTTCTCTTCGGCCAACTTTTGGTTCCGGCATTGTGCAATGGCTTCTGTCGTCCTGACTAAAACTGATTCGATGAATTGCAGTTCCATCGCAGGCAGAAATTCCTTGGATATGCGCAACGCTGCAGTCTTCTGACGCCACTCGATAGCTTCATCGATCATGTGTTCAAGAGTACGAATGCGCATCATGGATTCATCGAGACGTTCGCGAGCTTGCTGTTCGAGCAAGCGGTGGACTCGTAGCAGCCCTTCGAGTTGAAAGTGGAATGCCACTACTCAGCCATCGTGAGCAAATCTGCAATCGTGCGCTCCAGGAGCGGGATCTCTCCCGGTCCCTGCCGAGTAAAGTTGCGCAGGTTAGGCATGACTTTCATGGCGCGATCAAGGTCCGGGTCAGCGCCTTTCTGGTAGGCTCCAATGCGAACAAGATCTTCCGAACGCGTGTAGTCAGCGAGCATGCGACGCAAGCGCTGTGACTTGGAGAGATGCTCTCGAGAACAGACGGCAGGCATCAAACGGCTTAAACTTTCCAACAACTGAATCGGAGGGAAGTGTCCTTCGGATGTGAGGCGACGGTCTAACAGAATATGTCCGTCCAGCAGTGAGCGCACCGCATCGACAATCGGATCCATCTGATCGTCACCCTCCATAAGCACGGTGTAGAAGGCCGTGATAGAACCTTTGCGAAAGTTTCCGGCACGTTCAACCAGTTGCGCCAAAAGAGTGAATACGGAAGGCGTATAACCTTTGGACGTAGGAGGCTCACCGGCTGCTAGTCCAATCTCGCGCTGCGCCATGGCGAAGCGGGTGATGGAATCGAGAACAAGGAGAACGTTCTTTCCTCGGGCCGCGAAGAACTCTGCAATCGAATGAGCCGATTGTGCTGCGCGTAAACGCAGTAGAGGTGATTGATCAGACGTCGAGACGACGACGATTGACCGTTTCAGTCCTGCTTCGCCGAGTGCGTCTTCGAGAAACTCACGAACCTCTCTACCACGTTCACCAATTAGCGCTACAACTGTAAGATCTGCAGAGGTGCCGCGAGCCATCATACCCATCAGAGTACTTTTGCCCACGCCGCTGCCGCCAAAGATGCCGACGCGCTGACCTCGCCCACATGTGAGAAATGCGTCAATCGCGCGGACGCCCGTACCGATGGGAGCTTTAATAGGTTCGCGTTCAAATGGGCCCGGCGCAGGCCTGACGACGGGCATGGGATCGCCTGATGTTAGCGGAGGACCACCGTCAATAGCTTGGCCCTGCGCGTTGAGCACGCGCCCAATCATATCGTCACTAACACTGATACTTGGCCGTGCTCCCCATGTGGAAATGGTGTCACCAAACCGAACTCCGCTGGCAGGATAAAGCGGCATAGATAAAACTGTCGAGCCATGAAATCCAACAACCTGGCCCTCCACTTCGTTTCCCTTATGATCACGAATAATGCAGCAATCACCGAGTGCACAGTGGGGCCCCGTCGATTCGATCAGCCCGGCAAGAGCCTTAGAGATACGCCCACTCCAGAGACGACGTGGAATTCGCTCGAGCGCTTGGTGATAACGATCAAGAATCATTGAACGAGAACCGTTCTAGTCTCCGTCGGCGGCGGACGATGAGAGAGCAGGTCGAAGAAGCCTCGCTCAATTTCTTTCAGCTCGCGTTCAAAGCTGACAGTTGTTGCTCCAAGGACGGTCTCAATGCGGGCGTCTCCTGGAGTGAGTGCCTTGTCGGCTACGATCTCCACCGGGCGAGACATTGTAGGTGCGGCTTCGTTCCAGTAACCAAGCGTGTCAGGAGCAACAAAGAGACGTACATTTGTAGCGGATTCCAACTGATCGAGTTCGAACTTTACCAAGCCAGCGAGCAAACGAGGATCAATCTGGGTCTCGCGATGAATGAGTCGACGCGCTATGGCCAATGCGAGATTGACGACCTCTGCCTCGGCCTGGCGAAAGTATTCGCCACGTTGTTGCCCGAATTGTTCGACAGCGTGCGAGATTTCGGTACGTGCACGCTGAATTTCACGTTCGGCTTCTTGCCGAACCTGGGCCGTGATGGAAATGCGCTCCTCTTCGATTCGTGCTGCCAGTATTTCGGCTGGATCAGGCAACGGTTCGAAAGCCGGTTCGGGTTGAGGTGGAGCGCTCTCTGTTTCCGGTGTTTCAGAAGGTTGTTCGTCGGGAACAGGCCCTCCTGCTTCGAGGTATTCCATCGAAGGATAGGAGGGGTTAGGCGAGGGGACTTGGGAGTTAGGCAGGAGCGGCTCAAACGACGAGTTCATCTTCATTATCCTGTTTCAGCTGAAGCTTTCCTTGTGCCTCAAGTTTGCGTGCTGCAGCAACGCAGTCTTGCTGCGCCTTCGTAACATCCTTAGATCGGACAGGTCCGAGCGCTTCCATGTCTTCCTTCAACATGTCCACCGCGCGGGTAGACATCGACTTGAATAGATGATCGCGTAATTCGTTGGAAGCTCCTTTGAGTGCCTGTGCCAGAATCTTCTTGTCCAATTGCGCAAGGAGCTCACGAATGCCGACCTCCGGTACTCCAAGCAGATCGTCAAAGGTAAACATGAGATTGCGGATGCTCGTTGCGAGCTTGGCATCATCACGCTCAATGAGTTCAAGAATGACCTTGCCTGAAGCCGGGTCCATGCGATTAAGCAGGTCAGCGACACCTTTGAATCCCGCATACGCCCGGCGGCTTTGTTCTCCCAAAGCTTGCAGGCGGCGGTGCAGCACGACGGAAACTTTCTGTGCCATCTCCGGAGAAAACTGACGCAACTCTGCGAGACGTTTAACGGCCGCCGCGCGAGTCTCCTCTGTGAGTTTCATTAGCAACGCAGAGGCTTGTTTCGGATCAAGGTGGGCCATAATCAGGGCAATCGTCTGCGGGTGTTCCCCTTGAAGGAACTTGGCGAGTTGCTGAGGATCTGCCTTCTGTAATGAATCGAGCTTGCTGGCACTTAGTTCCTGTGCACGGCCAACAGCCTCCATCATTGCGCGGGCGCCTTCCTCGCCGAGAGTCTTGATAAGTAAGCGCTCGGCATACTCCGTTCCGCCCCGCGCAATATACTCCTGGGTGACGGCCAAATTGTGATACTCGTTCAAAATCGCAAGAGCTTCAGTATGATCAAGCGTTCCTAAATCGGTGATCTCCTGAGTGACCTTTTGCAGTTCGGATTCAGTCAGATTTCTGAAAATGAGACTGGCAACCTCTTCGCCCAGAAGGACGAGGAGAATCGCAGCTTTGCGTATGCCCGCATTCGGGCTAGATCGTGACGGAGCCATTAGCGTTCACCATCTCGAATCCAGCTCTGAACCAGACGCGAGGCGCTTGCTGGCTCATGCTTGATGCAGTTTGCTATCTCATCTTTAAGTCGGGTCATTTGCGGGCGTTCGCCTGTACTATCTTCGGGAAGTTGTCCCGCGTTCTCACCCTCGCCCAACTTAGAGTCACCGCCTTTTCCTTCCAGTCGCGCAAGTTCTGCCTTTGATTTCGCTTCGAGTGAGCGAATGATCTGCTTTTTGATGGGGCGCAGGATCAACATGTAGACAATTCCGAATAACAACACCAGACCTGCGATCCGAATATAGCTGCCCCAGTTCTTGAGTTGAGTGCGGAACTTCTCAACCTTTGTCGGAGGCGTTGGAACTTCGACAGGTATGACTTGGAAACTGATATTTTGTACCGTAAGGATGTCTCCACGAGTAGAGTCAAATCCTACGGAAGCTTTGGCGATATCTTCAAGACTCTTCAACTCTTCCGGTGTGCGCTTCTGGTGTGGGGTGGTCTTATTGCCAGGATTGTAACTGTCATCCACGAGAACGGCGACAGCAAGGCGCTTAAGGCGACCAGCTGGCTGAATGGAATGTCGTATGATTCTGTTGACTCCGTAGGTTCCATTCTCAGACTTGGATTGAGAGACGCCCTCACTAGAAGATGCCTTAGCGGGATTTCCTCCACCGGGAACATTAGAAGCAGTACCGGCAGCTCCACCGGCCTGAGGCGCTCCATTAGTTTCCTCTGTGCGTTGCATAGTAAGTGCAACAGTCTTTTCGGGATCGTAGCTCTCCTGCTGTTCTTCTACAGTGCTGGTGTCGAACTCCGCATGTACCGTCGCACGAACGTGGTCGCCTCCGACAACGGGTTCGAGAGTATGGAGAAGCCGATCGGCTAGCACCTCTTCGGCGCTACGTTCCTCGCTTGCTGATTGAGGATTCGCACCGTTAGAAGGTTCTCCCGCTTCCGCGTCAACTACGGTTACGTTCTGCGGATCGAGTTTATCAACTCCACTGGCGACCAAGCGTTGAACAGCAAGTCGCATGGCTGCAGATAGATGATGATCCTTAAGCTTGAGAATGACGCCAGCTTTGCACTGTCGTTCCTGACCGGAGTAGATCGATTCCGGAGGAATGGCCAGGTGCACGCGAGCAGCCTCAACTCCGCTCATGGATTGGATTGTGCGCTCGAGCTCGCCTTCGAGAGCGCGTTGATAATTTACCTTGTCATCAAAATCGCTAGATGCCCAATTGGTCTTATCAAAAAGCTCGAAGCCGAGACGTCCGCTGCGTGGTATGCCCTGCGAAGCAATCTCGAGGCGTGCAGCGTCTAGTTGATCGGCCGGGACAAGGACAGATTTCCCGTCGGGCGAAAGCTGATATCGGATGTTTTTCGCGGTGAGGCGCTGGCCGAGTGCCTGTGCATCGGCTGGCTCCATGTTGGAATAAAGAGAAGTCATCTCAGGCGACGACAACAGGTGCACAAAAGTGAACAGGACAACAGCCACCAGCAGTGCACCCCCACCGAGCATCATGCGCTGACGCGCTGTGAGACTCGACGCGAATTCGCGAAGCTGTGTGACCACTTGTCCGAAGCTCTTTGATTCACTCATTTACTGCGCCTTAAAATTGGAGCTTTGAAATTTCCTGGTAAGCGCCTACGACTTTGTTCCTCACCTGGAGCATGAGATCAAACGAGAGCGAGGCTTTCTCGACGGAGAGTGTTGCGGAATGGATATCCTGTCCCTTACCGGCGAGAAGGTCGGTAACCTTCTGTTCGGCCGTTGCCTGAAGACTGTTTACCTGTTGTATCGCTGACCCGAGCGTGCCTGCAAAGTTTTCCGTCGGGGCGGCAGTAATCCCCGTGAGTCCCGTGCTTGCTGCGCTTACGATACTGGCCAGTGATGATGGCGTAATGCCCATGAATCAATACTCCTATTTCAATAGTTCGATAGATTGCTGGATCATCTGCTTAGCGGCTTGCACAGCTGAAGCATTCATTTGATATGCACGCGTGGCGCCCATTAGATCGGTCATTTCCAACACGGGGTTAATGTTGGGATAGGCAACAAACCCATTGGCGTCAGCGTCGGGATGCGAAGGCTCATAGCGCATGACAGGTGCAGCTGTATCAGACACAATCGACCTCACGGTGACTCCGCCCGCTACGCTAGACGTGCCGGAACCACCTGCATTTGCGAGTTGCATTCGAAAGCTTGACGGCGCTTGGCTCTGAAAAACCACTTCTTTGCGCTGATACGGACCACCCTCGACAGTATGCGTGCTCTCTGCATTCGCCATATTGCTGGCGACTACTTCGGCACGGGTTCTTTCTGCGCTGAGACCCGATGCACTGATACCCATCACGCCAAATAAGTTCACTGCGAACCTCCTTCGTGAATCGCCTGGGTCAAACGGTGAAGTTCAGACTTCATGAGCGCGATGCCTGTTTGAAACTGTAACTGCGCTTGACCGAGCGCAAGGCCCTCACGATCCATGTTTACGTTGTTACCGTCGGGCCGTTCCGTAAGGCCAGCCACCTCGGTCACGCGCGGCTTAGCAACTTCCTCATCGGTACTCATCAATGCAGTAAGCTGGCTACGAAAATCCAAATCACGAGCGTGATATCCGGGAGTATCAATGTTCGCGATATTGTCCGCGATGATGCCGCCGCGGTAAGCGGTCGCATCCAGAAAGTGAGACAGGCGCTGCATCAGTGGCGTTTCTACCAAGCTCATTGCATGCTCCTGCTTTCAGATGAAAAGTCGTATGGAATCAGCGAGGACAAGTCTTGAGCACCGGGGCGGGTGCTACCCTGAAAGCGAGAGAAACATGTCTCATCGCGGCACATCAATTCAGCAAGGTGGCGAGCATCGAGGAGACCGTTATGTGGCTCCAGAAGCAAGCGGCGCAACACCGCGCGCAATTCAGTAACATTGCCAGGCCATTCGTACCCGCAAAAACTGTCGATGAGCGCTTGCGAGCAGCGGATCCGTTCAAACGGGGCTTCGTTGCGCAGAAATGTTTCTGCTATCTGACGGATGTCTTCGACACGTTCTCTCAGTGCTGGAACACGGATTCGCATCAACATCTCGGCAAGTTCGGGGTGCAGCAAAGGCTGAGCATTAAGAGATGGTGTGCATGTCATCATCAACTGGACGCCGCCACTGCTAGGACAAAACAGAGCTCGATCAAGCGCCTGCGCTAAGCGTCCCTGTGCCTTCAGGTGCAGGGACTCCGCGTGCAGCAACAGAAGTCCGCCTCCAGAGGAGAGATTAAGTTTGCCGAGTTGAATGGTGGTGTTCTTCCCCTTACTGGAGCGCTCTCCAAAGAGAAGTGACTCCGTTCCCTCGCTACCAAACATGCGGCAATCTAGAGTGAACAGGGCGCGGGTTCCAGGGCTGCGGCGGCACCATACACTGCGCGCCAGTAGGCGGCGGCCAGTTCCCGGTTCCCCTTCCACAACGAAGTGACGGCCGTGTTCGACGGCATCTACCGCCTGCAATGCGGCCATTCTCAGGACCGCGTTGCAGCCTACGATCTCTGGGATGATTTGCCAGTCTTTCATTTTGTCCTCAAGGAAAAGTGCTACTCTGCCGATGTATGTGCACGAGAGCTGCCAATCAAGCAGCAAACGATTAAGAACTTTCTGATCCAGCGCGAACTGATCGGACAGCCTTGCGCATGAGTATCTGTTCCGGGTTGATTACGGTGCGACCGTCCGCGAGCACGAAGGCACGCTCAATCACATTGCGCAATTCGCGAACATTGCCAGGCCACGAATGAGAGACAAGCTTTGCCTCTGCCTCCGGACTCAGTGTTACCAAAGCCCCAGTGCTCAGGCGCTCAATGAAATGCCGAGCCAATAAGGGGATGTCATTCACTCGATCGCGCAGAGGAGGTAATTCAATCGGGAAAACAGAAAGGCGATAATAGAGGTCTTCGCGAAATAGCCCTTGCTGAACGCGGTCTTCAAGATCGACATTTGTCGCAGCGATTACGCGAGCATCCAGCCTGAAAACATCGCTTGTGCCCAAACGTTGAACTTCTCCGCATTCCAGAAACCGCAATAGCTTTGATTGGCTTGCAAGCGGAAGTTCACCAATCTCGTCAAAGAAAATGGTCCCACTCTGCGCGGCATGAATCTTCCCGAGCCGCGACTGCACTGCGCCGGTGAACGCGCCTCGCGTATGACCAAAGAGTTCAGCTTCGACCAGCGCTTCGGGAATGGCGGCGCAGTTGACGGTCACAAAAGGTTTGTCCGCACGAGAACTCAGCTTGTGCACGGCTTCGGCAATGAGTTCCTTGCCAGCTCCCGTTTCTCCTGTAATGAGCACAGAGGTATTGTGCCGGGCCACCACGCGCACCATCGTTGCAAGTTGGCGCATAGCTTCGCTGTCGCCAACCATTCCTGGCAGCGGCATAAAGTCGTTAACCGCAGCAGTGACGGCAGTGTCATGCGATGGAGCGGGAACGATCCGCTCTATGCTGGCATTGAGATCTCTAAAGCACTGATATGCTGCCGTGTCGCGCAGTTCCTCCGGGACACTAATCTCGCCATTTTCACTATCCAGCAAAACAACGTCAGTGCATGGGAACTGGCGCTCGACAACACCGATAAGCTCGTCGCAATTCAGGTCAGGAAGATGTCGATCGAGCACGACGATGCGAGCACCATGGCGCTCAAGCATGCTGAGAGCCTCAGCTCCAGTGCTCACAACTTCCACTGAGGACACCTTGCGCAGGCTGTCGCCAAGTCGCTTGCGCAAGATGGCGTTGGGCGTGGCAATCAAAATCGATGCGGCACCGCGTTGAGCGGGAATAATGTTGCGAACAGCTGTCATAAAGTGTTTGTACTGTCCCATTCTTGGAAGGAGATTAGTGCGAAGTTAAAACTCTCTTATCTACTAAAGTAAGTGCCGGAATGTGTCGATACGTATGATCCCGGAAAATGCCTGTTATGGATTCTGAGGTCGCGCAAATATCAAAACCGCCAGCAAAACGCATGAGCTTGCTGCAAAGTTTTTGACGCTGTCCCTGAAGGGTTCCAGGACACATCTCGAGCATGAAGCCCTCATCGTGCTTGCAGAAAGAAATCGCAATCTCACTATCGCTCGGAGCAGAAGCGATCATTTCATCAAGCAGAAGGAAGATGGCCCGCTGAAACATCTGTATATTGCATTGGATGAGCGCCGCTTCAGCATTGAGTTTTAGCTGGACTCTGCTCTCTTGGGCGACCAACTCCATCTCTGCCACACAGCTTTGAAGCAGCGCTCGCCCATCACAGGTCTCAACGGGAGGCTGTTCGTCAAGACTCGCGATCTCACGGAACACTGCCAGATCCTGCATAAGTTGATCGATGAGCTGCAGGCAATTCTCAAATGCCCTCTGTGAGGCACTGGCGTCCATTTCCTTGGAGAGGGCGAGTTCAACGGTGGCTCGCAATGCTGTGACCGGCTGAGCGAGGGCGTGAAAAGTGTCACTCATAAACTCGCGTTGTTCGCTCATGCTACTTCCCCGGCTTTGTCGCTAAGCTCATAGCCCACACCGCGAACGGTGTGAATGAGTCGGTTCGGTGCACCCTCATCTACCTTCTTACGAAGGTAGTTTATGTAGACGTCAACAACGTTCGTGCAAGTATCAAAACTGATATTCCAGACGTGCTCGATGATCATTGATCGGGTAATACGCCGTCCGGCATTACGCATCAAGTACTCAAGCAGTGCGAACTCCTTGGCGGTCAAGTCAATGTTGCGCCCAGAGCGCTTCACTTTGCGCTCAACTCGATCCATATGGAGATCTGCGACCTGCAGAATAGATTCCACCGACGGACGACCACGTCGGAGTAGAGCACGCACGCGGGCCGACAGTTCGGAATACGAGAATGGCTTATTGATGCAGTCATCCGCTCCACTGTCCAGCGCATGAACACGATCTTCAACGCGTGGACGCGCGGTCAGCACGAGAACGGGGAGTTGCGGTTTAGTGGGACGAACACATCGAAGGACAGAAATGCCGTCGAGTTTGGGAAGATTAAGATCCAGAACCAATAGATCGTAATCAACATCCGATCCCATGAGAGCGCCCTGCTCTCCATCCAACGCAACATCTACCGCGTAATGCTCAGATTCCAAGCCCTTACGGATATACGAAGCCAGTGCCGCATCATCTTCAATTACGAGAATACGCATACATCGAACTCCAATAGTTACCTGCTGACAGCTAAGAATGACGCGGGTCTCAGAGATTGTTTAGGAATTTTCTAACTTTTCGAAGTTTCAAAAAGTACAGCAGTCCCTATTCCGGAAGATTCCCGTTGCGAGTACGTCCTCTTTGCCCTGAGTTGCGCATTGCTTGTCGATTTCGGCGTGTAGGGGTATGAAAGGTGGATGAAATTGGGGTCAGAGGGTGAATAGGTAGGTGGGTTAAGGTTACCCGGACCGGAGCTAGTAGCTCAACCCGATTGTGGTGCTGCTGCTTCGTACCTATGCTGGATTCATTCACCGCCCGAGGCGATGCGATTTCCATGGACTCAGCACACACGATGCAGCGCATCTCACCGTCTCTGATACGAAGAGTAATGAAAGTAGCGCGTCCCTGCTGGCCACACCTAGCTGGAATCAGCGTGCTCTGCCTATTGTCGACGCCCGCTGCGCTGCTGGCTCCGCTGCCGCTCAAGATTGCGGTGGATAGCGTGCTTGGTACGAGAGCGCTTCCTAATTGGTTGCATGCTCTTCCATGGCCGTCCAGATGGATGACGACACCCAACGGGGGTTTGGCGATATGCGCAATCCTGCTCGTGGGAATTGCGTTACTCAATTGCGTGCAGTCGCTGGCAAGTTGGCTTCTCTCTACTTACACCGGAGAGAAACTTGTTCACGATTTTCGTGGGCAACTGCTCTTTCACACGCAGCGACTCAGCCTGTCGGTACATGATCGTCGTGGCGCAAACGACATAGCCTATCGCATTCAATATGATGCGCCTGCGATTCAGAATCTTTTCTTGCAGGGCCTAGTCCCGATTCTGTCTTCAGCTTTTACGTTCATTGCGATGTTGGCGGTCACGCTACGAATAAGCTGGCACATCGCGTCGATTGCTGCAGTCCTCTCGCCAGTGCTCTTTGTGCTTGCCCGTAATTCGAGTCGCAGAGTAAGGCAACGATACGATGATGTTCGTGAACTCGACAGTTCGGCAATGTTGGTATTGCACGAAGCTCTGAGTTGTTTACGAGCCGTAAAGGCATTTGGACAGGAAGCATACGAAGACGAACTGTTCCGGCGCAAGTCGCGCCAGAGGATGACGGAACAAGTAAGATTGGCATCTGTGCAGGCCGGGTTCCATGTGCTGATTGGATTTTGTGTCGCTATGGCCGCGGCGGTAGCGCTCGTAATGGGTGTGACCGAAGTTCGTCAGCAGGCAATGACGGTCGGAGAGTTCCTGCTTGTTATGGCATACATGGCGCAGCTTTACGAACCGTTGCGCACCATGAGTACTAAGATTCCAGATTTGCAATCCTCCTTGGCGAGTCTCAACCGCGCGTTTGCGCTTCTCGAAGAGACTCCGGAATTGAAAGAAAACCCCACTGCCATCAAGACAATGCGAGTTAAAGGTGAGGTTGAATTCCAGAACGTCTCTTTTCAGTACACCGCGGGTGGACGCAGTGTATTGAACGACATCTCGTTCCATATCCGTCCTGGAATGCGGGTGGGAGTGGTAGGGCCAAGTGGATCAGGCAAAAGCACGCTGGTGAATTTGCTGACGCGCTTCTACGATCCTACGGATGGCTCCATTCTTATTGACGGGACAGATCTGCGCGAGTTCGACCTGTCGGATTTGCGACAACAGTTCTCAATCGTCTTGCAAGAGCCGATGTTATTCACGACAACCATAGCGGGCAACATTGCCTATGCGAATCCAGAGGCTTCTCGCGTTGAGGTAATACGGGCGGCCACCCTAGCGAACGCGCATGAATTCATTGAACGTTTGCCGCAAGGATATGACACACCGATGGGAGATGGCGCTATCAGCCTTTCCGGTGGTGAGCGTCAGCGATTGGCAATCGCGCGCGCTTTTCTGAAAGACACTTCCATGCTTATTCTGGACGAACCAACCAGCGCGGTAGATGTACGTACAGAACAACTCATCATGGAGGCGCTAGACAAACTGATGACTGGACGTACAGCGTTTATGATTGCCCACCGGTTAAGTACTCTTGAACGCTGTGATGCCGTGTTGGTGCTGCAAAATGGATCGTTGCAATCGATCACAAATAGTGTCGACGAAGCGAGAACACGTTTGCTTGCTCATACGGGACGGCATCCAGTTGAATTGGGGCCGGTGCTGGTACGTAACTAAAAGTAGCTCGCGCAAAACGTCGGTTGGCCGTTGCACATCGACTCTGATATTTTTTAGCAATGACCGAAAAAGCCAAGTTGCTTTTGATCAGCACTTCTACCGTTTACGGCACGGGATATCTGGACCACGCACAGCAAGAAATTCAAGAGATACTAGGATGTGCTCGTCGCATAGTATTCATTCCATACGCGCTGGCGGACCGAACCTCCTATGCAAAAAAGGCGACCACACGCTTTGAAGGCTTAGGATACGAGTGTAAGTCCATCGATGAATATCAATCTCCCATAAGCGCACTGGAGAATGCAGACGCCATCTTTGTAGGCGGGGGTAACACCTTCAGACTCCTGAAAACTCTGCATGAAGTGGGACTAGTCGAAGCCATTCGACGCCGAGTTGAGCAGGGAATGATCTACATGGGAGCGAGTGCAGGTTCCAATGTCGCAGGTCCCACGATTCGCACGACCAACGACATGCCCATCGTTGAGCCACCAACACTGGCAGCGCTCAACTTGTTTCCGTGGCAGATTAATCCTCACTACGTCGACGCCGACCCTGATTCCAAGCATATGGGAGAGACGCGCGAAGAGCGGTTATTGCAATTTTTAGAAGAAAACGAAGGTCCGGTGATCGGGCTACGCGAAGGAGCCATGATCAGCATGAGGGACGGGAAGGCCTATCTGAAGGGCGTGCGCGGCGCACGAGTATTCAGGCGGGATCACCAACCTGAGGAGTTACTGCCTCCTGTCGAACTAAAGCTCACCTAGCAGAAGACGCGGGTTATCGCTGATTCTCCCAATCATCCCCTATGATCAAAGCGGATGATTGGGATCACCTGACAGTAGCTCAAGACCAGTCTCGTTTCGATCCGTAACTGGAACTATGGGTTCTTCTTCCGGACTGAGAACGCGCATTGCATCCAGAACGCGAGATGTGTGTTGGCCACGCCGCATTACCATGCGACCTGTCCTTGATATTTCCAGAATCTGGTTGTCGCCTTCGCTGAGAACCTGGATGAGGCCTTCGATCTTCGAGGCGACGCCCGTGATTTCCAGCATCAGCGATTCGGGTGCGAGATCGACCACGCGAGCGCGAAAGACCTCGGCCAACTGGAAGATCGGCGCACGAGTGTGCGGCGTGGCAGCAACCTTGATGAGAGCGAGTTCGCGTGTAACGCAGGAGAGTTGACCGACATCATCCACGTCGAGCACATTCTCAAGTTTGAAGAGGGAAGCCTTAATACGGTGGCCTGACCCTTGAGCAGCCTCGGCAACAATTGTCATGCGTGAAACGTCCGGTTGTTCCGAGTGACCAACTGTAAGCGAGATGATGTTGATGTTCAAGCGCCGAAAAAGAGAGGCAACGCGGGTCAGCACGCCGGGCTTATCTTCAACTAGTGCGACGAATGTATGTAACATATCGAACCTTTCAGCAGATTAGCTAGTGATCAAGTCGTTCGCTACCAAATGTGTCTACGGCTCTTCCGAAGTTTCGATGAGCGGATTCCCGCCGGACGGGCGACGTATCATTTCATCGAGTGCGGAGCCGGGGGCGATCATCGGATACACTGCATCCTCTTTTTCGACAAGGAAGTTGATGAGGAATGGGCCACTGGACCCGCGTGCCGCTTCCACTGCTGGCAGAACCTCCGCACGGTTTCGGACTGTCGCGCCGGGGATTCCGTGCGCTTCCGCGAGTTTAACGAAGTCGGGCGAGAGGATCGGTGAGCAGGCGTAATTGCGCTCGTACATGAATTCCTGCCACTGGCGCACCATGCCAAGAAATCCATTGTTGATGACTGCAATATTGATGTGCAGCCGCTCTTGCATGATGGTGGAAAGCTCGGCCGAGGTCATCTGGAAACCACCGTCCCCCGCGATCACCCAAACCTCTTTATCGGGGCAAGCGATCTTGGCTCCAATCGCAGCAGGAAGCGCGAAACCCATAGTTCCGAGTCCGCCAGAAGTAATAAGCGTGCGCGGCGACTCGTGCTTATAGTATTGAGCTTCCCACATCTGATGCTGTCCCACGTCAGTGACGACGATTGCTTTGCCATCTGTGGCGCGCCATAAATCGTGAATGACATGTGCCGCATAGAGATGGCCGAGATCAGGGAGATTCTTGATGTCACGAACTGCAGCGTCTCCCTTCAGAGTATTTACGGCGCGAATCCAGGTGGAGTCTCTGCGTGGAGCGATTTGCGGCAATAGCGTTTCCAGAATTTCGCGGAGATCGCCGATTAGCGCAATGTCAGCCTTGACGTTCTTATTGATCTCAGCCGGATCGATTTCTATGTGGATCTTTTTAGCATTGGGAGCGTAGCTTGCGAGAACTCCCGTAACGCGGTCGTCAAATCGCATGCCGCAAGCGATGAGCAGGTCGGATTGCTGAATGGCCTGATTGACCCATGCCTCGCCATGCATCCCCATCATTCCCAGAGAGAGTTCATGGGAAGCAGGGAAGGCTCCAATTCCGAGAAGCGTGGACGCCACAGGAATCTGCAGTCGCTCTGCCAATGTGCGAATCTGATCGATGGCATTGGATTCCAAGATGCCATGCCCAGCGAGAATGATGGGACGCTTGGCCGAGAGAATAAGATTGAGTGCCGCGCTGATCGCATCCTCTTCGGCCGAGAGCATCGGGTGCGGACGCTGCGGCTTTGGGGCCGCTGCTGCGAAATCAAAATCAGCCGTGCCCTGCTGGGCATCTTTTGTAATATCCACCAGAACAGGGCCGGGGCGACCAGAACTAGCGATCCGGAAAGCTTCACGAAGTACCGAGGCAATATCCTGCGTCCGGGTCACAACGTAGTTGTGCTTGGTGATGGGCAGAGTGATGCCCGTAATGTCGACTTCCTGGAAGGCGTCCGTGCCGAGCAGTTTGGAGGAAATCTGGCCGGTGATGCAGACCAACGGAATGGAATCCATCATGGCGGTAGCAATGCCCGTGACAAGGTTGGTGGCACCTGGGCCAGAGGTGGCGATGGCCACTCCAACTTTGCCGGAGGCGCGCGCGTAACCGTCCGCCATATGTGCCGCACCCTGCTCGTGGCGAACCAGAATGTGGCGAATCGGATATTTGCGAAGAGCGTCATAAATGGGCAGAATAGCCCCGCCGGGGTAGCCAAACACTTCGCGGACGCCTTCTCCTTCGAGGGTCGCCCAAACGATTTCAGCGCCAGTTAGGGGCGTGGGGTTGGCTGTAGATGCGGGTATCTCGCTCATTTTCTCCTCCTCTGTTACTGATACGAAGTATTGCGAATACGAAGTAGGTTTTCGGAAGTTCAGGTGCGCTACGAGTGTGAACAGTTTCCGGTGACTCGTGGCGCTTGTCAATCGCTTAATGAGAATTACTATAAGACGATGTGATTTAGTTTCGCACATCATTTGCTTTTTGAATATTGTTTCGCAGAAAAATTCGGTTATATCTCTTTTCGCCCTCCCGAGCCCTAAAACTATCCTTCTGGCTTCTCAAGATGAATTGACAACTGTCCATAATGTCGCTAACTTGAATAGGCGAACAAAAGGCGAATATGAGCGCAGCAGCTGAACTTCGGAGACAGGTCGAATCGGCACTTGCGGGGCGTTTTCCCGCAGCTCTGAGCTTTCGCCCGACGACATCACCTGAGCTCCTCTCCTGCGGTTTGCCGGAAGTGGATGCCGCTCTCGGAGGTGGATTGCCGCTGGGTGCTATTACTGAATTGACGGGTACACATTCCTCTGGACGCACAACGCTGGTACTCTCAGCCTTGGCCGGATTGACCGCTCAAGGCGAAAGCTGCGCCTACGTGGATGCTTCCGACGCATTGAATCCGGTTTCAGCCGCTGCGTTGGGAGTGGATTTACGACGCCTACTCTGGGTTCGTACCGGAGAAGCTGATGCGGTCGTAGGATCTCCCTATCCTGCGACCACACCGCTTTGGGCCACCAAAAAGTCTGTGGGAGGTGGTGCGGGGTGGTGCCATCCGCGAAATGAAGCCGTAGGAATGCACCACGCCGTTCGCGAACTTTTCCAGATCGTACCTGAAGAGCACGCGGACTTCACCCCACGCTGTTCTGAAGCAATCCCCCGCAAGCGTGTGCAGCCTGTCGACGTTGAATCTGTAGAATTTGCTGCGCCAACGTCTATACAAAAAAATGTGCAGGGCCAGCCGTCGCGAAGCATTTTTACGCGCCGCGAACGCGTATGGAAGCTTCTCGACCAGGCCCTGCGTGCCACCGATCTACTGCTGAATACCGGAGGATTCCGAGCCTTGGTGCTCGACATGGGCGATGTTGCTCCGGAGCAGGCTCGCCGTGTGCCTTTGGCCACGTGGTACCGCTTTCGTTTGCAAGCGGAGAAGTCGCGCACGCTGTTTTTACTGATGACGCGCGTACCCTGCGCCAACAGTTGCGCAGCAGTCTCGCTGCACTGTCAGCAGGGAACTATTGACTGGCAACAGGCCGCACAGCATTCACCACGCCTGCTCACCGGATTGCATTATCGCGTCAGCGTAGAGCGCAGTCGTGCCGTGGATCTCTCGCGCAAAAAGCCCGCTGCATACGCCGAAGCCCTTTGGAGTAGCACCACTTGCGGGGCGAGATGAGACATGCCTTCCCCTCTATATCTATGTATGCACCTATGCGATTTTGCCGCGCAAGCTCTCACCCGTACATCGGAGTTGCGCTCGCGGGCAGTGGCGGTTCTTGGTGGCGAAGCACCTCTCGAGAAGGTTTTTGCCATGAGTTCAAAGGCGCGGGAGCTTGGCGTAAAAGCCAGCATGAGCCGTGTGCAGGCCGAGTCATTTGCGGTTGAATTACTGCGCCGTGATCGTTATCAGGAAGAGCAGGCATTTGCCGAATTGTTAGGTTGCGCACAGCAATTCTCTCCGCGAGTGGAAACCATTGCCTCACCCCGTGAGGAGAGTTGCGGAGCTACACTGGTACTCGATATCTCCGGCTCAGAGCGTCTGCTCGGTAGCCCGCACCAGATCGCGTCAGCACTGCGGCAATCGGCGTGTGCTCTTGGATATGAGTCCAACGTTGCGTCTGCGCACAATGCTTGTTCCGCCCTGATGGCTGCTCGCGGCATCTCCGGCGTGAACACAATTGCCATGGGGTGTGAGGCCGAAAGATTGGCGCCGCTGCCGCTCTCCGTTCTTGAACTCGGCGATGCGCTAGCGCAAACATTTTCCTCATGGGGAATCCACACTCTCGGGCAATTGGCGGCCCTACCTACCAAATCTCTTGCGGCGCGTCTTGGACAAAGCGGAGTGCGAATGCAGGCGCAGGCGCGTGGAGAGTACAGTCATCTGCTCGTGCCAATCGAGGAAGACATCGATGCCGCGATCTGCGAGAGCCTGGAGTTGGAACATCCAGTGGAACTCCTGGAGTCTTTGCTATTTCTGCTGAGTCAAATGCTGGAGCAGATTTTGCAACGCGCAGCGCAGCGTGCACAGGCCATCGCATCGGTGGAGACCTGTCTTGTACTGGAAAGAAATGTACTTGATAGAGGAACTCTTGACGGGGCTTTCAAAGCCGATGCGCATTACGAGCATCGGCGCACGGTACGCCCCACGCTTCCCGAACGCGACCGGTCCATATTGCTCAAACTCATCCAGCTTGATCTGGAACTGCACCCTCCCGAATCAGCGGTGATTGCATTGCGCATTGAGGCGCATCCCGCACGTCCTCAAACAGCACAGCAGGGACTTTTTGCCGCACAAGCTCCCGAGGCTGGACGGTTGGAAATTCTGCTGGCACGTCTTCGCAAACTTGTTGGTGAAGAGCGCGTGGGCGCTCCGGAACTGCTAGACACAAACGCTCCAGAGGCTTTTCGTATAACAAACTTTGAGATAGGCCAAACCGCGAATACATCTAGATCGCAAACCGCAACGCAACAGTCAAGTCACTCCGCTGCTCTGCGCATGGTGCGTCCACCACACGCCATAGCTATCGAGTTGCACAGTGAAACGCTTTCAGCCATGCATTACGAAGGGAAGCGACTCATGCTTCAAACAGCCTCCGGCCCTTGGCGTACCAACGGAGCCTGGTGGACGCATCCATCCTGGTGCCGCGAAGAGTGGGATGTAGTGCTACAGGAACAGCCGCAGCGCTGTCTGCGTCTGGCGCATGATCCCAGCGCGAGTTGCTGGTACCTAATCGGAATCTACGACTAAGTCGCAATCATGTATGTTGAACTCCATGCCCGCTCAGCATTCAGCTTTCTCGAAGGAGCATCGCTCCCCGAGTTGCTGATGGCTCGTTGCGCGCAACTCGACATGCCAGCCATGGCCCTGCTCGACCGCAATGGACTTTACGGTGCTCCTCGCTTTCACATCGCTGCCGAGCGCGCCGGTACTCGCGCTCACATCGGAGCCGAAATCGCTGTCCGTTATGCCGGTCAACGAGTGCGCCCTCCTGCATGGCTTCCGCACCAAGTTCCTGCCGAACCGGTGCGCTTTGCTTTGTTGGTAGAGACGCAGATCGGCTACCAGAATCTCTGCTGCCTGATCACCCATTACAAACTTCGCGAGGCACACAAGGCCGAAGGTTCGGCGCTGCTGTCCGATGTTGCAGAGTATTCCAAAGGACTCGTATGCCTCACTGGAGGCGATGAAGGCCCACTGGCTGCGGCTCTCGGGCGTGGCGGATATAGCGAGGCTCTGCGTGAAGTCGAGCGCCTCGTGCATATCTTCGGAACGGAAAATGTTTACGTCGAGTTGCAGCGCCACTTCGATCGCGAGCAGGAGCATCGTAACCAAGCGGCAGTCCGTATCGCACGCACGCTAAAGTTGCCGCTGCTTGCCACCAATGGTGTGAACTACGCGCAGCCCTATGAACGCGAAATGCTCGACCTGCTCACCACCATCCGCCACCATTGCACGTTGGAAACAGCAGGCCGCCTGCTGTCCCCAAACGCTGAGCACTACCTGCGTTCCTCACGCGAGATGCAGGAACTCTTTCGCGATTTTCCCGAAGCCATTGCCAACACCGGAGAACTTTCCGCCCGGCTCACTTTTGAGATGGGCGATCTCGGCTACCGCTTTCCCGACTATCCCGTGCCCGAGGGCGATTCCATGCAGTCGTTTCTTGAAAAGCGCACGGAAGAGGGAATTCGCAATCGCTACATTCCCAAGCACGACGACGAGCTTTTAGCACGAGCGCAGAAGCAGGCGCGTCGCGAACTTTCTCTCATCGCCAAACTCGGACTCGCCGGATACTTCCTCATCGTCTGGGATATTGTGAAGTTCTGCGAGCGCGAAAACATCCTAGTGCAAGGGCGTGGATCAGCCGCAAACAGCGTGGTCTGTTACGCTCTCGGCATCACTGCCATCGACCCTGTAGGCATGGACCTGCTCTTCGAACGCTTTCTCTCAGAGGAACGTGGCGAGTGGCCCGATATCGATCTCGACCTTCCAAGCGGAGACCAGCGCGAGCGCGCCATTCAGTACGTCTACCGACGTTATGGCGAGCTCGGCGCAGCCATGACCGCCAACGTCATTACTTATCGCGGACGCTCTGCCGCACGCGAAGCAGGCAAGGCTCTTGGCTTCGACGCGGAAACGTTGAACCGCCTCACCAAACTCGTCAGTGCCTGGGAGTGGAAGGATAAGGATGAATCGCTCGGACGCAACTTCCATGACGCTGGCTTTGACATTCAGCACCACCGCATCGCGAAGTACGTAGAACTCTGCCAACGCATGCAGGATCTCCCGCGCCACCTCGGGCAGCACTCCGGAGGAATGGTTATCTGCGGAGGGCAACTCAACTCCGTTGTTCCCATTGAACCCGCATCCATGCCCGGCCGCACGGTCATTCAGTGGGATAAAGAAGACTGCGCAGACATGAAGATCATCAAGGTCGATCTACTAGGCCTTGGCATGATGGCCGTGCTCAAGGATTGCATTGAACTCGTGCCTGTCTACTACCGGGAACCGCTCGATCTCGCGCAACTTCCGCAAAACGATCCGCCCACTTATCAAGCACTACAACGCGCCGACACCGTGGGCATGTTTCAAGTCGAGAGCCGCGCCCAAATGGCAGCTCTGCCGCGCAACTATCCAACTTGTTTTTATGATCTTGTAGTGCAGGTCGCCATCATCCGTCCAGGCCCCATCGTTGGCAACATGATGAATCCCTACATGAAGAGGCGGCGCGGCAAGGAGAAGGTGAGTTTCTATCACCCGTTGCTTGAGCCCGTCCTAAAGCGCACACTCGGCATTCCACTCTTCCAGGAACAACTCATCCGCATGGCAATGATCGTTGCCAACTTTACCGGAGGTGAGGCCGAGGAGTTGCGCCGCGCCGTAGGCATGCGCCGCTCCATGGCGCGCATGAGAGACCTCGACAGCAAACTGCGTCGCGGCATGACCGTCAACGGCATTGCCCCGAAGGTGCAGGACGAAATCATCCAGTCCATCTCATCCTTTGCACTCTACGGATTCCCCGAGTCGCACGCCGCCAGCTTTGCGCTCCTCGCTTACGCCAGCGCATACATCAAGTGCAACTATCTCGCAGCCTTCACCGCCGCACTGCTCAATAACCAACCCATGGGTTTCTACTCCGCTGCGACCATTGTGAAAGATGCGCAACGTCACGGTCTACGTGTAAAACCCGTAGACGTGCAGTACTCTGCGTGGTCCTGCACATTAGAGCCTGAGCCCGATAATTCACACTGCTTTGCTCTGCGCCTTGGTCTCTCTTATGCCCACGGATTGCGGCGGGAGGTGGTTTCATCTTTACTTGGCGCACGTGAGCAACGCGCATTCCATGCCGTTCAAGACCTTGTATTGCGCGTACCGCAGTTGAGCAAGAGCGATCTCGCATTACTCGCCAAGATCGGCGCGCTCAACTCTCTTGGAGATGTAGTCCATCGTCGTGATGCGCTTTGGCAAATCGAGTACGCGGGCCATTCCGCAGGTCCTCTGCTTGACGAACTGCCCGAGCAGGAATCCGAGCCCTCACCATTGATGCAAATGACAATCGAAGAGCGTCTCGTAGCAGATTTCTCAGGTACTGGAGTGACTACAGGAAAACATCCCATGGCTTTCCACCGTGCAGCATTGCAGCAAATGGGGATACTCTGCGCCAACGAACTTGCCACCCGCCAACATGGAACCGCTGCTCGCATCGCCGGATGCGTAATCGCCCGCCAGCGTCCCGGCACTGCCAAGGGATTTGTCTTCCTCAGCATTGAAGATGAAACTGGCATTGCCAATGCCATCATTACTCCTGCAATTTATGAACGGTTCAAACAGGGGGTAGTATACGAAAAATTTCTAATGATCGAAGGTGAGTTGCAAAATCAGGAGAATGTGATCTCGGTAAAAGCTTGCAAAATCGAACATTTGGAGATCAGCCTCGCAGAAATCCGTTCACACGATTTCCATTAATCTGAATGAACAAGCTTTAAAGGCTCGAGCTTGCATGATGGAATGCGATTCTTAAATGCAGGCTGCTCCGTTGATACCAGTAACTTATCAGAAAGAGGATAAAGTCCCCCAATCAGCTTGCCATGTCTTCATAGGTGACCTAGGTGTGTGTCGGTCATAGCGTTTTGCCAAGGCCGATTGAGCGGTTTGCAGGAGAGGTATTCGAACTGAGGAGCGCAGGCAGTAATCGCGTGGAGGCTTACTGCAAGCTTTCTTCGCGGTCTCGGGTAAAATGGGCGCCTGTTCCTACTGTTTTAGACTATTTCCAGAACCCAACCGGCGCGGAACAGCTTCAGCAGGTTGCTGACCGCGCACACCAGTCTCCACTCGCGGCTGACATTCTGTTTGCCACGCAAACTGAAAC
>Ga0224527_1000079_pt1 | contig 71379 bp, 53 predicted proteins | sample CBST0metaG_FD_179882 | JGI IMG/M metagenome (GOLD analysis project Ga0224527, IMG submission 179882) | Peat soil microbial communities from Stordalen Mire, Sweden - C.B.S.T0 | ecosystem: Environmental > Terrestrial > Soil > Wetlands > Peat | place: Sweden: Norrbotten County, Stordalen Mire...
GGCCAGACACTGGAGCTTCAATATGCACCGGCTCCGACGCGGCGGAGAAGATGTTCCGGCCCGTGCCCAGGTATTCCACCTGTTCTGTCTGAGCCAATTCCGCCAGATGCAGGGCGGGATCGATGCCGGCGTTCGAGAGTTTCTGCGCGTCCGGTCCGGTGGAGGCGGTTCCCGACGAGGTGCGCCCGCCAGCGGTAGGCTTGATTGTCGGAGCAGCAACGGGCCGGGCCGCCACGGCGGAGGGCGCGGACGAGCCGCCAAATGTCTTATAGATTTGCCATCCGCCAAAGCCGAGGATGAACGCGAATAGCACAATGACCAGGTAAACCTGACCCTTTTTTTCTGCTCCGAGTGCTAATGCCATGGCTACTCACCCACCTTTCGCTGCGCGGTGGAAGAGGGGACAAGCGCGACGGGCACATCGCCCGGCTGCGGCGTGAGCGGCAATCCGCTGGCCTCCGCATCGGCCGGCCTCAGCCAGGTGGAAACCCGCAGACGCAGATTCACCAGGCCGCCCTGCTGGCCGGTCAGCGCCATGGCGCGGATGACAAAAAATGTCTGGTCGCGCTCCAGTCCGTTGACGAAGCGCATGATCTGCGGGTAGTCGCCGGTGATGCCAGCGTCCAGTGAAATCTCGGTAAAGTCGGCGCCCGGAGGGCCCTGGGTGTAATTCATGCGGGTGAGCCGCACCGGTCCCTTGAGCGCCAGTTCGCCCACACGGTTGGCGATGGAAGAGTAGTTGGGCGGAATGCGCTTGGAATAAAACGCCTGCATCTGCGCACGGGAATCGTCCACGCGCTTGTCCAGGCCGCGCAGCGGAGCGGTTTCGAGGTCAAGCGCCTTCAATTGAACCTGCTTGCCGGCCAAGGCGTCTGTGGAACTGGTGCTGGTGGCAGCCCAGTCCAGGCCAAAACGGATCGACAGGCCGATGACTGCTACCAGCAGCACGGTAAAGGCAACATAGTGCCAGGTGAGCGGGGAGGCCAGACGCTCGCGCCACGGTGAAGGGGTGGTGCTGCTCATCGTGTGCCTCCTGGGTTAGGTTTGGGGTTCGGTTTGGGGTTGGGCTTCGTCTGGCCGCCTGTGTAGGGCGGCCGGGCAACAGGCCGCTGTCCCGGTGCGGGGGGAATCAGCCGGTGGGACGCATGAGACGGCGGCACCGCCTGGCCGGCAGCTCCAGCGGGCTCATCCGGGTGTTTCTTTTCCACCCTGTGCCCGATCGGCGCAGACGAGTTGTAGTCGGCCAGCAGGTCGAAGTTCACGCGGTTCGAAGCGCTTACCGGCTCCAGTTTTTCCCCTGGCCCTCCGCTCGATTCCGAGCTTTCGCCCACGATGCGGGGAAGCAGGAAGAGCCTGGAACGCTCCAGATTGCGAACCAGGTCGACGGCGCGGTCGCGCGGTCCCACGACGCGCAGATGCAGGGTAATGATGCCGGTTTTGGTGTTGCGCACCGGCTCGATGGTGGCTACCTGCACTCCGCCCGGCAACACCGCCTCAAGGTCTTCCATGGCCAGCGTCCAGGAGAACGTCTTTTCGTTGAAAAGCTGGTTGAGCGCGCCGGCCTGGGTGAGCAGTTGGGCGTTGTCCGGCTGGCGCATCAGGTCCTGGTAGCCCTGACGTTCCTGCGCGATGTGGGCAATCTGCATGTCCAGAGATTGCTCACGGGCGCGGGCTTCTTCGGCCTTCTGGTGGAAGGCGCGCAATCCCAGGCCGAGGCCAAGGCCCACCACCACCAGCACCGCCATGGCGATGCGCAGGCGCTTGATCGCCGGTCCAAGATCGGCGTAGGGACGAGTTGCGAGATTGACGGCAATGCGCATCAGTTTGCTCCCGCCAGCGCGCCAGTCACGCCGGCAAGGCCCAGATTCCCCATCGGTGTTGTCGCTCCGGTCTCAGGACGCGGCGCAAGGTCGGCCACGGTCAATTCGGGATCGTTGAGCCAGCCCGCAAACTGGCTTGCTCCTCCGTCGCCGGAGTAGAGCAGCCGCGTGGGGCGGGCCTGGAGTTTGTCTTCATAATAAGCCGCGGCCACCGCGACGCCGCGCTGGACTTCATCGAGCCGCAGCGCAGGGTCTTCGGGCAGATCGAGCGTGCGATAGAGCAGCAGGTCCTCGCCGTTGGTGATGCATGTAGTCAGCGTCAAGCCGTTCAGGCTCACAGCCAGCACAGCTTCCAGCGAATCGATTCCGGCCAAAGCCGCGAGGCTCGAAGGCAAAACGGCGCCGGGCTCGTAACCCGCCTGATGGACAGCGGCTTCATACTCTGCCAGAACGGAGCCCGGGATCACAGCGGCCAGCACCTTGCACTCCTGCTTGTTTTCGAGCAGCACCTGGTAGCTCAGACCGGCATGCTCCACGTCGAACGGAACCATCTTGCGCAGGCGGAAGCGGAGAACGGGAAGGGCTTCGGCGGCGCGGCTGGGCAGCGAATCAAAGTCCAGCATGAAGACGCGGACCGCGGGGTCGGGCAGCACCACTGTGACAGCGCGGGTGCGCGGCGATACCTGGCCCAGAGCGTTGCGAATGGCGGCGGCAACGGCCTCCGGCGCGTGCAGATTCTGTTCCGCAATGCCGGGCGTGAGCGCACCGACGGAGAGCGGCGCGAAGGCGTAGACGGGCGGCTTTCCAGGCCCCGGCGAAGAGGCGGCCAGAACGCCCTGCGGTTCAAGCTCCACTGCCGCCGGTGGCCGGCCACCGGGTTGAGAGCCGGACTTGCTGAAGATGGATTTCACTATCGTGCAGCCTCGATAAACGTAACCTTGTTGATCTCTTTGAGCGTGGTCAGGCCGCGGCGGACACGATCGATGGCCGACTCACGCAGAAAACTCATGCCTTCCTTTTTGGCCAGCTTGCGCACTTCGGAGGTGGGCTTCTTTTCCAGAATCAGCTCGCGAATCGGGTCGGTCAAATCCAGCAGTTCGTGAATCGCCGTTCGTCCGCGATAGCCGGTTCCTCCGCACTCGATGCAGCCCGCGCCTTCGCGGAATTCGAAGCCCTGCCACTCGGCGGGATCCATGGCGCTGGCCAGCAGCTCGTCGTCGGTATAGTGGACGGGGTGGGCGCAGTGATCGCAAACCGTACGCACCAGCCGCTGGGCCAGAATGCAGTTGAGCGCCGAAACGAAGTTATAGACCTCGACGCCCATGTTCTGGAAGCGGCCCAGCACGTCCACCACGTTGTTGGCGTGGACGGTGGTGAAAACCAGGTGGCCGGTGAGCGCCGAGTTGATGGCGATTTGCGCCGTTTCGTTGTCGCGGATTTCGCCCACCAGGATCTTGTCCGGGTCGTGGCGCAAAATCGAGCGCAGTCCGCGGGCAAACGTCAGGCCCTTCTTTTCGTTCACCGGAATCTGCGTAATGCCGCGAATCTGATACTCGACCGGGTCCTCGATGGTGATGATCTTGTCTTCGTCGCTCTTGATCTCGTTGAGCGCGGCGTAGAGCGTCGTCGTCTTGCCGGAACCGGTTGGCCCGGTGACCAGCACCATGCCGTAGGGCTCGCGAATATAGCGCCGGAATCGTTTCAGATCGGCGTCCGCGAATCCGACCACGTCGAGTGTGAGGTTGTGGAACTTCTCACTCATCGACTCCTTGTCGAGCACGCGCAGCACGGCGTTTTCGCCGTGAATTGTCGGCATGATCGAGACGCGGAAATCGATCAGGCGAGTCTTGTAGCGAACCCGGAAGCGGCCGTCCTGGGGCACACGGCGCTCGGCAATGTCCAACTCGCTCATGATCTTGATACGGCTCAGAATGGTGGCGTGATGTTCGCGGGCGATGGGCGCCATGGCCATCTGCAACACGCCGTCAATGCGGTACTTCACCACCACCGAATCGTCGTTCGTTTCGATGTGGATGTCCGAGGCGCGCCGTTCGAGAGCGGTGAAGATGGTCGTGTCCACCAGCCGGATGATGGGGCTGATGTCTTCTTCGCTGGTCAGCTTTTCAATGGAGATGTTCTCGTCGGAATTGTCGTCGCCCGTCAGCACATCGAAGGTGAGGCCCTCGCTGGCTTCGTCCAGCACGCGCTGCGACTGCTCGGTCTTCTTCAGCAGATCGGTAATCTGCGACAGCGTGGCCACGCGTGCAATGATGCGGCGCCCGAGCAGCCCGGCAATCTCGTCGAGGATCATGAGTTGCGAAGGGTCAGAGACCGCAATCACCAGCGCGTCTTCCTGCTGTTCGATGGGCACGAAGTTATAGCGGAACATCAGTTCCACTGGAACCGTGCGCAGCAGTTCGTGCTGGATTTTGAAGTTCTTCAGGTCGACGAAATCGGCGTGGTAGCGCTGCGCCAGCTGTTCAGCCTGGGCGCGCTCGTCCTGGACGGCCGTAAGAGGAATCGAAAGGAGTGTGGAGTCAGCCATAGTTTATCCTTGACCTCCGCCCCCTTGCCCCAGTGAAAAGATGGGCAGATAGAGCGAAATGAGAATGAAGACCACCACCAGCCCCATGATGATGAGTATGGCGGGCTCGATCAGCGCCAGCGAGGCGGTGAGGGCGGTCGATACGTCTTCCTCGAAAAACTCGGCCACCGAGTTGAGCATCTGCGGCAATGCGCCCGTCTGCTCACCCACGGAGATCATCTCCGCCGCCAGGTCGGGAAACACCTTGGTCTGGATCAGCGCCTCGGCCAGCGGCTTGCCCTCGCGGACCGTGGAAATGGAGTTCATGACCGCCTTCGAGACGCGCCGCGAAGAGATGGAACGGGAGGCGGTTTCAAGCGACGGCACCAGCGGAAGGCCGCCGGTAAGCAGCGTCGAGAGCGTACGCGCAAACAGGGCCACCTGGTATTTGAGCCAGATCTTGCCGAAGACGGGCAGGCCGATGCGGAATCCGTCGATGAAATCGCGCCCCTTCTCGGTGATGGAGAAGCGGTAGCCACCGGCGGACACTGCGGCAAGCGTGAGCAGAATCCAAATAACGTTATGGTTCAGGAATTTGCCGAAAGCCAGCAGATCCGTGGTCATGGCCGGCAATTTGTTGCCCATCTGGTCGTAAAGCACGGCAAACTGCGGCACCACAAACACGAACATGAAGAACATCAATCCGAAGACCAGGGTCAACAGCACGCTGGGATAGATTAGCGAAGCCACCAGCTTTTTGCGGAAGGTGAGCGAGATGCGCTGGAAACTCACATAGCGCTCCAACACCTCCTGCAGATTGCCCGAGCGCTCGCCTGCCAGCAGTGTGGTGGTGTACATGACCGGAAAACCGCTCTGCGCTTCAAAGGCCGACGAAAGCGACTCGCCGGTTTTCACGCGGCCTGCCACATCGTCCAATTGTGCAGAGAAATGGGCGTTCTTCTGGTTCTTCGACAGCATTTGCAGTGAGCCGAGAATGGGCAGTCCGGCACGGATCAGCGTCAAAAACTGTTGGTTGAAGATGAGAAAAGGCTCAACCTTCACCTTGTGGCGCTGCATGCCGCCGAACCCCCCGCGGGCACGGACGGAAAAGACGTGGTACCCCGCATGAACGAAGCGGGCGCGCAACTCGTCGGCGGTCGCCGCAGTCTGCACCTGCTCCTGCACGCGGCCGCGCTCGTCGGCCAACTTGATTACGAACTCTGCCATAGTTCCGGTCGCCGGCTAAGCGCACTCTGCGCTGCCAGCTTCTCTCCCGATCGCCATACTGCTCAAGGGTATCAGTCTTAACAGCACAATAGACGAAGAGGGACCCTCGAGCGTTCATTGAGGGCCGGACCGCCGCATGAACGGGATTTTTTGCGGAGATTGGCTCGCGTCTGACGTGGAAACACATGGCGCTCAGCCGTCCCCCCAGAAGAGCCAAACTCGCCTGACCGCTTCAGGCCGTGAACCGCGGCTCACCATTCCTGGCTGCCAACGTTGGTCCTTTCAATTCCCTGCTCGCTGTCCCAAGTGCCTTACCTGTACTTGCGCAACACGCCCAGCACGCGGCCCTGAATGGCCACCTGGGCGGCGGGGACGTAAATGGGATCCATCTCCACGTTCGCCGGCTGCAGCCGCACCACGTTGCCTTCGGTATAAAAGCGCTTCAGGGTCGTTTCGGATCCATGTACCAGAGCGACCACGATCTCGCCTTGGCGCGCCGTGCGCGTGCGCTCCACCAGCACGTAGTCGCCGCTGATAATATGCTCGTCGCGCATCGAGTCCCCGCGCACCTCGAGGGCAAATACGTCGCGGTTCCCTACCACGTCGTGGAGCGAGATGCTCTCCGGCGTCTCGGTCGCTTCAACCGGAAGGCCGGCCGCGATGCGGCCCGCCAGAGGCAGCCGGTCGCTCGACCGGCTGCGTGATCCCGGCGGCAGCACATCGATCGATCGGCTGCGATTATGCACGCGGTCCAGCAACCCCTTTTTTTCCAGGTTGGTAATGTGCTTGTGCACGGTCGCGAGGCTCTTCAGACCCATGCCGCGCGCAATCTCCTCAAACGACGGGGAGTAGCCGTTGCGGGTCACAAACGACTCCAGAAAATCGAGAATTTCTTTTTGCCTTCGGGTGACAGCCATGGCGCGCTACGAGCAAAGAGCACTCGCTATCCTTTCGCAAGATATTGAATTAAAACGCATAATCGCTGCGATCAAGCGGTTGCAGACAGCCTTCGACGCCACCGATGGACTCCGTCGTATGCGTCTCTGGCCCAGCATGCTTAGAACGGCCGACTCATGGATATCAAAGCTGGCTACAGGAAAGCCCTGCCCACACGGTGGACTCTTATGTACGACACAAAGGGGCGTTTTGAAGTCCGTCCTGATGTTCATAACTTGTCCACTTCCCGGTCGAAAGCGTGGCGAAGATGCTGGGGAAACTGTAGCACAAAAGCGAAGTAAAAGAGAAAGCCGCTCGCGGATCGGGAACTGCGCCCGCCCGGGCATTCGATATCGGGGTTTTTCGCTCCCTGCATTTCGCGAAGGTCGCCGCCATGTTTACCAGGTGTCGCGCTGCGGCCGAGTGGACCGCCAAGAGGACGAACTCTAAGCGGAGAGTTGAGACGATTGCCGGTTCAGCAAAAAGCGAGAGGCGTGCGAGGGGCGGCTCTTCGTCAGCTCAGTGCTACCAGGTCAGGTTTCGCCGGGCAGGTTGCAGCTATACGATTGGACAATCAAAGATCCGTTTATGCTGGGGAGCCGGGCGCCAAAACCGCGGCTGATCTGATACACTAAATTTCGTGGTTGGGTTGGCCGATTCGGTGTCCAAAAGGGCTCGAATCTCACGCCAAACCAGCAACACGGTAGGAAGAGAGAAACCAGCGAAAAGTTGGCTTATCTTTCTATGTGACATATATCCAGATTGTTGAAAAACAATAGGGGGACGTAGCTCAGTTGGTTAGAGCGCTGCCCTGTCACGGCAGAGGTCGCGGGTTCGAGCCCCGTCGTCCCCGCCAGATCGTAAAGGAAGTCGGTCCGATCTGGCATATAGGGTGAAACCCTTAAAATGAATCTCTCAAGGTCTTTCCAAAGACTCTCAAACTCGAAACCTCTATAGTCGCCCGCCCATCATTCGCAGGCTGGCCTTTTTTCATTGCCTTCAAGGCTGCGATTTCTATCGCGTCGCAATATCCACCTTCGCCAAGGACGCCAGGCGGCCGGCAATGTGCCCGGCTGCCCCAGGATGGGCTTGGGAACGCGCCGCGACGGACATAGCGGCAAGCTTCTCCGGGGACCTCAGCAGGCCGACGAGAGCGTCGAGGAGCTTTCCAGGTACTTCCAACTCGGATTCCTCCAGAAGCTGGGCGGCACTCACTTTGACCATTTCCTCCGCATTGCGCTTTTGGTGGTTGTCGGCGGCGGCCGCAAAAGGGACCAGCAAGGCCGGCTTGCCGGCGGCTGCCAGCTCGGCCACAGTGGAAGCGCCGCCTCGGGCCATGACCAAGTTGGCCTGGGCAAAGCGGGCGGGCATGTCGTCAAGAAAAGGCAACACCTGCCAGCGCGCGGGGTCGGCGCCGCTGGCCGCGTAGGCGGCGCGGGTCGCATCGGCGTTGCGCACGCCGCTCTGATGCAGAACCGTCAGCCCGGGGATGGCGTCGAGCAGAGCCGGAACCACCGACGGCAGGTGGGTGTTGAAGATACGTGCTCCCTGCGATCCGCCAAAGACGAGCAGATGAGGCGCTCCAGCGGGCGGCGGCTGGAGGGTGAAAAACTCCGGACGAACGGGGATTCCGGTGACCTCGGCGTTGCGAAACCACGCGGCGGCCGAGGGAAAATTGACCGCGGCGGCCTGCACCCTCTTGCCCACCAGTCGATTCGCCAGCCCGGGTATGGCGTTGGGTTCAAAAGCCATGGCCGGAATCCTGAGTTGCACCGCGGCCGCCATCGCCGGACCGGAGGCGTAGCCGCCCACGCCAAACACAACGTCGGGCTTGAATTCGCGTATCAATCGCCTGCAGGCGGTGATGCTGCGCGGCAGGTTGAAGAGCGTGCGCAGACGGGTGAGCAGGGAAACATTCTTGAGCTGCCCCACATCGACGAGGCGCAGCTTGAAGCCGGCATTCGGAACCAGGCGCGTCTCCATGCCCCGCGCGGTCCCCACGAAGAGAATCTCGGCGGAGTAGCGCTCAACCAGTTCGTGAGCCACAGCGAGCGCTGGAATAATGTGGCCGCCCGTGCCGCCACCGGCGATAAGAACGCGGAATTCCGCCAAAAGAATGCCTTTCAAGAAAATGAGAAGAGGGCCCGATAGTCGCCGGTCGGGAGACGAATGCCAGCCTGCTGACATTTTATCAACGCTGGGCTCACAAAACCGGAGGCTAGCGACGCCGCAATCGAGCCCTTCAATCCACTTTTCGAGTAATGCTGAGCAGGATGCCGACGCTGGCCAATGTGCACGCCAGCGATGTCCCGCCGGAAGAAATCAGCGGCAGCGGAATGCCCTTGGTGGGTAGCAGGGAGATCACGACGCTGATGTTGAAAAAGGCCTGCAAAATAATGGTCGCGGTGATGCCGAAGGCCACCAGCCGGGCGAACGCGTCCTGCGAACGGAACGCCGCCCTCATGCCTCGAATCCCGAAGACGACGAACAGGAGCAGAATGGCGATGGCCCCCACGAAACCCAATTCTTCGGCAATATTGGCGAAGATGAAGTCGGTGTGCGCCTCGGGCAAAAAGAAGAGCTTCTGCACACCCTCCATGTAGCCGCGTCCAGTGAGGCCGCCGGTGCCGACTGCGATGAGCGACTGATTGATGTGGAAGCCGGCGCCCTGCGGGTCTGACTCGGGACTGAGAAAGACCATCATGCGCTGGCGCCGCCATGGAACCAGCAAGAGCAGTGCTGCCAGTGGAGGCAGCGTCACGCACAGTCCGCCGATGAGGTATTTCCATTCCATGCCCGCCAGCAGCAGCATCATGCCAGTCACTCCGGCCAGCACCAGCGCCGTCCCCAGATCGGGCTGACGAACAATCAGCAGGGCAAACACCACCGGCATCACGACGGCCGGCAGCAGGGTATGCTTCCAGTCGCGCATCTTGTCGAGACGCGCGGCGAGAAACCACGCCAGGAAGAGAACCGTCACCGGCTTGGCGATCTCCGATGGCTGGAAGGTGAAGAAGCCGCCAAAGCGAATCCAGCGGTGCGTGTTGTGCGAACCAGGAAAGAGGAAGACCAGCACCAGCAGGAAGGTCGTCACGCAGAGCGCGGGATAAATGAAGCGCGGCGACTTGTAGCGGTTGATGTCAACCTGCGTGAGCACCAGCAGGGCAATCACGCCGACAAGTGCCCAGATGGCCTGCTTGCCGACGAAGGTGTAAGGGGAGTGATAGCGCTCCTGGGCCACGACGGCCGACGCGGAAAAGACCATCACCAGGCCGGCCACAATCAGCAGCATGGTGATACAGAACATCCACTTGTCCACGCCGACCCGCTTCGCCATTCAGCCCCTCAGTTCCCTTCAGCCCCTCAGTTCATTGACCAGTTCCTTGAAGACGCGTCCGCGATGCTCGTAGCTTTCAAACTGGTCAAAGCTGGAGCAGGCGGGAGCCAACAGAACCACCTCGCCGGGATGCGCTGCGGCGGCGGCGGCAGCCACGGCCTTGTCCAGCGTCCCGCAGGAGCGGATAGCGACCACGCCGCGCAGGTGCGATTCAATTTTGGCCGCAGCCGAGCCGATGGTGTAAATGGCGCGCACCCGGTCACGCAGCAGATCGGTGAGTTGGGTGTAGTCGGAGTTCTTGTCCTTACCGCCGAGAATCAGATGAATGCCAGTGGAGAAGGCGGCAATGGCCTTGGCTGTCGCGTCTACATTGGTGGCTTTGGAGTCGTTGTAGAACTGAATTCCATTGAGGGTCACCACGAACTCAAGCCGGTGTTCGACAGCCTTGAACTTTTCAACGGCGCTGCGGATGGTCTCCGCTGAAACGCCCGCCAGGCGGGCCGCAACCACGGCGGCTAGCACATTCTCAACGTTGTGCGTACCCTTGAGGGGAATTCCGCTCAGGGGCATGACGTTCTCGATGGGCGCATTCTCGCCCTGCCGATAAACAACCGATCCCTGCTGCAACCAGGCGCCCTGCTGCACGGGATGCTCGACGGAGAACCAGTAGACTTTGGATTTGGCGCGGGAACCGGACTCGGCGGCGGGCTCGTTGTCGGCGTTGAGCACCAGGAAATCGTTCTCGTCCTGCACCGCGAAGATCCGCTCCTTGGCGCGGGCGTAATTCTCAAAGCTGCCGTGGCGGTCCAGGTGGTCAGGCGTGATATTGAGGATGACGGCAATCGCGGGATGAAATTCAACCGTACTTTCGAGCTGAAAGCTGGAGACTTCGAGGACCGACCAGGTTTGGTCGGTGCTGGCGTCTATCAGGGTCACAACCGGGACACCGATATTGCCGCCGACCAGCGTGGGCAGACCGGCCGCCTGCAGAATCTCGCCCAGCAGCGTGGTGGTGGTGGTTTTGCCGTTGGAGCCGGTGACGGCCAGGGTCTTGCCCTTGAGAAAATGGGCAGCCAGTTCCAGTTCGCCGATGACCTGCAAGCCGAACCGCTTCACCTGCGTCAGTTCCGGTGTGTCCAGCGGAACGCCGGGACTCACAACGATCAAATCCTGACGACGGAAGGTCAACAGGCCGTGGCCGCCGGCCTCCACCATAATGCCCTCTTCGAGCAAGGCGGGGATGTCGTTGGCCAGTGCTTCGGCGCTGCGCACATCGGAGACCGTGACCAGCGCGCCGCTGTGACGCAGAAACAACGCGGCCGCGAGACCGGATTTCCCCAGACCGACGACCAGAACTTTCTTGCCTTTGAGTTCCAACATAAGGGTCTTACCTCAGGCTCATGACCTCTGCGACCTTCTTGAATTGTGCACCCGGACGGGCACCGCGCGAAGTCTGTCTAACGGAGTTTCAGGGTGGTGAGTGCAAACAATGCAAACACCAGGGCGCCAATCCAGAAGCGAACGATGACCTTGGACTCATCCCAGCCCAACTGTTCAAAATGATGGTGAAGCGGAGCCATCTTGAAGATACGCTTCTTGTTGCGCAGCTTGTAGCTTCCCACCTGGAGCATCACGGAGACCGCTTCAAGGATGAAGATGCCGCCAATGAAGGGCAGCAGCAGTTCCTGGCGGATGATCACGGCCACCGTGCCGATGGCGCCACCGAGGGCCAGCGAGCCCACGTCTCCCATGAAGATTTCCGCCGGGTGCGCGTTGTACCAGAGAAAGCCGATCGAAGCGCCCACCATGGAGCCGCAGAAGACGGTAAGTTCGGCCACCAGGGGCATGCGCTGCAATTCAAGATAGTCGGCAAAGACGACGTGGCCGCTGACGTACGTAAGCACAGCGAGAGCGGCGGCGGCGATGATGGTGCAGCCAATGGCCAGGCCGTCCAGTCCGTCGGTCAGGTTGACGGCATTCGACGAGAAGACCAGGACCAGGGTGATGAAAACAACGAAGGGCAGAAAGGCCAGCAGGCCAAGGTGGGGCACCGTGCTCGGCCACCACGTCCACAGCAGGTCAGGATGCCAGCTCTTGAGGAACGGCACCGTCAACTGCGTGGAAAAGTGCTTGAACTGCTGCATGACCACCAGCGCAATCGCCACAGAAGCCCCTGCCAGTCCCTGCCAGAAGAGCTTGGCGCGCGCGGTCAGGCCCAGGCTGCGCCGCTTGACCACCTTGATGTAGTCGTCGGCAAAACCGATGGCTCCGAAAGCAAGAGTGGAAAAAACTGTAATCCAAACGAATGGATTGGCCGGGTCGGACCAGAGCACGGTGGGCAGCAAAATGGCAATCGCAATGAGCACACCGCCCATGGTGGGCGTGCCGGACTTCTTCTGATGGGACTGCGGTCCGTCTTCGCGAACATACTGGCCGATCTGAAACTCGTGCAGCTTCTGGATGACCCACGGGCCAATAAACAGCGCAATCAGCAGCGCCGTGCCCGAGGCGAAGGCGGTGCGGAAGGTCAGGTAGCGGAAGATGCGAAACGGGTGAAAGAACGGAAATAGTTTCTCGTAGAGCAGCCAGTAGAGCAAAGGGCCTCCCAAGCCGAATTGAGGCGGGTTTCAGATTGATTTTACTAGAGCAGAACCGGAGTCCCTGTGTCCTGTTCAGCGAATGCGAGGTCGCCGCTTCCTGATGGTCGCGTCGACTTGGGTGCACTGCTGTCGGGATACACCAACCCTGGTTCTGCTATGGGCCGGGAGCGCCAATGACTGTGCGAACCAGCCGGATCGGTTATTTGGCTGATTGCCGCTTCAATTCCATTGCGAATGCCTGCTCGCGGTCGGCGATGTAGCGCTGGTAGCCGCCAGGATCGACAAACGCGTCGCGATCGCCACGCTTCCATCGCGCGAATTTCTCCTCGAGCCCGTAATAGCTGCCGTGAGCCCCCAGAAAAATATCGCAGGGCAAGCTCTTCAGTACCTCAAACCCGTGGCGAAAATCGGCTGCGATCTGCGGATAAGCTGCGTTGCCCACCAGTTTGTAGCCGGGATTGACGTTCGGACCGCCGACAATGACCACGTGCAGCGTCCTGCCGCCCTCGGTCTCGTCCATCGTCCAGGTGGTCGTCCCCTTGTTGTGCCCCGCGGTCAGATGCGCCGTCAGTACGGCATTCCCCAGCCGCACAGTATCTCCGTTGTGCAGCACCCGGTCCACCTTGGTCGGCGGATACTGCATATCCGGCCGGCCGCCATAATGAAAGTCCAGCTTGCCACCCGACTCGACGACCGGCACGTCGCCGTCCATCACGAAATACTGTGCGCCGGTTAGCTTCTTCACCCGCGCAGCGCTCGCGCAATGGTCGTTGTGCCCCTGGCTGATGAGCAGGATCTTGATGTCGCTGAAACGGAAGCCCAACTGTTCCACACTCTTCTTGATCTGCGGAACATTCGCTTCAAGGTTGCTGTTGATCAGGATGTTGCCTTGCGGAGTGACGACGAGGAACGAGGCAAGCTCTTCGCTGCCCACATAGTAGAGATTTCCCGCAATGTGATGCGGGGGAAATGGCCGCGTCCACGATGGATCGTAGGCTGCGAGCCGGCCAGCAAAAGCAAGCAAAACGAGCAGCGCAGGGGCGCCCCTCCATCGTCGAAATTTCACTTTCCCTCCGCTGCCGCGACCCCGCTCTGCATCACCTCGATGGCCCGCTCCAGATGGACGCCGCGCGATCCCTTAACCAGGACCACATCGCCGGGCTGCAGATTCAGCACAAGCCAGCGGCCGGCGGCCAGAGCATCAGGCAAAAACAAGGAAGCGACTCCACCGGCGCAGGCGGCAGATGCCAGATGGACAGCATTCCCCTGAACACCGACGACCAGGTCAAGACCAGCTTCGACGGCGGCCTTGCCACAAGCGGTGTGAAGCGCGGGGCCGTGTTCACCCATTTCGAGCATCTCGCCGGCCACCAGGATGCGACGGCGACCCGGCCGCGCGGCCAGCGTCCGAATCATCGAACGCAGCGCCTCGGGGTTGGAGTTGTAGCAGTCGTTCAGAATGGTTGCGCCGGCGATCTCGATCGCTTCGCCGCGATTGGGTCCGACAGTCAGCGTCTCGAGAGCCCCGATTGCAGCCTCAATCTCGACGCCCGCTTCAAGAGCAACCGCCAGCCCGGCCAGTGCGTTCGAAGCATTGTGCGCACCCAGCAGGTGAAGCGTGAACTCCCCAGTTCGCTCCCCGGCGCGGTAGCGCACATGCACGCCGGCCCCATCTTCGGTGGCGCCGAGTAGTTGGGGATCGGCGCAGGGACCGGCGCCAAAATAGACCGCGCGGCCGGGAAAGTCGCGGCCGAATTGCGAGACGTAGGCATCGTCGCAATTGAGAAAAGCGACGCCCGTCGAAGGTAGCGCGGCCACCAGTTCCAGCTTGGAGCGCGCAATGCCGGCCTGGCCGTCGGCGAAGTTCTCAATGTGCGCTGTGCCCACGTTGGTCACCACGCCCCAGTCGGGCGCGGCGATCCGGGCCAGTGCGGCAATTTCGCCCGCGTGGTTCATGCCCATCTCGATGACGGCAAATTCGTGCTCGGCGGTGAGGCGCAGCAGTTGCAGCGGCAGGCCGAAGCCGTTGTTGAAGTTTCCCTGGGACTTGAGGACGCTGAATTTCGCCCCCAGCGCAGCGGCAATCGCCTCCTTGGTGCTGGTTTTTCCGGCCGACCCGGTGACGGCTACAACGCGACGTCCCCATCGGCGACGCACATGCGCAGCCAGCGCCTGCAATGCGATCAGCGGGTCCTCGGTGATAAGCAGCGGCACGGACAGCGCCACGTCGGGCAGGCTAGCCACCCGCTCCCGCGATACCACCGCGGCGACTGCTCCACGAGCCAGCGCAGCGGCCACAAAGTCGTGTCCATCAAGCCGATCGCCGCGAACGGCAAAGAACAGTTCGCCGGGAGCCACCGTGCGCGAATCGATGGAGTAGCCAACCACCTCGCGCGCACCGGGCTGGGCAATGCTCTCCGGCGCTTCCAGAACCGCGCCCGCGCCGATCGCCGCTTCTGCCAGTGTCAGCTTCATTGCCCTTTACCGTACCCCAATTCGCCCAGCGCCGTAAGTGCCACTTCAGTGTCGTCGAAGGGAACGGTGCCCGTGGCCAGGACTTGTTCCTTTTCGTGCCCCTTGCCGGCGATCAGAACCACGTCACCGGGCTTAGCCTCGTGGAGCGCCAGGCGAATGGCGGCGGCCCGATCCGGCTCGACGGTATAACGAACCTGGGAAGCCTTCAATCCCGGCTCAACCTCGGCCAGAATGGCCAGCGGATCTTCGGAGCGCGGATTGTCGCTGGTCGCGACGACAAAGTCACTTCCCTTGCCTGCCGCCAGGCCCATCCTGGGACGCTTGGTCCGGTCGCGGTCGCCGCCGCAGCCGAAGACCGTGATCACGCGTCCACCGGATTTTGCGGTCATCTGGTGGGCCAGACCGGTCAAATTGCTGAGAGCGTCGTCCGTGTGCGCGTAGTCCACGATCGCCGTGAAGGGCTGTCCCGCATCAACCGACTGAAAGCGGCCGGGAACAGGCTGGAGCCGGGGAACGAACTCGACCAAATCGGCAAACGCCACGCCGCGCGCGTGAGCAGCAGCCAGCGCCGAGAGCAGGTTGAGGATGTTCACCTCGCCGGCCAACCGGGAAGTCACCTTGGCCACGCCCGCCGGCGTTTCCAGCTCCAGCACCGCGCCCGAGGGCGTGAGCGTGTAGCGCGCAGCCCGCCAGTCGCCCTGGCCGATTCCGTACGTGCGGACTTCGGCTCCAGCATCGCGTGCGGCGCGGGCCAAGCCATCAGCGCTGGGGTCGTGCGCATTGATGATGGCCACGCGCGGAGCCGGATAGACCGTCCCATCGAACAGCAGCCGCTTGGCCGCGTAATAGCTCTCCAGCGTCTTGTGATAGTCAAGGTGGTCGCGGGTCAGATTGGTGAAGATGGCCACGTCGAAATTCACGCCGAACGCCCGACCCTGGTCAAGCGCGTGGCTTGAAACCTCGGTCACCAGTTCTGTGGCTCCGCGGCTGACGCCCTCGGCCATCAGCTCAAACAGGTCTCTCGACTCAGGGGTCGTATGCACCGAAGGGCGCACGTCGCCGGCCACATGGTACTCGATGGTGCCAACCAGCACCGTTTTGCGCGCTGCGGCATTGAGCAGCGACTCGACGAGGTAGGCGGTGGTTGTCTTCCCATTGGTGCCGGTGATGCCGGTCGACGCCATCTGCCGCTCCGGGTGTCCGAAAAAAGCGGCTGAAGCTTGAGAAAGCGCGCGGCGGCCATGTTCGACCTCCAGCAAGGGCAGGCCGGCCTCAAAAACCAGCAGGTGGTCGAACTTCTGCGGGGAGTCGGTGATAATGCCCAGGGCGCCCGCCGCAATGGCCTTCTCGACGTAGCGGTTGCCGTCGGTTGAGCCGCCCTTCATGGCCACAAAAACGGAGCCGGGCCGCATCTTGCGCGAGTCGTATTCAACGCCGGTCACCGGCTGGTCAGAGTCGCCGCCAGAGCCCACGGCCGTCACTTCGTCAATCAGATCTTTCCAATTCATATCGTGATTCATTGTAGTTTGTTCCGCAGCACTCGATTGGTCACAGACAGAGCGGAACGCACCTTCAAATAGAGGGCGCTCGCGCCGGCCCGGATCGAGCTGAATGTCAAGTAGCGAAATCCAACCAGAAATTGCATCTTGACATGCAACATATTGGTTGCATAATATGCCGTTCATGGGCGCGGACGTCGACAAGGTATTTAAGGCGCTGGCAGCACCCGAACGCCGGCTGCTTCTCGACCGCCTACACGCCGACAACGGGCAGACGCTGGGCCAGCTCTGCGTGCATTTGGAAATGACACGCCAGGCGGTCACCAAGCATTTGAAGTTGCTGGAAGAGGCCACGCTGGTTGTCCCCATCTGGCGCGGCCGCGAGAAACTGCACTTCCTGAACCCCATGCCGATCCATGAGATTGCCGAGCGCTGGATCGGCAAATATGAGCGGGGCCGACTGCGCGCTCTGAGCGAACTCAAGGAAAAACTGGAAGGAGAAAACAATGGCTGAATCGCAGTTTGTGTATGTCACGTTCATTCGGACGACAGTCGAGAAGCTGTGGCGTGCGCTAATCGAACCGGAGTTCACACGGCAGTTCTGGTTCGATACGATCCAGGAGAGCGAGTGGAAGCCGGGCGCATCGTGGCGGATTTTGAAGCCCGACGGGAACCCGTCCGACAGCGGCGAAGTAATCGAGATCGAGCCACCACGAAAGCTGGTCTTGAAGTGGCGCAACGAAATGTTTCCCGAAATGACGGCGGAGGGCTACTCCCGCCTGACCTATGAGCTTGAACAGAAAGGCGAAATCGTCAAGCTGACATTGACCCACACGATGGAGAAGGCCGAGTCGAAGTACATCAAGGCAGTCGCGGGCGGATGGCCGATCATTCTTGCCAGCCTCAAGACACTCCTGGAGACAGGCGAATCGCTGAAAGATACGCGCCGCTGGCCGGATGGAATGTAGCAGTTCCGGTCTACGCCGGCTGGACGAATGGCCTTCAGCCTGTGCCACATCTGGCAGGACGCGGCAAGGGCGAGGTGGCCTGCACAGGTGCCTGTCAAGCTTGCTTAGCGTCTTCGTCGCCGACGATCCGGTCGAAGATCAGAGTGGCGCAGGCGGCGCAGGCTGACTGAACGGCGCTCCAGTCGCGCCACTCCGGAGCCAGATTCTTGTACTCGGCAAGGTCGATTTCATCCAGGTCGTAGGGCAACGGGCTTGCCAGTTGAATCTGGAGTTGTTGCAAGGCAGATTCCCCATTCGGCTGCGGGTACATGCTGTCGAACGAATGCAAGGCCAGCACCGCGCCGTTTTCTCCGATGCGCGCGAACAGGGCGGCGAAATCGAGATAATCGCGCGTTGTGTTGCGCTTGAGAATCAAGACCGCCTTGATGCGCAGCATCTCGGCCAGGGTTGGAACAGTGATCCGCTGGCCGAAACGCTCGATTTCAGCCGTATCCAACGGCTGTTCTCGTATCAACTGCCGAACCCCGGTCTCGATGCCGTCGAGGCTGCCCGGGATCTGCACCGGCGGACGAACGCGCGCCGTCTTCCAGCCTGCCACGGACTCCAGTTCAGCCAACACCCGATCGAAGCGCGGCCGGAGATTGGTGAGTACATGATCGGCATCCGTGGAAAGCCGATGCCCGGCGTAAATGGCCGCGGCAGTGCCCCCCACGAGAACTGCGTCGGGCAAAATTCGTTGCAGGTGAGCAGCCGACGAAAGAACCTGTTCCCATTCAGGCAGCTCTGAGATGCTGTTCGGCATAGCGCCTCCAGAAGTGGTACCGCTGCGCGTACGGGTCCTCGGCATGAGCCAGAGCAACGTGAAGAATTTTCTCCATAAGGGCGCGGTCGTTCAGGGCGACGGAACGCAACTGAGCCCAGTCTTCTCGCTTGCCGCGTTCGATCACATCGTCGAGAGCGGCAAGTGTATATTGCTGATGATTCAGATGCCGGTGCAACATGGTTGGCCCTTCTGGAGACGACTGGCCCGCAGGTTTGCGATCACGGAAAACATATCACACGCGCACCGCCGCGATTTGGCCCGCCGACAGGTCCTTTTTCGCGGAGCAAGTCTGCTTCATCGCCCGCAGCGGACCACGATTTGGGTTCCGGGTGCGACCATAGTCCCTGCCGCGGGAGCCTGCTCGCGCACTGTCCCATTTCCAGACACCTGCACTTCTAGTCCGACGGCAGACGCCTGCTCGATCACCTTGCGCACCGGCAGGCCGATCAGCGAGGGAACCCGTAGCGTTTTCCCCGGCGCCAGGGTGACCATCGTCGTCTGCGCCTGCCGGGCGATGGCCTGATTGACCACGCCGGACGGCTTGCCTGGAACAGCAGAAACGGGGACTGCCCGCGCATCCGCCTTCCCGCCCTTGGCGTTCGGGGGAGCGTTCGGAGGCGGCGACTTGGTTCCCGCCTGGCCCGCGGTGTTGGCCTGGGTTGCCGGTGCGGCCTGGGAGGCTGCCGCGCGCAGCGGGTCGTCGTTGGGCAGATCGTTGGCCGCCGCATACAGGGCGCCGATGTCGCCGGTTTGCTGGGGAGCGTCATCCTCCTCCATCTTGATGTTTGCCTTCGAGGCGCGCGGTGAGTGGACATCGATGTCGTGGGGCACGCCGAGATATTCAAGCACCTGCTGCGCCACCTCCGTAAAAACGGGCGCGGAGACCGCCGCTCCGTAGTACGAACCCTTGGGCGAATCCATGATGACGGCCACGGCGATCACCGGATTGTTGACTGGTGCGATGCCCGCGAACGACGCGATGTGCATGGTCTTTGAATACAGGTGGGTGGCCGGATCGATCTTTTGCGCTGTTCCCGTTTTGCCGCCGGAGGAGTAGCCGTTGAGCTGCGCCTGTTTGCCCGTGCCATAGAGGACTACGCCCTCCATCATCTTGCGCATCTGCGCGGCAGTCAGCGTAGACAGGACGCGGTGCGCTCCGGGGGGCAGTGGCTTGGGCAGTTCGCCGCCGGGCTTGAAGGGCGAGGCCGCCAGCGGCGCGGAAGCGCTTTTTTGCGTCGGGCCGGGCTGACTGCCGGCTGCCGGCGAGGCGGGAAACTGGCCGGGCAGCAGCACGTGCGGAGGCAGATAAACGCCGCCGTTGGCAATGGTCGAAACCATGGAGACCAGTTGCAGCGGCGTGACGCCTACCTCCTGGCCCATGGCGATGGAGCCGATGGACGACGGGCCCCAGCGGCCGACCGGTCGGAGCAACCCGCGCGTCTCGCCGGGCAGTTCGGTGCCCGAGCGCTGGCCGAAGCCGAAGTCACGAATGTACTGGTAGAAGCGGTCCTGTCCAACCTTGAGGGCGAGCTTGATGGCGGCTACATCGCTCGAGTGTTCGAGCGCTTCGTGGACCGTGATGCGGCCGTAGTGATCGCCCTTGTCGTCGTGGATGACGCGGCCCGCCAGGGTGATCTGGCCTCCCTGGCAATCGATGATGTCGTCCGGCGCCGCGACATGCTGCTCCAGAGCCGCCGAGTACGCCACCAGCTTGAAGACCGAGCCCGGCTCATAAACGTCGCTGATGGCGTGGTTGCGCAGCAACTCGGGCGTAGTGCGGCGGAACTGGTTGGGATTAAACGTCGGACGGATGGCCAGCGCCAGAATCTGCCCCGTGTGCACGTCCTGAACGACCACCGTGCCGTTGGCCGCCTGGGTCTTCTGCATGGCGTGATCCAGCGCCTGCTCGGCCAGAAACTGGATGTTCTCGTCGATGGTGAGCACCAGGCTCTGGCCGGGCTCGGGTTCGCGTTCACTGGAACCGAGAACGTGGCGGTGCGCATCCATGGCGGTAAACATGCGGCCGGAGACGCCGTGCAACTGCGGCTCGAACTTCTGCTCCAGCCCGCCCAGGCCGTTGTCGTCGATGCCCACGTAACCCAGCACTTGCGCGGCGATCTGGTTGTCCGGATAGAAGCGCTGAAACTCCTTCTGAAAATAGATTCCCTTGAGGGGCAAAGCCTTCACGCGTGCGGCGGTTTCCGGGCTGACACGGCGCGCCACCCAGGCAAAGCTGTGTCCTGCTTCAAGGCGAGCGTCGATCTGGTCTTCGGTGGTCTGGCCGTCTTCGGGGTCAGTGTGCACCACTGCCGCAAGAGCACGAGCGGCGGCCTGCTTGTCGTCGATCTCGGTGGGCACGGCAAAGATGGAGTCCACCTGCACCGTCATTGCCAGTTCGCGCAGATTGCGGTCATAGAGGACGCCGCGGCGGGGAGCCACCTCGAACGTACGCTGCTGCTGCTTCTGCGCGCGCTGCTCAAACTCGTCGTGGCGTACCACCTGCAGCCAGAACAGGCGGAATGCAATGGCGCCGGCCCACACCAGGAAAAAAAGGCAGATGAGCCAGAAGCGCGCCAGCTTGAGAGGCATGGCGCGCGCTGCTGAGTTGCGATTTCGGTTGGGTCGAAGGGGGGACGGCATTTCAGAGGGCTCCGCGCAATCGTACGCGCCTTGTTCGCGCTATTGAACAGGAGGCGTTGGAGGAGCGATTTTGGCCTCGGCCGGAGCGGAAGCATCCATGCGGGCGTTGGAATGAATGACCTGACCCGGCTGCGGCTCGCCAAGACCCAGGTCGCGGGCCATCCGGTCGATGCGACCGGGCTCGCTGAGCTGCGCCTCGGACAAGCGCAATTGACGGTTCTCTTCGCGCAACTGGTCGCGGACCTGCTTCTCCGATTCCACCCGGTAGCCGCTTTCGATGGCGCTGAAGTGCTGCAGGCCGTAGACCATGACCAGCGTGAACAGAATGGTCATGGCCGCGGAGAACAGGCGCATTTCGCGCACGCGGGCCGGATCGGGCGCCTTCACCAGTCGGGTGTTGTCAAAATGTCGGGAAAAGTAGAACTCCGGCGTACGCGCACCCCGCCGGCGCAAGGCCTGCTGGGCCAGCAACTCGGCGTTGCGCTCGGCAACCTGCGCGCTCCAGCCCCGCCCTGCTTCGAGATAGGTTGTTGTGCATGCCGCCATGGATTTCTCCCCTTGAGCTTCTAGCCGCTAGCTCCTAGCTTCCAGCTCCAACCTGCTCACCGATTTGCCTTACGTACCAAACGTGTGAGACCGCGCCTGTTTCCAAACACGCATCCACTGCCCCCATGGCAAAGCTAGTAGCTAGAGGCTAGAAGCTAGTAGCTTTTCTCTCCGCCGCTCTCAGTTTTGCGCTGCGGGAGCGGGGATTGCGATCCAGCTCTTCTTCGCCGGCCGTAACCGGCTTCTTGGTAAGAATTTCCCAGATTCCCTCCCGCGCGCCTTCGCGCAGGCTGTCTTTCACGATGCGATCTTCGAGAGAGTGAAAGCTGATGACGGCCAGCCGTGCGGAGGGCTTGAGCAACTTGGGTGCGGCCTCCATCAGGGTTCGAATCTCGTCCAGTTCGCGATTCACGTAAATACGAAGAGCTTGAAAGGTCTTGGTCGCCGGATGAATGCGCTCTTGTTTCATTGCCGGGGCGGCTGAGGCGACAATCCGGGCTAACTGCCCCGTGGTTGCAACCGGCCGCCCTCGAACAATGGCTCTGGCGATTCTCCGCGACCTCCTTTCCTCTCCGTACTCGTAAACGAGATTTGCAAGCTCATGCTCACTCACCTCGTTCACCACTTGTGCGGCGGTTGGTCCCTGGCGCGTATCCATCCGCATATCCAGAGGCCCATCCGCCTGAAAACTGAAACCCCTGTCCGCCTCGTCAAACTGCAGGCTGCTCACTCCAAAATCGGCCAGCAGACCATCCACCGAAGCGGGTTCCAAATGCATCGGCGCCGAACTGAACGCCTCGCCAATCAGGGTTACCCTGGGCGCTTCGCTGCCTAACTCGCGGCAAACTTCGTCCAGTCTTTCCCGGGCCAGTGCAAGTGCTTCCGGGTCCCGGTCAAATCCGATCAAATGCCCCTTGGGTCCCAGCAACCGGGCGATCCCTGAAGCGTGCCCGGCAAGACCAAGCGTGCAATCCACCACCGTCGTTCCCGGGCGCACCCGGAGAAAATCGATCGCTTCCTTGAAAAGAACCGGCACATGGCGTTCATTCGGTTTCGTCATGCGCTCCCCCTCGGGGGCATTGGTGCTCAACTTTTGCGGCTCAGGATCGCCGCCATGGCCTTGCGATCCTCGGCCGTCAACTCATTGGCCGGGAGACTGCGCTCGAAGATTTCGCGGTTATGCACTTCGATGTAGGTCACCTTGCCGAATACCGTCACTTCCGCGTCCAGTTTGGCCGTTCCCCGCAAAATCTGCGGCAGCAGCAGCCGGGCTTGTGAATCCATCTCCACCTGCTGCCCGTAATAGCTGGTGAGATTCAGGTACTTTTCAACCGCCGCGTCCATGGTGCTGGACTCCACCAGTTGCGCTTCCCGCTTTTCCCACTCCGGCAAAGGCCAGATCTCCGCGCTCTTGCCATCCACGCTGGTGATGTAAAACTGGGTGACACTGGCAGCATCCAGCAACTGCTTGAACGCAGCCGGAACCTTCAGCCTCCCCTTCTCATCGACCTTCGCTGGATGATTTCCGCGAAACATTGCCTTGCCTCATTGCCTTCCGCAGCCGAATCCACATCGCGTGCCGCGTCAGAACATTTGCCGGTTCCCGTCTGCGCCAGGTTTCCCAGGCTGGTTCCTCCCAGCTAAATCATTTCCGCTGAGCGTTCCGGCGAAGAAAAAGAGTGTAATCTTGCTGTGGATCGGCCGAAAATCACTCCGCCTTTCCACTTCACTCCCTTTCACTCCACTTTAGTGGCAATCATAGCTCAGAAAGTTGTAGACTCCCAAGAGAAATTGTTACGTTAGTTCCGCGGAAGAGAAGCGTCAGCGCCAATCGCTACATATAGACAGGTAATCACATCTTGACCCAATATGTTGTGTTTACGGTTATGGTTCAAAAGTGCGAGAAGGCCCTAGGCAAGAGGGGGAAAAAGATGTATAGAGAAGAAAAGGCGAACCCACACACAAATCGTTTCAAATGAGGGTTTCACTCTGGCCGAAGAGCCTGTCCCCGTTTGCCGCGCGCCGCCACCAGCTTCAACAAATAGACGAAAACCACGGCGTTGACGGCCAGCAGGCCGACGCGAATCGGCGTCACCCGGCGGAAGACCTCAAAGATCTCCCAGGGCAAAAATGACCCGGTGATGGCCAGCGTCAGATACTCAGCCCAGACTTTTTCAAGAAAAAGACCGGTACCCTCGATCACATCGAGTGCGGCATAGACAAAGACGATGGCGCCGATGCGGCGTAGGACGCGATCGTCCAGCAGCGACGCCCTATCGAGGATGAAGTTGACCAGCTTCGACTCAGGATTGAAGCGCAGATGATCGGCGAGCCGGGAAAGCAGATCGCCGACATCCTTGCCGACCAACTGCATCGCCCCCACGCCGATGGCAACAAACAGCAGAGCCTGGGCCAGCTTGAATGCAGCAATGAGGATGAGCCACGTATTGTGCTGGCGATGCGTCGGAGAGAGCGGGGATGGGGAGTCGTTCATGATCTTCGGAAAAAATCTGCTCAATGCTCCTGCCTGTCTCTACGTTAACCGATATGCGGCGGTTCTGCTCAGCAGCCGAACTCTGGGCCGGGTTACCATCAATGCCATGAGCGAACGCTTCAAGACCCGCCAGTGGGTTCCGTTTCCGGTGGAGTTGGTGTTTGCGTTTTTCGCCAACCCATCGAACCTGCCGCATCTGATGCCGCCCAAACTGGAGGCGCGCATTGAGGATGCGCGCATTGAGCCGCCCCCACCCAGGCCCCCGGCTCCCAGCCCGGCGAGGCGGTTCCGCAGCGTGGCGGCCGGCGTCGGGTCGGAGATTCTGGTCAGTTTTTACCCGGTCCGGTGGTTTCCGCGGCGGGCGAGTTGGCTGGCGCGCATCACGGAGTTTGAGTGGAACAGCCACTTCACGGACGAACAGGCGCGGGGGCCATTCAGCCAATTCCGGCACCGCCACGGAATTCAGCCCGAAGTGCGCGACGGCGTGGAAGGCACGCTGGTGAGCGACGCCATCGAGTTCACGCTGCCGCACTGGCTGGACGGCCGCATCGGCGGGCGGTTGGTGCGGCGGCAGATGGAGCGCATGTTTGCGCAGCGGCAGCAGAGGTTGACGGAGATTCTGGCCGTTGCATCGCAGCAGGCGACACGCCGCGCCTGACGCGCCGTCTCATCTCCGGTGCAGCAACCCTTCGCGATCGAGCACGTTGCCATTCAGGATGAGAGTGGAGATGCGGCGGGCGTTCCAGACATTCTGCGTGGGGTCGGCATCTACCACCAGAATGTCTGCCCGCCGGCCGGGCGCAATCTGGCCCAACTCGTTCCAGCCGAGTTGAAGGCTGTAGTTGTTGGTAGCGGCGGCCAGGGCCTCGCGCGGGGAAAGCCCCAGCCGGACCAGCATTTCCAGTTCCGTGTGCATGGAGATGCCGGGCATGGAGCCCATGACCGCGGCGCCCGAAGCCGCCAGGTAGTGCGGATAGGCGGAAAACAGCACCTGGTTGATGTGCCACAACCGCAGGGCCGACTGATCGGCCTTCTTGCGCAGGCTTTCCTCCATCCAGCGCTGGGTATACGCCGGCAGGCGGCGCGTCCAGGAGGAAAGAGGATAGTTCAACTCGCCGGTCGCGCGGTCGGCTGGCTGGTACATGCGCGCCGGATCCAGCAGCACGGCGGCCGGCTCCTTCCACAAGTTGCGATGATCCGGCAATTGCAGGAAGTAGAGACTGAATGTGGGCATCAGCGCGGCATGGTGAGCGGCCAGGAAGCGGGCGTAGGAGCGCACGTGCGGATCAGTGGAGGGCAGGCGTTCGGCGTAGTCGTAGGCAGTGGTTGCTGCCGAACCCTCGGAGTCATCCACCAGCGGCCTTTGCAATTCGTCCGGGATGACGCCCAGTTCGTATCGGCCCATGTGCACCAGCACGTTGGCGCCCACCTCGACGCCCACTTTGTAGGGCGTGGAAACGAACTCGCCATAGGTGACCATCCCCATCTGGTGTGCGCGGGCCACAATCCACTGGGCATTGGCGGCGGTGATGTCATGGCCCAGCCAGACGGCGCGCGTACCCAGCCGAGCGGTGTCGGTGAGTTGGCGGGCGGTGTCTTCCGGACTCAGTTCGCTGCGACGAGCGCCCTCCCTCAGCTTGAGGGCCCACTCGGGCCGCTTGGCCAGCAGGCTCCAGTTGTCAGTGGACCCGATCGAGTCCAGCGCGTAGAGGTGTGGACTGGGCGAGGCGGCGAAATCGACCATGCCGCGCCGCGCATCGCTGACAGCAACCACGGTGGTGACACCCATGTAGAGGTTGGCGCTGGCCTGGCCCTGGGAATTCATTCCCGCAAAACCATCCACCAGCCCCGGAAGGATGAACTTGCCGCTGCAGTCAATCACCCGGGCGCCCTTGGGAATGGTGACCGCCATGCGCGAACCGACGTCCGTGACGCGCCCATCGCGGACAATGACGATGGCGTCCTGAAGGTCTTTGGCGGAGTGGCCCCAGTCGGTCACGTCCACAACCGTGCCGCCGGCCAGCACCAGCGGAACCGAGGACGAAGATTTGGGGACAACCGGGTAGGGCGCTTGCGTCCAGGCCAGCACAGCAGCCAGAGCCGATACACCGAAACCCAGCAATAGAAGACGCGCAGCTCGCATAGAGAAATCGATCTTTTGAGGATTGTCGCACAGCGAGTTGGGCGCAAAGGTCAATCGCATGAATCGGATGTAACCGAAGCAATGGTTTCTCGTAACCCCGTCGCACCACGACGCAGTCCCGCATCGCACTCAACCGGTCCCGCCGGCACAGCTATTGTGTGCCGGTGGGTGCGTCTGCGCTCTTGCGGCGGGTGAGGACGAAGGTCTTGCGACGTTTCTTCGAGGCGTGGTCAATCCTCTTCCAGAATCCGACAAAATAGTCGATTGCGGAGATGCAGGAGACCAGCACCGTGAAATAGATGGCGGTCACAGCGATCCACTTGACCGGCACAATGAGCACGCCAAACTGCCACTGGTACCAGCGATGTGCGAGAAATGCAGCGACGACCGACACGATCTGAATGACGGTTTTGAGCTTGCCCAGGTCGCTGGCCTGAATGGTAAAGCCTTCCGAGGAGGCAATGGAGCGCAGCCCGGAGATGAGGAACTCGCGGCCGATAATCACCACCACGATCCACACCTTGATGACGTCGGGATTGTAGGCCACCAAGGCAACCAGGGCGCTGGTCACCATGATCTTGTCGGCGATGGGATCCAGCAGCATGCCGATGGTTGTGACTTGGGCGCGCTTGCGAGCCAGGTAGCCGTCCAGGCCGTCCGTGATCGAAGCCAGCACGAACAGAATCGACGCCAATAGCTCCTGCTCGCCGTTGGGCCCTTGCAGGGGGAAATGAGGCGACAGAATCCACAGCAACAGTGGAATCATGACGATCCGGCTCATCGTGATGGAATTGGGCAGGTTCATGCGTCTGGGGCCATGCCGGACTGCGGTCACTGGCTGGCTCCATTATTGCACTTTGGAACAAGCTGGTGCGCTCGGCATCACTTGGCGCGCCCGGACAGCGCAGGATGCGCGATTCTCATGCCCATCCTGTCCGGGTTGAAGAGCGCCGCTGCCGCATGGTGGACCGTGCCCTTACGGAAACACAGGCGACGTAGGCGAGGTGGGCATCTTTGGCGCGTTATTGTGCATGGCAACCATCGCTCCGATCGACGCTCCAGCAAAGGCAATGGGAAGCACAATGATGAGCGCCTTCTGACCATTCGTCAGACCCGTTTGAAGGTAGACGACATCGCGATAGAGCACGGGCGTAATTGCCGGATCGTTGTGTAACTGCAAGCCGAACGATTCATCATCGATGCTGACGATCCTGCCCGCGAATGCAGCGCCAGTATCGATTTGCACACCCACCCAGTTGCCGATACCTCGCTTGAGGATGCGCGCGTGAGCAGCGGCCGGCGTCAGTGGCTTGGGCGCGGCCATGGCGATGGACGGAACCATGAGCGCACACGAAAGGAGCAAACCAACGCACCGTGAAAAAGTCCGACTTGCAGAGTTCATCGTCGTTCTCCTTGCATTTCTAACTTCTATCCATAGGAACAGCATTAAATATCTATAGTTGCGTCCGGCACACACAAAAAAGCGGAACAGGCATGTAGCCCGTCCCGCTTTGGTTGTTGTTGCGCCGATTCAATTACTCGGCGAGTTATGCGTAAATACCGCGCTGGCGGATGGTGAATGCTACGCGATCGATCGCCAGCATGTAGGCGGCGATACGGTTGTTGACGTTGTGAGCCTCGGAGTAGCGAACCACATCCTCAAAGCTGTCGCGCAGGATGGTCTCCAGTTGCTCGTTGACGATGGCTTCCTTCCAGAAATAGCCCTGGCGATCCTGCACCCACTCGAAGTAACTGGCCGTGACGCCGCCGGCGTTGGCCAGAATGTCCGGCACAATGAAGATGCGCTTTTCAGCCAGGATTTCATCGGCCACTGCGGTGGTGGGCCCGTTGGCGCCCTCGACGACGATGCGCGCCTTGATCTTGTCCGCGTTGCGGCTGGTAATCACGTTCTCGGTGGCCGCGGGGATGAGGATCTCGCACTCCGAGATAAGCAACTCGTCGCTGGGCATCGCCTCGGCGCCGCGGAACCCGAGCGTCGTGCCGTTGCGGTACTTGTACTCGATCAACTGGTGTATGTCGATCCCATTGGCATTGAAAAGGCCGCCATCCTGCTCGGCAATGCCCACGATCTTGTAGCCCTGCTCCATCATCAGGCGAGCGGCATTCGAGCCCACATTGCCAAAGCCCTGAATCACGACCCGGCAGCCGTCGATGGGCATGTTCAGGTAGCGCAGGCTCTCGCCGCACATCACCAGCACGCCGCGGCCGGTGGCTTCAATGCGGCCACGCGATCCGCCGATGTTGAGCGGCTTTCCGGTAACCACACTGGTGACCGTGTGCCCCATGTGCATCGAGTAGGTGTCCATGATCCAGGCCATGGTCTGCTCGTTGGTATTCACGTCGGGCGCGGGCACGTCCTTTTCCGGGCCGATGAAGTCGATGATCTCCGAGGTGTAACGCCGGGTCATGCGCTCCAGTTCGCCCTGGCTCATCTTTTTAGGATTGCAAATGACGCCGCCCTTGGCGCCGCCGAAGGGGATATTGACCACCGCGCACTTCCAGGTCATCCAACTGGCCAGGGCGCGTACTTCGTCCAGGGTCACATCGGGCGCGTAGCGGATGCCGCCCTTGCCGGGACCGCGGGCGATCGAGTGTTGCACCCGGAAGCCGGTGAACATATCGATACTGCCATCGTCGAGGGTTACGGGAAAGTGCACGATGATTTCACGTGCGGGTGTGCGCAACAACTTCCACAAGCCTTCTTCCAGGTTCAGTTTGCGCGCAGCAAAGTCAAATCGAGCTGCCTGTGCTTCCCAGGGGTTAATCTCCTGCTCGAGCGTTACCGATGCCATACATCTCTCCAATTCCAAATGCCTGTCCGTCTAACGATGGGTCAAAAAGAAGGTGCCCATTCACAGATCATAGACGCGCCAGGGTTTCGTCCGTATTCACGGAGCCTTTCCAGACCCGCGCACTCGACAGCGTACGCTGGCTGGCCGTTTAGCCGGGTGGGGCGATCAAATGCCGTCTGCCCAAACCCAGTGAGTTTAGGCCCGCCGCGCAGCCCCGTCAAGCATGGGCGAATCAGCCTTGAAACCCCACACCGGCGCACTATCAGGCTTGAGAGTGGATTCCAGTCCGGGAACCCGAATCAGGCCGCGTATTGAAACGGGTTGCTGCAGTTGCGGACCAGCCAAACCAACAAAAATGAGCCATTGCCAGCCTGGGAGCAAACCCAGCGAACACATGGCAAAGAAGATGGAATGTACAACCGAATTTTCTTTCTACAACTTGCGCCGAGCGTCCTCCTACTGGTTCCGGACAGATATACAGTCCATGGCGAAGGGTGTATAAGGAAGGTGAAGCCGACGGAACGCCCACATCCCCATAGCTGCCATCACGGGCGTTTCACGTCAGAATTCACCCGAACGACAGTACGGTGGGAACTCGGTCGCCTCGTTTCCTCAAAGGCGAACTTGAGCTTGTGCTTGCGGTACGCATTCGATGGGTGGATAAGACTTTCCTATTTTGCAGGCGGGCCCTATGATTGCTGACATAGCTCTGGCTGGTTTCTACGATTACCGCCTTGTAGCCCTGTCGGCAGCCCTATCGGTGCTGGCCGCCTATGCCGCGCTCGACTTGGCCGAACGGGTTTCCGCCGCCCGCGCCCGGAACCAGTTGGTGTGGCTGTGCGGCGGCGCCATGGGTGTCGGCATCTGGGCCATGAATTCCGTGGGCCTGGGCGCTTTTCTTCTGCCGGTTCGCGTCGCCTACGACTGGCCCACGTTGCTGCTTTCCCTGGTGATCGCGGTGGTCGCCTCCAGCTTTGCACTCCTCGTTGTGAGCTACCCCATCGATCGCCTGGCACACATGCAGTTGTTCCGCACCTTTGCCGGGAGCGTTTTCCTGGGGCTGGCCATTGAGTCGGTGCATGGCATGGGCATGGCGGCCATGCGGCTTCCGGCGCGGTTCATCCACTCCCATGGAATGGTCACTCTCTCGGCTCTTCTCGCCGTCGTGACCTCCTTTATCGCGCTGCAGTTGATGTTCTCCCGCCGGCAAGGAAATACCCGATGGAGCTGGCGCAAACTCGGCAGCGGACTGGTCATTGGCCTGACAATTCCAATCACGCACTACACCGACGTCGCCACCATGCGCATCCTGCCCGCCCCCTTGCAAGCCGGCGACCTGGCAGATGCGGTGCGAATCAGCTATTTCGCATTGGCTACGATCTCCATCGCAACGCTAATCGTCCTGGCGCAGGTGTATACGGTTTCGACCCTCGACCGGAATTTTTCCTGCCAGTCGCGGCAGTTGGCCGAGAGCAAGAGGCAATTGCAGACGATTTTCGACAACCTGACCGAGTGGATCACGGTCCTGGACCGCGATGGCGGTGCTGTCCAGATGAACGACGCAATGCTTCGTCGTATCGGTCACGCGAACCCCGATATGCCCCTTAAGCAATTCAGGGACGCCGTTGATGTCTTTCTGCCCAACGGAGAATTGATCGCCATGGAACAGCGGCCGGCCATGCGCGCTCTGCGCGGCGATTTTGTCCATGATTTTGAGGTGATCATCCGCAGGCGCGACACCGGCCAGCGCTGGACATGCGAGGTGAACTCCGCGCCCATCGTCGACGACAAAGGACATACGGCCCAGGTCTTTGTCAGTTACCGCGATATCACCGAGCGCAAGCAACTGGACGATGCGCGCACACGCCTGGTGGCCATCGTTGAATCGTCAGAAGACGCCATCATTGGAAAAGATATGTCGGGCATCGTTACCAGTTGGAACAAGGGCGCGGAAAAGATCTTCGGTTATACGGCGACGGAGATGGTGGGCCAATCCCTCGCACTGCTGTTGCCGCCGGACCGCCTGGAAGAAGAAAGCGAGATTCTGTCGCACATCCGGCGCGGCGAACTTGTTGACCATATCGAAACGGTGCGAAAAAAAAAGAACGGCCAGCTCATACAGATCTCGCTCAGCGTTTCGCCCATCCGCAACGCAGCCAACGAAATTGTGGGGGCATCGAAGATCGCGCGCGACATTACCAATACCAAGCTGCTGGAGCGCCAGTTGCGCCAGAGTCAGAAAATGGAAGCGATCGGCCAGTTGACCGGCGGCATCGCGCATGACTTCAACAATCTGCTGGCCATTGCAATCGGAAACCTGGGACTTCTGGAGCGCCTGGTGGTGGGCAATGAAGCAGCGCTGACGCGTGTGCACACGGCGCTCCGGGCAGCCGAGCGCGGAGCGGACCTGACAAGGCGGCTGCTGGCGTTCAGCAGCAAGGAAACTCTGAATCCCACCACCATCGTGCTGGAGGACTTGATTCAGAACGTGATTGCGCTCGCGGACCGGGCTCTGGGTCCCGAGATCAGAATCGTCACGCGATTCGACAAGGCAGTCCCTCCGGTCTACGCCGATGCCGCGGGGCTGGAAAGTGCGTTGCTCAATCTTGTGGTGAATGCGCGGGACGCCATGCCCAAGGGCGGCACGCTAACCGTCCATACGGGCGTGAGCGATCTCGAAGACAGTTACCCGCCGGTCAAGGCCGGAGATCTGAAGAATGGTCAGTATGCCTGTGTCACGGTGACCGATTCGGGGACCGGAATGTCCCCCGAGACACTGGACCGCGCCTTCGAGCCTTTCTTCACCACCAAGCCGCGCAACAAGGGAACCGGGCTCGGCCTGGCCATGGTCTATGGATTCGCCAAGCAGTCCGGAGGCACAGCGCGTATCTACAGCGAACTTGGCTTCGGCACCAGCGTCTGCCTGTATTTTCCCGTGGTCAGCCAGTCTGCTCAGCCTGCGCAGGAAGCTCAAGGAACCCTGTCGGAAGTGAAACAGGGCGGCAGGATCCTGGTCGTGGACGACGAACCCGATCTGCTTGAAATTGCCTCCGCTCATCTCGGTGAGATGGGCTATACGGTGCTTGAAGCGGCAGACAGCGCCGAAGCTCTGGAGGCCTTTGCCCGGTTCGACGATATCGATCTGATGATCACCGACGTCATCATGCCGGGCGGGATGAACGGGGTGGAGTTGGCGCATGCGGTACGTCAACTGAGCCCGCGGACCAAGGTCATCTTCTCTTCGGGATTTCCGGCCGAGGCGCTGGCCGAGAGAAGTGGAACCCTGGTGGACGGCCCAGTGCTTCACAAACCCTATCAGCGGTCCGAACTGGCCGCCATCGTTCTGCGCACCATGGAGCAGACAGTGCCGCCGGGCACAAATGCGCCGATCCCCACCCCCCTGCATGACGCTGAAGAACTATCGGTCAACCGGGGAAACAGGGAGACACGATGACGTCTCCCGCGAGAATCCTGGTCATCGACGATGAAGCCGATGTGGGGGAATTTGTGTGTGCCGTCGCCCATGAGATGGGCTTCCGCTGCGCCGCAACCACCAACGCATCGACTGTCAGCGAGTTGTACACGACCGACACGACCCTGATTTTGCTGGACCTGATGATGCCGGATATGGATGGCATTGAGGTGCTGCGGATGCTGAGCAGCCTCAATTGCAAAGCCAGCATCCTGCTGATGAGCGGCATCACCATTCGCGTGATGGAAACGGCTGAAAAGCTGGCTCATGCGCTGGGCCTCTCCATCGCCGGCCATCTCGTCAAACCCTTCCGCCTGGCTGAATTGGAGAATGCGCTGAGAAAGCACACCGCGGGGGAAGCCTCCATCGCCGTCAAACTCGATCCCCGCGTCGCGTTTCCCGACGATAACCTGCGAAGCGCTGTCGCCAACGATGAATTCGTGGTGCACTACCAGCCACAGATTGACCTCGACACCGGATACGTCTTTGGCGTCGAAGCGCTCGCGCGGTGGCAGCCACCCAATGGCAAGCTGATCTTTCCAGACGACTTCATTGCCCGCACCGAGTCCCTGGGCCTGATTGACGACCTTTGCTGGCTGGTCGCGGAGCGTGGACTGTCGGATGTGAAGCAATTCGCGGATGAAGGTCACGCCGCGCCGCGCCTGGCCCTGAATGTCTCCGCGCATTCACTGCACGATCTCACCTTCCCGGATACGTTCGTCGCCACGCTGAAGAAGCATGAGGTGCCGACCGATGGCGTGATGGTCGAGATCACCGAGAGCGGCCTGATCGAAGAACTGTCGCGCTCGCTGGACGTGCTGACCCGGCTGCGCGTAAAGAGCGTGCAGTTGTCCATCGACGATTTTGGAACCGGCTACGCAATGATGCAGCAACTGGTCGCGATTCCGGCCACGGAATTGAAGATCGACAAGGCCTTCGTCCTGAATATGCATGCCAACAACAGCGACCGGGTCATGGTGCAAAAAACCATCGAGATCGGCCACGAATTGGGCATGAAAGTGACCGCGGAGGGCGTGGAGACCCGCGAGCAATTGGATTACCTGCGCCTGCGAGGCTGCGATTCGGCGCAAGGCTATTTTTTCAGCCGTCCCCTCCCCGCTCCGGAGTTGGTCCTTTGGCTGGAGGAGTATCGCGCCCGCCAGATCAACTGACCGGCGCCGCGATCCTGACGAATATTTCCTGACAAGATTACCGCTGTCATTCTGACCAATATTCCCCGACGAAATTACCGCTGTTATTCTGACGAATATTCCCTGACAAAATTACCGCTGTCATTCTGACCAATATTTCCTGACAGATTACCGCTGTCATTCTGAGCGAACGGGGCCCCGAACGTCTTTCAGTTCGGGGGTGGTGAGCGAAGAATCTGCTTTTGTATCTCCTGATCCAGGCAAGAACCTCTAGGACAGTGCACTGGTAGCCCGGAACTGGTAGCCCGGGGCTGGTAGGCCGGGGCTTCAGCCCCGGCATCAATGCCACCAGAATGACCGTGGGCTTTAGCCCCTGAGGTATGTTTTTACGCGCCTCCCACCAGCCACTCTTTCCCCCGCGGCCGCTGAGGGATGTTTTCCCGCGATTTGGACCTTCGTCTCTCCCGGCGAAGCAGCGATTACACTGAAGGCTGTGAGAATCTCGTCCAGTCCTGTCCAGCCCAGCCGCAAAGAGTTTCTGGCGCTCGCCAAAGAGCACACGCTTGTTCCCGTCTGCCGCACGCTTGCGGCCGACCTGGAAACCCCGGTCTCCGCGTTTCTGCGCGCGGCCTGGCCGGAGCAGGAGTGTTTTCTGCTCGAATCGGTCGAAGGCGGCGAACAGGTGGGGCGCTACACCTTCATCGGTCTGCGGCCCTTCAAGCGGATTGTGGCCCGCGGTCGCGACATCACCATTACCGAAGGCAAAAAAATCGTCGAGATTGAAGACGACATCTTTGCCGTTCTGCGCCGGGCGCTGGGCGGACACAAGCCGGCGCGCTTGCCGGGGCTGCCGCCCTTTACTGCCGGAGCCGTGGGCTTTTTCTCCTACGATGCGGTACGCCAGATCGAGCGCCTGCCGGAGCTGGCCACCGACGAGTTGGGCGTTCCGGATGCCTGCCTGCTGTTCTTCGACGAGGTGCTGGCTTTCGACCACGTACGCAAGGAAATCTGGCTGGTGGCGACCGCCGACGTGACGCGCGGCAAGGCAGCCGAGGCCCCCGCCAAAGCCTATGATGAAGCCGTGGAGCGGCTCGACAAGCTCGAAAAGCGGCTGCTTCAGCCATTGCCCAATCTGCCCGAGCACAAAGGCAAGAGCGCTCTCAAGGTGCGCCACCGCACCGCCAAAAAAGACTTTCTGGGCGCCGTCGCCCGCGTCAAGGAGTACATCGGCGCCGGAGACATCTTTCAGGCTGTTCTGTCGCAGCGCTTCGACGTAGAGCCGGAGGTGGACAGCTTCCAGGTCTATCGCGCCCTGCGCACCGTCAACCCCAGCCCCTATATGTTTTTCCTGCGTTTTGCGCCGGACGGCCCCCTGGGAGGAGCGCCGGAGAAGCCCCAGAGAGGGTTCTTCAAAAAGAAGATCGCGCCCACGCCCCGGGCTGCGACAGTGGAGTTGGCCGGATCGTCGCCGGAACTTCTGGTGCGTGTACACAAAGGCAAAGTCGAGTACCGGCCCATCGCCGGAACGCGCCCCCGCGGCGCCACCGAGCAAGAAGACCAGGCGCTGGCTGAAGAAATGATCCACGACGAAAAGGAGCGCGCCGAGCACGTGATGCTGGTGGACCTGGGCCGCAACGATGTCGGTCGCGTGAGCAAGTTCGGCTCCGTCAAGGTGGACCGGCTGATGTTCGTCGAGCGCTACTCCCACGTGATGCATATCGTGAGCACCATCGAGGGCCGTCTCAAGCCGGAGTTGACGGCCGTCGACGCCCTGCGCGCCTGCTTCCCTGCCGGTACGCTTTCCGGCGCTCCCAAGGTGCGAGCCATGGAAATCATCGAAGAGCTGGAACCGGCGCGGCGCGGAACCTACGGCGGCGCGGTGCTCTACGCAGATTTTTCAGGGAATCTCGACTCCTGCATCGCGATCCGCTCCATGCTGGCCGTGGGCGGCAAGGGCTACGTGCAGTCCGGCGCAGGCATTGTGGCCGACTCAGTACCAGAACTCGAGCACCAGGAGTCGATCAACAAGGCCCAGGCCGTGATTCGCGCGATTGAGCGCGCCCGAGAACTGTAAATCCCTCCCGTTTCCGAACAGCTTCCACCCCCAGGTCCCTTATGGAAAACTGTCAACCCCTTCCATTCCGTCGATTGTCCTCTCTGCGCACTGGATTGCAGTCAACGCAGATAGCTCGGGAATCCGCTGCTTTGCTGCAGTTGGATCTTTGAGAAATCTAGGGGAAGGGATCGCCATTCATGCTGATTTCCAGTTTGCAAAGCACCTCCAGCCTTTTCACGGAACTCGCCGCGTCCTCCACATCGTCCACTTCCAGCTCTTCCAGCAGCACGAACTCGTTTGATGGCGCGCTCACAAGTCTGATGTCCGCCATCAAGTCAGGCGATTCCACAAATGCCAAGAAGTATCTGGCAGAAGTGGAAAAGCTGGCTCCTTCGAATACCGACTCGAACAGCCCGCTGGGCGAGTTTCTCTCCAGCGTCTCGACGGCGCTCTCTGACAACAACATCGCCGGAGCGCAAAGCGCGCTGACCACGCTGGAGACCTATGCGATCCCCGGCACGACCACCGTCAGTTCCACAACGAGCGCCTCCAGCACCGCCAGCGACACGTCCAGCAGTTCCGGTATCAGCGCACTCGGTCAGGATGTGCTGAGCCTCTTCAGCGCCATCAGCTCAGGCGACGTGACGGAAGCGCAGTCGGCTTATTCATCGCTGACCAGCCTGCTGAACTCCACCGGCAGCACTTCAACCGATAGTTCCTCGGCCAGCACATCGAGCAGCTCTGACAGCACCTCGTTTTCCAACTTGCTTTCTGAGATCGGCTCGGCGCTCAGTTCGGGCAACGTCACCTCCGCACAAAGCGCTCTGGACAGTTTTCTGACGAACCTCTCCTCCGGGTCGCTGGTCAATGCGACCGCATGAGCAACTCTCCCGATGAGACTGCGTGCGAGCCTTTTCACGGCCCGAACGCGGTCTCTCCGGAGAAAAGCTGAGGGAGCGCTTATTCCGCGCCGAAGATGCGCCGGAAAAATCGGCCAATACCGCCGAAGAAGCCGGGCTTTTTCTTTTCCGTCGGCTGGACTGCGGGCGCGGGCGGATTAGCGCTTGCGTTGGCGGCGGAAGCGCCTCCCGCGGCGAGTTGTGGAACGTGGTCGGCGCTCTTGTAGACCAGCGGCTCAATGGCCTGGCCCGATCCGCCGCCCTGATTCACGGCGCGGGGAGCCGGTTTGGGCGTAGGCGCAAGGCCTTCGCTCTGAGCCAGAGGAAACTCGTTGCCACCTTTTGGCGGAGGCGGGCAGCCGCAAGGCTCTTTCTCCTGGTCCACCACCTCGTGCAGACTGCCGTGCTCAAACATCACATGCTGACCGGGCTGCACGCGGTAATTCCCGTTATCAAAGACACCTGTCACCAGCACATAGGGGGCGTTCGCGCCGGAATTATCCACGCAGGTGTCGCCATGCTGGCCCAGGCGCACCTTCACATCCGCAGCGCCCGGACCGGCAATCAGGATACGAAAATCCGGCGTCATCAGGATGTCGGAGTTGCGACCGGCGGCGGTGCTGGTGGCGAAACTCATCTCCAGCGCGCCGTGATCCATGGCCAGCAGCAGGCCCGGCGCCTCGCCCGCGGGAACGCTGGTGTCCGCTGCCAGCTTGACGGTGGTGGAAGCGCAAACCCGCAGCACGCCGCGATGAGGCAACACCACCTCCGTCGTCTGGCTGCCGGAGCTGACGGTGCCGCTGGCTGCGATGATGGCCTTGCCCTGCGAAACTTCCAGCGCGCCGGTAACATTGGCCGCCTGATCGGGATTCTTGCTGTCGAGCGGGACGATGGCAATCGGAGTGGAAGCGCCCTGAGCTGCTTGCGCTGCCAGAGGGACCGGAACGCAGATGAGCGCCAACACACAAGCCGCCAGCGCTGTCCGCCAGGAAAATCCGTCCGGTGTTGCGCGAAAGGTCGGGCTCGTGCGGCGCATTGCTCTTTCCATGGCCTCTACATATGCAGGAAGTTGCGGATCATCTGGTGGCCGCCCTCGGTGAGGACGCTTTCGGGGTGGAACTGCACGCCTTCAATGGGCAGGGTGCGATGGCGCAGGCCCATGATGACCGAGCCGGAGCCGTTCGAGGTCGGCGTCTGCGCGGTGACCACCAATTCGGCCGGCAGCGAATCCTGGGCCACGATCAGCGAGTGATAGCGGGTGCAGGTGAGCGGCGTCTCCAGTCCGGCGAAAATGCCTTTGCCGTCATGCTCTACCGGGCTGGTCTTGCCGTGCATCAGGTGTTCGGCACGAACCACCTGGCCGCCGAAGGCCTCTCCGATGGCCTGATGGCCCAGACAAACGCCGAAAATGGGCGTCTTGCCAGCCATGTGGCGGATCAGCGGAACCAGAATTCCCGCTTCGCCGGGAGTGCACGGGCCGGGAGAAAGCAGGATGCGATCGGGATGGAGCGCCTCGACCTGCTCGACCGTGAGCTCGTCGTTGCGATAGACCTCGACCTCGGCACCCAGTTCTCCCAGGTATTGAACAAGGTTGTAGGTAAACGAATCGTAGTTGTCGAGGACAAAGACCATGGTGAAGTCCAGTGTAGCGCGGCACCTGCGGTGCGGCCATGCGCGCGCTCTGCGCGCAGGTGCTTTACGCCATCCCATACGCAGTGTTTCAGCCCGCGAGAAACCCTCCAACGGTTGCGCTTGGGCGGCGCATCTGCAAAACTGACCATGGTTCCCAACGATGGTTCTTCATTTTCTGGTACAGGGTCGGGTGCAGGGCGTGGGCTTCCGCTGGTTTGTGCAGCGGGAGGCCGGCGAGCTTGACTTGCGCGGCTGGGTACGCAACACCGAAGAGGGCGAAGTGGAAGTAGTCGCCGCCGGCCCGGCCGAAGACCTGGCCGAGCTCCGGGCCAGCCTGCGCCGCGGCCCGCGCGGCAGCCGCGTCGACCACCTGGTCGAGCACTATCTGGACGACGCCGAAGCCGAGAACCTGAGTTCCTTCCGGATTGAAGGAGCGTGGTAAAAACAGCTGTCAGCTTCTAGCTGCTAGCTTCTAGCTCGTACCTCTCCGCACCGGCGCTGCTTAGCTGATAGCTAGCGGCTAGAAGCTAGAAGCTGTTCCTTGTTCCTCTATAATCTGTAGGGAAGATGAACCGCTTTTGCCTGTTCCCTTCCCGCAACGAATTTCAAGCCTCAACCAGGAAGGGACCCTACGCATGCCCGAAGCAATCAAGCCCATCAACGTGGAAGCCCTGAAGGCGCTGGTGCGCACGGTGCCCGATTTCCCCAAGCCGGGGATTCTGTTCTACGACATCACCACGCTCTTGAAGGACAAAACCGGCTTTGCGCAACTGATCGACGCGCTGGCCGCGCACTACATTGCGCGCAAAATCGACCTGGTGCTGGGCATCGAGGCGCGCGGCTTCATCTTCGGGCCCGCCCTGGCCTACCGTCTCAACGCAGGCTTTGCGCCGGTGCGCAAGCCGCGCAAACTGCCCGCTCCCGTAGCGCGCGTCACCTATGACCTCGAATACGGCTCCGACACCCTGGAAATCCACCTGGACGCGATCACGCCCGGCCAGCGCGTGGTAATCGTCGACGATCTGCTCGCCACCGGCGGCACCATGGAAGCCACCGTGAAACTGGTGAAGCAGTTGGGCGGAGAAATCGCCGGGCTGGCCTTCGCCGTGGAACTGGACTTTCTGAAGGGCCGCGACCGCTTCCCCGAGTACGACGTCTTCAGCCTGCTGCACTACGACGAATAGAGGCTTCTTGCCCATTGCCCACCCTTGCCGGAGCGAAGGGTGGGCAGTCGCATTCTTTTGCGTGTCTCTCAAGACGGGCTCCAATGCGTTGCTTCCGGCATGGCCGCCTCCGAGTCCTCCTCCGCAGCTTCTTCCACAAATGACTGGGCATCGGCAAAGCGGTATCCCACGTAGACATCCGTCAGCAGGTAGAGCGGGTTCGACGGATCGTCCTCGATCTTCTTGCGCAACTGGCGGACAAAGGTCCTCAGGTATTCCACCTCTTCGCGGCAATCGGCGCCCCACACGGCGGTCAGCAACTTGGCGTAGGTGACCACGCGCCCCGCGCGGCTCATCAGGCAATGGAGAATGTCGAACTCCTTGCGCGTCAGGTGTACCGGCTGGCCACGCTTGGTCACCGTGCGCTTCACCGGTTCAAGGTGAATTTCTCCAATTTCAATGGGTGCGTCTTCTGCCCGTGCCGGAGCCTGCACGCGGCGCACGGCGGTGCGGATGCGGGCGATCAGTTCCCTCGTGCTGAAGGGCTTGGTCACGTAGTCGTCGGCGCCGAGTTCCAGCGCCTCCACCTTCTCCTCTTCCGCGTCGCGTACAGTGAGCATGAGGATAGGCAGCCGGGGCGCAAAGGCGCGAATGCGGCGCAGGGTTTCCACGCCGCCGATACCTGGCATATTCACGTCGAGCAGCACCACCTCGAAGACCCCGGCGCGCATCATCTGCAGGGCCTCTTCGCCGCGCGAGGCTTCCGCCACCTGGAAGCCGAGTTCCATCAGCGGAGGCCGCAGCGCGCGGCGGATGGCCGACTCGTCGTCCACAATCAGAATGCGAATCTCGTTCTGCTTCATCAGGAAACCCTCTTCTGCGCAAAGGCAGGAATGGCCGCAAAAAACGTGGTCCCCTTGATCTCATCGCTGGTAACCCAGACATACCCGCCATGGATGAGGGCGACGCGCTTGGCCACCGAAAGGCCGATTCCGGTGCCGGCGGTGCGATTGGAGTGAGTAGACGAACGATAGTAGCGATCAAAAATGCGTTCCCGGTCGGCCATGGGAATTACCGGCCCGAAGCCGTGCACCGAGAAGATCGTCTCAGCACGCGTCTGCACAGCGCGAATGGTGATGGCGGTGCCGAAAATCGAATACTTGCAGGCGTTGTCGATGTACTGCGTCAGCAACATGACCATCAACTGCCGGTCGCAATACACCGCCAGGTCGTCGTTCTGCAGATCGATGACCACCTTCATGCTCGCCAGGCGGTCGTTCAGGCTGGTCACAACCTCTTCAATCAGCGACGCCACGCCGACCGGCGTTGCATGAATCTTGAACTCGCCCGCATCCAGCCGGGCCGTGGTCAGCAGGCGCGTGGTCAGGCCGCCCAGCAGGCCGGCCTGTTCATCGATGAGAGCCACAAGCTCCGCCTGGGCAGCCGACAGCCGTCCCATCTCGCTCAGTCCCGTCGAGGCCGCGCGAATGGCGGTCAGCGGCGTCTTGTAGGCATGCGCCAAGCTGTCGAGCACGGTGGCGCGTAGCTGCTCGGTGCGGCGTTCGGTCTCAATGCGGCTCTCGTTGGCAAAAGCCCGGTAGCGGTCGAAAGTGATCGCGATCAACGACGCAATGGCGTTGTTGGTCAGCGGGCTGGTATCGCCGCGCACCACCAGGCTTCCGATCGGCACCGTTCCCAGACGAACGACGCGGCGGCCGACTCCTGTTGCCGGATCGTCGTCCGAGGTTTCAAAGTAGTAGACGTTCTGCGCCAGTTCCCGCGGGTCCACGTTCCAGACGCCAGCTTGGTAGACCTGGTGCAGGTCGGCATCGAAGACCGCCACGGCCTCCAGCGCAAACGTCTCGTGAACCAGTTCAACAAGCTGCGGCCCCGGCTCAAGATGAAGGTTCATCTGCAGCGTACGCCGCGTGAACTCGTAGAGGTCGTGCATCTGACCGCCCCAGGACTCGGCTTGCTTGGCATGGCCGGTGACGCGCGCCGAAAGCCGGCTCACCACCAGCGCAACCAGCACGAAGGCCAGCAGCGTGATTGAATTGGCGGTACCAGCCGCAAGATCGGCCTGCGACGGTCGCGTCGAGAAATAGCCCTGCATGAAGACTGCCGAGAGCGAAACGATCACCGCCTGCCAGAATCCACAAAGCAAAGCGATCGGCACAACGATCAGCAAATAAAGGAGAACCGCCACCGGAAGCAGCCACGCGGACCAGTGCGCCAGGGCCGCCACCAGCAAGACGGCCACGACGCCCAGGGCGCACTCCAGAATGAACAAAAGTGTGCCTAGCCCCGCGCCATGCGAACGCCGGGCCCCAAATACCGAACGGATCGGGATGGAACTTCCTTGCAAGCTGCCACCCACCATTTCATAGCAACAGAACTTGAGGAAAGCACCTAGGACGAATGATGAGGTGGCTTCCCCGGCTTTCCAGCGACTTGGCCACAATTATTTCAAAACGGAATTCCTCGGCCGGCCCGGCTGTCCTGCGGCGAAGGTTGAACGAATTTTAACAGGTCGTTCATTCTCAGCTCGCGCGAGGCGTCGTCATCGTTTCAGCCGCATCCTGGCGCATCCTCTTCGGAATCAGTTCGTTTTTCGATACTCGCCCGTTCCGGCATATTCTTTGCCGCTGCGAAAATCTTTTCGTAATCCTCATTTCTTCTTTATGAAGCCTTTGCATTACTAATGTTAGTTCGCAATCTACGGATCACGTCGAAAGCAATGCGCACGAACAAACTGCCGTTAGTTCTGACACGCGGCTGCGGAGGGAGTGTGTCTTTGCACCTTTGCCCCATCGAGATCGCGACTATCCGGACGGCAGGTCCTGTCTGCGTTTTTTGGCTGAATTCATTTCGGGTTATACCAACCAAAATTATTCCTGGAGGAACAGTGCCGATGTTGATGAATCCCAATCGCATTCTGCAAACGATGACAGGTGCAGCCATGGCAATCGCCTTGGTGGCTGGCGCACAGACACCGGTAACCCCTGCTCCCGCCCCGGCGGCAGCCCCGGCCGCGGCGCCTGCTCCGGCCGATCAGCCCGCAGCCCCCACTCCGCTCTCCACATTTGTTCTGACTGGACCGCTGCAATGGCTACCGCCGGCGACATTCGATGCCGGCCCGCTGGGCAAGCTGTCTGTCAACGGCATCTTGACCGGCTATTCGGCATTCCAGAACAATTCCGTGCCGGGAGACGATAGCGCGCAGGCCACTTTGAGCAATGGGGAGTTTTTCATCCAAAAGGCGGACGGGAAGCTTCAGTACTACATCCAGGTGGGCGTCTACACCATGCCGACGCTCGGCGTGCCGTTTCTCGACGCCCAACACACGGTGAACAATTTCTACGGGCCTGTTCCGGTCGCCTATCTGAAGCTGCAGGCGGCCAAGAACACGCAGTTCCTTATCGGCCAACTTCCCACCCTGATGGGCGCCGAGTCCACCTTCACCTATCAGAACTTCAACATCGAGCGCGGCATCGTTTGGAACCAGGAAAACGCCATCAATCGCGGCATCCAGGTCAATCAAACCCTGGGCAAATACCTGTCCGCCGCAATCAGTTGGAATGACGGCTACTACTCCGACCGCTACTCGTGGATCTCCGGCTCGGCGACCCTCACCAAGGGCCATCACGCCCTGGTATACGACGGAATGGGAAACCTGGGACAGACCGTCTTTCAAACGGCTGCCACGCCGCTCGCAAACAACAGCTACATGCATGCGGTGATCTATACGTACACCAAGGGTCCATGGATCGTTTCGCCCTATTTCCAGTACAGCAAGTTGCCGACCAACGCGAAGGTTGGCGTCGCCAAGGGCACATCCGCAACCGGCGGCGCACTCAACGTCAGTTATGCCTTCAAGAGCGGCTTCTCGCTTCCCGCGCGCGTGGAATACCTCACCAGTTCCGGCAGCGCTACCGATGGATCGGTCAACCTGCTGGGCTTCGGAGCGGGCAGCGGAGGCTTTACCTTCACTGCGACGCCCACCTACCAAAAGGGAGGCATGTATCTTCGCGGCGATCTCGCTGTTGTGCATGCAACGGATTCCACCTCGGGCCTTGTCTTCGGCAAGACAGGAACGGACACGAGCCAATTCCGGACCGCACTTGAATTCGGCTTCATCTTCGGCAAAAACGTCATCGAGAAATAGCAGACTCGCTGCATCCACTCCGCAGAGCAGGGCCAAGCTGAATCACTCGTGCCACGACCACATGATTCCGATATCCGGGCTCAATCAGATTGGGTGCCCCAGGTCTCGGGGCGCCACATTGGAATTCACATCAAGAGAATGGGTGCCCCAGGTCTCGATTTTGAGACCTGGGAAGTAGAACCTCATGCGGTCGAATCGCTCATTCCGTCCGGGAACCGCCGGGAAACTTCGCAGGCAATGTAAGTCACACAAGAGCGGCCGGCGTCTCTTTGCGCGTTCTTCATTTCATCTTTATCTCCGCGAACCTAACATTCAACTAACTCCTTCAGCTTGCCCGTCTCGGCCCAGGGTATGAGTCCAGAAAAAGGGCGAGTCTTACGAACATCCCGGGGGCCAGCCGCCGGGAGCAGCCATCCCAACTTCTACCTTGAGGAGAATGTACATGGCAGATCAAAAAGCACCTCAGATGCAGGCCACCCTGGGCTTAACCGGGCTGACCAGTAACGCAATGGCTCTTATCGCCCCCGGCGCTTTCCTGTGGCTCACCTTTTACATTCAGGCCACCACCGGCACCACCGCACCGGCCATGTGGCTGGGCATCTTTGGCGCTCTGCTGCTCTGCCTGGCCACGGCCGTTGCCTACGCGGAAATCTCCAAGCTCTATCCCGGCACCGGCTCCAGCTACTACTACGCCGAGCAGGCACTGCTGTCGAAGGACAAGGCCTTCAAGTACGCCCGCGTCGCCAAGTTCATCGTCGGCTGGGGCTCGCACCTGTACTACTGGGTTTATCCCGGCGTGATGGTGGCCACCACCGGCATCTTCATGGGCTACGTGGTTGGCTTTCTCTATCCCGGCATCATGAGCGGCTCGAACCCCGGACCTCTCTTCATGGCGCTGGTGGCCGTGGTCTTCGCGTTCTTCGTCGCCTGGATCGCCTCCAAGGGAGCGGGCGCATCGACGGCCGTCAACCTGGCCATCAATATCATTCAGATCTCCGCGCTGCTGGTCTTCAGTGTGCTGGCCATTGGCTATCGCACCAGCCATCCCGCCGGCTCGCCCGCCTTCCAGTACGACGCGCAGACGCTGGCCACCTATGACTACCAGTTCGCCACGGACAAGGCCGGAGCCACCATCCGCGACGCCGGCGGCGCTCCCCTTCCGTTGCTCGACGCAACCGGCAAGAAGGTCCCCTTCATCATCGACTATCCCGAGAAGGACGCGACGGGCGCCTTTCTCACCCACCCCACAGCGGCTTCGGTCGTCTCCCCGCACAAGTTCAGTTTCCTCTTTATTCAGGCCACGGTCGCCATTCTGATCCTGGTCGGCTTTGAATCGGTCACCTCGATGGGCGGCGAGGCCAAGAATCCAACCAGGCATATTCCCATCGCCGTCATCTCCTCGCTGCTGATTCAGGGCCTGGTGTGTTATCTGATCGAGTATTTCGCGGCCAACTACTTCCTCAACTCCGGCTACTCGATGGCCAACGCCGCCACGTCTGCGGCGCCCGTCGGCGACATGATGATCATTGTCGGCGATGCCCTGCTGGGCCACGGCAATGGCCACTACTTCATGCTGGCTGAGGCTTTCACCGTGTTCCTGGCGCTGATCGGCACCACGCTGAGCTGCATGAACACAGGCGCCCGCGTCACCTACGCCATGGGCAAGGACGACGAAGCTCCCGAGCATTTCGGCATGCTCCATGCCGGTTCGCTCAGCCCCCGGCGTGCCATCTGGACGCTGGCCGTCATCTCCGCCGTCATCGGCGTCATCGCGGTTTCTCTGGTCTTCGGCGATGCCGGCGCGCCCACCGATGCAACCATTGCCGCGCTGCCCCACGGCATCTTCTCCAGTTGGGGATACCTGTCGCACGACCAGCTAGCCGCACTGCCCAACTCGCTGTTGACCATCACGCTCACCTCCAACTTCGGCACGTTCATCCTGTACGCGCTCAGTTGCTTCCTGTGCATCGTGGCCTTCCACAAGCGTCCCGACTACAACGTTGTCCTCCACCTGCTCATTCCCGGATTTGGTTTGCTGGCCAACCTCGTCTGCATGGCCTTCTATCTGATCAGCCCCGTCTTCGGCCTCGGCACATTCAAGGAACCCTTGCTGGCACTGGGCATCTCCGGAGTGTGGGGCATCTACGGAGCCATCTACTTCCTGCGCTCCTCGAAAGCCAAGGGCAAGGCCATTTTGCTCGAATCCAAATAACCAGCGCACCAACTGAAGCAGAATGGCTGGGTGGCCGTCCCACCGGATTTCCTTTTGGAAACCCGGCAGGAAGACCACCCATCAGCAATTTGAAGCGCGATGTTTCACAACTCTTCCGTGCATCATCACCATTTACTTTGGTAAAAGGACCCAGGTAGCAACGACCATGTTGGATGTTCAGTTCGGTCAAGCCAGCGATTTCGGCAAAGTTCGCACCAACAATGAAGACGCGATGGGATCATTCATCCCCTCATCGCGCCAGCAGGCCCGTTCGCACGGCTACCTGTTTGCCGTGGCCGACGGCGTGGGCGGCATGGATCTGGGCGAGGTTGCATCGGCCACGGCAGTTTCCGTACTGACTGAAGAGTTCGCCAAGGCGCAGCCGGGCACCATGCTCATGGGACTCTTGCCGCGCCTGGTGCAATTCGCCAACGCCGCCGTGCACGATTGCACCCTGGCGCAGAAGTTCCGCGGCAAGCGCATGGCAACCACGCTGGTGGCCTGCGCCCTGCGCTACGATCAGGCCATCGTCTCGCACGTCGGCGACTCGCGCTGCTACCTGGTGCGCAACGGCCACGCCAAGCAGATCACCCAGGACCACACCTGGGTCAACGAACAGCGAAAGATGGGGCTGATCTCGGCCAGCGAGGTGTCCCAATCCGAATCCCGGCACGTCCTCATTCGCTCTTTGGGCCCGGAGATGTTCGTCTCCCCGGACACCACGGCGATTACTCTTCAGGTCGACGATGTGCTGGTCTTGTCGACCGATGGACTGCACGACGAGATGAGCGAGACGGCCATCGCCGAGATTGTCTCGCAAAGCAAGAATATGGATAAGGTGGCCCGGGATCTCGTTGCGCGCGCTGTCGAAATCGACGGCGGAGACAACACCACCGCCCAGGTGATCCGCATTCGCGCCGTGGAGCAGGTAGGCATGTATCGCGGCCGCCCCTACCGGCTACCCTCCTGAGCCGGGCCGCACCAAAAATTGCCGCGAAAGTTCGTTTCTGAATCACCCTTTGTGTCAGGGCACGACTTCAGTCGCGCCGGAAAACACCGCGACAACAACGGGCTTTAGCCCCCGAGGAACAGCCACAGCTATCTATTGAGCCACTCAGTATCCACCCTCAGAAAGGTGCGCCCCAGAAACCTTACGGAACCTTTACTGCTTTCCCACTCGTTCCAGATACACTAGAGCCAGTTTTCCTTGTGGAGCATGCCGCCCGATGGGCTTTCTGGACAACATTGAGACCGGTTCCCTGATCGACTACTACCGCATCGAGGCGCCGGTTGCGCGCAGCGGTATGGCCTCCATCTTCCGCGCCACCGATACCCGCGACAACCGCGTGGTCGCTCTCAAAATTCCCCACCCCGACATGGAAGCCGACCCCATCCTCTTCGATCGCTTCCAGCGCGAAGCGGGCATCGGGGAAAAGCTCAACCACCCCAAGGTCATGCGCGTTTTCGGTGGCGAAAAACGCACGCGCATCTATATGGTGATGGAGTGGTGCGAGGGCCGGCTGCTCCGCCAGATCCTCGACGAAGGCAGAATCCCTCAGGCCGACGCCATCCGCATCGCCATTGCCGTTCTCGACGCACTCGACTACATCCACTCAAATGGCGTGGTGCACCGCGACCTCAAGCCGGAAAACATCATGGTCGATGCCCAGGACAACATCAAGCTCATCGACTTCGGCATCGCCGGCGACGCAGCAGCGCGGCGGCTCACCTATGCCAACTTCACGGCCACGCTGGGGACTCCAAATTACATTTCTCCCGAGCAGGTACAGGGCAAGCGCGGCGACGGCCGCTCGGACATCTACGCCGCCGGCGTCATCCTTTACGAGATGCTTTCCGGCAAGCTTCCCTTCTCCGGTCCCTCGCCGATGGCGGCGATGAACGACCGCCTGTTGAATTACCCTCTCCCGCCGCGCGTGGCCGAGCCTTCCATCTCCCCCCAGTTGCAGGAAGTGCTCTATCGCGCGTTGGAGAGAGACCCCCGCAATCGCTACGCCAAAGCCCGCGATTTTGAGAACGACTTGCTGCACCTGGACCAGGTGGGCGTGGAAGACCGCGTCGAGCTGCGCGACTGGCAGAAGCGCAAGTCCCACCTCTCGCGCAAGATTCTTTACTATGGCGCGTTGGCCCTGATTCCGGTAGCCGTTCTGCTGCTGATGATCCTGCTGGCCCATCACCGGTAAACTCCTCTTTTTCTTCTGCCCGGCGGAAAATCTTCACGGGTTCCTTATACGGATAAACATACGATGAATGTGAATACGCGACACCTCCATCTGCGTCGAAAAGGAGATCCATGTCTACTGACTACCGCAATTTTCTTGCTCTCTCCTATGAAGAGCTGGAAGAGCTGAACCTGACAGCCAAGGCCGAACGCGCCAGCCGCGTGTCTGCCGACGAGATTCGCGAAAAGCGGTTGAAGTACCTGACCGACGAAAAGAGGATCAAGGCTGTGACGGTGCTGTTCTCCGACCTCGAGGGCCGCCTTCACCTGCTCGACTACGACAAGAAATTTCTCCTTGGCGCCTACGAAAACCTGACCTTCGACGGCTCGTCGATCCGCGGCTTCACGGCGCAGAAAGAAAGCGACCTCCGTCTGGGAATCGACTGGAGCGCCTTCTACTGGGTCCCCGCCGACGTCTTCGGCACCGGCAAGGTAGTGGTCTTCGGCACCGTTCTGGACAAGGACGGAACCGCCTACACCGGCGACCTGCGCGGCGTGCTCAAGGGCTATGCCGACAAACTGTTCGCGGAGCAGCAATACACCCTCAACGCGGCCACCGAGATCGAAGGCTTTCTCTTCGCCGGCAAGGACGCGGAGCAGAAGTACACCGACACGGGCAAGTTCGAGTTCATCTCCTCCGGCGGCTACTATCACTCCCTGCCGCTCGACCCATTGCGCCAGTTCATCGACACGGCGGCCGAAGTGCAGCGCGCCATGGGCTTCCAGAACGAAAAGGATCACCCGGAAGTCGCGCCCAGCCAGTTTGAAATCAACTACGGCTACGCAGAAGCTGTGGCCGCGGCTGACCAGATTCAGCTCTACAAGCTGCTGACTCGCCAGATCGCCAGCAACATGGGCTACACCGCCTGCTATCTGCCCAAGCCCGTCGTGGGCGTCAACGGCAGCGGCATGCACACCAATGTCTCGGTGTCCAAAGGCAAGACCAACCTGTTCTGGGACGAAAAGGGAGTGGAGCAGCTTTCAACCTTCGGCTGGAGCTTCCTGGATCGCATCCTGACCCATGCTCTCGATCTTTGCCTGGTGTTCAACTCCAGTGTCAACGCCTATCGCCGCCTCGACCCGCACTTTGAAGCGCCCAACCAGATTCGTGCCTCGGCCACGGACCGCGGCGCCATGGTGCGCGTGCCCATCGGCAACCACCGCTCCATGCGCACCGAGGTTCGTGCCGTTGCGCCGGACGCCAACCCGTATCTCACGCTCTATTCGATCTTCAAGACCGGCATCGACGGGGACATTGCCGCCGCTGACGATCTGCGCGCCGGCGGACGCTACTTGCCCGACAACATTCAGGCGGCCATTGAAGACTTCCAGTCCTCGGCCTGGATTGCCAAGATTCTCGGTCCCGATGTGCAAGGCCGCTACGCAGATCTGAAGCAGGCCGTGGCCAACCGTTCTCCGCGCGAGCTCGGATCGATTGTGAAGAGCTCCGAGGTGCAGTTCCACCATGCGGTCTACAACCAGTCGCTGTGGAGCCAGTTCTAGAGCATTTTTCTAGTCGGTGTAGAGTGGCTTTGAAAGGGCACGGCTTTAGCCGTGCCGTAACGAGCCAGAAATGATAGGGCTTTAGCCCCTGAGAGAACGTTTCGCACTCTACCTACACCATTAGGGAAAACTCCCTAAAACGAATTGCCGGAAACCAATCCGGTACTGCAGACCGTAAGTGCCCGGGGGGGATCGGTCTTCAGGGAAAGCAAGAGCGGCGCCACCGACAGCAGTGGCGCCGCTCTTGTTTTTGGACTCGTGTCGCCCTTCGGCCCTATCGAGGACTCCATCTGCGTCAGAAGATCACCTTTGCCCCTAACTGCAGAAGGCGCGGAGCGTGCGCACTGTTGGCATGGAAGAACCCCTGAGGTTCGATTCCTTCATCCGCATTCCCGTTGATGCAATCGGCGGCTCCGGCGCTGAACTGATAGTCGCCGCTGGGGAAAAAACAGCCCGGCGAAGTGTTGACGCCATTGATCTGCGGGTGGTTGAAGACATTGAAGCCCTCGGCGCGGAATTGGAAGGCTGTCTCTCTCCAAGGCAGAGCGAATTGCTTGAAGAGTCCCATGTCGAACTGCGTGCGGCGAGGCATGTTGAACGAGTTACGGCCCGAATTGCCAAAGGTCAATGCCGTGGGTTCCAGAGCGATGGCCGGATTGTAGAGAATGCGGCCCGCAATCCCAGGAACATATTTGGGCCCGCTATAGTGCTTGGAGACGCCTGGCGCAAAGTCCACATAAGACCCTGAGCCAACCCCGTTCCCTACGCCGGCGTTGTCGTAGTAGCCGCCATTGGTCACGCTGAAGGGCACGCCGGTTTGAAAAATCGTAATGCCCGACCACTCCCATCCGCCCAGCACCGAGCGGGTGCGCAGCGCGGAGTGAACAAAGAAAGGAAGGTGCCAGATATAGGTCATATTGAAGATCTGGCGTTGATCGAAGTTGGAACTGGCGTGGTTCGCCTTCATGTTGTAGCTGTCGACAAAATTCGAGTCGTAGCGGTCGCTTGAGTTGTCGATTGAGTGGCTGTAGGTATATGCGGTGGTAAGTTCAAGGTCCTTTGCCTGGCGGCGAGCCGAAATTTGCAAGGCATTGTAATTGGAGTTGGCGTTCTGGCCGATATATTGCACCGTATCCCAACCGGGGTAGTTCTGGCGGACCAGATCGGTGTCGATATTCCCACAGGCGACCTCCAGGTGCGTCAAGGCGTCGCCGGTAACCGGCGCTCCATCCGACCCATTCACATAATAAGGGGGGCCGCTACAGATATCGCTGGTAAGGGCCTGGTGGACTGGGAATGGATTATCACTCTGGCTCAGATCATGAATCTGGTTCAGGTCGTTCTGTGACGTCAGGTGCGTCCCGTGGCTGCCCACATAGGAGACCGTCATCAGGATGTTCTTCAGGAATTCCTGTTGAATGTCGACATGGAATTGCTGCATGTAAGGCCACTTCACCCGGGTCGGGATCGACTGGATGCCCATGGGAAAAAAGAGTCCGGTACCGCCTATCTTGTCGTAGCCCGTGATGCAGCACTCCCACGGCTGCTGAACGAGCGGGGGCTGGCCCTCGGTGGATTCGGCGTTGGCCTCGTTGCCGTTGGTGTGCTCGTAGAAGATGCCATAGGCGCCGCGGATGACCGTCTTGCCCTTGCCGATCGGATCAAAGGCAAACCCGACGCGCGGCGCGGGATTCCACAGATGCCCGGTCATGCAGCCGGCGGGTGTTCCGCTGGCGCCGCAATGGACCATGCCGCTCAAATCCGCGAGTGTCTCCGAGTCGATACCCATCAGGTTGTAAGGCGAATTCGGGTTGATCGCGGGCATATTGGCGGCTACGTAGTGCGCTGGATCAAAGTTATAGGCTTGGCCAATCTTCTCTTTGTACAGCCCGAACATGCTCATCCGCAATCCCAGATTAAGCGTCAGCTTCGAAGTCACATGCCAGTCGTCCTGGACGAAGGGTTCGAATATCTTGAAGCGGAAATAGTATTTCGGCTCGGCATTGGCCTGCCAGAACGAGCGAATGTCGCCCACTAGCATGTCGGCGAGAGAACTGCCGGTGGTGATCGACCCCGGGTCCGAATAGTAATCGTTCCATGCGGAAGTGAAATTCAACGAGCCCTGTGTTTCGACTTCGGCGTCCTCGTTCTTCTGGTTCGCGGTGAAGTAAAATCCCGTCTTCAGCGTATGCCGCTTGAGCAGTTTGGTCACCGTGTCGCGGTAAGTATAGGTCGGATTGGAGTTGAGGAAAGGCAGCGGTCCGGCATCCTGGGTAAAGCCCCAGTAGGAGTCTCCGCCCGCTACGCTCAACGTAGGTATCTTCCCGCCAAAGCCGTTGTCGAAGAGCCCGGTCATCGTCAATCCCGCAGGCGTCTTCGCGGCGCTGGTGGTGTTGGTCAGTGTCAGGTGGTTCGCGCCATAGGCGAAGACGAACTGGTTGGTAAATGTCGATTTCGGCGTCCAGGTAAGGTTCGCCACCAGCGAGACGCCGGGGCCGGTCTCCTGTCCGGGAATGCCAGGAATGGTCGAAACGGCCCAGGGCGACGATTCCTGATAATCCTGGTGCCAGGAATCGTGGATGAAACGGATGTTCGCATGCAGCGTCGGCGAAATCTCATCGTCGATCTTGATCAGCTCCTCGTGCCAGTTCATGGGCGCAGGCGCCGTCAGCTCGAAGTTATAGCCGCTGGTGTTGCCGGAGGACGCGACGTTTGGTGTTGGAATTACATTCAAAAACGCATTTGCGTTGACTTTGTCGATGTAAGGGGCAACGCTGTTGTTGGCAAAACCAAGCCAGTTGCCGTTGTTCGGGTCCTGGCCGTTCGCGGGGCAGTCTGGACGAACCAGCACATCGGGCTGGTTCGGATCGGGATAGCGGACAAATTCCGTTCCCGGCGTAGGACAAACCGCGCTGAAATCGCCGGCGCGTTCGGCAGCGGTGGGAAGAATGTAGGTGTAGAAGCCCGGAACCTCTTCCTTGCGAAACTCCTGCGACCAGAAGAAGAACAGCTTGTTCTTTTTGATGGGACCACCCAACAGGTAGCCGAAATCGTTTTTGCGGTAGGCGCCCACCGCCTCGTCCGGGGTGTTGAAATAGTATTTCGCGTTGAGAATCTGGTTCTTGACAAACTCGAAGGCTTCGCCGTGAAAGGCATTGGTGCCGGATTTGGTGACTGCCTCGATGGTGCCCGAGCCGCTGCGGCCATACTCGGCGTCATAACTCGATGTAAGCACCTGGACCTGTTCCAGCGCATCGAGGTTGGGAAAAATATTGAGGTTGGCCATGGAGCCGGAGTCCATCACATCGCCGCCGTCGATCTCCCAGTTGTTGTACTCGTTGCGCCCACCGTTGATGGCGTAAGAGACGCTGCCCGTGGGACCAATGCCGGCCTCGTCCTGGCCGGTCTGGTCGCTGACGCCGGGCGCCAGCATCACCAGGGTTGCGAAGCTCCGGCCGTTCAATACCAGGTCGCTGATCTGCGCCGCGTCGATAGTGCTGGACAACTCAGAGGTCTGCGACTCAATGGTGCCCGCCGCCGAGCCCTGCACCACAACTTCGGCGCTGATGTCGCCGACGGTCAGCTTGGCATCGCGACGGATATTCTCGCCCACGCGCAGGATCACGTCCTTGGCCACGAAGGTCTTGAATCCGGCCGCCGTCACTGTCACCGTATAGGAGCCCTGGCTGAGATCCGTCACCAGGTATTCGCCCACGGAGTTGGCCACTGCCGGCCGCCTCACTCCCGTTTCCGGCGCCAGCACTACCACTTTGGCGCCGGGCACTACAGCACCGGTCGCGTCCGACACCGTACCGGTAATCGATCCGGTCACCTGGGCTGCGGCGGGAAAGGCCGCTGAACACAACAAGAGCATAATCGCCAGTTTGCCACGCGTCCGCAACATGCCCTGTCCTCCTGAGAATGTTTCCCGCGCGCACTCCTGTCAATCCATCCGGTGCTTTGGCTTTTTTCGACTTCCTCAGCCTGCGGGAAAAACGAGTGGCAGCATCATACACCCTTATTGAAAGGTTTTAAAAGGGCGATTTCGTGAGTTTTCATTCCTCCCGTCTCTGGCCGCAACGGCTCAACACCTAGCTTCTTGCCGCCGGAAACCGTTCTCAGCCCGCATCCACCACACAGCGAAACCCAATCGTCCCGGAGCGGTCCATCCCCGGAGAAGTCAGCAGATATTTACCATGCTCTGACAGCCTGTACGCCTGCGGGAAATACCACTTCGATCCTTGCGGCTCATAGTGGCTGCCGCCGCGCAGAATCGCGGCGCGCGTATGTTCGTCGACAAACTCATCCGTCCATTGCCACACGTTTCCCGTCAGGTCCCACACGCCCAGCGGACTCGCGCCCCGTGGATGCGCGTCCACATCGCTGGGTGGCTGCATGATGCGTCCTTTGTCCGGCCTCGGCACCGTGGCGCCCGGCGTCAATTCCCGATCCCAGGGATAATCCAGACTGTCCGTTCCCTGTGCCGCGTACTGCCACTCCCACTCGTGCGGCAGGCGCTTGCCGGCCCAGGCGGCATACGCGCGCGCATCCTCAAGCGAAACCCATGTGACCGGCTTGTTGGCCCAACCCGCGGGAAAGGCGTCGCCAACCCAATCCTTCAGAAAGTTATGATCGTCGGCCGGATGATAATGCGAAGCGTCGAGAAAACTCTTGAACTGCGCATTGGTCACCGGGTACCTGTCGATCCAGAATGCATCCATGTGCAGCAGCTTGGAGTGATAGCGCCGGGGCGAATTCTCCCAGGGATACTGCACATCCGCGCCTTCATCGTTCATGCCTTCGAGCTCGATGCCGTGCACCTCGAACTGAAAGTCGCCGGCCGGAATCTTGACCATTCCATCGGGCGCCGTGGTTGCGCGTCGCGTGGCGGCGATCGGCGTCACTTGCTGCGGAAGCGTCTTCCACTCTTTTGAAAAACTGGCCAGCGGGTTCAGGCTCAGTGCGTGCATGGTGTCCAGCAGCGTGGTGGGAATCGGAGTGTCCTGGCGCGTCTCGAGTACCGCTCCGTAGCCGTTGGGCTCCATCTCCAGGCTGATCCATGCATTCGCGCCGATGATTTTTGGATGAAGCTCCACGCCATGCCACAAATCGAAGTAGCGGGCGCCTTCCACCACCGGCGTCTCGAAGATTCCATCGCTCACCGCGTAGGCATTGCGATTGACCATCGTCCAAAGCGTGCTCGCCTTGCCCGGCCACTTGCTGGCAAACACGCCCACCTGGTGCGTCAGAACGTTCGGCTCCCATTGTGCGCTGGTCAGCAAGGCCGCATTGGCCCGCTCAATGGTCATGATCCGGCGCAGTGTCTCGGCGTCCCGCGGCGTCATCTGGTTCCAGATGCCCCAGACGTTTTCCCAGCTTTCAAAGCCTGTTCCGTTGAAGAAGGCTGCTTGCAGATCGTCGGTGTGATCGTGCGCCCAGCGGTTGCACACATGCACCATGTGCCGCGGCTCCAGCCACTTGAACAGGCTCACCGGCGGCGCAAAGCCGTAGGTCAGATACGCCCAGCTCATCACGTTGTAGTTGAGCATCTCGCCCGAGGCTAGTCCCGCCTCCGGCTCAGACAACAGCGGCCTTCCCAGCCGGGTCGTCTCCAGGTGAAAGACGCGCGGAACGCCTTCCAGCGTGTCGCCGTTGATGCCGTCGGCTCCCACTTCCGAGATTTCCTTGGCCAGCACTTCCCACTCCCGCTTGCCCTCGGCGCGGGTTCCTTCGTCCCAGATCACCACGGGAAAAAGCACACGAACCCCGCGCGCATGAAACTGCGCCACCATCTTCTTCACGCCCTCGGTGCCGCCGGGCAAATCGCGAAACAGGTCAAACTGGTTGCGGTTGTCGACGCCCAGGTTGGGATACACGTGCCAGATCAAGACGCTATCCACCCCGCCATAGCGCTGTTTCAGGTCATCAAGATAGCGATCGACCGTATAGGTACCGGTCGTTGGATCGTAAAAATAGCGGTCCTCGATCATGGTCTGCGTCTGCACGAAACTCGACTGCGCCCACTGAAACTCCGGGTGCTCATAATTGGCATCCTCATAGCCAATGCGCACCAGTTTCTCCTGGCGCCAGTGCTGGATGTCCGTGAGCCACTCGGAGAGAACCCTCTCGCTGCAGACTCCCGTTCTGGGCGCGTCCTCGTCGGGAATCGAGTCGCAAGGCGGCGCATCGATCTGTTCCCCATGAGGATGAAATGCCGAGTCCTGAGCGAAACCGTAACTGGACAGCGCAAAGCACAGCGCGAGTGCAAAAATGCCCTTCCTGGGAATCAAAAGAACCTCCTGCGTGCGAGAAAACCAAACTCTGCCACGGGCCTGCTTCCCCGTAGCCGTCATGGCTCCAAATAGCTCCCAGACAGCAGCAACCGCAAGCCACCTGCCAAGAGACTGTTGGAAACTACGATGATTCGTTGCATCTGTTTGCTTTGATGCATATCTGCCTACGGCGTAACCGCAAGAGGGTGCAGCGGAACCTTGCCAGGCCCGGAATGGAGCCAGCGCAGAGAGATCTTCCGTTTTTTTGTCCCGGCTTGGAAAACTTTCGCTGTCCTCATTGTTGAAACGTTCCAATAGTGATTAGACTGGTGTTGCCTTGTCAAGGATGCGAATGCTTACCCATAAATTTTCCGAAAGTGCGCACCTCCGACTGGAAGGGCACGCTGCCGCCCGTCCGCTGCCGCGTCCCCTGCAAACGCTACTCCGCCAAGCCATCCTGCTGGCTATCCCCTTGACAGCCCTGCTCTTTGCGCCATCTCTGAAAGCGCAGGCCCTCCCGGACCGGGCCCCGGCGCTGGAGATCACAAGAGCCGTCCATCCCTGGGAGTTCCTCGACGTGACCGGCCCCCGCGCGGCGTTGCTGGGCAATGAATCCGGGCGTTTCGAGGCCTGGATCTATCCGCTCAAGGTTCTGCGCAACTTCCATCTTGTCTTTCATGCCGAAGAGCACGTCCTGCAAGGAGAATCGCTGGCGCGCACCCTGATTGTCCGTCCCGAATCGACCACCATTCTTTACGCGTCCGACACCTTCACCGTCCGCGAAACCATGGTGATCCCCATCGACAAGCCCGGAGCCCTGATCTATCTCGACATTCACAGCGCACAGCCGCTCGAAGTCGAGGCAGTTTTCGAGCGCGATTTCCAGTTGGAGTGGCCGGCGGTGCTCGCCGAGCCGGAGATCGATTGGTCGCCCGCCCTGCACGCCTTCTCCTTCGCCTCTGAGCGGCCGGAGTTCACCGCCATGATCGGCTCGCCCACGGCCGCCGTGAATGAAACCGAACTCGCCACCAATTACGCCGCCTCGAACGAGAGTTCCTTCCGCCTTGGACCATCGCCCCGCGGCGAAGATCACAAGCTCATCGTGCTGGCCGCGTCGGTCGAGGGCGGCCGGCAACTGGAAGCCACCTATAAAGACTTGATCGCCCACTCCGGCGACTTTGAGAGCCAGGCCGCGGACTATTACCGCCAATATCTGAGCCGCAGCGTGGCGCTGGATCTCCCCGATCCGCAGTTGCAGCAGGCCTATGACTGGGCGCGCATCAACATGGCGCAATCCATCGTCGACAATCCTTTGATCGGCAAGGGACTGGTCGCCGGATATCGCATGGACGCGGGCGATCGCCGCCCCGGCTACGACTGGTTTTTTGGCCGCGATGCTCTATGGACCGCTCTCGCCCTGAACGCCGACAGCGATTTCGCGACCACTCGCCTGGCGCTCGATTTTCTGGGCCGGTTTCAGCGCCAGGACGGCAAAATTCCGCACGAGGTTCCGCAAACCGCCAGCCTCATTCAGCCGTTGGCCAAGACGCCTTTTGCCTTCGCCTCGGCCGACGCCACGCCGCTCTATCTCATCGCCTTCGACGATTACGTCACCCGCAGCGGCGATGTCGCGTTCGCGCAACATAAGTGGGAAACGATCGAGAAGACCGGCAAGTTCCTGCGCTCAACCTTTGGCTCCAACCGCCTGGCGCGCAATGGGGAAATCGGCCATGGCTGGGTCGAGGGCGGACCGCTGTTTCCCGTAGCCGTGGAGTTTTACCAGGCGGGGCTCGGCGTGGAAGCCATGCGCGCCTGGTCTCATCTGGCCCGCCTCGCCGGACATGAATCCGCAAGTTCCTCTGCCGACCCGAACCCTCCCTCCGCGCATCCCGAGCTCGAGTCGAATTTCTGGATGGACGGGCTGGGACGATACGCCTTCGCGCTCGATATCCATGGCGCACCGGTCGACGCCCCCAGCGTGCTGGCCACGGTCCCGTTGTGGTTTGGACTGCTTGACGGCCCGCACGCCCAGGCGGAGTTGGACGAACTCGCCCGCCCCGAGCATCAGGCCGACTGGGGCATGAGGCTGCTTGCCTCCTCGGACGGCCGCTACAACCCCAGCGGTTACCACTTCGGCAGCGTCTGGCCTCTGTTCACCGGTTGGGCCTCGGTGGCCGAATACCGCTATCGCCGCCCTTTCCAGGCGTACGAAAATTTGCGTGCCAACGCCTTGCTGACCTTCGCCGGATCCCCGGGCCACATCACCGAAGTCCTCTCGGGCGACTCCAACCAGGGACTTTCGCAATCAACGCCGCACCAGACATGGTCCTCCGCCATGGTCATTGCGCCGCTGCTCTTGGGCATGTTCGATCTGCGCGTCGACGCGCTTGATCGCCACATCTCTATCGCTCCACAACTGCCGGCCAACTGGAACGAAGTTGCGTTGCACAAGATCCGCCTGGGAACAGCCGCTCTCGACCTGCGCATCGAACAAAAGCCCGGACTCGCGCGTCTCGTGATCGCCGCCAATCAGGCTGCTGGCGCGACCCTCGACGATGCGCCAGCCTTCAGTCCCCACGCCCGCATCCTTCACGCCACGTTGAATGGCCGCCCACTGCCGTACACCGTGACCGCCAGCGGCTATGACCAGCGAACCAATTTGCATATTCCCCTCGATGGCCATGAGCAGACCGTGGACGTGCGCGTCGAGGGCGACGTGCGCATCGCATACGATTCCGTTTTGCCCGCGCTCGGCGCTGCCAGCACCGGACTGCGCCTGACGCACGAATCCTGGTCCCCCGACGCCCAAACCTGGACCTTGCAGTTCGAGGGCGCGCCCGGAGCGACTTACGAGATGGCCGTCTTCGGCGCTGAAGAGATTCTGTCGGTCGAAGGCGGCAAACTTCTCCGCGGCCAACAGGACGCCCCACGTCTGCGCGTCACGCTGCCTGATCGGTCTTCGCCGCGCACGACCGTCGTACTCCATCTCACCCCGAGGAAGAAATAGCCTCAGAACTCGTGATGATCGTCGACCAGCGTGGCGATGGTTTGCGGACGGCCTTCGACGGCCGCGGCCTTGCCCGTTTGCGGATTGGCCGCCTCTAACTGCGCGCGCAGCCGGGCCACCGCTTGCCAGTTATCTTTATGCGGCTGGTCCGCGATCCACTGCGGAAGCGGCATACAAAGGTAAGCGCTGAGCGCCTCGGCATACCCTTCATAGAGCACGCGCATACTACGAAGCCGCTCGACAGAGTGCCCGTCGCGGCAAACGCTGACACCGCTCTGGCAAAGAAGGGTGTAAAGCTGCTCGTACCGCTCCGGAGGAAGCCGATCGGGAGCATCATTGCGCGGCGTCAGCGAGAAAATCTGCGACAAATCGACCATCGCATGGCGGGCCATGGCAAACGTCAATTGAGCCTGCCGCGCCTCGTGCCCCTGCACGCCGGCAATCAGCAGCGCAGAAGTGTCTAGCACCGCCGTCAGAGCGCTGATCCAGCTTTGGTTATTGTGCTGGGAGCGGAAATAGCAGAGCAGCGGATAGGAAATATGACTCTCCAACAACTCTGCCGACCAGCGTTCCCACTCCAACAGCAGCAGCGCCAGAGCGCTCTCGCCCCCTTCATACGAATGGCGGCTCAGCAGTTCCGCGGCCGTGGGCGGCGATCCGGCCCGCGCGTCCAGCAGAGAAATACTCACCTCGCGACGCGAAAACGCGCTGTAGAGCACCGGAAAATACCCCATCACGACAGCCAGAAAGCCCAGCCCGGTTCCCGCCTCCAGAATGATCAGCTCGCGCGCCCAGGCACTACGCGGCGTCACGTCACCCAGGCCCAGCGTAAAGATGGTGGTTCCGCTCACATAGAGATCCGACCGAAGGCCCGGCCCCTGCGCCGTGTCGATGAACGGGCTGCCCAGCGCATAAAAGATCAGCGCAAAACCCACCACCATCGATCCCGCCCACACCACCAGCAGAATGATCAGCGACATCGGCCCGTAGTAGCTGAAGGCCGACTCGCGTTTGCGCGGATCGCGGAGCCGCGAGGTAAAGAACACCCATGGCTTCCACGTCACCGCATAGAAAATGTGCGTGAGCCGAAAGCGTCCGATGGCGCGGCGCGGCAAAATGATAGTTTGAAAGGCATCGAGCAGCACGGTAAACAGGCAAGCAACGCCGGCAATGAATAGGAAAACCCGCATCGATCCTCCGCCCGCGGAGTGCGCAAACAGCCTTTTTGCGCTCCGCAAGTTCAATGTACCTTATTGATCCGGCCCCCAAATAGAAACTCTGTGCCCCATCCATTGCGCAGGTTTCATCGCGAAATGGGTGGGAAATCGCAACACTCTTCAAAGGCCGGATTAACAAGGCCGGATCAATAGCCGGGGAGATGCTGCCTACAGCGCGCCGTTTGCGTTTGTCCTCTGCACTGCCAAGCGGCTGACGGCGTCGCTCTCCTTCACCATTTCCATCACCGCACGTCCTTTCTCCGCCAACGCTCCGGTGGGACAGGCCTGCACGCATTTGCCGCAGCCGGTGCAGTTGCGAGCATGGCCCCAGTCGTCCATCAGGTCGCTGACAATGTGCGACGCGATGCCGCGCGAGGCCACCTCCCACACCTCGGCGCCTTCCACCTCCGCGCACACCCGAACGCAGCGCGTGCACAGGATGCAGCGATTGTGATCGAGCACATAGCGCGGGTGCGTCATGTCGACCGCCAGCCGCGGATTGTTGTACGAGTAGCGCACATGCGTGATGCCCAGTTCGCGTGCCAGCGACTGCAACTCGCAATGGCCATTCGAGACGCAGGCCGAGCAGATGTGGTTGCGCTCCACCAGCAGCAACTCGACAGCCATCGTGCGATAAAGCGCCAGCTTGGCCGAGACTGTCTTGATCGACATGCCCTCCTGAATCGGCGTGGTGCAGGCCGGCAGCAGACGGTCGGTGCCGGCAAGCTCCACCACGCACACGCGGCACGCTCCCACCGCGCTCAGTCCCTTCAGATAGCAAAGCGTCGGAATATGCTTTCCGTGGTCGCGGGCCGCTTCCAGAATGGTCTGCCCCTCTTTGGCTGTCACCAGTTCGCCATCAATTCGAACGGAGATTGTTTTGGTCGGCACCTCGGCGCTCCTTTCACATTTCTTCAGTCAGCATTCACCTGGGCGCGCAAATCGCAGCGCAAACAGCGGCGACATTCTTCCAGCGCCTCTTTGGCATCGAGCGCGGCAACCACCTCCTGCTGCGAACGAACCCTCGCCCCAGCAGCCAGCACACGCGCCGTGTGGCGGCGGCTGAGGCTCGGCTCGCCCGGCGCAGTGCGGCTGTATTCAAACTCCGGAAACAGCCGGTCCCAGCGCGACTCGCCCATCAGCCGCTCGTCAATCTTGCGCGCTGCCTGCTTGCCCCCGCCCATGGCATTGGACACGTTGGAAGCGCCGGTGATCACGTCGCCGCCCGCATAGAAGTTGGGGCGGCTGGTCTCAAAGCTGAAGCGATCGACGACAATCGTCCCCTCGTCTTTGAGGGCCAAGCCGGATGCCCGGCAGAAATCCAGATCGAAGGTTTCGCCCACGGCCAGAATCACGCTGTCGCACTCGAAGCGCTGCACCTCGTCGGTAGGAATCGGCCGCCGCCGTCCGGACTTGTCGTACTCGCCCAGCCGCGTTTTGACGATCTCGATGGCCTTCACGTTGCCGTCCGCGTCTCCGATAATGCGGTGCGGCGCGGCCAGAAAGACAAAGCGCACGCCCTCGTCTTCGGCAGCCTGAATCTCCTCGTCGATGGCCGGCATATCCTGGCGCTCGCGGCGATAGAGAATGGTCGCCACTGCCCCCATGCGCAGCACCGTGCGCGCTGAATCGATGGCCGCATTGCCGCCGCCGATGATCGCCACTCTAGCGCCCATGGACGCCTTTTCCTCCCTGGCCACCGACTCCAGAAATGGCAGCGCCGGATGAACATTTTTCAACTCCGTTCCGGGAAGATAAAGCCACGATTCCTTCCATGTTCCGATCGACAAAAAGACAGCATCGAACTGGCTGGCCAGATCGTTCAGCGGCAGGTCGAATCCCACCCTCGTATTGAAGACCATCTTCACGCCCACGCCTTCAATCAGGTCCAGTTCCCGTCGCAGCACGGATTTCGGCAGCCGATACTCGGGAATGGCGAAGCGCAACATGCCGCCCGCCTCGCTGCGCTCTTCAAAGATGGTCACGTCGTGGCCCAGCATGGCCAGATAAAACGCAGCCGTCAGCCCCGTCGGACCGGAGCCGGCCACGGCCACTTTGCGGCCCGTCGGCGCCAGCTTGCGCTCGCGAATGCGCTCCAGCATCGGCTCAAAGCGGTCGGATTGATAGATGGCATCGGCCAGGAAGCGATGCACCTCGCGCATGTTCACCACCTCATCGAACGACTGGCGGCGGCAGCGGTTGTCGCACGGGTGCTGGCAGACGCGGCCGGTCGAGGCAGGCAGCGGATTATCCAGAACGATCGACACAAATGCGTCTTCCGGCCGGCCCTCCTGGAAAAGCTCGAGGAAGCGCGGAATGTTCATCCGCAGCGGGCAACTGTTTTCGCACGGAGACAGCGCAAGTTCCTGACAAACACCCGCACGGCAATGGCGGCCGACGATGTGGTCTTCGTACTCCTCGCGGAAGTGGCGAATGGTGGTCAGCACCGGGTTGGGCGCGGTCTGGCCCAGGCCGCAGAGCGAACACTCGCGAATCATGCGTCCCAACTCATCCAGCAAATTCATCTGCTCGCGGGTTCCCGTGCCGTCGGTGATCGCATTGAGAATGCGCAGCGCCTTGTTCAGTCCCACCCTGCACGGAACGCATTTGCCGCAGGACTCCGAATGCGTGAACTCGATGAAGTAGCGAGCCACATCGACCATGCAGTTGTCTTCGTCCATCACCACCATGCCGCCGGAGCCCATGATGGAGCCGATCTGCGCCAGGCTCTCGTAGTCTACCGGCGTGTCCAGCATTTCGACGGGAATGCATCCGCCGGAGGGGCCGCCGGTCTGCACGGCTTTCACGCGGCGGCCGGCACCGGCGCCTTCGCCGATGTCGTAGATGAAGCTCTTGAGCGGCGTGCCCAGCGGCATCTCCACCAGGCCGGTGTTCTGGATTTTGCCCACCAGCGAAAAGACCTTGGTCCCTGGGCTCTTGGCGCTCCCGGTCTCGGCAAACCATCCGGGCCCGCGCGTGACGATGGGCGCGATGTTGCACCATGTTTCGACGTTGTTGATGTTGGTCGGCTTGCCCCACAACCCCTTCTGCGCCGGGAACGGCGGACGCGGATGCGGCCGGCCCGCATTGCCTTCGAGCGATGCAATCAGCGCCGTCTCCTCGCCGCAAACAAACGCACCCGCGCCCTGCACCAGTTCGATGTTGAAATGGAAACCGCGGTCCAGAATGTTCGCGCCCAGCAGCCCATATTCGCGCGCCTGCTCGATGGCCTTGTTGAGCCGCCGCACGGCCAGCGGATACTCGGCGCGGACGTAAATGATGCCCTCGGTAGCGCCCATCACATAGCCGCCGATGATCATACCCTCCAGCAGCGAATGCGGGTCGCCCTCGATCTCGTTGCGGTTCATGTAAGCGCCGGGGTCGCCCTCGTCGGCGTTGCAAATAATGTATTTTTTATCCGCCTTCGCTTTGGCCAGAAAATCCCACTTGTTCCCGGTAAGGAAGCCCGCGCCGCCGCGTCCACGCAGCCGCGAGGCCTTGATCTGCTCAATGACCGACTCGCCGCGCCCATCGATCAGCACCTTGTAAAGCGCCTGATAGCCGCCCACCGCGATGTATTCCTCAATGTCCGAAGGGCTGATAAGTCCGCAGTTGCGCAGAACAATTTTCTTCTGCCCTTTGAAGAACGGAATCGCGTTCCACGGCGGAATCTCCGGGTAACCCTGGCCGTACTTCAGATGCGCGGTAATGTGGTCCCATTCCTCGATCTTGCAGTAGACAAGATCGCGCGGGAAAGTCCCTGTAGAAACGCCCTCCAGAATGCGCTCCGCATCGTTGGCCTGCACGCGATGCAGCACCACCAGCGGGTTTCCCGGCAACCGCACATTCACCAGCGGCTCCTGAAAACAAGAGCCGAAGCAGCCTACGCTGGCCAGCATCACCTCCAGCCCGCTGCGCTGGATGGCCTCATTCAGGGCGTGAAACACCTCTTCCGCGCCGTTGCCCCGGCCGCAGGTTCCCATCCCCACCGTCACGCGCGGAATCGCCGGCATCAATTTGCCAAGCCCGGATTCGCGTACTCCGTTGAACGCGCCAATATCCAGAATGCGCGGCATCATTTTCCCCCTCTGGTCAGAGCTTTCACTTCCCGCTGCAAAGTGCGCTCGTTCACGTGGCTGAGAATGTGGTGGTTCACCTCAACGACCGGCGCCAGCGCGCACTGTCCAAAACAGGCCACCGTGCGCACCGTGAACTTTTTGTCAGGCGTCGTGAGGGCCAGTTTGTCGGCATCGTTGGTGTCGCCCAGTTCGTGTCCGCTCAGCCCCAGGTCGAGGCACAGCTTCTCCAGCAGATCGCGGGAGCCGCGCGTATGGCAGGCGGTTCCGCGGCAGACACAGATCACGTTGTCTCCCTGCGGATCGAGGTTGAAGAGCGCATAAAACGTGGCGGCGCTGTAGATGCGAGCCGGAGGAACGCCGGTTTCATCGGCGATGTAGCGCAGCGAATCCATGGAGAGGAACTTGTGCGCGTTGGCCGCCTGAACCGTTTCCAGGATTCCCAGCAGCGCTCCTGGGTGGCCGCTGTACGTCGTGATCGCCTGGTCGATCAGCAGCCGTTCCTGAGCATTCAGCACTCCATTCGCGACGGTTTGCATGGTTCCTCCGCTTCTACGCTGTCTTGATTTCCCCCTGACCGGTGGGCCCGGAGACGGGCGCAAGCAAACGGCCGGCCTTGCGCGAAGAACGCGCTGTCCCCTTGTTCTTGTGCATGGCTTTCAATGAGATGTGGCTACCGGTCCGGTTGCAGGCGCAGGTGCAGGAACTGAATTCCCTGGCCTCCACCCGGCCGCCCTCCGGCGTTCGATGGGCCCAGGCCGTATCCGCATGGCGCGGGTCTGCCAGCCCCGTTTGAAAAATGGAGCACACCTGGAGCGCGCACATGTTGGAGTGACGGGATTGAGAGGGCGACATAGTCCAGACCCTGCTCACTTCTGGAGCAATTCCCAGGAATTGAAGGAAGAGGAAAGGAGGCGTCCGCCCATGAAGCGTGCCCGCCGCGCGTAAAGCGCCGGCCGGCAAAAATGTTCAGCGCGGCCCTGAGTTTCCTCGCCCCGAGATTGTCCGTCAGGGATAATGACACTTCGCGAAGTCACTGGGATGTGCTTCGCATCACGTCCGATTGTGATGGTCGTGCGCGGCAGCACCAGCGATACGTCGTTCATTCCGGAGGGAGCCCGGGGCATTACAAGCTGCGGAAAAGGGGCCGTCCGGGAGAGAAATGTCCGAAAGACATGCCTCAGGGGCTGAAGCCCGCACCGATTTTGCTGGGTTTATGCCGGGACTAAAGTCCCGGCCTACCGCACGGGTCGAGTTTTTCCCCAGCGTGTTCAGCCCCAGAAAAAGTTCCAACCACGGCAACCTGAGGGGCTAGCTTGCATTCCTCACAGGCGCGCCAAGAATGTAGCCACGTCTCCCGGCCGACAGTCGTGAAAGCGTACCAGCCCTCAGATTCTTCGCAAGACCTGAAAATTCTGCACGGCTGCACCTCCATGAAAAACGCTGACTACGCCTTTCTGCCGCGGCCCGGGGACGGTTTGGACTTCGTCTCCTTTGCCTTCGTCTCCGTGGTCTTCATCTCCTTCACCGCCGAAGATTTCCCTTGGGCCGTAGCCTCAACTTCGACCTCCGCCTCGCCGCTCAATTCCACCTCGGAGATAGCCTCTTCGCCCACCGCCTCGACATTGGTCAACCCCAACAGCACATTGACACGATAACCGGCCGCCTCCGCGCTCGCCAGCGCCTCTTCGATGGTCTCGCTCATCTCCGCGACCACCGCATCGCTGGGCGAAGCCTCCCCTGCGATACGCAGCAGCGACGGCATAAGCAGCCACCAGAGCAGCTCTTCGTAGCGCTCGCGAACCAGGTAGAAGTGCCCTTCCGCCTCGTGCACTCCGGTCAGCCAGCGCACATCCGGGTCCAGCCACAAACCAGCCGTCAACGCCACACGCTCGTCAGTGGCCGGGGCCGGTTCGACTGCATCGGGCTTAGCCGAGGCTATCTCTCCGTGAGCCAGTTCCCCGCTTGCCACATGGGTCTTGGAAGCGGGCGCAGGAGCGCCGTCCTTGGTTGCAGCGAGAACAGACGCAGGCGCTTTTTCAGGAACCGCCGTCGATCCCGCGCTGGCCAGCGGCTCTTCAACCGCAGCTGCAGAGGTGGTTTCACCAGCCGCTTCTTCCGGCTTTTCCACGCCCACACCAACTCCCGCGCCGGTCAGCAGCACAACCTTGATGCGGGCAGCGGCGCGCCAGCCCTCCTCGCCCTCGAATCCGAGCGCGGTGAAAGCCTGGGCGAACGGCTCGCGCAGCCGGAGCCGATCAAACAGGTCCAGCGCCACCCGTTCCGGATTTTCTCCGTCGATGGATTCAGCCAGCAACTGCAGCGCACACCAGCCGAGCACCGGTCCCCACATGGCCGTTGCAGTCAACTGCGGGCTGGGGCTGGGCAACATGCGGCGCGCAGCAGGGGTCCACGGCGCCGGGAACATCGCCTCAATTGCGGGAATGCGCAAGGCAGCGCGCAAACGAGCACGGAACGCGGGTCCGAGCAGCGCGGGGTTGGTAGGCGTCGCAATCTCGTCCAGGGTGCCGGGCTCGGCGCGGCGCACCGCGTAAGCCTTCTGCGCCTGCGTCAGGAAGTTCTTGCACCGTCCCCAGGCCTGCTCAAAGAACTCGTTGCGCTCGCCTTCGATCGTCTTGTTGTTCGCATCCGCCTTCGTGCGCGGGTGCTCCGCCAGTCCGGCGAACATCCTCACCAAGCCGGAGTCCAACTGCGCGCGCAACGCATCGTGCACCGGCTGCAACTCAAGATTGACCAGCGCGTCGTCCAGGTTGGAAACACCCCGGCCGCCGAGGTTGTCGCACAAGCGGTCCCAGGGATGCTCCGCGGTGGAATACAGCTCATGCCAATCGAGAAAAACATGGCAGTGGTAAGCGTGCAGGTCCAGGGTGAGTCCCTGGTTCGCCAGATCGTTCGCCCGGCGCAGATAGGACAGCCCCGTGAGCGAATCGCGGTAAGCCAGAATGGCCGCCGGATTGTCGGTCACGCCCAGCCCCTCCTGCAGCCGCTGCTGCCTCAGCCGCCCGGCGCCCTTGTCCGCATAGGCAGCCGAGAAATCCACTGTCCCGCGTGTCTCGCCGTAACGGTTGTTATAGACCACCAGGGCGCGCTCGCCTCCGCTGCGGTTCGAGTAGGCAAAGACGTTCTCATCCACCGACCCGTTCGCGTGGAAGAAATCGTACAGCAGGAAGTTGCTGCTTTCGGCAAACAGCCAACGCCGCTGCAAAAGGGGCGCAATCTCCCTCTGGTGCCGCTCGACGAGCCAGTGGTCCGGCGTTTCGTCATAGCGCGGTCGGTAGTATTCCATCCCGTATTTCTCGGTGAATCCCTCCACCTGCCCGTGGCCAAACATCGGCAGGCCAGGCAGTGTGGCCATCAGCGCCGCCACGCCAAAACACTTGTCGCCCTTGCCAAACTGATCAATGGCCGTACGCTCGTCGGGATTGCTCATGAAATTGACGTACCGCTTCATGATGTCCGGATCGAACTCCAGCGTGTTCTTGATCACCGAGCGGTACTTGGCGTTGTCCTCATCGCGCAGCATCACCATAAAGGCGCTGTTGTACACGCGGTGCATGCCCAGCGTGCGGACAAAATACCCTTCCATGAGCCAGAAGGCCTCCGCCAGCAGCAGCGTTCCAGGCACTTCCGCAGCCACCCGATCCACCACCTCCCGCCAGAACTCATGCGGCATGGCCCGGTCGAACTCTGCCTGGCTCATGCCATACTCTGCGCGCGAAGGAATGGCGCCGCTCGATCCCGGCCCGGGAAACCACAGGCGGTGGAAGTGGCGCTTGGCCAGCGTCATGGCAGCATCAAACCGGATCACCGGAAACAGCCGCGCCACGTGCAAAATCGTCTGGATCACCTGCTCGCGAACGGCCGCATTCAGGTAGTCGAGCTGGGCCGTGTCGTTCCACGGAAAGCTGGTGCCGTCATTGCCGTGATAGATGTAGCGCGTCTCGCCACTCGCGCGGTCGCGGCGGCGAAAGACCACGGCGGCGTCACTCTGCTCGAAGTAGTGGTCCTCGATCTTGATCTCCACGCGCCCATCCTGCGACAGGTCCGGCCCGTTGAAGCTATAGGCGGGATAGGGCGTATCCTGGCGGGCGATGAACCAGTCCGGGTGCTCCACCACCCAGGGCGAATCGATGCCCATGTGGTTGGGCACCATGTCGCTGGCCAGTCGAATCCCATGATGATAAGCGCGGTCGCGCAGATTGATGTACGCCGCCTCGCCGCCCAGGTCCTCGGCAATGCGGTAGTCAAACAGCGAATAGGCCGACGCCACCGCGTCCGCATTTCCGCAAAGCTGCTTGATGGTCTTCGATGCCCGGCTGCGCTCCCACACGCCGATCAGCCACAGCGAGTTGAGCCCGCGCCGCGCCAGTGTGGCCAACTCCTCGTCGGGAATCTGATCCAAACGATAAATGTGCCGCCCATACTGCTTGCTCATCTGCGCCAGCCACACGTACGTGCTTTTGGCAATCAGCACGGCCGTCGGCATCCAGGCCATGTCGGCGCTAAATTTTTCGTATTCATGGGCCGCATCGCTGAATTCGGGAACCTCCGCAGTGCTAACCACCGAAGGCCACTGCTGGCGGCCGCTCTCCCGGCGCTGGGCATCGGTGGGAGGATTGAACTGCGCCCAGATGGCCAGCTCTTCCTCCCGCAGAATCTCGCCGGCAATGAGCAAAAAGCGCTCCAGCGCATCGCCCAGCAGCGGCTTCCAGAGTTTCTGGATCAGGGCCAGTTGGTCCGCCAGCGAGCGCGGCGCGCCCACCGCCGGCGCGCGCAGCAAGTCCAGCAGGTTCATGGGCTTGGCGTTGGGAAGAGGGATCAGCGGCCGGGTCGCGAAGTAGTCCGGCATCTGCTGCGTCACCTGGCGGTAGACGGTCTTCTCTGCCAGCGGCTTGTCCTCAAAAAGCTCTTCGAAGGGCTTGAACGCCTCGTTGCGGTTGGCCGTCCACAAAAGCAGCAACTCTTCGAGCGCAGCCGCCCTGTGCGGGGTTCCGTCCGTACTGCCGGCCAGCCATTGCTTCGGCGTCTCCAGGCCCCGAATCACTGAAATCCCCGGAAAGTACTCGACAAAGGTCAGCAGCATCCGGTCCAACTGGTCCGCGCCCACGCGCAGCGAAAACCAGTCCAGGGCGGAAGTCATCACCGTGGGATCGAACTGCTCGCGGTAGCGCGCCATCAGCACGTGACTGGCCTCGTCGATCAATCCCATGGCGTAGAGCTGCCCGGCATGGACCGCCAGTTCCGGATGCTTTTCAACATCGCGCACCGTGTTCATGCGGTGCGCAAACTCGCGGCACGCGGCAACATTGGCAAAAATGACGTTCCCTGTGTAGGAAAAAAGCGACTCCGCAAACTGGTAGCGTTCGCGGGCACTGCGCGCAATGTGGAACTCCATCATAAGGAACCGATCTCCCCAAACTCTTCCCAGCCCAGACTTTTCCGCAGCAGCAACTCTCAGCTTGGATGGCGTCGGGCCTCCTGCCGATGCTTCCGCCGCCCGAAGGGGTGGGGCGCAGATCGGCGATTCCGCCCGTGCATCCAGCGCAAACGCGGTCAAAAATAAAGGTACATCAAAGGGGTCCAAAGCGCTGGAACTTCTGATTTTATCCCGCGGCGGGTCTGTAGCGCCGGTCTCCAGACCGGCTGTCGTGCGGGCGGTCTCCGCCCGCACTTTCTCCGAGAACGAGCGAAGATCACACCCGAAGGTCATGCCCTCCGAGCCTCAGTCGAGCGCCTTGTGGAAGCGGAGAATCGCCGCCATCAGCAGCATGAATCCCAAACCCGCCATCGCCGCCATCTGCGGCCACAGAACATCCATCCCCACGCCCTTCAAATAGGTACCGCGAATCACAATCAAAAAATAACGCAGCGGAATGAGGTAGCTGCAATACTGCATCCACTGCGGCATGGTGCTGATGGGAAAGCCGAACCCGGAAAACGTGATGGCCGGCATGATAAAGAAGAATGCGGTCACCATCGCCTGCTGCTGCGTGGAAGAAACTGTGGAAATCAGCAGCCCCACGCCCAACATGCACAGCAGGAACAGCACCGCGCCCGTAGCCAGCACGGAAATATGTCCGCGAAACGGAACCTGGAACCAGAGCGACCCGACCACGGCAATCAGCGTCACATCGAACAGCCCAATCAGAAAGAACGGCAACGTCTTGCCGAGAATGAATTCGACCGGCCGAATCGGCGTCACCATAATCTGTTCCAACGTGCCGATCTCGCGCTCGCGCACCACAGCAAAAGCTGTGAGCGTAATGACAAGAACCAGCGTCAGACTGCCGATGATCCCCGGCACAAAAAACCAGCGGCTCCTCAGGTCGGGGTTGTACCACGGCCGCGGCGCCAGTTCCACCGACGGCATCACTTCAATCAACTGCGGCGCAATGCGCTCGATGCGGTCTTTCTGGTAGTCCTGCGCAAAGCCTTGCGCGATCTGCGAGATGTAACCTGAAGCAATCAGCGCGGTGTTCGAGTTGGTCGCATCCACAATCACCTGCAACGGCGCGGTCTGGCCCTTGCGCAACTTCTGCGCAAACCCGGCGTCGATTTCAAGGCCCACCGTGGTCTTGCCCTGCTCGATCAAATCGCCTAGCTGGCGCGAATTGGTGAGTTGACGCTGGACGTCGAAGTAAGGGCTGGAGGTGAAGCGCGAAACCAGTTCCCGGCTCTCCTGGCTGTGATCCAGGTCGAGAACAACAGTCGGCACATGCCGGATTTCGTAATTGGCTGCATAGCCGAAGACCATCATCTGAATGATGGGCGGGCCAATCAGGATGAATCGCGTCCGCTTGTCGCGGAACACCTGGATGAATTCCTTGATCAACATCTGTTTTAGCCGCGCCAGCATTCTTCTCTCCTTCCAGCCCGTCACCGGCTGCGTCGACCCGCGAGAGATGAAACCTCTCCTTTGGCAACGCCGCCGCCAACTCGCTAGCTTGCTATGCCCGCATAGCGGGCGCTAACCAGCTGATCTGTTCCTGCATTCCTTGCTTGACCGCCCCAGGATTCATACCAATCAGGGCCCAACAACAAGGGTCGGATCAACAGATACCCGGTTGAATCACTTCGCTCGCTGCAGATCATTTCCGCACTTCATGGCACAATCAAATCCAGGGAAAGCAATGGACCGGGCCCCGCTCCAAGACGCCGGAATTGCCCCCCACTGCGCCACAATGCCCCATTCCCAGGGCAATCGCACGCATGTCCGCAGTTCCCGCTCCTGGTTCCCACCACAGCCGACACGTCAGATCGCCCCGGGTCTTCCCGAAGGATCAACCTCCGCCTTTTCCCGCAGGATCAACCCCGATTTCTTCCCGTAGGGAAGATACGAAAAAAGCCCAGGGTGGAGCGTAGCGGAACCCTGGGAAACCGTTCCGGCCATGCCCAGGCGTCCCGGAGGGCCGCACCGATGCTTCGCTTTGCCGATGGATCGCATTGAGA